>Ga0247768_1000849_pt1 | contig 10947 bp, 9 predicted proteins | sample UWRJL016104C6_FD_179944 | JGI IMG/M metagenome (GOLD analysis project Ga0247768, IMG submission 179944) | Plant litter microbial communities from Arlington Agricultural Research Station in Wisconsin, United States - UWRJ-L016-104C-6 | ecosystem: Environmental > Terrestrial > Plant litter >... | reverse complement strand
GTCATTCTGTTGTGGCACAACGGGACGGGCCGCCATGCCCTTGAAGGCGAAATCGACAAGCGTGTCGACGTGCCTGGTCCGCTCGTCCTCGGTCATCGCGCCGCGCAGGGTCGGGATGACCGAGGACATCATCAGCGAGAGCAAGCCCTCGCCGACGATCTTCGTGTCGAGGCCGGCGGGCAGGAACCCGCGCCTCACGCCGTTTTCGAGGTACCCGGAGGCGAGTACGCCGAAGGTGGAGATCAACGTCAGCAGGCGCTGGACCAGTTCGTTGTCGATCGCCGGCGCGTCGAGCATGGTGAACTGCACCAGCCCCGGGTTCGCTTCGGCCACCGCGAGTAACCGGTTGAGCATCGCGCGAAACTGTTCGGTGAGTTCTTCGTACGACGTCGCTTCCCGGCTGTCGCCGACGGCACCGCTGATGATTATCTCGACGGCGTAGTCGAGGACGTCGTCGAGGATGTGCCGCTTGCTGTCGTAGTAGTTGTAGAAAGTTCCATGACTCACCCCGGCTTCGCGGACGATGTCGGCGACGCCCGCAGTGCGGTATCCCTTGGTGCGGAACACTTTGTACCCGGCTTCGACGAGTTCGCGCTTGCGGGTGGTGACCCGGTCGGTCATCCTCGCGCCTCCGGTCCGCCGACGCCGAACACCACGAACGACACCAGCACGTTGACGTAGCGCGTGCGCTGCTCCGGTGTGGAGTCCCCGCGCAGGGCGAGCAGGAAACCGGGAACGAGCATCGAGTTCATCCCGTGTGCGGCCATTTCCGTATCCAGGTCCGCGCGCAGCCAGCCCGCGCGCACCCCATGGTTCAAATAGGACGCCATCATCGCGCTCAGCGTGTTTTCCAGGCCCAGCAGGCGTGCCTTGAGCTCTTCGTCGATGGCGCTGGCTTCGACCAGGACCAGTTTGACCAGCTCGGGTTCTTCCTGGGTGAGCCGGAAGAGGCGCTCCGAGATCGCGGTGATCTGCTCGATGAACTCCCCGAGCGAGCGCGGCCGGGGCTGGGAGGCGTCACCGCGGACGGCCTCCAGCATCCGTTCGACACTGTGATCCAGGACATGGTCGAGCAGGGTCCGCTTGCTTTCGAAGTAGCGATAGACCGTGCCTTGGCCTACTCCGGCGTGTTTCGCGACGTCGGAGATGCTCGCTGCTTCATAACCGCGCTCGGTGAATACCGCGCAGGCGGATTCGATGAGCTGAAGACGGCGCCGTTGCGCTAGTCCTGGCTCCGGTGGGCGGCCGCGGCGCGCGCGAGGCTTCGCCGATCCGGTGGGGGGTGCGGATTCCATCGGAAAGGGAGCCTACGGTATCGAACCACTTGTGTATCCCCCATTCGCTGATACATTGCCAATCGGCTGAAAGGGCGGTCCTATGTCGAGCGAACTCCCGACTTCACGGATGGCCCGCACGAGCAAGCTCGGCCGCTTCGCGGCTGGTCAAGCGGCTCGTCAGGTCGGAACCAGGGCCGGCACCTTCGGCCGGTCCGAAGAAACCCGCGCCCGGGTGCTGGAGCAGCGTTCTCTTGAGACAGCCGACCAGATCGTCTCGGTGCTCGGGAGTATGAAGGGCGCGGCGATGAAGCTGGGCCAGATGATGTCGGTGATAGATCTCGGTATCGTGCCGGAATCTGTGCGCCCCGAGTTCCAGCGAAAGCTGGCGGTCCTCTTCAGTCAGGCCCCGGTGGTGTCCTTCGAGCAAATGCGGACGGTACTCGAGAACGACCTCGGCACCCGGGTCGACATGGTGTTCAGTGAATTCGACGAACACCCGGTGGCGGCGGCCTCGATCGGGCAGGTCTATCGGGCAAGGTTGATGGACGGACGCGAAGTCGCGGTCAAGGTCCAGTACCCTGGCATCACGACAGCGGTTCGCGCCGATCTCAAGAACCTCGCGTTATTCCTGAGGTTTTCGAAACGTTTCCGGCCCGGCTTGGACATGGTCCAGCTGGGCGAGGAGATCCGCGCGCGGATAGAGGAGGAGCTCGACTACCGCCGCGAAGCGAAGACACAGCACCAGATCGCCGTCAAAACGCAGGGCCACCCGTTCATCGTGGTCCCCGACAGCGTGCTCGAATTCTGCGGCGAACACGTGCTGGTCACCGAGTTCGTCGACGGGATCGCCTTCGACGGGATAGTCGAGTCCTCACAGGACGTGCGGAATCGGGTCGCCGAGGCGGCCTACCGATTCTACTGCGGTTCGATCTTCCGTGATCACGAGTTCCCCGGTGACCCGCACCCGGGAAACCTGATCCTGCGCCACGACGGCAAGGTCGCCTTCCTCGATTTCGGTCTGTTCAAACGGATGGAGCCGGCCAGTGTCGACACGGAGCGCGAGTGCCTGCGTGCGGCGAGCGAGGGCCGGGCCGAGGATCTGCACCGCGTGCTGAACGGACTCGGGGTTTTCTCCGACCCCGACCGCATCTCGCCGGACGAGATGCACGCCTATGTACTGGACGCCGTCGGCTGGTACCTGGTCGACGAAGAGATCCACGTGACCCCCGAGATGGCCACGGACGCGCTCATCGCGTCGGTCGATCCGCGGTCCCCGCATTTCCGGAAACTGCGCTGGCAGCACCTCCCGGCGGAACACGTGTTCACGCGGCGCGCGGAGCTGTACACCTTCGGCCTGATCGGGCAGCTTCACGCCACCGCGAACTGGCACCGCATCGGCCGCGAATGGCTCTACGGCGACGAGCCGGTGACCGACCTTGGTCGCCAAGAAGCCCTCTGGCGAAACGAGAAGGTGTAACCCCCGCTCCGCTCCGTCCGCCCGTCGCCCCTGCGCTCTGAAGGCCATCTTGAATGGCGTCCCCACGCGAGGGGCTCTAACGCCCTCAAGGTGGCCTTCAGAGCATTGCGGGAGCTGGCCGCTTGCCGGAACGTGTCACTCGATGGAGTCAACTTTCCGCGTTACTGGCCGAAAAGCACCAGAATGCAAGCGTCCCAGGTGCCGACGGCGGAGGTTTGATGATGGTTCGCACGGCCGTGCGTGGAACGACGGCTCAGTCCTCGCCAGGGACGGGAACCACCGTGGAGCTGCTGGATCGCACGGGAATCATCGCCGCCAGCCTGCCGCAGCGGCGCCGCACCGAGCATGAGTCGGACGAGCCGCCGTCGCTCCACGAGACGCGGTCGATGGACCACCGGTCGCGCTCGGTGGTCATCCGCCGTCGCACGAAGGTGTGGGCCGGTGCCGCCGCGGCGGTCGGTCTGCTGGCCCTCGGCTGGCTCGCCGGGGGCGCGTTCAGCTCGCATTCTTCGGACAGTGCCGCGCAGCTCGACCTGCGGGACACGGCCGAAAAGCCCGTGGCTGTCGCCCCGGCGACCCCGCCGACAACGACCACCACCGCTACCGAAGTACACGAAGTGCCTGCTCAGCAGCCTGTGGTGAACCGGCGGACGTCGACGACGCCGACAACCTCGAAGCCGAAGACACGGCGTTCGACGGCTCCCGCGCAGCCGGCTTCGCCCCGGGCGGATGTCCCGGCGGATTCTTCGAAAGGCGCCGATTCGTCGCAGTTCCCCTTTTCCGGGCAGATGGAAGGTCTTGTCCTCCCATTCCTCACCGCGATGTCCGGGCGCTAGCACTCATCCATTCCAGGAATATTCGTGTTCGGGACGACCGGTCGCGCCGTAGCGAAGTCGCATTTCGATTGTTCCGGCCTCCGCGAGGGCGGTCAGATAGCGCTGGGCGGTCGCGCGGGCCATTCCCAGTTCACCCGCCACCTCGGCGGCCGACAATGGCCTGGCGGCGGACTTCAATTGGTCGGAAACTAGACGCGAAGTGGCCATTGATTGTCCTTTGGGCGTCACCGTCCGATCCTGTTCGTGCAGGGTGCGGAAGGCCTTGTCCACTTCGTCCTGGCTGAGACCGCGCTCGGTTTCGAGCACCGCGCGGTATCGCGAGTAGCTGACCAGGCGTTCCGCGAGCTGACGGGTGGTGAACGGCTTGATCAGGTAGTTCAGCGCCCCGGCGCGGATGGCCGCCCGGATGGAGGCCGTGTCGCTCGCCGCGGAGAGGACGATCGTGTCCGTCTGCAACTCGGGCAGCACGGAGAGGCCGGACTCGTCGGGCAGGTAGACGTCGAGCAGGATCAGGTCCGGTGCCAGTTCCCGCACTCGCGCCCGCGCTTCGGCCGCGGTGTGCGCGGTACCGATTACGGCGAACCCCGGCACCTCCTCGACGAATCCCGCGTGGACACCGGCGACCCGGAAGTCGTCGTCCACGATGAGCGTGCGGATCATGGCTCTCCTTCCTTGGCTGGCAACAAAAGCATCTCCGGGAGGGCGGCGACGAACAGTGCGCCGCCCGCCTCGCCGCCGGGGTCGGCCAGCCAGACATCACCACCGTGAGCCCGCGCCGCCTGTTTCGCCAACGCGAGGCCGAGGCCGTGACCTGGCGAGATCTTGGTGGAGACGCCTTCGTCGAACAGGTTCTCGCGCACTTCGGCGGCGACCCCGGGGCCACTGTCCACAACGGATACGTGCAGGGTCGAGCCGTCGGCCAGCAGCGCGATCTCGACCGTCGCCGGACGCCGCGGGCCCATCCTGGCGGCGTGCAGCGCGTTGTCGACGAGGTTGCCGACGACGGTGTTGACCGCGATCGGGTCGGTCACCGTGGTCGGGACCCACGAGTCGTCGGAGACGCTGAGGACCATGCCCTTCTCCTGCGCCTGTTCGGTTTTCGCCACCAGGAGCGCTTGCAGGTAAGGATCCGTCACGGCGTCGCCGACGGCGGTCGGATGGGCCGACGAGGTTTCGGTGAGCGTCTGGACGTACTCGACGGCTTCACCGTTGTGCCCGAGTTGCAGCAGGCCGGAGAGCGTGTGCAGCCGGTTCGAGAACTCGTGACGCTGTGCGCGTAAGCCGTCGGACAGCAGGCGGATGCCGTCGAGCTCCCTGGTCAGGGTGTCGAGGTCGGTGCGGTCGCGGAAGGTGAGCACGGTGCCGATGGTCCGCTCGTCGCGGCGCACGGCCCGCGAATTGATCACCAGCACCCGGTTTCCGGCGACGGCGAGGAGGTTGTCCACCGGCTGTCCTTCCGCGACGGCCTTTCGCAGCCGGGGCGACAAGTCCAATTCGGACAGTGAGGCGCCGACCGGCAGCCGGGTGCCCAGTAGACGTTCGGCTTCGCCGTTGCGCACCGACACGCGGTTCGCCCAGTCGACGGCCAGCACCCCTTCGCCGATGCCGTGCAGGACGGCTTCGCGTTCGTAGAGAAGTTCAGTCAGCTCATGGGGTTCAAGGCCGTGGGTGACGCGGCGCAGCCGCCGGTTAAGCAACGCCGACGCACCCGCGCCGAGCAGAAGGGCGCCGATGGCGAAGCCGCCGGTGATCAGCAGGAGCTTGTTCAGCACACCCGTCGGGTCGCCGATGTCGAAGCCGACGCTGACTTCGCCGATGACCCGGTTGTCCGCCGTCCTGATCGGGGTCTTGCTGCGGACCGAAACCCCGAGCGTGCCCGTCTCGACCGCGCTGACCACGTCTTTTCCGGCCAGCGCCTCCTCGGCCGGGGTGCTGACCCGCTTCCCGATCTGCCCCGGATCGGGATGGGCGAGCCGGATGCCCTTGTCATCGGTGATCACCACGAACAGCGAATCGGTGCGGACGCGGACGTTCTCCGCGCGGCGTTCCAGCTCACCGCCGGGTCGTTTCGCCTCGACTTCGGCGATGACCACCGGATCGACCGCGACGGATTGCGCGATCGCCAGCGCGCGCAGGCCGTACTGGTCGTCGAGCGTGCTTCGGAGTAGCCAGGTCACCAGCGCGACGCCGACGCCGAGCACCAGCACCACGACGCCGATCTGCAGCAGCAGGACCTGACGGCTGAACCGCATCCCGCGGAAAAGGCCTTTGTCCGCCATAGGCTGACCGTACCCCCAGGTCAAGCGGCTGGGCGTCCCACTGAGCTAAATGAGCAAAACGCGGAGAACGCGCGGCACCCACGCAGAACGCGGACAAGCTTCCCGCTCCGCCGCCCCGGACCTAACGTCCCCTGTGATCGGCGGCACAGCGGACAAAGGAGTCGGCCACGATGGCCCCACCACTAATCGAGCTCATCGGAGCCACCAAGCGTTTCCCCAGCGGGAGCGGATCGGTGCACACAGCCGTCCGCGACCTGTCCATGAGCGTCCAGCCGGGCGAGTTCGTCGCGGTCGTCGGGCCCACCGGGTGCGGCAAGTCGACAACGCTGTCCCTGGTTTCGGGGCTGCAGCCGGCGTCGGCCGGGCGGGTCAGGGTGAACGGCGAAGACGTCAGGTCCATTCCGGACGGTGTCGGCTACATGTTCCAGACCGACGCGGTGATGCCGTGGCGGTCGGTGCTCGAAAACGTCGCGTCCGGGCCAAGGTTCCGGGGCGTGGACAAGGCCGAAGCCCGTGCGCAGGCGATGGACTGGATCGAGCGGGTCGGCCTCGGCGGCTTCGAGAAGTACTACCCGCACCAGCTGTCCGGCGGTATGCGCAAGCGCGTCGCGCTCGCCCAGACCCTGGTCACGAGCCCCAAGATCCTGCTGATGGACGAGCCGTTCTCCGCGCTCGACGTGCAGACCCGCGCGTTGATGCAGGACGAGTTGCTGCGCCTGTGGTCCGGTTCCGGTGCCGCGGTCATCTTCGTGACGCACGACCTGGACGAGGCGATCGCGCTGGCGGACAAGGTGGTCGTGATGACGGCCAGCCCGGCGACGGTCAAGGACGTCTTCGAGATCCCGCTCGAACGGCCGCGCGCGGTCGAAGAACTCCGCCTCACCGAAGGATTCCGGTCGATCTACCGGGAAATCTGGGAATCACTGCGCGGCGAGGTCGACAAGGCTCGCGAGAAGGGTGTCGGCAATGTCGCATGAAACCGTCGAAGCTCCGGCCGCGGAAGTCCCGGTTTTCGAGAGCGAGCAGGACATCCTGGCCCGTTCGCGCAAGGCGGTGTCGAAGCGGCGCCGCAATATCTGGCTGTTGCGGGTGGGAATCCTGATCGTTTGGCTCGGCAGCTGGGAGCTGACCGCGACCTACTGGATCGACCCGTTCTTCTACTCGAAGCCGTCGCGGATCTGGCAGCGGCTCGTCGAGTGGTTCTCGGATGGCACCGACTTCGGCTCGATCTGGTCCCAGATCCTGATCACCGTCGAGGAAGCGGTGATCGGGTTCGCGATCGGGGCCGTGGCCGGTGTCATCCTGGGAGTGATCCTCGGGCGCAGCGCCTACCTCGCGGACGTGCTCGCGCCGTTCATCAAGGCCGCCAACGCCTTGCCGCGTATCGTGCTGGCCGCGCTGTTCGTCATCTGGTTCGGCCTCGGGCTTTCGTCGAAGGTCGCGACCGTGGTCGTGCTGGTGTTCTTCGCGGTGTTCTTCAACGCCTTCACCGGCGCGAGGGAGGTCGACCGCAACCTGATCGACAACGCCCGCATCCTCGGCGCGAGCCGCGGGCAGGTGCTCAAGTCGATCGTGCTGCCGAGCGCGACCTCGTGGATCTTGTCCTCGCTGCACGTCGCGTTCGGGTTCGCGCTGATCGGCGCGGTCGTCGGTGAGTACACCGGCGCGAAGGGCGGCCTCGGCTTCCTCATCTCGAACGCGCAGGGCACCTTCGACACGGCCGGTGTCTACGCGGGCATGCTGATCATCACCGTTGTCGCGCTCTTCGCGGAATGGGGCATCGGCACGCTGGAAAGTCGCCTGCTGCGCTGGCGGCCACCGGCAGCCGGTTCCTCCGCCGCGAACGCGATCATGTGAGGACCACCATGAGACTGAAGAAGACAATCGGAGTGGCCGCCGCGCTGGTGCTGACGCTGACCGGGACGGTCGCGTGCCGGGATTCGCGGACCGTCGACTTCGGCGCGTCGGGCACCCCGGAGATCAAGATCATGATCGGCGGGCTGTCGAAGGTGATCTACCTGCCAGGAGCTTTGACCGAGCAGCTCGGTTACTTCAAGAAGGAAGGGCTGGACGTCGAACTCTTCGACCAGCCGTCCGGTGCCAACGCGGAGACGTCGTTGCTGTCCGGGGAGGTGCAGGCGGTGGTCGGTTTCTACGACCACACCATCGACCTGCAGGCGAAGGAACAGTGCATCACCAGCGTGGTGCAGTTCGCGAACGTGCCGGGTGAAGCCGAGATGGTGAGCACGGCCAAGGCGGGCGAGATCCGCGGAGGCGCGGACTTCAAGGGCAAGAACCTGGGCATCACCTCGCTCGGGTCGTCGACCGACTTCCTCACGAAGGCGCTGGCGAGCAAGGGCGGTGTCGGCTCGAAGGACTACACACCGGTGAAGGTCGGTGCCGGGCAGACGTTCATCTCCGCGATGGACCAGGGCTCGATCGACGCCGGGATGACCACCGACCCGACCATCGCCCAGCTGACGAACACCGGCAAGGCCAAGATCCTCTACGACATGAGGACCGAGCAGGGCACCCGCGACGCGCTCGGCGGGCTGTACCCGGCGAGCTCGCTGTACATGGGCTGCGAGATCGTCAACCGGTACCCCGATGTCGTGCAGAAACTGGCGAACGCCTTTGTCGGCACCCTGCGCTGGATCCACCAGCACAGCCCGGCGGAGATCGCGGCGAAGATGCCGCCGTCCTTCGCCGGTGGGGACCAGGCGCTGTACGTCAAATCGCTCACGGACAGCATCGGCATGTTCACCGGCGACGGCCGGATGGACCCGGCGGGCGCGCGGAACGCGTTGAAGGTGCTCGGTGAGTCGTCGAGCAACGTGAAGCCGCACAAGGACAAGATCGACCTGTCGAAGACGTACACGACGAAGTTCGTGGACGCCGCGAAGGGGCAGCTGGATTGACGGCGTGAGTGTTTCGCGGGGATGACTCCGCGAAACACTCACTGCTTCCGTTAAGCACCGAATAAGGACGAACCGGATTTCCCGGTTAATTATTCGCAGTATCCGAAGACCCTTCGAAAGTAGCTACCTATCGGCGGGTCCTGATCCAACACTGGTAGGCGTCACACCGTCGCGTTCTGTGCCTGTCCCTTTCGGTGAATGGATTGGACCCTGCCATGAATTCGGTACTCGTTTCCCGTGCTGCCCGCGTACTGGTCGCCGGCGCCGTCGTCGCGTCCGCCCTGGCCGCCGGAACCGCCGCTGCCACGCCGGAGTTCGGTCCGCAGCACCAGTACGGGCACAACTTCTCCGGCGGCAACTGGGGTGGTTATGTGAGTTTCGGTAGTTTCACCACCGCCACCGCGAGCTGGACCGAGCCGACCGTCACCTGCAATTCGACGAACAATTTGTTCGCGCCGTGGGTCGGTATCGACGGCGACGGTTCTTCGACCGTCGAGCAGACCGGTGTCGCCACCGACTGCTCGAGTGGGCACGCGGTTTACCAAGCCTGGTACGAAATGTACCCGGCGGCGCCGGTGTACTACAGCAACGCGGTCAGCGCGGGTGACAAGATCACCGCGACGGTCACCCGCACCGCGACCAACACCTACCGCCTCGACATCAGCGACACCACCAAGGGCTGGTCGAAGACGATCAGCAAGACGTTGTCCTCGAGGCACTCCTCGGCCGAAGCGATCATCGAATCGCCGACCGACTCCTACCCGACCATCCCGGGCGGGGTGACGTTCACCGGCGTGAAGTTCAACGGCACCAACCTGAGCGGCACCAGCCCGTCCGCCCTCAACGCCGACGACCGCGGGGTCGGCACCTGGACCCCGGGCGCCATCGGCTCCGACGGCGCCAGCTTCACCATGACCCGCCACTAGCGTCGTGAGTGTTTCGCGGGGTTATTGAGGGGTAAGGCAAAGGTGTCTGGCTGTTGGGATGTCCTGAACGGCGCGTTGAGGACGTTGAGCGTCTCGAACGCGTCGTTCAGGACATCACCACCTCCGACCACCCTGACCGAGCCACCACACCTTTGCCCGTCTCCTTAATAGAACCCCGCGAAACACTCACGACCCCAAGGCGACCCACCACCCTCAGCCACTCAACACGGTTTCCCCCGCCACCTGTCCCGCCAGCTGCCCGGCGATCTCCGTGCGCGAGCGGATGCCGAGCTTGCGCAGGACCTTCGCGACGTGCTGTTCCACGGTTCTCGGCGACAGGAACAGGCCGTCCGCGATCTCGCGGTTGGTCCGTCCGTCGGCCAGCATCCGGGCCACCTCGCGTTCGCGCGGCGACAACTCCCTGCCGTACCCGCGCCGCCCGCGTTGCGAAGGCGCCCACGCGCCGTGCTCGCGGAGTTGACGGCGGCATCGCCCGGCGTCGCGGATCGCGCCGATTTGTTCGTACGCCTCGGCCGCGCGGGTCAGGTCTTCGATGGCGGGGCGTTTCCCGGCGGCGAGGCGGCTGAGCGCGGCGCGTTCGAGCGCGACGGTCGCGGGGTACGGCATCGGCAGCGTTTCGTACCGCTCCTTGGCTTCGTCGAACATGGTGGCCGCGGCCTGGTGCTTACCCCTGGCCGCGAGCAGCAGGGCCCGCCCGGCCACGAGCGCCGCACCCGCCACCGGCGCGTCCCGCCCGTCGATCCCGCGGGCGAACTCCTCGACGACGGTGTCGGCCTCGTCCCATCGGCCCGCCTGCGTGTAGGCCTCCGCGGCCGCGGGCACGAGATCGGCCGCCCAGACCCAGACACCCTTACACCGCGCCGCGTTCATGGCCGTCTCGGCCATCGCGCAGGCACCGGCGATGTCGCCGGTCGCCAGGCGGACCCGGATCAGCACGCCCGCCGCGGTGAGCACGACCGGCATCGGGCCGTACTCCGACGAAAGCACGCTTGTCGCGGCCAGATGTCGTTGTGCGGTGGCGAATTCGCCCCGCGCGGCGGCCAGCGCGCCCAGCACCAGCGAGCACTCCATCGAGATCGAGCCGAGGTCGGAGTACTTGTCGCACAAGGCTTCCCCGGTTTCGGTGAGCCCGGCCCAGTCGCCCATGGCCCAGCTCAGCCGCAGTCGCGTTCCCTGGGCGAGCCCGGCCGCGTAGAGCGCGCCGGCGTCGACG
>Ga0247768_1000848_pt1 | contig 10949 bp, 12 predicted proteins | sample UWRJL016104C6_FD_179944 | JGI IMG/M metagenome (GOLD analysis project Ga0247768, IMG submission 179944) | Plant litter microbial communities from Arlington Agricultural Research Station in Wisconsin, United States - UWRJ-L016-104C-6 | ecosystem: Environmental > Terrestrial > Plant litter >... | reverse complement strand
CGGAAGGAAGACGCGCTGGATGAGGACGGCAAAGACACCCGCGAGCAGGTTCCGGCCGAGTTGGTCGAGCGGGAGCGTGCCGCGCTGCGTTCCGGGACGAGTGCGGTGCTGGCGGGGGTGTCTCAGGTCAAGTTGTGCGAGGAGTGGAACGCGGCCGGGCTGCGTACGGCCCTGGGCACGGTGTGGACGCCGTCGAAGGTGCGGGACGTGCTGTTGCGGCCGCGAAACGCGGGGCTGATCGAGCACGACGGTGAGATCGTGGGGACCATGCCGGGTGAGCCGATCGTGGACCGAGAGGAGTTTGAGCGGCTGCGCGTGATGTACGCCGGGCGTACGCGTGGGCGGCAACCCGGGCAGCGCTACGTCGGGTCGGGCATCGCGACGTGTCCCCGGTGCGGCAAGAAGCTGTCCGGCCGCCCGCACGAGGGGGAATACCCGGACGGTGAACGTCGGCGGCAGTACGCGTGCACGAAGGCACGTGGTGGGTGCGGCAAGGTCGCGGCGGATGTCCGCGCGGTAGACCGCGAAATCCGGGGGATTGTGGTCGCGGTCATGTCGGACAAGAACCACGCGGCGGCGATCAAGGCCGCCCGCGCTCGGATCTCCGACCGGTTGGCCAAGGTCGACGCGGAGATCGAGGAGTGCGAGACGCGGCAGGAGGCGATTGCCGCGAAATGGGGAGCGCGGAAGATGTCGGATAAAGCGTTCGACAAGGCTAACGAACCCCTGATCAAGGATCTCGCGCGTTTGGAGGCCGAGCGGGACGAGTTGACCGGCGGGAACCCGGAAGGTCCCACAGAGGCAATGAGCCGGGAGGAAGCAGCGGAGAAGTGGGATGCCGCCGAGATTGCCGAGCGCCGCGCGATGCTCACCGACGCACTCGATCGGGACACGCTCTACCTTGATCCGTCCGACCGGACGGGGTTCCGCACGTTCAACCCCAAACGGGTCCGCGTCGAGAAGTACAAGCCCAAGCCTGCCAAGACGCGGCGCAAGACGTCCTGACAGGGACGCTGGACCAGGCAAACGGTGGCTCACCACCCCGATTGTGGGGTGGTGAGCCACCGTCATATGTGCGTGGCGGCTAGCCGTGTCCTTCCTGCCTTGAACGTTGTGTGGCGAGACGGGCGTCAATGCGGTTGAGGATCACCGCGAGGGCGCGGATCTGCTCATCGGTCATCGGCGGCCAGTCGGCGACCGTGATGGCCCAGCGGTCGACGGCTTCCGCGTCGAGCCGGGCCTGTTGTTCGGCGTAGCTCTCCCGTTGCGGCCGTCGCGCGGGGGTGCTCTGCCGGTCGCGTCGGTGCCAGTCGGTATCTGACCGCTCGCCGCTGTCCGGACTGCCGCTCTGAGTGTCGTTCGGATTGCTGTCCGGGGAGCCGTCGCCGGTGCCGGTGCCTGCCGTGTGTCCGTCGTGCTCTGTCCTGTGGTGACGGTTGCTGTCATGGTCGCTGCCTTTGCGTGGTTGTCGCGGGGTGGTCGATTGTTGATCACTGGTAGTGCGGTTGGTCAAGGGGCGTTCACCTCCCCTCGGCCGGTCGGCAGGGAGCCAGGCGACCTACCGCCGTTACCTCGTTTTCCGGGGTTTTCGGTGTCCCGCTCAGACCGGCTGCTCTGCCTCCCTGTCGACTTTTTGCGCAGGTCAGAGCAGGGAGTTTCGGTCAGGGAGTCGACAGGGAAAACTCCCTGGCTCCCCGGTGCCTCCCTGTCTGCCTCCCTGCCGTTCTCGGCACGGCGGGTGAGGGCGTCGGCGACGTCATCGGCACGGACGACCATGGCACCGTCGGACTTGCGGGTGGCCACACCGTGTTCACCCAACGCTGCCCGCAGGTCGCGAGCAGTCCAGCTCTCATACTCAGCGGCGTTGCGCGCGGCGAGGCGTTTGAGCACCGTCTGAGTCCGCACTCGCGGTTCCCCGTCCATCACCGCGTCGATATCGGCGAGGTGATCGGCGACCGGTGCCGCTTCGATCTCCGGCAGCGCGCTGGACTCGATCGCCCGGCCCGCATCCTCGATCAGCGCCATGGCGCGGGCGATGACCGGTGTTACGTCGTCTGCCTCGTCCTCGAATGGCACATAGAACCCGCGCACCAACTCGAACGACTCGTCAGTGATGCCGACCGCTACGCATGTTCCCCGGTCGGTGTTGATGCGTAGCTCGGTCGCGCGGATACCAGCCGCGTACTTGCCCGACCCCAACAGCCCGTCGTTGGCGACCTGATCGGACACGGAGAACGCGACACCGCAGGACACGTTGCGAGTGACCTCACGCGGGATACTGTCCTTGGTGGGCGACTGGGTCGCCAGCAACAACACGATGCCGTACTTACGGCCACGCTTGATCAACCGCACCGCCAGCTCCGCTGCTTTCTTGCCGTACTTGCGGTGCTGGAACAATTCGTGACACTCATCGATCCCGCACACCAACGGGTGCAACCCGAGTGCGCGCTTGTCGGCAAGCTTGCGCGACACCTTCGGCGGCTGGCCCGGCTGCTCACCGAGTACCTTGCCCCGTCGTTCCATTTCGGACAGCAGATCCGCTAACGCCTGTGTCGCCGCTTCGGCGACGCTGTCATCCATTCCCATGTGGTAGCGGGAAAGACGCGGGGTGAACGGGTTGAAGTCGGGCGACTCGCCCATCACGAACACCCACAATTCCGCTGTCGGATCGAGTGCCGCGCCGAGCAGCAGCGTCCGCAACGCGGCCGACTTGCCCTGTCCGGGCCGCCCGCCGATCAGCCAGTTCACCCCGATCAACGGGGCGTTGATGACCAGACCACGTTGCGACAGTCCGAATGGGACACCCTCGAACAGGTCAACCTGTCCATCATGGACCAGAGGCCAGTCGCCGGCGCCGCCACTTAGGACACCCTTGTCCGCGACCCACAGATCAAGGATTCCATCCTCATCCCCCTTGGTAGGCCACGTTTCCAGCGACGCCCGCCCGAGGTTCGCGGCCAGTTTGGACCTGCGCGCGGCCACCATGTCAGCGGTCACACCCATGGGCAACCTGACTTGAGCGAACGTGCCGTCACCGTCCTTGCGGGCAGCAATGGTGTAGGCCAGTTCGCCACCGTTCTTGCAGAACCGGTCGAGTGGGGCAATTCCCAGGTGCACCAACGCTTTGGAGATCATCCGCTCATCGATCCACGAATCAGCGTCATCCCGATCGGGGCGGACCAGCCACCCGGCACCGGGCGTCTTGTCCCGCCCCTCGAACGTCGCCGCCACCGCCCACGCCACCGGCACCGCGTACAGCATCACCGGCACCACCGTGACGAGCACCGACCACACCGCATTCAGTCCCGTGTAAACATCGGCGAGCCAGACCCACATGCTCTCCCGGTCCATCACCGAGTCGACCAGCCACAGCAGCACCGCCACCGGTGCCGCGAACCGCGCCGTGATCACGAGCCGCCGCGCGACGATACCGACCTTGGCCCACCGAGCCGTGGCGTCCGACCGGATCAACTCCTGCGCGGCCCGCCGCGCTTCGGAATCCCCGGCAAGCCGGGCGCGGCGGGCATCCGCCCGCAGATCGGCATAGGTGGCCCAACTCCAGAACTTGACCAACCACCGCCAGTTACCGCGCACCACGAACCACACCAGTCGAGCCACATCGTGCGGCACCTTCCGCGCCCGGTAGCCGAGCACCGACCGGGCCCGCACCACCGGCCCGGAACGCCAGGCGCGCTTGAACCATCGTGCGGCGCGTCGCCGGACCGTCCGGCGACGTGGTTGCGGCAACGTGTCATCTACCAGCTCGCTGTCCAGCACCGGCCCGACATGCTCAACCTCCCGCGTGCCCATCCGTGCCAGCGCCGCACGATCGTTCATCTCCGAGTTCGGTTCACTCATGTGCGGCTCCCTCCCGTACCTCGGCGGTGAGGGCGGCTGCGAGGCGCGACGACAGGCCACGCGAACAGCCGGTGACCTCCCGGACCCACGCGGGACTCACGACCACATCGGGTGTCCACGTTTGCCGGGCGTCGGTGAGGTAGTCGGCGAACAGCTTCCGCCGCGCTGGTCGCTCACGGAGTGGTGCGGCCGGTTCATGAACATCTGGGGCGTTCGTGGCGTTCATGAACGCCACCCGGACCGCGTCGGTGAGCTTGTCGCGCAGATCCGTGACCGCCTCGGCGGCCACGAACACCACCAGCGGCGGCACCGAATGCAACACCACCCCGGCCGGTGACCCGGCCGCCCACGACGACCACGTGTTCATGACATACGTGGCTGCCAGTGTCAGCCATTTCGCCGCGCGGACCCACCGTCCGGTGTGGACCTGGTACCGCGCGGTGACCTGCTCAGCCCGCAGGATCGCCAGCAGCACCAGACACACCGTCGGGTCCAGCAGCCACGCCGTCAACCACAACAGGGAACCGACCTCGGCCCCAGCGGCGGCGAACCACTGGACGTTGGCGGCGGTGAACGCGAGACCGAGAATGATCCCGGACCAGCACAGCCGATCCACCTGCGCGCGGACCCGTTCCACTCGTAGCGCGATGACGTCCGGGTGAGTCTGATACCGGCGAACCTCAGCCGCCTCGGCAGCGTCCTGTGCGAGCCGCTGCGCCCGCGTCAGCGGCACGTGCCTCGCATCCTGATTGGTCATCACCGACCACCGCCCCGGCGGCCGATGGTGTCCATTGAGGTGACCGTGAGCGCGCGGGTCAGGATGTGCGCCGCGATCAGATCCGGCACAGCCAGCACCACCACGAGCAGCGTCGGGTTGCCCGGATGCGTGATCACCAGCCACTGCACACCGACCATCGCCGCACCCATGAACAGCACCCGCCCGGCCAGCGACACCACACAAGCGGTCGCCCGCGCCGCGTCGGCGGCCCGCTTGGCCCTGCGGGCACTGAACCGCCAGATGAGCAACAGCACCAGCAGCACGCCGATTCCGGCGAGAATCTGCGTTGGTGTCAGGTTGACCGTCATCGCGTCTCACCTCCCCGGCGACGCAGCCACACCGGGTACAACGCGCGCCGGTCGGTGTCCGGCAACGCACCCCACACCCCGACCGTGTCCGGCCCAGCAGTGCGCAGATCGAGTTCAAGGCACTCATCGATCACCGGACACCCGGCGCACAGCCCAGTCGCCAACTCCCTATCCGGCAGGGCGTCCCCGGTCAGATCGGGCATAGCGGCCCCGTCGAACGCCCTGAGCCACAAACCATCCCTGGCCACCGCATCGGCAAGCACGTCATCCGGCACAGCCGCCAACCGGTCGAGCTGAGCAGCCATCCTCGTGTAGTCGTGTTCAGTCATCGCGCACCCCCGCCAAGCACGCGCCGCAACTCAGCGACAGGGATCACAAGCCGGGAACGTCGCCGCACAGCGCGCAGCACGCCGACCCGGACCGCCCAGCACACGCGGGACTCACCAACTCCGAGAAGCCAAGCGGCCTGACGGATCGAAAGAAACGCCGGAAAACCGGCATTGCAGATTGCGTTATTCATGGATTTTAGACCTTTACTCTTGGCTGCGACTCGCGGATTACGAGCCGCTGCCATCAAGTAAGGCGCCAACGCAGCATAACAACTATGCTGGCGCGAGAATATGAAATTTCTCGCGAGAATAACTACAGGTCATGGATACATTGATCCGGCTAGATATTCCGGAAAAGAATGTTGGATGGGCGAGATATTCTCGCCCGGAATGTTGACCTATGTGGCGCGTTTGACGCTGGCGACCAGGCTTCGGAAGTCCGCACCCGCCCCGCATGCAGGAAGCTTGCGTTCCAACTCGGTGGCGATCATGAGGTGTGGGCGGGGTCGGCCTGCCCAGCTTGACCGGATGCCCGGAGGCGCGCGGTTCCGACTGGTTCCCAGTCCCACAGCCTTTCCGGCCCCCACTGGATTACAAGAGTCAGAGAGTCGACGAGTATCTGACGCTCTCGTATGGACTCCCCAAGGGCCGACACGATCGGTTTCGCCGGTTGCTCGGTCGTACTGTATGAAACGGTCATGTGAGGCATCCACAATGGAAAAGGTTCATCGATTACCCCGGCGCGCCCGACTACCTTCCGTGTCGCGGATCGAGCGGCATCAAAGATTGGCCGCAGGGCGTCACCGGGTTGTGTGCGCAACATTATGGCTTCAGGATGGTAGAGAACCTTGTCTAAGGTCACCGCGATGGGGGCGACATCGCAGAGCAATCGTTGCGCCTCCGACACCATGACCGACATTTGACTTCGCGTTATCTCGTCCGTCGCCCCGACGACAAGTGTCGTTATATGCAGCCACTGGCGCGGTGTCATATGAAGGCCCGGAAAGTCTGCCAAAATTTCCTGTGCATCCGTTGCTGCGGAGCATGCCTCAGGGTAGGCGTGCATTAAGATGTGCCAGTAAATCGTTCCACGATCGGGCCCGGGCTCGACACGGTTTAACCAACGGTTTCTCATCTGGACCGGCAAGGGACTCATTTAACCCTCGCAGGCAAGTCGCCCAGCGCAACCGCCGTATTGAAATCTCGGATACGCTGCCTAAAATCAGCTACATCGTTGTCGCCATGAAACCGAGGCTCGCGGAGTTGTCGATCTAGCTTGTCCATATAAGCCGTCACGGTAGAAATCCGCAGTTCGGGAGCCAGTGTCAGGACAGGTGTAACCTCGCTAATTGACGCGTCCAATGACCCTTTCAGCAAGTGTGCAATACCGGATCCAACTCTGATTTGTGCCCAGTTTGCCGGAACAAGTAGGTCTCCTGATTTCCAACTGGCATCAGCCTTTGCGACAGCGCGAAGGGCGGCGTCAGCGTCGCCCGTCTGCAACGCAACAGAGAGTGCGAAAATGGCCTGCCGTCCAATAGGAAACGACCACGCCGATGTTCCAGAGTCGGGTTCTATCGCCTCGGCGGCAAGCTCCGCACGCCGGAGAGCCTCATGCGCCCGGTTGGTGTTTCCCATAAGCGCGGCAGCGTTTGCTTCCTGGCTCGCCAGTTGAATCCTAATGGGCGTGGCCGGACTGTACTCATAACCAATTTTGGCCATGTCCGCTGACTCGATAAGACGTTCAGCCCACCTGAGGGCTTTCGCTAATGCGGTTCGCGCCGTTGCCTGATCAGTTCCTGCCTCTTTGGCGAAGGACAGAGCAATGGCACCGTACTTTCGTGCAGCGCCATTCTGTTTCAAGTCATCAAGCAGGAGACACGCATGTGCCAGGAGATCCGACTCCACCCGAAAGAGCTCTCGTTTCTGACTGAGCCGCTGTTTGCCCTGAAGAAGGATTTGCGCCTGGTCGTGAAGGTGAAACACCTGTGTCAATACGTGCCGAGCGGGAGCTTGTGTGTGCGTTTCGGCCAATGAGGTCGCGACCTGGGCGAGCTGCTCAATTGTTTCATCTGCGGTACTAGAGTGGAGGATCTCTGCTGCCAACCTGTTAGCCTCTTGAAAATCAGAGGTGACGCCCGTGTCAGTTCCCGTATCCACGGGCGACTGCGGCGACATTAGGCGGCTTTGCCCCGGAAAGTCGAACCAGAGAAGATGCTGCGGCAGGTGCAGAATTTTGGCGTAGTTTCGGAGCGTTTCGAGATTCTGTTCCGGTTTGCCGTTCTCAAGCTTGCTCACCTGGGCTTGCGTGAGGCCGAGCCATCGTCCGAGAAGTTCCTGATTGAGCGCCTTGCCGAACAGTTGAAGGTGGCGCGGATGGTTTCGATATGCCTTGAAGACCTTGCCGATGTGATGGCTTTTAAACGCTGCCCGAAATTCGTCCGTCTCGAAGAACTCATTTCTGAGTTGGACCGGCGGCGTCCGAAGTTGATCGCGCTGCTCCCGGTGGCACCTGCTGCATAAGCGTGCGGTGTTGTCTGCGGCGAGTACCGTCCCGCAACCCTGGCAGCGACGGTCACCGGACGCGCCAGTTGGGCGCCGCCGTGGACCGCCGGGTGAACTCATCCGATCCCCTCGCCGAACGCTGAAGCCGATCTGCCCTGACCAGGGTACCTAGGGCGACGGACTCCTACCAGCGGGTCAATCGTGTGGGCGCCGAACAGGCTCGCCACCAGGCGATATTCCCATTCCGGCATGCTGCATGCCGGGCTTGATATAGACCCGGTCGCCGCGCGGCGTGACTGTTGGCGCAGGCAGTCCAGTGCTCTCCGCTGAGGCGCGACCCCTGCCCCCAAGATGACCCCCTTCCGACTGAACGGCGACGTGAACACATGCTCCTCACGGCATCGCTCACCACCGGCGTGGCCCGCGTTACTCGCGGAATGGTGGCATCAACCCTCCTGGTTGATGAGATCTTGACGATGGATCACATCGACTGGGAAACCACGCTTGCAGTCGGCGATGTCGAATTCCATCGCACGAAAGATGGACCATTTCCCAACCATCAGCTCCGAATCAGTGTCCGCCCATCAGCGGGCTTCGCGGCGCTGAATTACATGGACCACGACGATCAGCAAATGCCGATCGCCAACTCTTTCAATCCAAAACGTCCACTGCCTGAGGTAGATCTGATATTCAACGGCACAACAGGGTTAGTATTCCCGCGCGCCGCAGTCATACCCATCACCAATGCGCGAGAGGCATTGGTTGAGTGGCTGGAAACACGAAACCGACCAACCTGTATCGAATGGCGTCCGTACGACGCCTACTAGGGATCGCGACATGGTTGACAAGAAGATCCGCCCGTACACGACGCTGAACGTGGAGCAGGTGCTCAAGGTGCACGCGATGCTGGGCAGCAAACGCAGGTTGCGACTGGCACGGAAAGCCCCGAAGGGTCAGGAGGCGACTTCCGAATGACGGTCCGCATCGCTATCCGTCACTACTCCGGGGATCGCCAGCAGCACGGCTACCGCATCGATCAGCCGGGCAGGCGGTACTTGGTGCCGGTGCATGCCGAGTGGCGATACCCCGACCGGCATCCGCTCGACATGGTCAGCGCCAAGGATCTGCCCAGCTTCGGGGGCGACTTCGATTGCTGCCCGGGATGCGGTGTGTGGGCGCGGCAGAACCGGCACACGGTCGTTGTCCGGGGCCAAGTCCAGGTGAGCGCCTGATGATCCCGCTACCGAATCCCTGGGGACCGATCGTCGCGTTGTCGGCCCTGTTCTTCCTGCCAATACTGAGCCTCGTTCTCTCGGTCTGGCACGGATGGCAAGCCCGACGACGAGGAGGCCGCTGGTGACCGTCGAGAAGATGCACCTGATCGACGACGCGTTCATCCCCATGATCCGCACGCCCGAGCCCCTGCGCCCGATCGTCAATCGATGACGGTACGCATCCACACACAACCGCAACACGGCAAGGATTTCTGATGTCAACTGCCGACGCTGTACCGGATGAGACGGTGGCCGAATTGGTCCGGGCTCTCGGCGCTGTCAACCAGCACGTACCCCGCTTGATCTCGGGTCTTCTCACCGGAGGTATGCCGCCGGTGAAGCAGCACGAATTCGCGTCGTTGCTCATCGAACTGGGCGAACTGCTGCACCAGCACGCCGACGACCACACCGGCCTCACCTCAAGGGACCTTCCATGATCGCTGAGTCCGCCCGCCCCACCGTCGGTGTGGCCTCCCGTCAAGGGCAGCGCGAATTCCTCTGCGACGCCGCCGCGCACCACCGATTCCCCGACGACGCCGACGGTGTTCTCGCTGTTGCTGTTGTTGACGGCATCAGCAACGACGCCGACGTCGCCACAGCCGCCTACCTCTGCGCGGAGAACGCGGTGAGGATCGGGGCCCGCTGGGGAGCAACGCCCGGTGTGATGGCCGCTGCCGGGCTGCTGGCCGACACAATGTCGGAAACCCCTTCCCCGGACGCCGTGATCGTCCTGGCTGTCTGCCGACCTGGCACGCCGGTCGTGATCGCCCACGTCGGTGACTGCCGGGCTTTCGGGTGGGACGGTACCGCGCTGTACCGCCACACCGACGATCACACCCACGGGGCACGGCTGCGCGCCCACGGGGTGTCCGAGGACGTCGCGGCCCGCTCCGATCGTTTCGTCGTCACGTCCCTCGCCACCACCACCGTCACCACGATCAGTGTGTGCACGACCAACGACCAGGTCATCGTGCTGACCTCCGACGGCGCCCACAAAGCACTGTCCGACGCGCAGATCGCCGAACTGCTGCGCGAGCACACCGGGGACGCCGGGGCTTGCGCTCAGGCGATCGTCGACGCCGCGCACACAGCGGACCCTCGGGACGACGCCACCGCTGCGGTGATCATCTTGCCGCCGCCACGCTCCGCCGAATCCGGGGAAGGGTACTAAACCCCTTCCCCGCCAAGCCACGCGGCTGGCGAGGCTCCCCGACTTCGCCGACCGTGCCTCACGACCACACACGAGGAGGTGACACATGCTTTTCGATCCCGACAAGGACGACACATTCCTTGATGGCGACGACTCCACCGAACGAATGCCGTAGGTCCGCCATGTCGGTGTGGGGCCGTTCCCCGGGGAACGGCCCCACACCGCCCCGATCCCTTATCCTGTCCGTCTAGTGCGAAAGCCAGGTCTTGTGGCACGGTTCCGAATGACGTGCGTCGGCACGTCTCCTTTGTTGATGCACAATGCGCGGCTTGCCGACCCGCTTGATGCGGTGGTCAAGCAGATCAAAGAGATCAGTGGCAAAACACGCAAGACCGACGAGGATCACGATCGGATCGCGTACTGGGAGTATGTCGGTGGTCTGTACATCGCTGACGGCGTGGGTCCGTACATCCCCGGAGCGAATCTGCGCAAGGTGCTCATCGAGGCCGCTCGGAAGTCCAAGTGCGGCAAGCTGATCGAGCAAGGGCTCTTCGTCGATACCCTGTACAACCCGTTGGCCTACGACGGACCACGGACCATCGACGGCCTGTGGAAAGATAAGTCCTTTGTGGACCGCAGGTCTGTGAAGGTCCAGTCGTCGCGAGTAATGCGCACACGGGCCATCTTCCATTCCTGGGCGATCGACGCGGTGTGTACCTACGATCCGTCCTTGCTGAACTTCGGTCA
>Ga0247768_1000845_pt1 | contig 10963 bp, 10 predicted proteins | sample UWRJL016104C6_FD_179944 | JGI IMG/M metagenome (GOLD analysis project Ga0247768, IMG submission 179944) | Plant litter microbial communities from Arlington Agricultural Research Station in Wisconsin, United States - UWRJ-L016-104C-6 | ecosystem: Environmental > Terrestrial > Plant litter >... | reverse complement strand
TGACCCCGCAGGCCGCGCACCGGGCCATGACCACCGGCCACCGTTTCGGCGCCACCGAGGCGCTGGCGGCGGGCATCGTCGACCAGGTGGCCGACGAGGGCGAGGTGCGCAGCGCGGCCCTCGCGCTGGCGAAGGCCAACGTGGGCAAGGCGAGCCCGGCGCTCGCCACCATCAAGGGCCGCCTCTACGCCGAAGTCCTGGAGGCCCTGCGCAGCCCCGCCCTGTGAGTCGTGAGTGTTTCGCGGGGTTCTAACCCCGCGAAACACTCACGACCCCGGACGGGCTACAGCTCCCGCCAGTGGGTGTCGGCGTACTCGAGCAGGTCCTCGTGCGACTGGCCGTCGGGGTGGTAAAACTCGTCGCGGTGCCGTTGCCCGCTCGGGCTTTCGCCCAGCAGGCGGGAAACGGTCAGCGCGGCGGACAGCGGCCGGTGGTTGACGACGATCTCGTCCACCTGGCCCTGCGCGTTGAGGTGGAACGTGCCGACACCGGTGAGCGGCCTCCCCTCGACGACGGCGGTGTACTCGTTCACCCGCCGGTCGCCGAACTCGCCGAAGTACACCGACTTGAAGTCGCGGTAGAAGCCGACCACCGTGCGGATCTGCGCCGCCACCGCTTCGGCGCCGCGCAGGCTGCCGTTCATCACCGCCCCCTCCAGTACGACGTCGGGCGCCAAATTCTGAAGAAACCACGGATCTTCGACCATAACCACGACATAACCACTCGAACTCTGCCTATGTCAACCCTCCGACCCCCGCCGACCTCTCCGACCCCGGCGCGGACGCTATGAACGGACCGTTCATCTCATTTTTTGAGAGGAACGGTCCGTTCATAGCGTCGGGGGCGCGCGGCGGGAGGGGAGGGGAGTGAGAGGGGGTGGGGGGGGTTAGACGGCTCGGGCGATGGCGATGGCGCCTCCGAGGCGTTCGCCGGCTTCGTAGAACATGTACTCCTTGCCGTCCATGGTGCCGAAGCTCGCGGCGGCGCAGCGGCCGTTGTCGGGGGCGCCGGCGAGGGGCGCGTGGAACACGCCGAGGTGGTCGCGCTTGCTGAAGTCGTTGCCGACCTCGGTGATCAGCATGTTGCCGCCGGCTTCGAGGTTCTCGTGGTAGACGACGTAGGTCGAGCCGTTGCGCTGGACGACGGAGGGCGCGCCGATGTCGCGGGCGCCGACGTCTTCGGGGCGGATGAGCGGTTGCTGGGAGAAGGTCCAGGTGCGGGCGTCGGCCGACCAGCCCCAGCCGATGGAGCGCCGGTTGGCGGTGGTATTGATCATGAAGACCATCACGTACTTCGCCCCGCGCGCGGGCAGGCTCTGCTCGAACACTCGCGCGTACGAGGTCTCGGTGGTGCCCGAAGGCATCATCGAGGTCGACAGCACCACCTTGTCGTAGGTGAAGGTGATGCCGTCCTTCGAGCGCGCGAGCCTGGTGGTGGTGTTCTCGCCGTGGAAGTACAGCCACAGCTCCCCAAGGTCGCCGCGCCACAGCACGTGCGGTGACGAGACGTGGGAGACGCTGTAGTGGGGGCTCCAGACGTTCTTCACGATCGGGTTGTCCGGGTACTCGGTGAACGGGCCGTCGAGCGTGTTCGAGTAGGACAGGCAGATGCCGCCCGGGGCGTCGTGCGGCGCGTAGTAGAGGTAGTAGCGCGCCAGCGGGTTGGTGATGCGGCCGGAGACGCCCCGGATGCAGGGGAAGATCAGCTCGCCGGTCGGGTTGTACTTCAGCTTGGTCTTGTCGAAGGTCGTGCGCAGGAACCGGTACTCGGGGAAACCGGCCGGGGCCGCGCTCGCCGTCGTGGTGCCCAGTCCGGGCAGCGTGACCAGGCCGAGGCCCAGTCCGGCGGCGGCGCGCAGGGTCGTGCGCCGGGAAAACTCGGTCATGGAAGCTCCCATCGTCCGCAGTGACGTTCCGGCAACATTGAGCGCTGCTTTGACCCCGGTCAAGGCGCTAATACGTATTAGTCCGCTCCAGGACTTGAATTGGACAAGAATCATCGCTTTTACTTGACACCGTCATCAGCGGCGCAGAGCCTCTGCTAATCCGCATAAGCACTTGAGGAGGCGATATGGCAGCGCGAGCCGGAGCGGCCCGACAGGCGGACATCGCCAGGATCGCCGGGGTCTCCCAGGCGACGGTGTCGGTGATCCTGCGCGGCAACACCACGGTCCGGATGGCCGAGTCCACCCGCCGCCGGGTGCTCGAGGTCGCCGAGCAGCTGGGCTACGTCCCGCACCCGATCGCGACGCGGCTCGCGTCGGCGCGGTCGAACATGCTGGGGCTCTACACCTTCCGCAGCACGTTCCCGACCGACGTCGCCGACTCGTACTACCCGATCCTGGTCGGCGTCGAAGAAGAGGCCGCGGCGCTGGGCCAGGACCTGATCCTGTTCACCGGCAAGAGCGGCGCGGACGCCTCGCACGAGGCCGCCATCCGACGGACCCGGGTCGCCGACGGGTGCCTGTTCTTCGGCAGGCACGTACCGGAGGAGCCCGTCGCCCGCCTGATCGACTCCGGTTTCCCGCTGGTCTACATCGGACGCCGTGCCGAGCTGGAAGGCCGCATCGCCTACGTCGGGGCCGACTACGTCACCGCGTCGGCCGAAGTGCTGACCCGGCTGCTGGAGCTCGGACACCGCGAAATCGTGTACCTCCGCGAGTCCGACGACGCACCTTCGTCGGCCGACAGGCAGCGAGGGGTCATCGAGGCCGCGCCGCACACGACCATCGTCCGGATGGACGGCCCAGGCCTGGACCCCGGCGTCGCGCGCGGCTGGGTCCGTGACGGCGTCACCGCGGTGGTCGTCGAAGGCACGGACACCGGGGCGGCGTTTTCCGCCGCGCGTAACGCGATCGACGCCGCCGGACTGTCCACACCGGACGATCTGTCGCTCGCCGTGCTCGGCGGGCCCGCCGGGGTCAGCGGCTTCGAAGTCCCGATGCGGGAGATGGGCAGGCGCGCGGTTCGGCTGCTCGTCGAGCTCGTGACCGAACAGGAAACCGCCCCGCGGCAGCTGCTGCGGTGCCCACCGGTGGCCGGCACGACCGTCGGCCCACCACGAAACCGTTAGGACGGCGCATGCCTGAACTCGACACCGAGATCCTCGTCGCCGGCGGAGGGGTCGGCGGGGTGGCCGCCGCGCTGGCCGCGGCCACCGCCGGGCATCGGGTCGTGCTGACCGAGGAGACCGACTGGATCGGCGGTCAGTTCACCGCCCAGGCCGTGCCCCCGGACGAAAACCCGTGGATCGAGCGCTTCGGCGGCACCGCGAGCTACCGCCGCCTGCGCGAAGGCATCCGCGACTACTACCGCCGGAACTACCCGTTGCGAGCCGAGGCCGCAAGCCTGGAGCAGCTCAACCCGGGCGCGGGCCGCGTCAGCAAACTGTGCCATGAGCCGCGGGTCGCGCTGGCGGTGCTCGAGGCGATGCTGGCGCCGCACCGGTCCGCGGGCCGGATCACCGTGCTCACCGAACACCGTCCCGTCTCCGCCGACGTCACCGGCGACCGCGTCGAGGCCGTCACCTTCGAAGGCCGCGACGGCACCCGCACCACCGTCCGCGCCGACTACGTGCTCGACGCGACCGAGAGCGGCGATCTGCTGCCGATGACCGGGGCCGAGTTTGCCGTCGGCGCCGAATCCCGCGACGAATACGGCGAACCGCACGCCCCCGAGCAGGCCGGACCCGGCAACCTGCAGGGCTTCACGTACTGCTTCGCGATTTCCCACCACACCGGTCAGGACCACGTGATCGACCGGCCCGCGATGTACGACTTCTGGCGGGACTACCGGCCGGAGTTCTGGCCGGGCCCGCTGCTCGGCTTTCTCGCGCCGGACCCGCGCACGCTGGAACCGTCCGAGCGCACCTTCGACCCGAACCCCGACACCGATCCGCTCGCGATCACCGCCGACCAGAGCGCCGACGCCGGGGACAAGGAGCTGTGGGGCTTCCGCCGGATCCTCGCCCGCGGCCTGCACCGGCCCGGCGCTTTCGACTCCGACATCACGCTGGTCAACTGGCCGCTCAACGACTACTGGCTCCGGCCGTCGTTCGAAATCGACGGGGTGTCCGGACCGGGCGACGTCGTGCGCGCCCACCACGAGGCCAAGCAGCTGTCGTTGTCGGTGCTGTACTGGCTGCAGACCGAAGCGCCACGGCTCGACGGTGGCACCGGGTTCCCCGGGCTGAAGCTGCGGCGTGACGTCGTCGGCACCGCGGACGGGCTCGCGAAATCGGCCTATGTCCGCGAATCCCGGCGCATCCGGGCGGTCACCACCGTCACCGAGCAGGACGTCTCGCTCGCCCACCTCGGTCCCACCGGCCGCAAGTCCCACGCGGACTCGGTCGGCGTCGGCAGCTACCGCATCGACCTGCACCCGTCCACCTCCGGCGACAACTACGTCGACGTGGCGAGCGTGCCGTTCGAGATCCCGCTCGGGATGCTGCTGCCGCGGCGGCTGCGCAACCTGCTCGCGGCGGGCAAGAACATCGGCACCACCCACGTCACCAACGGCTGCTACCGGCTGCACCCGGTCGAGTGGAACGTCGGTGAGGTCGCCGGTCACCTCGCCGGGTTCGCCCTGCGCCGCGGCAGTGAGCCGCACCAGGTCAGGGCCGACGAAAAGCTGTTCGACGAGTTCGGCCGACTGCTCGACCAGGCCGGTGTGGAACGTCGCTGGCCCGAAGTCCGCGGTTACTAGAACCCCCATCAAGGCAGAGGTGTGGCAATGACGCAACATCCCGGACAGGTCCGGATCGGCATCGACGTGGGTGGCACGTTCACCGACGCCGTCGCGGTCGACGCCCGGACATTCGAACTGCTCGGCCAGGTCAAGGTACCGACGAGCCACGACCACGCGGACGGGGTCGCGCACGGGATCCTGGAGTCGCTGGAGAAGCTCCAGGCCGACATCGGCATCGGCGCGCGGGACGTGTCGTTCCTCGCGCACGGCACCACCCAGGCCACGAACGCGTTGCTGGAAGGCGACGTCGCGACCGTCGGCATCGTGGGCCTCGGCGCGGGCTTCGACGCCTTCGCGACGAAAAGGCTGGCATCACTGGGAAAGTTCGAGCTCGCGCCCGGACGGAAGCTGCCGATCCGGTACGCCGCCGTGCACGACCCGGCGGACAAGGCCGCGGTGGAACAAGCGATCGCCGGTCTGCGCGGGCAAGGCGCGCAGGTGCTCGTCGCCGTCGAACCGTTCAGTGTGGACGATCCGGAGGGCGAACGCGCGGTGCTCGCCGCGGCCCGTGAACAAGGCATCCTCGCCACCGCCACACACGAGATCACCAGCCTGTACGGACTCGCGCGGCGAGCGCGGACCGCGGTACTCAACGCCGGGATCATGCCGCGCATGGTCTCCACCGCGGATCTCGTGGAGGCCAGCGTCCAGCGCGCGGGCATCGTCGCGCCGCTCATGGTGATGCGCGGCGACGGCGGCGTGATGTCGCTGCCGGAGATGCGCCGCAGGCCGTTGCTGACCGCGCTTTCCGGCCCGGCGGCCGGAGTCGCCGGGGCGCTGATGGCGGAGAAGCTCAGCGAGGGCGTCTTCCTGGAGACCGGCGGGACTTCGACCGACATCAGCGTGATCCGGCGTGGCCGGGTCCAGGTGCGGCACGCCCACCTCGGTGGCCGTGAGACGTATCTGTCCGCATTGGACGTTCGCACGGTCGGGGTCGGCGGCGGCTCGCTGATCCGGTTCTCGGGCCGCGCGGTGATCGGTGTCGGGCCACGCAGCGCTCACATCGCCGGGCTCGCGTACGCGTGTTTCGCACCACCGTCGGCTCTGGTCGGCGCAAAACTGGTGACGATCTCACCGCGCCCGGACGACCCAGCCGATTACGTCGCGCTCGAAGTCGCCAACGGCACACGCTACGCCGTCACGTTGACCTGCGCGGCGAACGCGCTCGGCATCGTCCCGGCGGGCGCCTACGCCCGCAGCGAGCCCGAATCCGCGCGGCTCGCGATGGAACCACTGGCGCGAGCCCTCGGCGTCGACGTCGAAGAGGCCTCGCGGATCGTGCTGCGCCGCGCGATCAAGCCGGTGCGGGACGTCGTCGACGAGCTTGCCCGCGAATACCGGCTCGACCAGGTGACGCTGGTCGGCGGGGGCGGTGGCGCGGCGGCCGTGACCCCGTTCCTCGGCACGGAAGGCAAGCAGGAGTGGCGGATCGCCGCGCACAGCGAGGTGATCAGCCCGCTCGGCGCCGCGCTGGCGCTGGTGCGCGAAACCGTGGAGCGGATCGTGCCCAGCCCGTCCAACGCCGACATCCTCGCCGCCCGCTCGGCCGCCGAGTCCGCGGTGATCGCGCAGGGCGCCGACCCGTCCGGGGTCGAGGTCGACGTGACCGTCGACCCGCAGCGCAACCTCATCCGCGCGATCGCCACCGGGGCCACCGAGCTGCGCACGAAGGACCGGTCGTCGGCGCTGGACGAAACCACGCTCCGCGACGACATCGCGCGCAGCCTGGGCGTCCCGGTCGGTGACCTCAGCGAACTCGCCATGACACCGCAGCACCGGGTGTTCGGCGCGCGGGTCCGGCGCAAGGGCCCGTTCGCCCGGTTTTCCGCGTCACCGCAGCATGTCCGTGTTGTCGACGGCGAAGGCGTGATCCGCCTGCACAGCGCGGGCGCGCTCGTCGAGAAGACCGACGTCGGCGCCGCGCCGGGCAGGCTCGCCACGCTGGTCGACGAGCACACCCGCTACGGCGACGGCGGTTCCCGGACCCCGGCGGTGTGGCTACTCGCCGGACCGAAGATCGCCGACCTGTCCGGGGTGCTCGACCGCGACCAGCTCGTGGCGCTCATCGGCGCGGAGCTGAAGACCCGGGCCCCGGAAGAGCCGGTCGTCGCGATCCTCGAGGACCGGAGATGACCGCCGACGTCGACCTCGCCGTCGAACTGCTGCGCGCGACCCCGACCCACGAACGCCGCGACGACGCCCAACTGCGGGACTGGGCCGAAATCGCGCTGGCTTACGGCGACGAACTCGCGGACGGCCCCGATCCCGAGACCGACGTGGAGATCGTCGAGCGCACCGGGGGAGTCCGCGACGGCGAGTTGCTGATCGCCGAATACCGGAAGCCGACGATCACGCTGTACCGGGATTCCTTGGCACTGCTGGAAAAGATCGCGAAACGCGAGGGGTGGCCGGTGTCGGCCGCCGCCTTGCGGAAGGCCGCCGTCGCGCACGAACTGCTGCACGACCGGCTCGACGTCCGCGAGCTGAACCGCCGTCTCGGGCACACCGCGGTCCGGCTGGGACCACTGCGCGTCCGGGGCCATGTCGCCGGTGCCGACGAGCTCGTCGCGCACCGGTACGCCCACCGCCGCAGCGCTTTGGGCGTCAGCCCGCTTTTGCTCACCACCGCGCTCGCCGCCGCGTGCGCCACCGGGTCCGGCCGAGGAGTCTGAATGGGTATCGCGATATTGGCACTGATGGTGGTGGGCGTGGTCCTGATGCTCACCCGTGTGCTGCCGACCGCGTTCGCGCTGGTGCTGCTGGCACTGGGCATCGCGATCCTGGCGCGGGCGCCGTTGACCGGTGACAAGAACAGCATCCTCACCACGGTCCTGCAGAACGGCGCCCCGGCGCTCGCGTCGACGATGATCGCGGTGCTGCTCGGCTCCTGGCTGGGCACGCTGATGGACGAGACCGGCATCGCCTCGACGCTGGTCCGCAAGATCGTCGAGTTCGGTGGTGAACGGCCTTCGGTGGTGGCGCTCGGCGTCTTCGCCGTCTCGATCCTCTGCGGCAGCATCACCGGGTCCGCCCCGGCCGCGATGCTGGCCGGAGTGGTCGGCATCCCCGCGATGATCGCCGTCGGTGTCACCCCGGTCGTGGCCGGTGGGACGGTGCTGATGGGCATCTCCGCGGGTTCGCCGCTGGAGCTGCCGGTCTGGCAGTTCCTGTCCGACGCGCTCGGCGCGCCGGTGGCCGACGTCCGCTCGATCATGATCAAGCTGTTCCCGATGGCGCTGGTCGTCGGGATCGCCTACGTGCTCATCGAAACCCGCCGCCACGGCGCCCGGCACACCTGGGCGGTCAAGCTCGAACGACCGTCGGCGCGGGTGCGGCGCGGTGACGCGCCCTGGTACGCGATGATCACGCCGCTGGTGCCGATCGTGCTGGCGCTGGGCCTTGCGGTGCCGATCGTGCCGTCGCTGCTGGCCGGGCTGGTCTACGCGCTGGCGACCACGACCAAGTGGGGTGAGCTCAACAGCCGCGCGTTGCGCTCGCTGTACAAGGCGTTCGACGTCGCCGCGCCGCCGATCGCGCTGTTCATCGCGATCGGGATGCTGCTGGCGGCGGTGAAGCTGCCCGGCGCCAAGCAGGCGCTGACGCCGATCGTGTCCGCGATCAGCCCGTCCGGGGCGATCTGGTTCGTGGTCGTCTTCGCGATTTTGGTGCCGTTGTGCCTGTTCCGTGGCCCGCTGAACGTGTTCGGGCTCGGCGCGGGGGTCGCCGGGGTGCTGGTGACCGGCGGGATCTACCCGCTGCACGCGGTCGTCGGGCTGATGGCGTCGTACAACCAGGTGTTCGGCGTCTCCGACCCGACGAGCACACAAACCGTGTGGGCGTCGCAGTATTCGGGCGTGCGGCCGGAAAAGGCGATGATCTCGACGCTCCCGTACACCTGGGTCGTCGCGCTGGGCGGCATGATCATGACCGCGGTGCTGTATCTGTGATCACCACCTCCGACGGACTTCGCCTCGAAGCGGCGTGGCAGCCGGCGGGTGAGCGGGCCGTGGTCCTGGCGCACGGGATCACGGCCGACTTCACCGAGCAGGGGCTGTTCGTGACGCTCGCGGAACGCCTTGCCGCCGCCGGGTTTTCGGTACTGCGCTTCTCGTTTCGCGGGCACGGCGGCAGCGACGGCGTGCCGCGCGACCTGACGATCGCGGGGGAGCGGCTCGACCTGCGCGCGGCGGTGGAGTCCGTCGGACGGCCGGTTTCGCTGGTCGCGTCGAGCTTCGGCGCGGTGAGCGCGACGTTGTCGGCGGGTGAGCTGCCGTTGCGCTCGATGGTGCTGTGGCAGCCGGTGCTGGACCTGCGGCGGACCTTCCTCGAACCGGAGCTGCCGCGCGGCATGCAGCTGTATGGAGACAAAACTCCGTTGCGAGAGAACGGTTTCCTCGATATCGAAGGCCGGTTCGAGCTGGGCGCGCCGCTGTTCGCCGAGTTCGCCGAACTGGATCCGCTGGCCGCGTTCCTCGCCGGGGAGGTCCCGGCGCTGGTCGTCCACGGCGACGCGGACGAGCACGTCTCCTTCGACATCGCCCGTGAAGCGGCGGCGAAGCGCCCGGGCACCGGCTGGTACCCCGTCGCCGGTGCGGGGCACGGCTTCCGGGACGCGGGCGAGGAGGTCGTCGCCGAGACCGTCCGGTGGCTCTCGGCCGGGCACTCCACCGGGTGAACATCGGCGCCGCCGGGCCGGGAAACCGATCTTCGCGGGCATGCTGCTCCGAACCAGTGACGAGTTGATCGTTCGATCGGAAGGCGACACGATGACGGGGCGGCATCGGCAGGAAAACGGGGTCATCGGGGACGCGATCGGCGTCCTCGCGGGCTTGGGGGTCTCGCGGGACGCGGCGAGGGCGGCTGTGGCGGAGCTGGCGCGTGAGCGCGGGGTGACGCTTTCGCAGAGCGCGAGCCTGGTGGTGGCGCTGGTCGACGGGCCGCGGCGGCCCGCTCCGAGCGCTGATTGTGGCGCCGGACACACTTCTGTTTGATCTTCGGAGAGCGGGGCATTCAGTGCTCGGTGTTCGCGAGCGAGCACCCCACAGACCTCGTCTCCGAAGCGTCGGCGGTTGCCCCTGAGGCCCGCCGGCGTTTCCATTTCCCCTGGTCAGGGGCTTAGGCCGTGCCTATCCTCGACAGGGGAGGGCACGCGGCGCCGCGTCGTCGCATACTCGAATCCATGAGCGACAAAGGCCGGTTGGGGGACTTCCTCCACACACGGCGATCCCAGGTGCGGCCCGGCGACGTCGGGCTGGCGACCTACGGGGACCCGCGGCGGGTGCCGGGGCTGCGCCGGGAGGAGTTGGCGCGGCTGGCGGGCGTGAGCGTCTCCTACTACACCCGGCTCGAACAAGGACATTCCCTCAACGCCTCACCCGAAATCCTCGACGCGATCGCCGGGGCGCTGCACCTGGACGACGCCGAACGCCGTCATCTGCACGACCTGGCCGTGGCGCCGAAACGGAAGGGCGGCCCACGACGTCCGCCGCCCGAACGGCTCGGCGCGGCGACCGGGCAGCTGCTCGCCGCCCTCGGCGACGTGCCCGCGCTCGTGCTCGGCCGCCGCACCGACGTCCTGGCCTGGAACCGGGCCGGGCACGCGTTGTTCGCCGGGCATCTCGACCCCGAAAGCCCCGGCCGTCCGGCCGGGCGGCCTAACATGGCCAAGCTGGTGTTCCTCGACGCCCACACCCGTGCGCTTTACGCGGACTGGCCCGCCAAAGCCAAGGCCGTGGTGGGGAACCTGCGCCTGGCCGCCGGCCGGTACCCCGACGACGCCCTGCTCGCCACGCTGCTCGGCGAGCTGAGCATGCACAGCGGCGAGTTCGCCTCGCTGTGGTCCGACCACCGGGTGAAGGCGTGCGACGTGGCCGTCTACGAGATGTGCCATCCGCTTGTCGGCGCTTTGACGCTCACCCAGCAAACCCTGCAACTCGGCCAGGCGCACGGACAGCACGTCGTTGTCGCCACGGCCGAAGCGGGCTCCGCCTCACAAACCGTGTTGGCGCTGCTCGCCCACGCCACGGACCCGGCACGACCGCGGGTCCGCACCAGCTGACCCTCTCCCCCCGGCGGCACGTTTCGCTGTCGCCTGCCCGGAAAAAGTGAAGGAAACATGGTTACGACAGTCAAGAAAACCGTCCTGTCCACCGCGCTGATCGCCGCGATCCTGGCGACCGGCGCGACCCCGGCGCTCGCTTCGCCGTCACCGGTGTCCG
>Ga0247768_1000842_pt1 | contig 10993 bp, 3 predicted proteins | sample UWRJL016104C6_FD_179944 | JGI IMG/M metagenome (GOLD analysis project Ga0247768, IMG submission 179944) | Plant litter microbial communities from Arlington Agricultural Research Station in Wisconsin, United States - UWRJ-L016-104C-6 | ecosystem: Environmental > Terrestrial > Plant litter >... | reverse complement strand
CAGCCTCGAGCCCGTGGGAAGGGCGCGCGGCGCCCCGATCGTCGCGCTTTTGCCACTGGCCGAAGGCTTCAACAGATCGTGCCGGACCATTCGTGGACCCCGCCGCCGACAAGTCGCGAGTAGGTAGCGTCTGAGCTCGAGTCAAAGGACGGCCGGATTACCAGTCTGGGACGGCGCACCGTGGGATGATGGCGTTTGTGCCATTTGCGACACGCGGGCCGTCCGCGCCACTCCCCGATGACCTTGTTGAGTTTTATCGTGCACTGCCCAAGGATTCGAGTGCGCCTAAGGATCTTTGGTTCCATCAGGGTGAGCTGGTCCATTCGTACGCGCCCGACAAGTTGGACGCCCTCGACGTTGCCCTGCAGCTTCCGCCAGGGGCCGGAAAGACCATCGTCGGGGGCAGCATCGCTGAGTGGCGGCGTCGGAAGTTCGGCGAGCGCATCGTCTACGCCTGTGCCAGCAAGCTGCTCGTCAAGCAGACCGTCACGAAACTCCGCAGCTACGGCATGGACTGCGTCCCGCTGATCGGCAACAACCGCGAGTGGCCCGACGGCGACCGAATGAAGTACACGAGTGCCCAGTCCATCGCCGTCACGACGTACTGGTCGATCTTCAACAGCAACCCGCCGCTGCCCGACGCCCAGCTGCTCATCCTCGATGACGCCCACGCAGCCGAGAGCGCGGTTGCGAGTCCTTGGTCCATCACCATTGAGCGAGGTGACGGTGGGTATGGACCTGTTCTCACAGTTCTCGAGGACACCCTCGACCCGCTTGTTGTAGCACGGCTTCGAGCCGACTCGGGCGGTCAGTACGCGAACCAGGTCTACCTGGCATCCGCAGTCGGGGTCGCGGCGAAGGCCGAGGAATTGGCCGACGTCCTCCGACGGGCCGTCGAGGCTCGCAGCGTCGGCAAGCACGTCAAGTTCGCGATGCGTCTCATCGAGGCTCACCTCGACCGGACGCTCGTCTATGTCAGCCGACGAGCGATCCTCATCCGGCCCTTCATCGCGCCGACGACGACGCTCGAGGCGTTCGACGGAGCAACCCAGCGCTTGTACATGAGCGCCACGCTAGGTGAGGGAGGCGAACTCGAGCGAGCCTTCGGCCGGCCAAAGATCGAGCGCCTTCCACTGCCCAAGGGTTGGGACCGACGCGGCAACGGACGGCGGTTCGTGGTCTTTCCCGAGTCCGCCCGCGACCTGTCGAGCCAGGACGAGATCGCCAAGACCCAGTTCATCAAAGACACCATCACCAAGTTCGGCCGTTCCGTCGTGCTCACCCCTGACACCTTCTCGATGGACGACTTCCTCGACAGCCGTGTGCCTGAGCAGGCGACGATCTTCCGTCCCAACGATGTTGAGGAAACCCTGGACGGCTTTGCCGCAACCGACTCGGCAGTGCTCGGAATGGCCAACCGGTACGACGGGCTTGACCTACCCGACCATGCATGCCGACTGGTCATCATCGCTGGCCTCCCAGCGCATGGGGATCTCCAGGAACGCTTCGTCGCCAGCGGACTTGGCGCCATCGACGTATTACAGGAACGCATCCGGGCGCGCATCACACAGGGTGCGGGGAGGGCGACGCGAAACCCAACGGACTTCGCCGTTGTTCTCATGCTCGGCAGCGACCTCACAACTTTCGCCGGCCGAAAAGACGTCCAGGCAGCCCTCCACCCTGAGTTTCACGCTGAAATCCAGTTCGGACTAGACAGCTCACTCATCAGCACCTCCACGGACCTCATGGAGCTTTTCGACCAGTTCCTTGCGCAAGACCAGGAGTGGAAGAAGGCCGAACCCACAATCACCGAATGGCGTGACTCGTATGAGGTGACGGCGCCGGCTGGCACTGCCGAACTGGAGAGTTCCGCCGCGTTTGAAGTCGCTGCCTGGCAGGCTATCTGGCAGGGCGAGTGGGACCGAGCACGCGAGAATGCCCGGCGCGCCATCGACATGCTGCACGGAGGCAGAGCACCGCAGCGGTACGCGGCGCTCTGGAACTACCTTCTCGGTAGCTGGACCACCGTCCACGCGACCCGCCACCCCGGAGCGGCATCGATGGACGTCGCTAGAGCCGCCTTCACCGCTGCACGCGCAGGTGCACGTGGGACGACGTGGCTGGCTCACCTTGCCTCACCGGCCGACCGCCACGCAATGACCGGGACGACCCAGGATCTCGATGCGCTCGACGCCGCCGCCGTCCAGCAGGCAATGGAAGCCTTCGACAAGTTACGCAGGCCCGGAACCTACAACCCGCTGATCACAGAGATTATGAGCGGTCTCGCCGCAACTGATGCCCCGACCTTCGAACGAGCGCTTGTCAGGCTCGGTAACCTCGCCGGGGCCTCGTCGTCAATCGGGGACGAGAAGGCGACGGCCAAGCCGGACGCCTCCTGGGACTTTTCAGGAATCCTCTGGGTCACCTGGGAGGCCAAAAGCAACTCCGACGCAAACGGCGAAATCGATGTCTCAAGCATCGACCAGACGAACCGCCACTTGCGTTCGATGTCCGACAGGACCGGCCAAGCTATCCCCTCCGGATCGGTCTCCATTCTCACTACCCCGCAGACGCGGTTTCATGCCGCGTCACCGGGCGTCGCGGAGGACCACTCCTACTGGGTTGGCCTCACATTCGTACAAGATCTCGCGGCTAATCTCGATCAAGCCTGGCGAATCATCAAGACGTCGCTTGCACCAGACTCCGAGGTGGAGCGGAAGCGCCAGGTGATCACCGAAGCGTTCCGGAGCCGGAGCGTGCTACCCACTCAGTGGCTTTCGGGCATTCAGCGTATCCGCGAGCCCGCCGAGTAATTATTAGGCGGCTGCTACACCGTCACAGGAAAGCGGCGAACGACCTCGGTAGGCGGGGATCTCGGCATCAAGAGAGGTCGAGCCTCCCGCCGGTGAGCCGATCGAGACCGAGGCACCACCTCCGACGGAATTCCTCTGACCGTTTGCCTGGGTCCTAAGTATCGCCGCGAGGATGTCTTCGCCGAACTGCCGGCGATCCGTCGCACCACGCAGAGATCCTCGCGCGTCTGAGGCGCGTGATCACTGAGGCTCGCCCGACCCCAACCACACCCGAGACCCAGGCGCATCCGTGAGCGACTGGAATTCCTTTGCCGACGCGCTCTTGCAGCAGGCCACCGGGCAGCGGCAGCCGGTGCAGGTGTCGCTGCGAACCGTGGGGAACGCGCACCCACCCCGACCCACGCCGATACCGCCTTCGGGTTCGGACCCCGTAGCCTTCCACTACCCCGGTGCAACTGCGGGCGCGGCCCGCAGTTGCCCTTCGCCCGCGCCTTTCACCAGACAGCGGTCTTCACAGGCCTGTCCGACTCGTCCTTCGATTTGCTTGAGCATGCCGTTCCAATCGATGCCTAAACCTTTGCTCAGTGTTTCGTTTGATAGGGTGACAGGCATTGAATTATCAGGCTTGTGAGCGTGGTGATCCAGGCGGCAATCTTGCGCAGCCCAAATCTGCGAGCTTTGGCTGCAATCCAGGACAGACTCTTCTTGATGTACTTCTTTGCCACTTTCATAACTTTAGGCGTGAGCCTTCCGGAGATGCCAGCAGAGAGAGCCCCGATCGCTCCTGAGATGGCCGACGTTGCCAGAGCTGATCTGCTCCAGGACTTTCCGAAGCGGGGGACCAGATAAATCAACCCGCCCGCGACTGCTCCCACTGCTATAAGACATCCCACAAAGGCAAATCCACTCATACTGCAAAACGTTTCCTCTAAGTCATTCACGACGTTTCCCAAAAAACCCCCTACGACTCCTGAGAGAATCGACTTCCAGCTAAACAGTCCGCTGAGGTCGAAATCATTCACCGGATCCACTGGGTAGGTATAGGCGTTAGCGTTCCCTCCGGGAACGGGATCGACAGTGAGGAATCGCCCGGTGCCAGGGTTGTAAAGACGTGCCCCCATCAGAGTTGCGCCGCTGGGAGTTTCGGTACTGCGCTGCTGGGCCCCGAGCCAGCTGTACCTTGTGCCACTTGATCGGGTGCTTATAGTGGGGTTGCCGTATTCGTCGGTATCGAGCGCGGCAGGTGCTGTGTTGTTGTTCAGGGGCAGCTGCAGAACGCTGTCGCCGTGGATATCAGACAGGTTCAAAACCGTCTCACCTGTGGCTGAAGTGTTCGCAGCGACACCTCCGTCGACGCCGTCCACGTAGCGAGTGATTTTGGTGCTACCTGCGTTTTCGCTTATCCAACGTGGATTGTCACTTGTCGAATCGTAATGGTTGGTCTTGACGGCGCTGGTGGTCCAGGTGCCAGTGGCATTGGAATCAATCGTGGCAGCCAAGATCCGGCCGGCCGGATCGAGAGTCCAACTCGTCCGGTCTGTGCCACTGACTTGGGACTGGATCCGATCGTTTACGTAAAAGGTCTGAGCCGACGCAGCCGAACTTGCCACGGCTGGTGTGCTGGTGGCCCGTCCGAAAGCATCATAGATGCTGCCGTCCGTGATGCGATCGGCGCTGTCGAACGTCGAGGTACTCGTCGTCAGGGTTGTGGGACAGTTCTCGTTCTCCCCGCTGTTGGCGACCCCAACAGAGGTGGAGGTAGCTGATGCTAGTGCCGTGCGGTTTGAGTTTTTGTCGAATCCGTATGAGCGAACCGTGCAGGTGCCGTCGGTGTTCTGCTGTCGGGTGTTGGAGAGGCGAGAAGCCTTGTCATAGCCGTAGGTGAAACTGGAGGAAACTCCGGGGGTTCCCGTGTCGGTGACGACTTGGCCAATTGCGTTTACCGCGACTGTATTCGAGACGATGACTAGACCATCGCTGTCGCGGGTGTAGACCCGGGACGTGGTCCTTCCGGTCGGGTCCAGGCCCAGAGTGAGGCTGTACCCGCCTGGGAGCGTTGCACTTGTCAAGGTACCGTCGGCGTCGTAGCGCGCTGTTTGCGTCCCGGCAATCGAGTCATTGACTGACGTCAGGAACCCGCGTGGATCGATATTCGTGTCATACGTATAGGTGGTGGTGGAGGGGATCGAGTCGGTCACGGTGGTCGGACGATCCTGCGCGTCGAAAGCGGTTGTGGTTACCTTGCCGTCAGCATCCGTGTAGCTACGTTGCCGGCCGAGAGCGTCGTACCCGTTTTGGATACTGGTGCCATCCGATGAGGCGATCTTGACGGCTAGACCTGTCAATGGGTCGTAGGTCAATGTTGTTGCGGGAACAGAAGTTCCGATGCCGCCCGCGACTGTTTGAGTGGTTGGGCGGCCTGCGCTGTCGTAGGTGGTGGTCATAGTCCGAGTGACTGCGTTGGCAGTTTCGGATTCGGTAAGCGTGTTGCCCCACCGGTCGTAGGTGTAAGTCGTTGTTGGCAGTGCGGTGGGATTGCTTCCGCCGCCAGTGATCGCCGCAGCGGGCAGAGTTTGGCAGACCGCATCTGCCCATTCAGGGCGTCCTCCACAGGCGCCAGTTCCGGTGCTTGAGTAATACGTGGTGAGTGTAGTGCCAGCATCGCTACCAGAGGATTTAGGCAGAGTTGTGGCGGTGGTGCGGCCCAGGGCGTCGTACGTAGTAGTGGTAGTGATTGCCAAGCCCGCAGGATCGCTGGTCTGGCTGGTGGGAAGCCCCTTGGTCCAGTCGAACCCAGTCGAAGAGACCCGGCTATCGACGAGGATGCCGGGTGCAGAACGCAATTGGGCACCGGTGGTGGTTTTGGTTACTTGGTCGCTGATGACAGCGGTTCCGTTTGTGGGTCGCCCGGTGTCGTATTCGGTGAGAGTTCGAGTACGAGCAAGAGCCAGGCTCCCAGCAGTAGCGACGACCAGGTTGCCACTCTTCGCGTCAGATTCCAGAATGATTTCGTGCAAGGACTCAAGGGACTCGAGCTCTCTAGAACCCGTGTCATCAAAAGTTGACACACTCGAAAGTAGTTGGGCTCTTTCGGCGCTCGGTAGTTGATTGATCCCCAGGCTGGTCTGAGCAGCGATGGCTACGGGGTCGATCCCTACCGCGAGTTCCCTGTTAGCCGCACTGAGAGTGCGTGTGGTGTCTCCAAATTCGTCATACTCGGTGACTGATAGGTGCCCGCCCGGGGTGAGGCTGTTGACCTCTTGGGCCGACGCATCCAGGTAGGTCACGTGGGCCAGGGCATACGCGTTAGCCGCCAAGTCGGCGCCGTCGTGGCTGGTGGGGAGTGCATCGGGATCGAACAACGCGGTTGCGTCACTCGGGATGTCGCTCTGGCCCCAAGTCTTCGCGGCTGAGGCCGAGACATCCTTAGGAGCACGTGTGCCCGAGACTGGGACGCTGTAGACAAGGGACGCAATGGACGTTCCGTTAGTTGTGCTGCCGCTGCCAGGTGTCAGGGTGGGCCGCGATACAGACAGCAGCATTCCTGGGCCGGCGGCTGGGCTAGACCCGGCCGTGCCATAGCTGAAGGTCCAGGGCAACTGGCCTGGGGGAGTCAGTGCGGTGACCCGCCCTGTGCTGTCGTATGTATAGGCCGTCTTCAGGGAGGGGGTGATCCGGGGATCCCACTCCTGCCGGAGTCGCCCTTGTTCGTCGTAGGCGTACCTCGAGGTGACTATGGATGTGGCCGCAGAAGCTCCTGGATCGGTTGACCAGACCGAAATCGAGGACAGCCGCCCCGTGTAGTCACCGAACGCGTCTGCAGTGGCGGTCGTTGCGGCGGCGTAGGAGAAGTCTGTGGCTCGGCAGCCCTTGGTTGAGGGCGTCGACTCGCAGGTTGCTAGGTTCACCGCCGATGTTGAGGCGATGATGCGCTTCGGACGGGCCAGTACAACTCCGTCCACTGTCACCGCCTCAGACACAACCTGCGTGGTGGAGCTGGTTAGACCATCCAGCAGAACGCTAGAGACCGTCCACGACACGGCGGCACTGTCGATCTTTTTGAAGGTTGTGATGGTGCCATCGGTATCTCTCAGCGAGAAGTCGCCACCGGACAAGGAACCGGTCAGAGTCAACGCCTCTGATCCGGGTTCGGATACCCATCCATTCTGAGCCGCGTTGGCTGTAAATGAGACCGCCCGACCATCGCTGGACTCCACCCGCACCGCGGTATTGGTGACCTTGACAACTTGCGTGAAAGCAGATGCGACCCCTGCACCCACCGTTCCCGACACCCATTGTGGCCCAAATATCGCCACCTGCCCTGCTATCGCTGTACCAGCGGCGGGCGAGCGGGAGGACGCGGTCCGGGTCACGCTCATCCCGTACGCGCTGGAGTCGGTTTCGGACAGGGTGAAGTCACCGGTCAGTAGGTTCACCGACCCCGGTCCGGCCGACTCGCTCGCAGCCCCGTCTCCGGTCCGGTCAACAATGACCGTGATGGGTTCGCTGAACGTCGCGGCGGTACCGGTGTAGTCGGCGCGCACCTGCACCGACCCGTCCGGAGACACCGTGCTGGTGGCGTTCCACACCAGCGACGGCGTCTTCCCACTGCTCAAGGCAACCGGCCAGGTCACCGCCGCCCCGGCGTCCGTGACATCAGCCGCCGGGATCGTCGCCCACGCATCAGCGGCACTACGCCGCCAGGAGAACGTCACCCCCGAGTACTTGGACGAGTCGCCCTGCGCGGCCAACGGGACCCGGGCCGCGGTGCGGGTCCCGTCGTCCGGGGCCGAGACCGCCCCCGCCCCGACATTGAACGTATAGGACACGGTGTCGGACTTGTTCGCGGCCCGGTCCGTGGCCCGCACCTGCAACGTGTTGACCCCCGCGACCGGCGGCGTCACCGAGAACGACACCGCCGCCGTCGTGGTCGTCGCGACCGGCGTCCAGGTCACCCCGTCCAGCGACCACTCGATCGCGGTGTGCTCACTCGAGGGCGGCGTCACCGTGAACGTCCCAGCCTGCTTCGCGCCCTTCACCCAACTGCCCGTCGGGTAATCCGTCGACGTCACAGCGCTCGGCGCATTCGGGGGTGAGGTGTCGACCGAAAAGAGTTGGTAGGGCGACCATCCGGTGTTGAAACTCGTGTCGTCCAGCGGCGACGTCCAGAACTTGTACTTGCCCCCATTAGCCAGCAACCCGGTCGGGACCGTCGCCGAGGCCGGCTTCCCCGACGGGGTCCACCCACTACGGAAATACGACCCTGCCGTGCCGACCTGCGTCCCGGTAGCCGCGTCGAAGACCTGGAACGTGACCCGCACCTGGTCGTTGTTCGCATCCACCACCGTGTCCCGCAACACCGGCGTCAGCGTGTTGACCCACCACACCCCGGACGAGTCCTTCACGAACGGCGGCCCCGCCTGCCGATCCGTACCTGTCTTCGGCCGGTAGTTGTACGTCACCACCAACTTCGGATTACCCGAGGAAAAGTTCGCCGACCGGACCATCTTGTAGAACCCGGTGTTGGCCTCGGTCCCAGCCTTGATCACCACCGACCCGGTCTTGGCCTTCGCCGACGCCCAGGTCTGACCCAACGTCGTCAAATCCGTGCTGATCCAACCGTTGTCGGACGAACACGTCGGCGACCCCTTCGTCTCCGTCGACGTCCCGTACGCCGAGCCCACCGCCAGCGGCCGCGTCGCCCATCGTGATGCCGTGGTGGCGCCCTTGTCGGCCGCGAACACCTGCCAACTCTTGCCCAAGCAGTCCGCAGCGTTGCCGGACTCGATGTTCCATAGGCTCAGCTTGGCGTCCGAGACCAACGCGTTCGCGAACGCTTCGGTCTGGAACGTCAAGAACGTCTGCCCGGGACCGGCGGCCGTGTTCGCCGGGTCCGTTCCCCACCGCAGCGTTGTCTGCGCCGACCGGTCCGTGGTGTCCGGCGACGTGATGTACGTATCGAACACCACCCCCATCGTCTCCGTCGACGGGTCCACCGTCACCGGATACGTCGCCTTGGCCAGGAACGCCGGGTCCGGACGCAACACCAGATCAGCACCAGTGCCCTTACGAACAACGTCCAGGCCGACCCGGGTCCGCTTGCTCGGGATCCCCGACTCCGACAACGACGAGGCATCCCACATGTCCGGGGCCGGCATCGTCGCCCGCGTCGTCCCCTTCGCGTCCACGAACGACACCGAATCGTCCGCGCCGGCCTTCACGGTTAGGCCCTTCACCGACAACGGTAACGTGAACTCCGCCGCATCATTCGCCGGTCGCTTCGTCAGGATCAGATACTGCTCGAACCCCGACCGGGTCGCCTCGATCACCAGATCCGCACCGGGGACGACGTTCTTGTACGTCGCGGTAGCACCTTTCAGCACCGGCGCGGGCAAACCGCCCTTCCAGCCCAACGACACCAACGTCGAACCGGAACCGAGCGAGACCAAGGTCTGTTCGCTCTTCGCCGCCGTCGCCTTCAAGGAAGACGCAGTCGTCCCGCCACCACCGGACAAGCGCAAGTTGTTCGGGTGTGCCTTCGTCATCACCGACCCGTCAGCGGCCTTCACCATGCTCACATCGATATCGGTCCAGTTCCCGTCGCGTTTGAACCGCACCGGCCCTGCCCCCACCTCCGACGTCAACGACCCGTTCGGGTTCACCCACGTCGTCGTTGTCTCCGTGCGCTCGGCCAGCGCCTCCACCCGTTGCCCCGCCAACCGGGCCGCCACCAACGCCGAGGCCACATCGGCCGCCTCCGTCACCTTCGAACCCACCGCAGGCTTCGCCACCAGCGCGGCCATCGGCGGCGCCGCTGACGCCGTCCCGGCGTCCAACAGCGACACACCCAGGACCATCGGCACAACGAAAGCCGCCCACCGCCAACGCCGCACATCGCAAATCGAACCGCGCGCATGGCGACGCCACACACTGGTTCGAGCGTAGACGGACGCCGATGAACGACGTGAAGGCAAGGCGAAGCGACCAGGCCGCATAGAGATTCCTCACTACCGAACGGATACAAACATGCACAGACAGGTGTCAACTGCCCGAACACTAAGATCGCTGAGACGGTTTCACAAGCCTTGACAACGCTCCATGGACGTGTAGTGAAGGCTCATGAGTTCGAGTCGGTTGGCCAAATACACTGCACCGCAGTATTTCAGGCAGCTGGATACCCGTGGATGAGCCAAGCTCATTTCCGCGGTGTACGTTCGACCAGCGCCTAGGATCCTTGGGCGCGGATACGCTGAGGCAAAAGAAGGACACTCGCTACAAGCGACCCACCAGAGCTGGGAGTCCTCCAACAGCGAGCGCCCACTCCAAAGTGAACGGACCTGACGTCATGTCCAGCGCCCGTAGGTCCGCCAGTTACCAGCGGCCTCAAGTCACTTCCGGACCGGACTTGAGCAATCGCAACATGCCTGGTACGTCAACGACCCACGTCAGCGTGAAGCAGCACGGGTCTCGAGCGACTTATGGGTATGATTGGGTCATGTCGAAATCTTTGTCCAAGAATGCAACCCGGCCTTTACTGGTGATGGCCGTTGGAGCTTGGATGGTCGCCTGGTTCGTCGCCGAAGCTGCCGTCGACATCCATAATCGTCGGGCAATTTGGCAAATCGCAGTAAGCGCAGCTTTCATCTTGATAGGCATTGGACTGTTTAGCCATGGCTGGCGCAAACGGAACAAACAGCATGACAATGGGTGATCAAATACAGCGATGCTTCGTTCGACCAGGCATTCACGGGCGACGCTCCTCGCTTGAGCACTCGGCCCTTGGATGACGATGAGGTCTCGACGCGCACCGGCATCGCACCCCGGCAAGCGTCAACCGGATCTGCCGCGAACTCGAACGCTTGGGGGTGCTGCGCCGGTATGCCGGGGCTGCGTCCGCAGCCACTGGGAGACAAAGATGCCTTTGGCTCCGGCGGCGGCGGCGGCGTCAAGGTCGGTGTAACGGTCACCGATGACGAGGCATTCGGCGGGCATCACGTGGAGTGCTCTTGCACCTTGGATGATGAGTCCCGGCAGAGGTTTTCGGCACGGGCAAGCGTCGCTGTCTTGGTGCGGGCAGATCTGCCAGGTGCCGAACGGCCCGAGCTGGCGTTCGACTTCGGCGTTGACGGCGGCGACCTGGTTGGGGGTGATCAGGCCCCGGGCGATGGCGGATTGGTTAG
>Ga0247768_1000840_pt1 | contig 11004 bp, 11 predicted proteins | sample UWRJL016104C6_FD_179944 | JGI IMG/M metagenome (GOLD analysis project Ga0247768, IMG submission 179944) | Plant litter microbial communities from Arlington Agricultural Research Station in Wisconsin, United States - UWRJ-L016-104C-6 | ecosystem: Environmental > Terrestrial > Plant litter >... | reverse complement strand
GTACAGCACGACGGGCGGCTTGCCGTCCTGCCGGAAGTCCGTGCGGGTGACCGAAGTCTTCCCCGATTTCTTGTCATGCGGCAGGGTCGTGGTGATCGCGGGCACGGTGATTTTGTTGCGGGCCGCGAAATAGGCGGCGGTCCGCTCCGCCGAGAGGGCGCGCCCGCCGACCCGGAAAACGAGGCGTACCCACCAGCTCATCAGCCCGCCCGCGTAGGGGACGATGTGGTCGCGTGTCCCGTGCATCAGCAGCACGGGGAGCGGGGCGGCGGGGGCGCCGGTGCCGAGGAAGTTCTCCGGCGCCGGCTGGGTCGCAGCCAGGATGGCGGCACCGGCCAGCGACCCGGGGATCTCGTGGATCAGCCGGATCACCATCGCGCCACCGTTGGAGTATCCGGCGGCGTAAACGCGCGAGCGGTCGATCCGGTGACTGCCGGAGAGCAGGTCGATCATGGCCTTGGCGAAGGCCACGTCGTTGATGTTTTCGGTGCGGGCGGGGAAATTGCTGGCTTTCCGCGCGTCGTTCCACTGGTTTTTGTAACCGTCCAGATAGGCCACGACGGTATTGCCGGTGGCGGCCGGCGCGTCGAAGGAATAGCCGGTGAAGGCGCGGAACTTCTCGCCGGTCTGCTTGGAACCGTGGAAGACCAGGAGCAGGCTGTCGGCGTTTCCGTCGGGCGGCGCGGCCAGGGTGTAGGTACGAGTTCGCCCTTCGACATCGACGCTGCCCTTGGTGATGTGGGCTCGAGGCTGGGAATTCAGGGTTTTCGGCATGGACTCTCCTCGAAGTCGCCAAGGAACGGATGAGCTATCCGTTTCACTGTAGCGCAAGGAGGATAAGCTATCCACTTTGGAGGATAGCTTATCCGGTTATGCTGATCACATGACGACCCCGCCGCAGCGCAAGGACGCCGCCCGCAACTGGCAGCGCATTCTCGACGTGGCTCGCCACTTGGTCGACGAGGGCACTCCACTGCAGCTCAACGACGTGGCGCGGCTCGCGGGCGTCGGCGTGGCCACGGTCTACCGTCACTTCCCGACGCCTGAGGCCCTGCTGGAAACCGTCGCCATCCCCTGCTTCGAATCGTTGGTCGCCTACGGCGACGAAGCCCTCGCCGACGACGACCCGTGGCGTGCCCTGCAGGGGTTCCTCACCCACGCCATCGAGGCGCAGGTGGCCGATCCCTCGCTGTCCGCGGTGACAGCGTCGCCGGACAGCGTCTTGCTTCGTACCGGCGAACTCAAGGCCACGCTGGTGGATGTTGTCGGCCGGTTGCTCGAACGCGCCCGTGGGGCCGGTGTGGTCCACCCCGGCCTCACCACGGACGAACTCGTCCCGCTCATGTGCGGTGTCAGTTACGCCGCGAACGTCCGCGGCGGTGACACGGCGTTCCGCGTCGACGCCGCACGCCGCTACCTGGGCTTCCTCTTCACCGGACTGCGTGCGAACGGCCGACCCTTCACGCCCTTGTGAGCGTTGCGGCCGGTTCTAACCGGCCGCAACGCTCACAAGGGGGGTGCTCAGCCGCAGTGGCTTGCGGCGGGGGACGTCTCGACGTGCCGCTTGGTGGTCGACGTCGCGTAGTAGATGTCGCCGGCGGCGTGGATGCAGCGGCCGCGGGCGGTCACGTGCACTGGCCCGGCGTAGAGGGAGTAGGTGCCGTCCTGCGCGTCCGGGGCGCCGTAGTAGTGGCACACCGCCGCCGGGCTCGTCTCGGTGCAGGCGACGATGAAGACCGCGGTGCGGGCGGATTGCCGTAGGTGACACCGAGATGATTCATCCGGGCGCAATTCTCGCCGGTCGAAGAATTGTAGTAGACGACCAATTCGGCGATCGCCGCGCCGTTGTAGGAGACGACTTTACGGTCGATCAGGCTGCCGCTGCAGGACGTGGCGGCCGAAGCGGCTCCTGGCAGGGCGACGAGCCCAGCAGCGGTCAACAGGACGGCGAACGGCATCGCGAATTTCTTCATGGATTTCCCCTCGTAACAGTGAATGGCAGGTGGTGGATTCGGGGTGATCGGCTCGGGAGAACCGATCACCCCGAATTGGTTCAAGCGACGGGAATCGCTCCCGTGCCCACTGCCGGATGACGCTGAATCACAAGTTCCACGAGGCCCCCTCGTCGTCGCGGACAATTCATTTCAGCTGATGAACCGTCAACGAGCCTAAACTGACCTGAAGAGGGCCGTCAACTGGCGCATGCGGGGATCCCACTATCGGGTTCACGTCAGCTGATGAGCCGAGTAGGCTTCCGCTATGCCGGACACACTTGCCGCGAAGGTGGATCACCTGTTCAGCACCGTGCGGTCCCGTGAAGGCGGCGAATACTCGTTCGAGGAGGTCGCCGAGGCGATCCGGGCCAAAGGCGGCCCCACGATTTCGGCCACCTATGTCTGGCAGTTGCGCAAAGGGCTGCGCGACAACCCCACCAAACGCCACCTGGAGGCGCTGGCCGGTTTTTTCGGCGTCCCGCCCGCGTACTTCTTCGACGACGCCGAGGCGGAGCGCATCAACGCCGAACTCACCTTGCTCAGCGCGTTGCGCGACGCTCCCGTGCGCCGGATCGCTTTGCGTGCCAACGGGTTGTCGCCGCGGAGCCTGGAGGCGATCGTGGAGATGGTCGGCCGGGTGCGAGAGCTGGAAGGACTGCCCGACCCGGACTCGCCATCGTGAACGAGGTGAGCGACAGGCGGCTGCGCAGGCGATGCGCCGGTTCCCGTTTCGGGCCGCCGAGATCTCGACAGCGACACCGTGTTCCTGGCCGATGTCGCAAACGCGTATCGCCGGCACCGGCAAGGACCAAGTTGACAAGCGGTCCGGCGAATATTAGAGGAGCGGCCCCGGCGCCGAGGGGGGAGGTAGCACCGGGGCCGCACGCAAGACGTTAGCCTCCCACGGAGATCCAATACGATGCATCGTTTGTGAATCGCCCGAATGGCCGATCGGATTAACCGTTATGGTGGTGAGTGCTCCGGCCGGTTTTATTGAGGGGAAGGGCAAATGTGGCGTCCTACTCCGGCGGTGACGGACGTGCCCGGTGGGTGCCTCGTCTGTTTGGGGTGATGGTGGCGTACGGGTGGCGAAGGTTCGACATCTGCGCCGCGCACCAGGTCCCTGAACTGACGTGAGCTGATGTCTCGAACGACGCGTTCGAGACGCTCAACGTCTTCAACGCGCCGTTCAGGACATCCGCCGACCACACCACCTTTGCCCGGCCGGTTCTAACCGGCCGGAACGCTCACCGGTCCGTTTGTTGCCTGGTCAGGACGTCGGTTTCTTCGCCGCGCGGCGTTTGCGCGCGGGCTTCGCTTCGGGCTCCGGCTGAGCCTGCGCGGCGTCGTACGCTTCGACGATGCTGGTCGAGATACGGCCGCGGGCCGACATTTCGTAACCGTTCTCCGTTGCCCAGGCGCGGATAGCCTGGGTCCGCTCCCGGTTGGGCGCGGTGGCCGAAGCCGGTGCGGTGCCGCGGGCTTTGCGGCCCCCGGTGCGGCGGGCGCTGCCGATGTAGGGGGCGAGTTCATCGCGCAGGGCCGCGGCGTGATCGTCGGACAGATCGATCTCGTAGGTGACCCCGTCGAGCCCGAAGGTGACCGTGCCGTGCGCTTCTCCGCCGTCGATGTCGTCGACCATGGAAATCAGGACTTTTTGTGCCATGCGTGTGTGCTCTTTCTGCGTTGGTCCCCCCGCGGTGACCGGAACCGTATCCGGTGAACCTGTGAGGCTTGAGGGGACCCGCCGTTAAGTCCAATCAGAACTCGAGCGGCGGGGTGTCCTCAAAGGCCTCCGGGGGTCAGCCGTTCCGCAGGAAGTGCAGTACCGCCAGTACCCGGCGGTCGCCGTCGCCCGCTGCCAGGCCGAGCTTGGCGAAGATCGCGTTGATGTGTTTGCCGACCGCGCTGTCACTGATCACGAGGGTGGTGGCGATGTCGGTGTTGGCGCGGCCTTCGGCCATGAGGGCCAGTACCTCCCGCTCGCGCCGGGTGAACCGGTCCAGCGGATCGGCGCCGCGGCGCACCAGCAACTGCGCCACCACTTCGGGGTCCAGGGCCGTGCCACCGGCGGCGACCCGGCGCAGCGCGTCGGTGAACTCGGCGACGTCGGCCACCCGATCCTTGAGCAGGTAGCCGACCTTGCTGGTGTTGGTCGAGAGGAGTTCCGTGGCATAACGCTCTTCGACGTATTGGGACAGCACGAGAACAGCGACTTCCGGCCATTGCCGACGGATCACCAGAGCCGCTTTGACACCTTCGTCGAGGTAGCCGGGCGGCATCCGGACGTCGGCGATCACCGCGTCCGGCCGATGCTCGTCGACCGCCGCCAGCAGGGCTTCGGCGTCACCGACCATCCCGGCGATCTCGATCCCGGCCACACCGAGCACCCGGGCCAGCCCGGCCTGCAGCAGCACCGAATCGTCGGCGATCACGACTCGCATGGCAGCTCCGCGCTCACCACGGTCGGGCCACCGGCGGGACTGCTGAGCGTCAGCGTCCCGTCGACCGAACGCACCCGTTGTGCCAGACCGGCAAGTCCGGTCCCGCGTGCCGGGTCGGCACCACCGGCGCCGTCATCGGTCACGCGAACGCGCAACATGTCGCCTTCCCAGGAGACCTCGATCTCGGCGCGGGAGGCCCGGGCGTGCTTGGTGATGTTCGCCAGTGCCTCCGCGACCATGAAGTAGGCGACCGCCTCGACGGTCGGGGACCGGCGTCCGGTCCCGCGGACCCGCAGGGCCACCGGAAACGGCGCCCGCGCGGCGATACCGGACAGCGCCGCGTCCAGCCCCCGGTCGTCCAGGATCGCGGGGTGCAGGCCGCGGACCAGCGTCCGCAACTCGGCGAGGGCTTCCTTCGCCTCCTCGTGCGCGGTGACGATCACCTGCCTGGCCTCATCGGGGAGATCGGTGAGGCTTGCCCGGGCCAGCCCGAGGTTCATCGCGAGGGACACCAGCCGTTCCTGGGCGCCGTCGTGCAGGTCACGCTCGATGCGGCGGCGTTCGGCGTCGGCGGCGTCGACCACGCCCGCCCGGCTTTCGGTCAGTTCAGTCACCTGCTGCTGCAGCCGGTTCGGGCCCAGCAGCGTGAGGGCCGCCCCCAGATCGGCCTGGGCGACGGCCCGCGCCATTCGTGGTGTCGCCCGACGTATCGTTGCCAGGACGGCACGTCCGGCGGTCCTGCCGGTCGCGCGCGACAACAGGACCGCGGGGAAGGCCACCACCGCGGTCATGGCGATACCGGCTGTCCAAGCGACGGCCGCCGGCAGCGCGTACGCGCCTACGGCGGGCCCGATGACCGCGTGTTAACCCAGCCGCCGCCAGAACGCGGTGAAGGCCCGTGAAGTGATGCCCGGTACGGCCGCCGAGTGTCCGCAACCGGTTCCGCTGGATCGCCGTCAGCGCGGGGAACGCGGTGAGCAGCACGATCACCATGCCGATGAGCACACCCATGCCCGCGGACCGGGCGAATTTGACGTCCGCCTGGTGGAATCCGAAGCCGAGGGCCGCGGCGGACGCCAGGACACCCACCTGGACGGAGATCCCCGCCGCGAGGAACCGGATCTCCGGCCAAGCGCCGGTTCGTCCGCGAAGTGCCGTGTCCACCCCCTCGCCGGACCCGCGGCCGATGCCCTGAAGGCCACCATGAGGGCGTCTAGTGCCCTCATGGTGGCCTTCAGGGCACGTGCCGGAGGGGGCGGAGTCCACAGTGGAGGGTGGATCAGGGGTCGGGGAGCAGGTTCGCGTCGTGGGCGAGGATCGCGGCTTGGACTCGGTTGGCCAGGCCGAGTTTGCCGAGCAGGCGGCTCACGTGCGCTTTCACGGTCGCTTGGCTGTTGTGCAGGCGCTCACCGATTTCCGTGTTGGACAATCCCCGGCCGACGAGGGCGAGCACCTCGCGCTCGCGGTCGGTCAGGGTGGCGAGCCGTCGCTTGGCGTCGTCGCCGATGGGGGAGTCGCGTTCGACGAATGTCGTGATCAGGTGCCGGGTCACCGAAGGCGACAGCATCGCCTGTCCTTCGGCGACCACGTGGACGGCTTTGATGAGATCCCGGGGCGGGGTGTCCTTGAGCAGGAAGCCGACCGCGCCCGCCCGGAGTGCCACGTGGACGTATTCGTCGAGATCGAAGGTGGTCAGGACGATCACCTTCGGCGGTTCCGGCAAGGCCGCGAGGGCCCTGGTCGCGGAGAGACCGTCCGAGTGGGGCATCCGGATGTCCATCAGGACGACGGCCGGGTGGTGCCGCCGCGCGGCGGTGACGGCTTCGTTCCCGTCGCGGGCTTCGGCGACGACGGTGATCTCGTCGTCGGCTTCGAGCATGGTGCGCAGCCCGGCGCGCATCAGCTCCTCGTCGTCGGCGATCAGGACGGTGATCATCGGGCCGGAATCCGTGCGGTGATGCGGAAACCGCCATCGCCGGAGGGGCCGGACTCGAACTGGCCGCCGACGAGCGTCAGGCGTTCCCGCAACCCGGCGAGCCCGTGCCCGCCGCTGGGCAGGTCCATTGTGGCGCGACCCGGCGGCCTGTCGTTGAGGACGCTCACCTCGAGCCGGTCGGACAGGAAACGCAGCGAGATCTCGGTGCGCGCCCCGCAGGCGTGCTTGTGCACGTTGGTCAGTCCCTCCTGGACGATGCGGTACGCGGTGCGTTCGGCCACGTTGGCCAGCCGCCGCCGCTCGCCTTCGACCCGCACGTCGACGGGAACGCCCGCGCCGCGCGACTGTTCTACCAGTTCGGCGAGATCTTCGAGGGTCGGCTGAGGTGCCAGCGGCGCGGGCTCGTCGGCACGGTCGATCTTGAGGACACCGACGATCTGGCGCAGTTCGCCGAGCGCCTGCCTGCCGACGTCGGCGATCCGGCTCGCCGCTTCGGCGATCTTGACCGGGCCCTTGTCCGGCGCCATCTCCAGCGCCCCGGCGTGCACGACCATCAGGCTCACCCGGTGTGCCACCACGTCGTGCATCTCCCTGGCGATGCGCGTGCGCTCCTCGGTCCTGACCTGCTGGGTGAGCAGGAGCCGTTCGCGTTCGAGCCGGTCGGCGCGTTCCCGCAGATTGGCTATCAGGCCGCGCCGCGCCGCGGCATACAGCCCGAGCACGACCGGTAGGGCGACCGTCGTCAAGACCGTGACCACCGCCAGAGTCACTTCGAGGCCGAGCGCGCCTCCGGGGACACCCGCCCAACTCCACGGCTTGAGCCAGGCGACGGCGGCGGCCAGGCTGAAGACGGCCAGTACCGCGCGTGACGTCCCGTAGGCCGCGAGGGTGTAGACGCCGACCATCAAGGTGATGGTGTTCCCGGCGCCGAATCCCGTCACCACCAAGGAAACGAGCGCGACGGAGGCGGGGAAGCGCCGTCGTGCGGCAAGTGCGAGACCGGCGGCGGACGCGGCGGCCAGCTTCACGACGTCCGGCTGGGCCGAAAGCGGAGTCGCGACGCGCGTGAGCGTGGACAGCACCGGCGCCAGCCACAGCGAGATCGTCCACGGCAGCGCTGCCAGCGAAAACGCCAGTACGACGTCGAACACCGCCCCGCGCCGCGACGGCCACCACGCGAAACCGTTCCGGCGCGGCTCGTCCACAGTCGTCACGTTCGTGAGCATAGGACGACCGCGGACGGCCGGACGGCCACACTTCCGGTCCGAAAGTCGTAGCCCGCCGTGCTGTGGCCCCGGACTTCGGTAGCGGGCGGCCGCCGCCCGCGGGCCGATGCGCCGGGCACCCGGCGTCGGCGAGGGTATCGGCTGTCCGGCGATCGCCGCGCGGACTCGGCGAAAGAAGGCGCTCCATGGACAACGGCCACCACGCCCCGCCCGCGGGCGTGCGACCGGTACTCGTGCTGCTGTTCGTGAATCTCGGCTTGAGCGTGGTCTTGACGGGCTTGCTGTTCTTCCTCCGCGACAGCGTGCTCGACTACCAGTTCGCGCACGTGCGGGTACCGCCGGGCACCGACCTCGACGCGACGCGGGCCCTGCTGCGCCAGCAGGTCTGGCTACGCGCCGGCGGCACCCTGGTGGTGTCCGCGTTGTACCTCCGGATCGGTTACCGGCTGCGCCGCGGGCACCGCGCCGCTTACCGCCGGGTCGTCCTGATTTCGTGTGTCGGCTTGGCCGGGCTCGCCGTGCTTCTCGCCACCAGCCATTATCCGGCGTGGGTGCGGGTCGAGCAGGTCGTGCAGGCCGGGGTGCTCGCCGCGTTGCTGTGGTTCGTCACCCGGCCCGGGTTACGTGCCGGATTGGTCGCCGCGGGTTCTCAGTGACCCTCGCCGGGGAAGCGGCGTGGCCGATATCGGAGCGCAGCGCGGGTTGCCGGTGAGCGTCGCGAGCCGGTCGATGTCCCCTGCTGAGGCTTGCAGCTCCGCGGTGCCGGGCCTGCAGAACACCGCGGCGTCGCGGTACGCCCGCACCAGTTCCCCCGTCGATGACGAAGCGTGGAAGGCGGACACGGTCCAGCACACCCTCCAGGCCTAACGCACCACAAGCCACGGTCGTGGAAGCCGGAGGGTTGATGGCGGGTCCGCAGGGTGGGTCTTGTGAGCGTTGCGGCCGGTTCTAACCGGCCGCAACGCTCACAAGGTCCTGCCGGACGCGCGGCATCCCAGCAACCAGACACCTTTGCCGTACCCCTCAATAACCGTGCGAGGGCCGGTTGTTTCCTGCCCGCTTCTAGCGTCGGCGCTGTGCATACGATGGCTTTGACCATCCTTGACTCGCGGTCCCTGCTGACCGGCCTCGGCGCGCTCGGCGTCTTCCTGGTGCCGTTCGCCGAGACGGGCCCCCTGATCGGGTCGGCGGCGGGCGTGGTCATCGGCGCCCAGACCGGTTATGTCGTCGGGAGGCGAGGCGGGCAGGCGATGTTCAAGCGCATCCGGCGCCGTACCCGCCAAGGTCTTCACGCTCTGGCAGGTCCTCGGGGGTCTGCTGTGGACGGCCGGGGTGATCCTGGCGGGGTACGCGCTGGGCGCGTCGGTGCCGAACATCGACACCTACCTGCTGCCCATCGTCGCGGTGGTCATGCTCGTGTCGCTGAGCCCGCTGTTCACCGAGTTCTACCACTCCCGCCGGAGGCGGGCTTCCTGAAACCGGCTTCCGGCAACGGCAAGCTCAGTCCTGCTGGGCCGTGGGCAGCAGCAGGGTGAACGTCGGCGGCGCCGGGGTCGTCAGCCGCAGGCGCCCCAACTCGGCTTCGGCGAGGCTTCGGGCCAGCGCCAGGCCGATGCCGTGACCGTTGCCGGTGCTCCGGCCCCGGGCGAACAGGTCGAGTTCGTTGTTGATCCCGGGCCCCTCGTCGGTGACGTCGATGGCGACCGCGTCGCCCGCGTCACGCGCGGTGACGGTCACCGGCCCGCGGCCGTGGGTGACGGCGTTGTCCAGCAGCACCCCGAGGATCTGCCGGACGGCGGCCTCGGCGGCCTGCGGCGCCGGCGCGTCCCTGGTGACGATGCGCAGTTCCCGGCCTTGCGCGGTGAGCAGGCCTTGCCAGCTGCGCCGGACCTCCTCGAGCAGGCTGTCGAGGTCGATCGCCGAGCTCGGCGAGCGGGTCTCCCTGGCCAGCGCGAGCAGGTCGTCGATGGTGTTCTCCAGCCTGTCGGCCGAGGTGATCGCGGAGGTGATCGCGGTCCGGAGTTCCCCGTCCGGCATTTCGAGCGCCGCTTCGAGCTGCAGCCGCAGCCCGGTCAGCGGGGTGCGGAGCTGGTGTGAGGCGTCGGCGGAGAAGGCGCGTTCGCGCTCCAGGGTCTGGCCGATCCGCTCCGCCGTAGTGTCGAGAGCGTCGGCGACCTGGTCGATTTCGGGGATGCCCGCGCGGTGGGTCCGGACGGTGAAGTCGCCGTCGCCGAGGCGTTCCGCCGACGCGGAGAGCTCTTCGAGCGGGTGGGCGAGGCGGGCGGCCAGGCTGCGGGCGATCAGCCAGGTCGCGCCGACCGCGACGGTGGCCAGCCCGAGCATCGCCAGCCAGGTCGCCGCTGTCAGGCGGCGGAGTTCCCGGTGCGGGGTCGCCGCGCGGACGACGCCGGTCAGCGTCGCGCCGTCGATCACCGGTACCGCGATCACCAGGTCTTCGCCCACGTCGCCGCTGGCCAGGTCGCTGTCGTGGGCCGCCAGTACGACGGAGTCGGCCGTGGGAGGGCCGCTGCCGGCCCGCAGGTGCCCGTCCGGGGTGTAGAGCCCGACCTGGTGCTCGCCGCTGGTGGGGGGAAGGACCGGGACGCGCGTGGCGTCGGCGAGGTCGTCGGAGACCGCGAGCGCCGAGGAGTCCGCGGCGCGTTCGAGTTCGGCTCGCTCGTCGTCGAGGTAGTACTTCGCGACACCGAGGGCGAAGGGCAGGCCGAACAGCCCGATCGCGAGTATGGCGGCCACCACGGTGAGGGTGACGATGCGGCGGCGCATGTCAGGCCAGCTCAGTCATCTGCCGGGGCGGAGTCGTCTTCGGACGGACGTTCCAGGCGGTAGCCGTGGCCGCGCAGGGTGGAGATCCGCGGGGTCCGCGCGGCCGGGGCGCCGGACTCCGCCAGCTTGCGGCGCAGCGCGGCGACGTGCACGTCCAGGGTCTTGGTGGAGCCGTACCAGTGCTCGTCCCACACCTCGCTCATCAGCGTGCTGCGGCTGACCGCGACACCGGGTTCCGCCGCCAGCCGCGCGAGCAGGTCGAACTCCTTCGCCCGTAAGGCCACTTCGTGGCCGGTGATGCTGACGCGGCGGGCCGCGACGTCGACCTGGAGGCCCCCGATCACGAGCGCGGGCGCGCCACCGCCTTCGACGGTGGCGCGCCGGAGGTGCGCGCGGACCCTGGCGTGCAGTTCGGCGAGGCGGACGGGCTTGGTGAGGTAGTCGTCGGCACCCGCTTCCAGCCCGACGACGACGTCCATCTCGTCCTGCCTCGCGGTCAGGATCACCAGCACGGCGACGGGCAGCACGGTGCGCATCCGGCGGCAGACCTCGACGCCGTCGAGATCGGGCAGGCCGAGGTCGAGCAGCACCAGGTCGAATTCCGTCCCGGCGGCCTCATC
>Ga0247768_1000839_pt1 | contig 11009 bp, 4 predicted proteins | sample UWRJL016104C6_FD_179944 | JGI IMG/M metagenome (GOLD analysis project Ga0247768, IMG submission 179944) | Plant litter microbial communities from Arlington Agricultural Research Station in Wisconsin, United States - UWRJ-L016-104C-6 | ecosystem: Environmental > Terrestrial > Plant litter >... | reverse complement strand
CCGGTGCCGACCGGGTTCTCGGTGTCGACCCGGCTTTCGGCGCCGACGAAGATCCCCGACTTCGTCCGCAGCGCCTCCTCCTGGCCGTTGGCGATGCCGATACCGGTGGCGAGCGTGCCGATCGCCAGCGTGCTGATGACCAGCACCCCGGTCACCGGGGCGCGGGCGCTGGCGAGCCGCCGGATGGCCAGCTGCAGCGCCGGGCGCGACCAGAACCGGGTGCGGTGCGAGGCGTGCAGCAGCACCCACGCGACCCGGGCCGCCAGCAGCCCGGCGGTCAGCACGACACAGACGGGGTAGGTCAGCGCGACCGGGTCGATCTGGGGCAGTGGCTTGCCCAGCCGCGTCGCGCCGCCGTAGTCGATCATGCGGTTCCAGCCGACGACCGCGAGCCCGGCGGTGACCAGCTCCCACGGGAAGAGCCCCAGCAGGCGCCAGCCGCCGGTCTTGCGACGGATCCGGCCGAGTTCGAAGTCGCGGTGCGCGCGCGAGCGGACGACGAGGGCCAGCAGGGCCAGGGAGACCAGGAGCGTCGCGGCCGCGACGGCGGCCCCGGTCCACACGGCTTGCGCGTCGACCCCGCCGGGTGGGCCGTAGACACCGAGCAGCAGGCGCGCGAGGACCGCGCCCACCACCCCGCCGGCGACGATCGGCAGCCCGAGTTCCATCACGGCGAGCCCGCCCAGCGCGCCGGGCCCGCTTCCCCGGGCCGAGAGCAGCCGGAGCTGGGCGAAACGGCGCTGGTACCACTGCAGCGCGACGGTGGCGATGCTCGCGCAGCCGACGAGGACGCTGATCGCGGCGAGCGGCAGGATCGACACGGCGACGTTGGAGCGGGCCTGGGCAGCGATCTGCGCGGACCGGTCGAACGGGACCTGCGCCACGATGGCGTCGGAGAGTCCCTGCCGGGCCAGGTCCGCCTGGACCGCGGCGACGAGTTCCTTCCCGCGCTCGACCAGCGTGGTGGCCTCGCTGAGGGTGCGCGGCACGGGTTCGTAGAACGACGCGCTCAGGTACCGGAAGATCGGCACCTGCAGCGCCGTGGTGACGTGGTCGAAGGTCTGCTGGTCGGTGGCGAACACGACGGAGTCGAGCGGGTCGTTGACTAGCCGGTTCACCACCGCGACGCTTTGCTGCGAGCACCACCAGCGCGGTGGCGGGGTGCTGAGTTCGCGGTAGACGCCGGTCACCGGGGGCAGCGGGACACCGAGGGCGCTGAACGGGACCCCGGGGGTGAAGTGCTGTTCCCCGGAGAGGACGTTGCCCAGCCACAGCCCCGGCGCGCGGCTGCCCTGGGTCATTTCGAGCTGGTTCAACGTCTGGTCGCCACGGTAGGCCAGGACCGTCTGGAAGCCGTCGACGCCGTTGATCGCGGTGCTCAGCGGCGGGGTGTAGAGGCCGACGACCGGCGGGGCGTACCCGTGGGCCGCGGCCTGCCGCCGGATCGTGGAGATCACCGCGGGCGCGGTCTCGGCGGAGGCGGTGGTCTTGCTGAACGTCGGGCCGTAACTGTCGGGGCAGGCGACATCGGCCTGGTACTGCGCTGTGGCGCCGCCCGCCGCGGAGGCCTGCAGGACCGCGGCGGTGCCGAGGAAACACGCCAGCATGGCGGTGACCGCGGCGACGATCATCGTCAGCGGACTGGACAGTGCCGCCTTCGGCGCGGCGCGCCACGGCATCGTCACTCTCAGTCCATCGAAGAATCCCCGCCCCAGCCTGCGCCGCATGGCACGGGACGCTATCGCGTTACGCCCGTACGGTGTCGGGTTTTTTCACATTCGTTGCACAGTGTTCCGGCCGATGGTCTGGTCACGCGGTTGATCGGCGAAGAACGCGGCGAGCGCGACGGCGAGTTCACCGGGCGGCTTGTCGGCGATGTGGTGCCCGCGGCCGAGCCCGTGGCCGGTCACTCCGGGTGCCCACCGCCGACCATGCTCGACCTACGCCGAGGCGCTGCGGACCGAGAGCGGGTCGCTCGGCGCCTTCGCCTTCGCCGCGATCATCTTGGCGCCGAGTTCCTGGAGTTCCTTGCGGCCCATGGCTTTGCGGACTTCCGGGAACCACTCCTGCTCTTCCTCCTCGACGTGGTGCCGGACGTTTTCGGTCAGCACGGTGACCTTCGCGTCGAAGCTCTCGTCCGAGGGGTCCATTTTGGACAGTTCCGAGAGCATCCACACCACGACGTGGTGCTCCTCGACGCTTTCGAGGACGTGGTCCTTGGTCTCCGGCGCGGCGGCCCGGGCGGCGGGGTAGAAGAGCTCCTCTTCGATGTAGGTGTGGATGGTGAGTTCCTTGATCATCGAGTCGACGAGCTTCCGCTTGAGCGCGCTCGCGCCGTCTTCGGCGTTCTCGAACTGCTTGAAGAGCTTTTCGACGGTCTTGTGATCGTCCTTCAGCAGCACGATCGCATCGGTGGACACAGGTACCTCCAGTGGGCCGCGGTTCCGGAAACCCATAGTGTGCAGGGGAAACACCGGGTCCGCAGAGCGTGTTTGAACCAGCCGCGCGGGGGTATTCAAGGTCGCCCTTGTGAGCGTTGCGGCCGGTTAGAACCGGCCGCAACGCTCACAAATCAGAGCTGGGCGGCGGCGTCGCCGATCGCCTCTTCGAGGATCGACAGGCCGAGCGCGATCTCTTCTTCGGTCGCGGTCAGCGGCGGCGCGATACGGAAGACGCCGCCCATCCCGGGCAGCTGGACGATGTTCATGTGCAGGCCGAGTTCCAGGCAGCGCCGGGTGACCAGCGCGCCGAGTTCGTCCGATCCGCGCTTGGTTTCGCGGTCGACGACGAGCTCCAGCCCGGCCAGCAGGCCGCGGCCGCGGACATCCCCGACGAGCGGCTGGCGCTCGCCGATCGCCTCCAGGCCACGGCGTAGCTGGGCGCCGAGTTCCGTGGCGCGTTCGTCGAGCCGGTCGCGGACGAGGACGTCGAGCACCGTGTTGCCGACGGCGGCGACCAGCGGGTCGGCGACGTGGGTGGTGAAGAACAGGAACCCGCGGTCGTGTGCCTCCCGCTCGATTTCCGCGCTGGTGAGCACGGCGGCGAGGGGGAGTCCCGCGCCGAGGGTCTTGGAGAGGGTGAGGATGTCGGGCACGACACCGTCGCGTTCGAACGCGTACCAGTTCCCGGTGCGGCAGAGCCCGGTCTGCGCCTCGTCGAGGATCAGCAGCATGCCGCGTTCACGGCACTTCTCCCGCAGCGCGGCGAGGTAGCCGGGTGGTGGCTCCAGCACCCCGCCCGAGCTGAGGATCGGCTCGACGATGCAGGCGGCGAGGCTGCCGACCGACTGGCTGTCGATCAGGTCGAACCCGAAGTCCAGCTGGCGCCGCCAGTCGAAGTCCCCGTCGGCGGTGGTGAAGTCGGGCCGGTACGGGTTGGGCGCCGGGATGGCGAAGTTGCCCGGCGCGGCGGGGCCGTAGCCCTTGCGGCCCGCGCTGTAGGTGGCGCTCGCGGCGGCCTGGGTCATGCCGTGCCAGGAGCGCGCGAACGACACGATCTCGTGCCGCCCGGTGACCAGCTTCGCCATCCGGATCGCGGCCTCGTTCGACTCGGCGCCGGTGGTCAGCAGCAGTGCCTTCTCCAGCGGCGCGGGCAGGGTTTCGGCGAGCCGCCGGGCGAGATCGACGACCGGCCGGCTCAGCATCCCGCTGAACAGGTGGTCCAGCCTGCCGATCTGCGCCCGCACGGTGGCGACGATGTCGGGGTGGGAGTGGCCGAGGATCGCGCTCATCTGCCCGGAGGTGAAGTCGAGGATCCGGCGCCCGTCCTCGGTGACCAGGAAGCTTCCCTCGGCGCGGTCGATGATCTCGCGGGTGAACTCACCGGCGCCGGCGTAGCGCACCAGATGACGGTCGGCGTCGGCCCAGAAAGAGCCGGGGGACAGGGAGGTGATGCTCGGAGCGGCCATGCTTCGACGGTAAGGGCCCGCCGAGCGACACGTCCAGCTCACAAATCCGGCTGTCCTGTTCGGCGAAACCGCACAACAATGCGCGGGTGACCCTCAACCCGTGGCGGCTGCGGCTGCTCAGCCAGCTCGACACCCTCGGCACGATCCGCGCGGTCGCCCAGGCCGCCAGCCTCAGCGCGTCGAGCGTGTCCCAGCAACTGGCGGTGCTCGAAGCCGAGACCCGCACGCGGCTGCTCGAACGCACGGGACGCCGGGTCCGGCTCACCCCGGCCGGGCTGATGCTGGCCCGCCGCGCCCGGGCGATCCTCGACCACATGGACACTGTCGAGGCCGAGCTGCGCAGCCTCGGCGAGGAGCCGGTCGGGCTGGTGCGGCTGGGCTCGTTCCAGAGCGCGATCCACACCATGGCCGTCCCGGCGGTGACCCGGCTCGCGCACTCCCACCCGCACCTCGACGTCGAACTGCTGGAGCTGGAGCCGCACGAGAGCATGCCCGCGCTGCGGGTGGGCGACGCCGACATCATCATCACGACCACGGACTTCGTCGAGCTCCCCCTGGGCCCGGACCTCGACATCGTGCCGCTGGCCACCGACCCGGTCGTGCTCGTCGTCCCGCCCGGTCACCCGCTGGCGGGCCGGGGCCCGGCCGACCTCGCGGCGTGTTCCGAGGAGGCGTGGGCCTTCGACATCCCGCAGTCCTACATGGCGAACGTGGCGACCCGGCTGTGCCGGGAGTCCGGCTTCGAGCCGCGGGTGGTGTGCCGGTTCAGCAACTACATGCTGACCCTGCAGCACGTCGAGGCCGGCCTGTCGATCGCGCTGCTGCCCGGCCTCGCCGTCGACCGCCGCTACCGGGTCGCCACCTGCGAACTCACCACCCCGGTCACCCGCACCATCACCGCCGCCATCCGGCGCGGCTCCCCGCCCCGGGCCGCGGTCAACCTGGTGCTCGACGCACTGCGCCCCGGCGGCCTTTGAGAAATGTCCTTTGTGGAATCGGCGGGGTTTCTTTCCGGCAGGGGCGGTCCAGGTCTTCCGGATACGTTTCCCAGGCACTTTTCACCATTTCGATGAATATTCGCGACAAGATCGATACCGGCATTCCCGTCCGCATGTTGTCTGATTCTTTTCAACAGTGGACATTTGTCGTCCCCTAACCCGACCACAAGCGACCCACCAGGCATTACCCACTTGCTTCGGGCCCGCTGGGCACGTGTCGGGAGGTCACTCCGCGTTTCCGTCCCCGTTTCAAAAATTGCCCTTTTGGTGGTTGTGCCGATGGGCCCGCGCGTGATCGTTTTCGTTACCGTAGGCGCGTCGGCTTCGCTGGTCTATTTTCGATATGTGACCTATCCCGAGCACCTCGCCCGCCGGTCTCGCGCCGGCGCGGATCTCGCTGTCCTCACCTAATTGACCAGCCGGGGCCTTCGCGTCGGCCACGACACCTGGGCGGCATCGTGGAATTTCGCATACTGGGCTCGATCGACGTCCGCGCCGGGCAGCGGACCCTCGTCGTCAAAGGACCGAAGACCCGGACCCTGCTGGCTTTGCTGGCGTGCACCCCCGCCAGGCCGGTGTCGACCGAGCAAATCGTCGACGCGCTGTGGGCCATGGCGCCGCCGGCGGGTACCAAGGCCGCGATCCACACCTGCGTCTCGGCCCTGCGGCGCACGCTGTCCACGCCCGGCCGGGAGGTGCTCGTCCGCTGCCCGGGTGGCTACCTGCTCGACGTCCCGCCCGAATCGGTGGACCTCTGGCGCTTCGAACACCGCGCCAGCCGCGGCCGCGCCGCGTTGCGGGAGGGCGACTCCGCCACGGCGGCCGAACTGCTGGGCGAGGCGCTCGCGCTGTGGCGCGGGGTGGCGCTGAGCGGTGCCACCGGCGAATGGGCCGATCGCGAGCGAAACCGGCTGGCGGAGCTGCGTCTCGCGGTCACCGAGGACCGGCTGGCCGCGGAACTGTCGCTGGGGCGGGGATTGGACGTCGTCGCCGAGCTGAGCACCCTGGTCACCGCGCATCCCCTGTGGGAACGGCTGCGCGGGCAGCTGATGATCGCGCTGTGCCAGGCCGGCCGCCACGCCGACGCCGTCGAGTGCTTCCGCGAGGGACGGCAGTTGCTGGTCGACGAACTCGGCATCGAACCCGGAGCCGAACTCAGCGCGCTGTTCGGCAGGATCCTGCGCGGCGAGATCGACCCGGTGCCCGGCCCCGAGCCGGTACCGCCACCCCACCCCGTCATCCCGGCGCAGCTGCCCGCCGATCCCGGCGATTTCACCGGCCGGGCAAGCGAAACCCGGGAAGCGTGCGAGTACCTCGTCGCCCGCCGCACCACCCAGACGATCTACGCCATCGCGGGAAAGGCCGGGGTGGGGAAGAGCACGCTGGCGACCGTGGTCGCCCACCGGGTCGGCCGGCACTTCACCGACGGCCAGCTGTATGTGAACCTGCGCGGCGCGGAACCCGTCCCGGTCAGCCCGGCCGAGGTGCTCGGCCGGTTCCTGCGGGCACTCGGCGTCGCCGAGCACGCCATCCCGGACGACTCCGATGAGCGGGCCGCCTACTTCCGCACCGTGACCGCGCACCTCAGCGTGCTGATCCTGCTGGACAACGCGGCCGACGAGAGACAGGTCCGGCTGCTGCTGCCCGCCTCCCCGGACGGCGCCGTGCTCATCACCAGCCGCCGCCGGCTCTCCGCGCTGGAAAGCACCGGGCACACCGTCCTGGACGTCCTCGACCCGCCGACCGCGCTGGACCTGCTCGGCCGCGTCACCGGCGAGCGGAGGGTGAGCGCCGAACCGTCCGCGGCGCGGGAGATCGCCCGGCTGGTCGGCTTCCTGCCGCTGGCACTGCGGATCGCGGGGGCGCGGCTGGCCGGGCGCCCCGACCGCACCATGGCCTACCTCTCCGCGCGACTGCGCGAACAGCACCGGCTGCTCAACGAACTGGCCGTCGGCGATCTGGAGGTCCGCGGCAGCCTGGTGGTCAGCTACGTCCAGCTGGCCACCCGCGAACGCGTCGCGCTGCGCAGGCTGGCGTGGCTCGGCATCCCCGACTTCGCCAGCTGGGTCCTGGCGCCGCTGCTGGAGGTCGGCGTCGACGAGGCGGCCGACATCGTGGAGACACTCGTGGAGGCGCAACTGCTCGACCTGGTCCGGACCGAAGGCCAGGCCGAGACGCGGTACCGCCTGCACGAACTGACCTCGGCCTACGCACGGGAACGCGCCGAGACCGAGGAGGTCCGCACCGAAGCGCTGGAAGCCGCCGAGCGGCTGGCCACCTGCTGGTACGGGCTGGTGGAGACCGCCGCCGGCAAGATGCCGATCTTCGGCGGCGCCTGGACCCGGGGCACGAAATCAGCGCCCGATGGGTCGCTGGACGAACCGGTCGTCGCCGCGCTGCTCGTCGATCCCGCCCACTGGTTCGACGTCGAGCAGCCCGCGTTGGTGCAGATGGTGGAACGGGCCAGCGAACTCGGCCTCGTCGCGGCCGCCACCCGATTGGCCGCCGCGCTGTGCTCGTCGGCCTACGCCGTACACAACCGGTTCCGGCAGTGGTGGCGCACGCATTCGGTGGCGCTGGCCGCGGCCCGGCGCACCGGTGACCAGCAGAGCCAGGCCGTTCTGCTGGCCGGGCTGGGCGACCTGCGGTACGCGCAGGACCGCCTCGACGAAGCCGTCGCCTATTACCGCCAGGCACTGCGGGTCTACGACCTCGCCGGGACCGACGCCCGCGGCCGGGCGGCCACCCAGCTGAGCCTGGGCATGGTGCTGTGCCAACAGGGCAGGCTCTCCGCGTCGCTGAGCGAGGTCGACGACGTCCAAGCCCTGGTCGACCCGCTCACGCTGGCCCGCGCCGACCACACCCGCGCGCAGGCCCTCACCGAGCTGGGTGACCTCGACGGCGCGCTGGCCGCCGGCACCCGGGCGCTGAGCATCTTCCAGAGCATCGATCACCGGCTCGGTGTCGTGATGACCCACCGCGTCCTCGGCATCGCCCACCGCGCGGCGGGCAGGCTCGACAAGGCCGCCGCGCACTGTGAACTCGCGCTGGCCGAGGTCAGCGACTTCGACGCGCCGCTGATGCACGTCTACGTCCACCAGGCGCTGGCGAAGGTGCACATCAGGCAGGGCCGCGGGGCGGAGACGCGGGAGCGGCTGCGTGAGGGGCTCGGTGTCTGCGAACGCGTGCAGGACGGCTTCGGGCAGGCGCTGATCCTGCGGACCCTCGGCGAACTCGAACTCGCCGAAGGTGACCTCCACGCCGCGGGGAGCTACCTCGATCGCAGCCTGCGGCGCTGGGAGGCACTGGACCTGCCGCTGTGGCGGGCCCGCTGCCAGCGCGACCGGGCCTCGGTGCTCGAAGCGCTCGGGCGGCGGGACGCCGCCGCCGAAACCTGGGCCGAGGCCCAGGCGGTGTTCCACAAGTACGGCAGCCGCGAAGACCACGAGCCACGGCCCATCACCGGCTGAATCACCTGTTCGGCGCAGCCTCAGCGGGTCGCTGAGGATCTGCTGAGTTTTCGCTCAGCGCCCGGCCCGACCCTGAACCTCGGATGTCGATGCCCGGTGGCACGGCCGGCCACCGGGCATCGACATCCGCTTTCGGCAATCGCCGTCGAACCCATTCCCCGGGCTGTTCGGCGACGGCGGACAACACCACGAAGACGCACGAGTCGCTGCTCACCCGAAGGAGCGCCATGACAATTTTCGCTTCGCGTCGCCGCTTTTCCCGATACAGATTGCGGCCGATACCGATCATCACCACGTTGTTTCTTTTCGCGACGTTCTTCCCGATCATCCAGACCGTGTCGGACGCCAGCGCCCGGCTGGTGACCGTCCCGAACTACTCACCGACTTCCCGCACGGTCGCGCCGGTCGCGGTGCAGGGCACGTCAGGCACGGTGACCTCACCGCAGAACGTGCTCTCCGGCCAGCCCACCCGCATCTCGGGCGCGCATTCCCGGCTCGTGCTCGATTTCGGCAAAGAGGTCGGCGGCATCGTGACCCTGACCTTCTCCGGCGCGAGTGGCGCCGGTCAGCAACTGGGACTGGCCTTTTCGGAATCGTCGAATTACATCGGCGAGAACAGTGACCTGAGTGCCGGGATATTCAACGGCAACGACACCGACGGCGCGATTTTCGCGAACGTCGGCGGTGCCGGAAGCTACACCATGCCGATCGACAAACTCCGCGGCGGCTTCCGGTACCTGACCCTGTTCCTCACCACCACGGGCTGGGTCGACCTCAACGGCGTCTCGCTGAACTTCACCGCCGCACCAGGGAAAACCGACCCGTCGGCGTACACGAACTACTTTTCCTCCAACGACGACCTGCTCAACAAGATCTGGTACGCGGGCGCCTACACCGTGCAGCTCGACACCATCGACCCGCACCAGGGCCGGGTCTGGCCGGCGCCGGCCACCGGCTGGGAGAACAACGCGACCATCGGCGTGGGCTCCAGCATCCTGAGCGACGGGGCGAAGCGCGACAGGACGGTGTGGTCGGGGGACATGGGCATCTCACTGCCCACCGAGTACGTCACCACCAACGACACGGTCTCCTCGAAGAACGCGCTGACCACGCTGTATCAGCACCAGAACACCTCCACCGGCGAATTCCCCTACGCCGGCCCGCAGATCAACTGGACCGCCTCCGACACCTACCACATGTGGACCCTGGTGGGGACCTCGACGTACTACCTCTATTCGGCCGACAAAGCCTGGCTCGACTCCATCTGGAACCAGTACAAGCTCGGGGTCGCCTACATCTCCAACAAGATCGACGGCAACGGCCTGCTCAACGTCACCAACGGCCTCGACTGGGCCCGCGACGGGCAGGGCGGGGAGAACATCGAGGCGAACGCGATCCTGTACCGCGCGCTGCTCGGCGGGGCGTCGCTGGCGACGGCGGAGAACGACAGCGCGACGGCGTCGACCTGGACGCAGCGGGCGGCGACCCTGAAGTCGGCCGCGAACTCGCGGCTGTGGAACGAGAACATCGGGATGTATCGCGACAATCCCACCAGCACGAGGTATCCGCAGGACGGGAACTCGCTCGCGGTCTGGTACGGGCTCACCGACAGCCAGGCGAAGAACACCAGCATCGCCAACACCCTCAGCGTGCGGTGGAACGAGGTCGGCGCGCGCACCCCGGAGAAGAACGACGGCGGCGCCATCGGCACCTTCCCCGGTTCTCTGGAGGTCCAGGCGCATTTCGCCGCCGGTGACGACATCAACGGGCTGGACCTGGTCCGGCGCGAATGGGGTTACATGCTCGACGCCCCCATCGGCACGAAGAGCACGTTCTGGGAGGGGATGCTGCCCGACGGGAGCTTCGACTACGGCGGCTCCTACGCGAGTGCCGCGCACGGCTGGGCCACCGGCCCGACCCTGGCGCTCACGTTCTCGGTGCTGGGCCTGTCACCGAAGTCCGCCGGCGGGCAGTTCGACTTCGTCCCGCACCTGGGCGACCTCACCCACGTCGAAGGCAACATCACTCTGCCGCAGGGCTCGGTCAACGGCTCCTGGGACTACTCGGCCGCCTCGCAGACCCTCACCCAGCACCTGACCAGCCCGGCCGGGTCGTCGGGGCGGATCGGCGTGCCCACCTACGGCGCGCCGGGCGTGTCGGTCTCGGTCAACGGGGTCAACGCGTGGAGCGGCGGCACCTTCCACGGCGCCCCGGGAATCGGCGGCGGCTCGACCGACGGCCAGTACATCTACCTGACCGGGGTGGCCCCGGGTACCTACACGGTCATCAGCACCGGAGTCGGTGTCCCGGGCAAGTTCTCGACCTCGACGCTGCCCGAACAGCTGCCGCCGGGCTACGTCCGTTGTGCCACCGAGAACGCCGGTTCGTGCACCCCGACCGGGGTGCAGGTGATGGCCTACGGGGCCGGTACCTACGCCTACCAGCTGGTCGGCGCGACCACCGCCTGCAGCAACGCCGGTTTCGGCGGTGATCCGGCGGGCGGCGTGTTGAAATCCTGTTATCTCGCCCCGCTGGGCGGGCCCGCGGGCTTCACCTCGTGTGCGGCGCAGAACGGCAACTGCGCCTTCACCGGCACCAAGGAAGTCGCCTTCGGCAACAACGGCGCGTTCAACT
>Ga0247768_1000836_pt1 | contig 11022 bp, 5 predicted proteins | sample UWRJL016104C6_FD_179944 | JGI IMG/M metagenome (GOLD analysis project Ga0247768, IMG submission 179944) | Plant litter microbial communities from Arlington Agricultural Research Station in Wisconsin, United States - UWRJ-L016-104C-6 | ecosystem: Environmental > Terrestrial > Plant litter >... | reverse complement strand
GTTCCTGCATCCGGGTGGTTTTGAGCGGGGTGAACCCTTCCCCGGAGCGGACGATGAGGCTCACCGTCGCGCCGGTCGGCAGCCGGAGTTCGGAGAGATAGACACCGTGCATCTTCGAGCCCGGCTGGATGCGCACCTGGAGTAGTTCGGCGCCCAGCTCGTCCAGCGGCGCGACGTCGACCTCGATCTCCTTGGCATCGGTGTCCGCGGCGAGCCCGAGCCACTTGGCCAGCGGCCCCAGCGTCGCGCCCTGCACCAGCGTGAGCACGATGACCAGCACGAACACGGCGTCGACCAGCCGCTCCGCACCGGGCAGCTGCCGGCCGAGCGGGATCATCGCGAGCACGATGGGCACGGCTCCGCGCAATCCCGCCCAGGACAGGAACGCCTGTTCCCGCCACGGCATCTTGAACGGCACCACCGAGACCAGCACCGAAATCGGCCGCGCGAGCAGCAGCACCACCGCAGCGGCGACCAGGCCGGGCACGATGGCGTCGAGCAGCCTTCCCGGCGACGCGAACAGGCCCAGCAGCACGAACAGCCCGATCTGCGCCAGCCAGCCGAGCCCTTCCGCGAACGACAGGGTGTCCGAGCGGTGTGGCAGCCGCGAATTGCCGAGGACCAGCGCGGCGACGTAAGTGGCGAGCAGCCCCGACGAGTGCGCGAGCTGCCCGCTCGAATACGCGAGCACGCAGACCGCGACCGTCGCCACCGGGTACAGGCCCGTCGCGGGCAGCGCGGCGCGTCGCAGTGCCTGGGCGCCGATCCAGCCGAACGCCAGGCCGATCGCGAGCCCGGCTCCGAGTTCGTAGACGATCAGCAGCGGCAACGTCCAGTCCACTGTGGTCCCACCGGCGAGCACGACGACGGCGATGTAGGCGGGGGCGTCGTTGATCCCGGATTCGAGTTCCAGCGCGCCGACAAGCCGTTTGCCCAGGCCCACCGAGCGCAGCACCGAGAAGACCGCGGCCGCGTCGGTCGAGGCGAGCACCGCGCCCCACAGCAAAGCCATCCGCCAGTCGAGCCCGAGCAGCCAGTGCAGTGCCGCGCCGGTGACCGCGATACTGACGCCGACGGCCACAGTGGACAGTGCGATTCCGGTGCCCAGCGAAGGTTTCACCGCCGACCAGCGGGTGGTCAGGCCACCTTCGGTCAGGATCATGACCAGCGCGGCGAGCCCGAGCGACTGGGTCAGCTCGGGATTGTCGAAGCGCACGCCGAAACCGGCTTCGCCGATGATCACGCCGATCGCCAGATACAGCAGCAGCGACGGCAAGCCGAGGCGCGTCGAGACCCGCACGGCGATGACCGCCGCGAGCAGGACGGCCCCACCGGTGCCCAGGACGACCGGAAGCTGATCCATTCCGCCTCCAGTCCCGAGCACCTCGTGAGCTCTTAGGATAGTGAGGCGTCCGGTGTCACCCGTTAGGCCCACCCGTCGCCCACCACCACCCTCAACCGAGACGCTCCGCGTCGCTGGCTTTATCTCTGAGGCAACCGCATCCCGAGCCGGGCGAACGGCTCCGCCCCGGCGGGCAGCAGGCGCACCGCGCGATGCTCGTCACGGCTCACCCAGCCCGCCTCGACGGCGCGGGAAAGCACCGCCGCCGGAACGGCTCCGGCGAGGTGCTCGCGCCGCTCTGTCCAATCCAGACAGTCGCGGAGCAGCGGGCGGCGGCTTCCCGGTGGCACTTCGACGCCGAGTTCGCCGAGGGTGTCCCGCCCGAGATCGGTCAGCGCGAGCCCGTCTTCGGTGTCGACAAGCCCCTCGCGCAGCATCCCGTCGCGGAGCGCGACACCGACCGTGCCCGCCAAATGGTCGTAACAGGTCCTGGCGAATTCAAGCTTTTTGGTCCGCAGCGACGACCGCAGCCCGGTCACCGGCCGCCTCTCGGCGTGCTGGGCGAGATGCTCGATCAGGTGCGCCACCCGCGGATCCGCGATGCGCACGTAGTTGTGGCGACCCTGTTTGACACTCGCCACGAACCCGGCGTCACGCAGCTTGCCGACGTGCTCGCTCGCCGTCGACGCCACCACTCCCGCCGCCCGCGCGAGCTCCCCGACCGTCCACGCGCGCCCGTCCAGCAGCGCCAGGCACATCGCCGCCCGGCTCGGGTCCGCGAGCACGGCCGCGACTTCGGCCAGCGCGATCGTCTCCATCACCCCACCGTAGGACCCCGCCCCTTCGGCGGCCGCCGAAGTGACTCGCGGGCCCCACGCCCCACTCCCCCGGCCCCACGCCGGGTGCCATGAACGGACCGTTCATGGCGAAAACTGAGATGAACGGACCGTTCATAGCGTTTTCTAGCGACGCTAGCCCGGCCGGAGGGGCGCGAAGGGGGCGCGCGGAGGTTAGAGCCCGGCCAGGAAGTCGGCGGTGACGGGGAGGGCCAGCGACGAGGTGTTCGCGCCTTCCATCAGCACGGCGAAGGCGACGTCGCCGCGGAACCCGACGAACCAGCCGTTGGCCTTGCTGGGGTCGCTGTCGCTGGTCTGCGCCGTCCCGGTCTTGCCCGACACCGCCCCGCTGCCCTTCAGCGCCGTCGCGGTGCCGCCGGTGACGACCTCGCGCATCATCGGCCGCAGCGCGCCGACCACCGCGGCGGGCGGGCCGCTGTACTTCGTCTTCACCGCCGTGGCCATCGCCGTGTCAGTGCCGTGCCACAGCTTCGGTGTGACGGCCTTCCCGGCGGCGACCGTGGCCGCCATCAGGGCCGCGCCGAATGGGCTGACCTGCACGGTTCCCTGGCCGATGCCGTCCTCGACCTGCTCGGTCTTCGTGCCGTCAGGGTCGACCCGGCCCGTTTCGGTGGCGATGCCGGGGATGTCGAAGTCGGCGTTCAGCCCGTACTGGTCGGCGGCCTTCTGGAGCCCGTCGGGCGCCAGGTCCGAGGCCAGTTTCCCGAACGTCGTGTTGCACGAGAAGGCGAACGCCGAGTGCAGCGGGATCGGCGGCTTCTCGAAGCCCGCGTTCGAGATGGTCCGCTGCCCGATCTGGGCGGTCCCCGGGCACTCCAGCACGGTGTTCGCGGTGACCCCGCTCTGCTCCAGCGCGGCTGTCGCGGTCACGATCTTGAACGTCGAGCCCGGGGCGTACTGCCCGCTGAGCGCCTTCGGCGAGTTGCCCGCCGCCGCGTTCTGCGCGACGGCGAGGATGTCGCCGGTCGACGGTGAGATGGCGACGAGCATCGTCGAGCCCTTGGCCTTGTCGACCGCGGCCTGGGCGGCGTTCTGGGCCTTGACGCTGAGCGACGACGTCAGCGGCTTGATCTCCGAGCCGTCCTTGCCGAACAGGGTGTCGAGCTGCTTGCTCGTGTTGTCCACCCGGATGACCGACAGCGCGGCGTCCGGGCTCGCGTTCTGGGACGCGACCTGGCTCAGCGCGCTTTGCAGCAGCGGCGCCGGGTTGCCCTCCACAGGCGTCAGGGCGCTGGTGACCAGCGGTTTCCCGTCGCGATCGAGCACCGCGTCGTGAGCGGAAGGTGTGCCCAGGAGCATCCGCTGCCCGGCTTCCAGCTTCGGGTGCAGCAGCGCGGGTGTCCAGTGCACCAGCCACTTGCGGCTGCTCTGCACGAGCTCCAGGGTGTTGTCGTAGGTCCAGTCCTCACCGGCGGCGAGGGTCCACGTGACCGAGAAGGTGCCTGTCGTTTTCGTGCCCCCGGCCGCGGTCGGCGCGACCTGGGTGAGCGTGGCCAGGACCTTCTTCGGGTGGAGCGACTCACGGACGCCGGCGAGCGCCGTCGTCGCCGCGGCCGGATCGTCGGTGTCCGTCGCCGCACCGGACACGTAGTTGTCCGAAAAGGCTTTCAGGTACTCCGTCGCGACCTCGGTCGGGCCCTTCACCGCGGCCTGCCCGGCGCCCGCGTCCCCCGCGGCCGCCACCTGCGGCGCCGAGCCGCCGCTCAGCAGCAGCACCGCGACCACGACGATGGCGACCATGGCCAGCGCCCCGCCACCGAGGATCCATCTTTTCCGCGCAGGACTCACGTTTCGCTCTCCCCAAGCTCGCCCTCGGCGTGAGAGTAACAAACCCGAAGTCCTTCCGGAGCAAGATAAGTAAGCCCTTTTTCCCGGTGCCGTTCACCGGGAAAAAGGGCTTACGAATCCGCCGGTCTACGCCTTGGTCACCCGGACGGTCACCTTCGTGCCCTCGCCGACCGTGCCCGGGGAACCCCCGGTCACCTCGCCGTAGGACACCGAAACCGCCAGCGTCTCCGAGGCGATGAACTCCTCGTGCGTCCGGGCCGCTTCGACGACCTCGGCCGGGGCGTCGACGACCAGGTCGACGCGGTCCGCGACGTCGAGGCCCGCATCCCGGCGGGCCTGCTGCACGACCCGCACGAGGTCGCGGGCGAGCCCCTCGGCGGCCAGCTCGGCGCTCACCTCGGTGTCGAGCAGGACCAGCCCGGACCCGCCCGGCAGCTCCGCCGCGGCACCCGAGTCCTTCGCGACCAGCCGTCGCTCGTACTCGCCGTCGGCCAGCTCGATCCCGGCCGCCACCACGGCGCCGCTCTCCGATGTCGTCCAGTCGCCCGCCTTGACGGCCTTGATCACGTGCTGCACGTCCTTGCCGAGCCGCGGCCCGGCCGCCCGCGCGTTGACCGCGACCTCGAACCCGCCGTGCGCGGCGACGTCGGTGCTCAGCTCGACCGCCTTGACGTTGACCTCGTCCCCGATGATGTCGGTGAACTCGCGCAGCGCCTCGGCGTCGTCGGCGGCCACCAGCAGCTTCGCCAGCGGCAGCCGCACCCGGAGCTTGTTCGACTTCCGCAGCGACAACGCCGAAGAAGCGACCTGCCGCACCCGGTCCATCGCGGTGACCAGCGCGGCGTCGGCCGGCAGCTCGTTGGCGTTCGGCCAGTCGGTCAGGTGCACCGAGCGGCCGCCGGTCAACCCCCGCCACACGACCTCGGTGGTCAGCGGCAGCAGCGGCGCGGCGACGCGGGAGACCACCTCCAGCACGGTGTGCAGGGTGTCGATGGCGTCCTGGTCACCGGCCCAGAACCGGTCGCGCGAGCGCCGCACGTACCAGTTCGTGAGCACCTCCAGGAAGTCGCGGACGATCCCGCACGCCCCGGCGACGTCGTAGGTGTCCAGCGCGAACTGGACGTCCGTCACCAGTTCGTGGGTCTTCGCGAGCACGTACCGGTCCAGGACGTGCTTCGAGTCGGTCCGGAAACGCCCCTCCTTCCCGTCCGCGTTGGCGTATAGCGCGAGGAAGTAGTACGAGTTCCACAGCGGCAACACGGCTTGACGCACCGAGTCGCGGATGCCCTTGTCGGTGACGACCAGGTTCCCGCCGCGCAGGATCGCGCTCGACATGAGGTACCAGCGCATCGCGTCCGAGCCGTCGCGGTCGAACACCTCGTTGACGTCCGGGTAGTTGCGCAGGGACTTCGACATCTTCTGCCCGTCGGAGCCCAGCACGATCCCGTGCGACACGCAGGCCCGGAACGCGGGCCGGTCGAACAGCGCCGTGGCGAGCACGTGCATCAGGTAGAACCAGCCGCGGGTCTGCCCGATGTACTCGACGATGAAGTCGCCCGGGTAGTGGTTCTCGAACCACTCCACGTTCTCGAACGGGTAATGCACCTGCGCGTACGGCATCGAGCCCGAGTCGAACCAGACGTCGAAGACCTCCGGCACGCGGCGCATGGTGGACTCGCCGCTCGGGTCGTCCGGGTTGGGCCGGGTCAGCTCGTCGATGAACGGCCGGTGCAGGTTGTCCAGCCGGACACCGAAATCCGCCTCGAGCTGGTCGAGCGAGCCGTACACGTCGGTGCGCGGGAACAGCGGGTTGTCCGAGGTCCAGACCGGGATCGGCGTGCCCCAGTACCGGTTGCGCGAGATCGACCAGTCCCGCGCGTTGGCCAGCCACTTGCCGAACTGCCCGTCCTTGACGTGCTCCGGGTACCAGGTGATCTGCTGGTTCAGCTCGACCATCCGGTCCTTGAACTCGGTCACCGCGACGAACCACGACGAAACCGCCCGGTAGATCAGCGGGTTGCGGCAGCGCCAGCAGTGCGGGTACGGGTGCTCGTAGGTCTCGTGGCGCAGCAGGATCGCGCCCTGGCTCGCCGCGGACCCGGTGCCGTTCTTGAGGTCCTTGATGATGTTCGGGTTCGCGTCGAACACCTGCTGGCCCTCGTAGTCGGGCACCGTCGCGTCGAACTTGCCCTGCGCGTCGACCGGGGTGACCGGCTCGATGCCGGCCGCGTCGGTGACGACCTTGTCCTCTTCACCGTAGGCGGGCGCGATGTGCACGACCCCGGTGCCGTCCTCGGTGGTGACGTAGTCCGCGGACAGCACGCGGTGCGCGCCCTCGCGCCCGGTGAAGTACGGGAACGGTGGTGCGTAACGGAGTCCGAGCAGTTCGGCACCGGTGTAGTGCGCGACGACGGGCGGCTGCTCGCCGAGTTCCTTCGCGTACGCGCCGACCCGCGCCTCGGCCAGCAGGAACCGCTTGCCGCCGGACTCGACGACCACGTACGGGACCTCGGGGTGCACGGCGGTCGCCAGGTTCGACGGCAGCGTCCACGGGGTCGTGGTCCAGATCAGCAGATACGTGCCGTCGAGGTCGTTCCCGTTGCCCTCCAGGCGGAAGCCGACCGTGACGGCCGGGTCCTGGCGGCTGCGGTAGACGTCGTCGTCCATCCGGAGTTCGTGGTTGGACAGCGGGGTCTCGTCACGCCAGCAGTACGGCAGGACGCGGTAGCCCTCGTAGACCAATCCCTTGTCCCACAACTGCTTGAACGCCCAGATCACCGATTCCATGTAGGTGACGTCGAGTGTCTTGTAGTCGTGGTCGAAGTCCACCCAGCGCGCCTGGCGGGTGACGTAGTCCTGCCACTCGCCGGTGTAGCGCAGCACGGATTCGCGGCAGGCCTCGTTGAACTTGTCGATGCCCATCTCGTCGATCTCGGACTTCTCGGTGATCCCGAGCTGCCGCATCGCTTCGAGCTCGGCGGGCAGGCCGTGGGTGTCCCAGCCGAACCGCCGCTCGACCCGCTTGCCGCGCATGGTCTGGTAGCGCGGCACGAGGTCCTTGACGTACCCGGTGAGCAGGTGGCCGTAGTGCGGCAGGCCGTTGGCGAACGGCGGGCCGTCGTAGAAGACGAACTCGTTGCCGCCGTGGGGACCGGCCTCGCGGGCGTCGACGCTGGCCTGGAAGGTGCGATCCGACTCCCAGTAGGCCAGCACGGCCTCTTCCAGCTTCGGGAAGGACGGCTGGGACGGGACCTGTCCCGTCTCGTCGCCAAGCTGAGCCTTGGGGTACATCGGTGCGCTCCTCGCGGTTCGTCGCTCTCGTATGAGGAAACCGGCGTTCGCCGGTCACCCACACGGGGACGAGACGGCCGTTTCCGGCGCGTTCCGCGGTACCACCCCGCTTGCCCGCGTCTTGTCTCCAAGCGCGCGAGCCACTCGTTCGACGGCTGTCACGGGCCGCACCCGTCCGGTTCTACTGGGAGGCAGGTGACCCTGGCTCTGTTCTTCCGGAGGCTCCCCGGTGATGGCCGGATCACAACCTGTTCCGTCTAGGTTAACCCTCGTTGTAAAGCGGTATTACGGCGACCTGCTTCTGGCTACGATTGGCCACTCCAGAAGAACCATCCGGGGGAAAACGTCCGTGGACCACGCCTTTCAAGTCACCGCCCGGCGGGCGGGCGAGCCGGGCGCGCCGGCGGAGATCACCCTGGAGACCGGGCCGGACACGCTGACGATCACCGACACCGGTGTCGGCCTCACCACCGCCCAGGTCCACGAACTGCTCGCGACCATCGGCCACAGCTCCAAAAACGAGCTGCGGGCCACCAAGGAATTGGTCGACGACGCCTGGGCGGGGGTGCTCACCGCGTTCGAGAAGCCCGTCACGAACCGTCCACAGCTGGTGCTCAACCACAGATGTCCTTTGGTGGAGCGGATTTCGCGGGTCACCGAGCCCGCGTTCACCACGCTCGCCGTCGAGGCGCTGTACGGCCAGGCGCTGCTGCTCGGTTATCACCGGCTCAGGCCCGCCGACGCCGCGCTGCTCGACCGGTCGTTCCTCGGCCTCCTGGACCACGCCGTGCCGATGGGGGACAACCGATGAACCACACCGAGAAGCAGGTGCGCGAGAACCTGTGGGCCGCGCTGCGGCTGCCCTACGGCCGCGCCCAGATTGCCGCGATCGAGGACGTCGTGCGGCAGGCGGACGCGACAGGGTCGGCGGCGCTGCGCTACGAAACGCGGATCCACGCCACCAACTCGTTCCAGCAGGGCGGCGAGCCCGCCAAGGCGTTCGTGCCGTTCTCGTGGTGCCTGGCCGCCCACGACCGCGGTGAGGGCGATCCGCGTTACGACCACGATCTGCTCCGGTACTTCAAGTTCGTGATCAACTCGATGACCCGGTTCCCGGAGATCCCGCTGGCCCGCGCGACGGCGGCGCTCGACGATATGGAGCGCCGGTACCGCGTCGCCGGGCACTCGATGAGCCCCGTGCACCAGCACCGGGAGCTGGTCGCCAGGCATGTCGGCGACCGCGCGACCGCCGCCGAGCAGTTCCGGCTGTGGTGCGCCGCCCCGCGCGGCTCCCTTTCCGACTGCGTCGGCTGCGAGCCGATGGACAAGGTGGGGCATCTGAGCTGGCTCGGCAAGCACGAGGAAGCCGTGAGCCTCGCCGCGCCGGTGCTCACCGGCACGCTGAGGTGCCGGGAGCAGCCGCAGGCGATCCTGAGCGAACTGCTCGTGTCCTACCTGAAGACGGGCAGGCTGGAGGAGGCCGCCGCCGCGCACCGGCAGGCGTACCGCGCCATCCGGGTCCAGGAGGACGCGCTGTGGGCGGTCAGCTCCCACATCGCCTTCTGCGCGCTCAGCGGCAACCACGCGCGCGGGCTCGAACTGGTGGAGCGGCACTTCGGCTGGGCCGACGAACCACCGGCGCCCATGGACGAAATGGCGTTTTCGGCCGCGGCGGCGCTGACGCTGACCCGCGTCGCCGAGACGGCCGGGCCGGGCGCCGTCGTGCGGCGGCCCGCGTTCCGGGAGCGTCCGGCCGCGGAGTTCGCGGCGGCGGAACTGCGTGACCTGCTGACGGAGCGTGCCCTCGAAATCGCCGGGCGGTTCGACACGCGCAACGGCACCTCCGAGCAAGGTGACCAGATCCGCGCGCTGCTCGCCGCGGAGCCGGTCGTCGAGTACCTGCCGTTGTCCGGGCCGGTGCGGCGCGCCGTCAAGCCGGTCGTCCCGGCACCGTCCCTTCCGGACTCCCCCGAGGAACTGGCCGCGGCGGCCGAGCGGGCGCGGCGGCGCTCCGAGGACGACACCGCGGCCGTCGCCTGGCGCGAGTTCGACGCGGTGTGCCCGGACCCGGACGGCGCGCTGCTGGCCCGGCGGCTCGACGGCCGGGGTTTCGCCCGCTCCGAAACCGACCCGGTTGGCGCGGGCGAGGACTGGCGACGGGCCGCCGAACTCTTCGCGGCAACCGGCGACGAAGTGCGCCGGTGGATCTCGACCACCCAGGCCGCTCTGGTCCGCTGCATGACGGACGCGCCTGAGGAGGGCTTCGCTGAGCTCACCGCCGCTGTCGAACAACTCGCCATCCTCGGGGACAGCGAGCAGCACGCGCGCGGGGTGAGCCGGATCGCGACGGCGTCCGCGATGCTGGGGCGTCCCGGCGACGCCGAAGCGGCTTTCACCCGGGCGAGGGAGCTGGCCGAACAAACCGGCGACCCGCACCTGCTCGCCGACGTCCTCAGCCGCGCCGCGGGCTTCACCGCGTCACAAGGGGAAGACCGGCTGGCAGCGGCGCTGGACCTCGCCGAGCGGAGCATCGAGCTTTACCGCGTGGCCGACATCCCGGCGGCCATGGCCGAAACCCAGCTGCTGGCCGCACGGCTGCGTGTCGGCTCCGGCGACCTGGAAGGCGCGTATGCGCTCATGGGCGAAGCCGCCGAGGCGCACGGGCCGACGCTGCGCGGCCGGGCGTTGCACAACCGGGGCCGCCTGGCCACCGAGTTGCACAAGCACGACGAAGCCTGGACGCTGCTGGGCCAAGCCGTCGCCGAACTGTCCGTAGCGGGTCTGACCACCGAAGCCGCCTACGCCAAGGCCGCACTCGCCTCGGCCTGCCTCGCCCTCGACCGTCCGGAGGACCTCGCCGACGTGGCCGAGGAAGCGAGCGACGAACTGGACCGCATCGGGGACGCAAAGGAAGCGGCGCAGACGCGCTTCCTGCTGTCCAAGGCGTACCGGCGGCTCGGCGACAACACCCAAGCCCTCGAACTGCTGGAGTCGCTCGCCGGATACTGCGCCCGGGACGAGAACCCGGCGGGCGTCGGCCAGATGCGCTCGGCCGCCGCCGAAATCCTGTCGGAAGACCGCGACGACCTCGCCGCCGAGAGTTACATTGCCGCCGCCGAAGCCTACGCCGAAGCGAAGTTCGACCTGGACGAACTGACGTGCCGCCGCCTCGCGGCGCTGTCCTGGCACTGGATCGGGGACATCGAACTGTCCTTGGCCGAACTCGCCAAGGCCGAGGACCGGGCCGCCGCCCTCCACGCCGAAGAACCCCCGGCGCGGCGCGAACTGGCGATGCTCGCCTACGACGGCGCGCGCATCCTCCGCTACGCCGACCGGTTCCCCGAAGCCCTCACTCGCGCCGAAACCGCGGCCGCGAGCTTCCACGCGAACGGCGACACGCTCCAGGCGTCGATCGCCGAGGTACTCCGCGGACAGCTACTGGTGGACCTGGACCGCCCAGCCGAAGCCAAGCCCGTGCTCACCGCGGCCCTCCGCACCCTCCCCTCCGACGCCACCGCCCAGCGAGACCAACTGGAAACCCTCCTCGCCACCCTCTGACCCGGGGTTCCCCGGCCTCCCCCGTCCACCCGTGCACCCCGCCCGGAGCGCCCCAATGCCACATTGGGGCGCTCCGGCGGAGGGGGCGAAGGGGCTTAGCTCTCGGCGTCGGAGGTTTCGCGGTGTTTGGCGGCGAGGGCGGCGTCGGGTCCACAACGGACACAGGGGGTGAAGCCGAGCTGGCGG
>Ga0247768_1000835_pt1 | contig 11023 bp, 9 predicted proteins | sample UWRJL016104C6_FD_179944 | JGI IMG/M metagenome (GOLD analysis project Ga0247768, IMG submission 179944) | Plant litter microbial communities from Arlington Agricultural Research Station in Wisconsin, United States - UWRJ-L016-104C-6 | ecosystem: Environmental > Terrestrial > Plant litter >... | reverse complement strand
GGGGCTCGGTCCTGGTGACGGTCAGCGATGACGGTACCCAGCTCAAGCTGGAAAGCACCCCGAACCCGTTGCCTGAGGTGACGGCCTAGTTAATCGCCGCGGCCCTGTCCCTAGCCAGGGATACTGCCCGCGGAGCGCGGGTTCTTTGCCGCCGCCGCCTACGCGGCCGGCCAAAAAGCGTGGCCGTCTCTGCTGGGGCGGCTGCGTTTAGGGCGGGGGAGCCTCATCGGCAGCGGTGAATGTCGGGCGGTCATCGTCCGCGGTAGATAATGCGACCCTTGGTGAGATCGTAAGGGGTCATTTCCACGGTTACGGCGTCACCCGTCAGAATACGGATATAGTTTTTCCGCATCTTGCCGGAAATATGCGCCGTCACCACGTGACCGTTCTTGAGCTTCACGCGGAACGTCGTATTCGGCAGGGTCTCCACGACCTCGCCTTCCATCTGCAATGCATCTTCTTTGGACATAGAGCCTTTTTAGCGACCCATCAGGGGCCGCGAATTTACGCACAAACGGGGAGGGCAATGCAATTTTGAGCTGCAAGGACCAATGTGAAGAGCCGCTCGGGGCGAATCAGCGCACGCGCCCTCGAGCGCAGCCAGCAAAAAACACGCTTTTTGCTGGCGTAAAAGGACCCGGGCTCCGCGCGGCAGTATCCCTGGCAGGGACAGTGCCGCGCCAATAAAATCATAGGAGCCTACCGCAGCAAGGCCCGGGGCGCGACCTCGATGTGCTCGCGCAACAGGGATTGGAACTGCGAGCGTGATATGGCCCGACTTCCCAGGCTTTCCAGGTGCCGAGTGGACATCTGACAGTCAATCACTGCGATTCCGTTGCGAGTACAGATGTCGACGAGATGAGCGAGTGCCACCTTGGATGCATCGCGCTCCTTACTAAACATGGATTCGCCGAAAAAGACGCTGCCGAGACGTACTCCGTACAAGCCACCAACCAACACGTCGTTGCGATACGCCTCGATGCTGTGAGCATACTCGAGACGATGTAATTGAATGTAGGCGTTGCGCATCTCCGTGGTAATCCACGTACCCATGCTTTGAGCGCGCGGGGCCGCGCAACTATCGATGACGGCCGCGAAATCGCGATCCAACTCCACGGTGAATCCGCCGTTGCGCAGGGTTTTACTCAAGCTTCGTGTACAGCGGAATTCCTCGGGAAACAGCACGGCGCGCGGGTCAGGCGACCACCACAACACCGGTTGACCCGGTGAATACCAGGGGAAAATACCGCGTTGGTAAGCAGCTAACAGTCGCGCAGGCGACAAATCACCGCCGGCTGCCAACAGCCCCGCAGGCTCATCGAGAGCCTGGTCCGGAGGAGGGAAGCTATCCGGCGCATCATGTGGCGAAAGCCACGTGATCGATTTCACGCGCAGTCCTCGCTGGGAGGAACCTGCTTATAGGGCACATGCGTCTGCGCCTCTTCGGCATACGCATCAATCGCAGTTCCCTCGCGCGTCAAATAGTCTTCGATGGCTTCGCGAAAACGCCGGTTCACAATGTAGTGTGCGGACCGGGTGATCGTCGGTTCAAATCCACGACTGAGCTTGTGCTCGCCCTGCGTTCCCGGCTCAAACCTCGCCACACCCTGCTCGATACAGAACTCGATTCCCTGGTGATAGCAGGTTTCGAAATGCAGGCTGTTGTAATCCGCGGAGGCGCCCCAGTAGCGGCCAAACAGCGCTTGCTTGGACCAGAAAAAGATCGCCGCGGCCACCGGTGTGCCACTACGCACAGCCAGTTTGACCATGAACGCATCACCCATCGTACGCGCCACTTCCGTGAAGAATTCTCGGGTCATATAGGGCTCGTGCCCATGACGTAAAAACGTATCGCGATGAAATGCGTACACGTAGTCCAGCGTGCGCTCATCCAACTGCGGCCCCAGGCGCGTTTCAAAAGCAATGCCTTCCTCGGCTACGCGGCGGCGCTCGCGCTTGGTTTTCTTGCGCTTCTGGGCCGTGAAGGTCTCGAGATAGGCATCGAAGCTCGCGTAGTTGTGGTTGGTCCAGTGAAACTGACAGTCGCGTCGGATCAACCAGCCGGCCTGCTCACACGCCGTCTGGGCAGCCTCATCCAGAAACAGGGCATGCACCGAGGAAAGCGAATGACTGGTGGTGTAGGACTCGATGTCGGACAGCAGCGTTTTCGCGATCGACTTCTGATCCAGATCGGTCCGCACCAGTAACCGGGGGCCGGTGGCCGGTGTAAACGGCACGGCCATTGTCAGTTTCGGATAGTAACGGGCGCCGAGACGCGAGTAGGCCTGCGCCCAGGCGAAATCAAATACAAACTCACCGTAGGAGTGAGCTTTCAGGAAAGCCGGCACCGCGGCTGCGAGGCCCTTGCTGTCCTTCAGGGTGAAGTAGCAGGGATCCCAGCCGGTGTCGACGCCGATACAGTCCGTATGCTCCAGAGCTGCGAAGAATTCATGACGGAGAAACGGGTTGCGGTCACCCCCCAGCGCATTCCACTCGCGCGCATCGAGCTCATCGATGCTCTTATGAACAGCGCTCTTCATTGCCCTCCAGCGAGCATTTCGAGATAGCGGTCGGCATCGAGAGCCGCCATGCAACCCGCACCGGCGGATGTGATCGCCTGCCTGTAAACATGATCAGCCACGTCGCCCGCGGCGAATACGCCCGGAACGCTGGTAGCGGTGGCGTCCCCATCGAGGCCGCTCTTGATCTTGATGTAGCCGTCACGCATGTCCAACTGGCCGGTGAAAATGCTGGTGTTGGGTGTATGGCCGATGGCAATGAACAGTCCGGTCACGTGCAGGTCGCGATGGCCTTTGCCGTCAACGGACGTCAGCCGCACGCCGTTGACACCGTGCTGGTCGCCCAACACCTCATCGACCGTGTGATTCCAGATGACGGACATTTTCCCGGCTTCGACTTCCCGGAACAGTCGATCTTGCAGGATCTTCTCCGCGCGCAACTTGTCGCGGCGATGGATCAGGGTGACGTGCTTGGCAATATGGGAGAGGTACAGGGCTTCCTCGACGGCCGTATTGCCGCCGCCGGTGACGGCCACGGACTGACCCCTGAAGAAGAACCCGTCGCAGGTTGCGCAGGCGGATACACCGCGTCCACGGAATTTGTCTTCCGAGGGTAAGCCCAGGTACTTGGCCGCCGCGCCGGTGGCGATGATCAGGGCATCACAGGTGTAGGAGTGGGTATCGCCCCGGAGCTTGAAGGGGCGGGACGACAAATCGACGGACTGCACGTGATCATTGACGATCTGGGTCGAGAATCGTTCGGCATGGCGGCGCATGCGCTCCATCAGGGCGGGACCCTGCAGCCCCTCGACGTCCCCGGGCCAGTTATCGACCTCCGTCGTGGTCATGAGCTGTCCGCCTTGCTCCACGCCGGTGAGCAGCAGGGGCGAGCGGTTTGCGCGTGCCGCGTACACAGCCGCGCTGTAGCCCGCGGGACCGGAGCCGATGATGATCAGTTTATGATGTCTTGTCATGGGCTGCGCCCAACTCCCACGGGTTTGCGCTGCGCGCAACCCCGTACATGTAGCGGCGCGAGGCGCGCCGGGCCGAATTCCAGGTCGTTTATCCTACCAAGGGTGTCAATCACCCTGCTTAGCTCCATAGGTAGAGCGCCCTGGCACTATAATGGCTGCTGCCGTGGTTTTTTCCATAAACGGGGACTGAAGGGATTGGCGTCATCTTCCGCGCAAGCGCGCAATTCAGGATTTTCTCAGGCCGTTGCCCGGGGGCTGCGCGAGAGCGCCATCATTGCCCTCGGCGTGATTGCTTTGGTGCTGTTCGTCGCCTTGGCTACCTACAGCCCCAACGATCGCGGCTTCTCATCGACCACGGACTCGGTCGAGATTCATAACCGTATCGGTCCGGTAGGCGCGTGGCTGGCCGATATCTTTTTCTTCCTTTTCGGACGGCCTGCGTTCCTGTTCCCGGTGATGCTGGGCGCCGCGTGTTGGGCGTTGTTCCGGCGGCCCCAATCCGAGTCCTCGCGGGTCAATACCGCGGTCCGCATCGGGGGATTTCTCCTGGTGCTGATCGCGAGCTGCGGTCTGGTGACGTTGCACTGGATGCCCGGCAACATGCCGCAGACCGCCGGTGGCGTGGTCGGGAGCTCGATTGGCGGTGGGCTGCAGCATGGCCTCGGGTTCCTTGGCTCGACGTTGCTGCTGATCGCCGCTTGGATGGGCGGATTGTCCGTCGCCTTTCATGTCTCCTGGTTTACCGTGATGGATCGCGTAGGCAGCTCCGTCTGGGCCGGTGTCTCCTGGCTGCGTACCCGTTCTTCGACGGCGAAAGATGTAGCAGTCGGCCGCGAGCGCAAGCAAGCGCGCAAGGAGGCCGTGAAGACCGAGCAAAAGAAGACAGCTACCCGCCCGCCGCCAAAGATTGAGGCGTCGACGTCGATCGTCGAGAAGAGCGACCGAGTGGAGAAGGAACGGCAGGTTCCCTTGTTCGATCCGGTGCGCGCCAACGAATTGCCGCCGTTGAACCTGTTGGATGACCCGCCCCCGCATGAGCCTGCGTATTCCGCAGAAGCCCTGGAGGGGCTGTCGCGCCTCGTGGAAATGAAGCTCAAGGACTTCGGCATCGAGGTTGAGGTCGTTGCGGTGCAGCCCGGGCCCGTCGTTACGCGCTTTGAGCTGCGACCTGCGCCGGGCGTGAAGGCCAGCCAGATCACAACCCTCCAGAAAGACCTGGCGCGCTCAATGTCCGTGCTCAGCGTGCGTGTCGTCGAGGTCATCCCCGGCAAGAACACGATGGGTCTCGAGATCGCGAACGAGAAGCGCGAAATGGTCACCCTGGGCGAGATTCTGCGCTCTAAGGCCTACGACGAGACCAACTCGCCGCTCGCGCTGGCGTTGGGCAAGGATATTGGCGGGCAGCCGATGGTTGCGGACCTTGCGCGCATGCCGCACTTGTTGATTGCAGGTACGACCGGTTCGGGCAAGTCGGTCGGTATCAACGCGATGATTCTGTCCCTGCTCTACAAGGCCACCGCGGAGCAGGTACGGCTGATCATGATCGACCCGAAGATGCTGGAGCTGTCCGTCTACGAGGGAATTCCCCATCTGTTGGCCCCTGTCGTGACCGATATGAAGCAGGCGGCCAATGCGCTGCGTTGGTCCGTGGCCGAGATGGAGCGCCGCTACCAGCTCATGGCTGCGGTCGGCGTTCGCAACCTGGCCGGCTTCAACAAGCGGGTCAGGGAAGCGAACGAGTCGGGCAAGCCGATTCTCGATCCGGTGATGATCGCGAAGGCCTCGAATGATCCGACTTTCGATCAGAGCACCATTCCCAACCTGGCGCCGCTGCCGTTCATTGTGGTCGTGATCGACGAGCTCGCCGACCTGATGATGATTGTGGGCAAGAAGGTCGAGGAGTTGATTGCGCGCCTCGCGCAGAAAGCCCGTGCGTCCGGCATTCACCTCGTGTTGGCTACACAACGTCCGTCCGTCGATGTCATCACCGGTCTGATCAAAGCGAACATCCCGTGCCGTATCGCCTTCCAGGTGTCGGCGAAGGTGGACTCGCGGACCATCCTGGACCAGATGGGTGCGGAAACCCTCCTGGGTCATGGTGACATGCTGTATCTGCCGTCGGGCTCGTCCCTGCCAACCCGTTGCCACGGTGCCTTTGTGTCCGATGCGGAAGTGCATCGCGTGGTGGAAGTCCTCAAGAAATCGGCACCTCCGGACTACATGGAAGAAGTTCTGGAAGGACCGCGAGGGCCGGTTCCAGGATTGCCGCCGGAAGAGGGCGAGGGCGGGGCTCCCGCGGATCCGGAGGCGGATGCTCTCTACGACGATGCGGTCAGGATCGTGACTACCGAGCGCAAGCCTTCGATCTCCTATGTGCAGCGCCGACTGAAGATCGGTTACAACCGCGCGGCGCGGCTGTTGGAGGCAATGGAGAACGCCGGCCTGGTGGGGCCGTTACAGTCCAACGGTGCGCGCGAAGTTCTCGTGCCGGCTCCGCCGGAAGGATGACCATGTTGAAATCGCTCCTGCTGGCGATCGTTGCGACGGTCGCCGCGGCGGCTGCAACGCCGCTCGACTCCTATCTGAATGACATGAAGACGCTCCGGACGTCTTTCGTCCAGACGCTCGCCGATGGGCATGGCAAGGAGATCGATCGCTCCACCGGCACGTTGATTGTCTCCCGCCCGGGGAAATTCAGTTGGGAGATTCATCCGCAGGGCACTGACAAGGGAACGGGTCAGTTGATGGTCGCCGACGGCCGCAACCTGTGGTTCCTGGACCGCGACCTGGAACAGGTCACAGTGAAGCCGGTCGATGCCGCTCTGTCGGCAACGCCCGCCATGTTGTTGTCCGGCACCGTGGATGTGCGCAAGAATTTCAACATCAGTCCGGCGCCCCGGCGCGACGGGTTGGATTGGGTCCTGGTCGAGCCGCACGGCACCGAGGCGGACTTTCGACGCGCGCTCATGGGCTTCGCGGGCAAGGATCTCAAACGCATGATTCTCGAGGACAAGCTGGGGCAGACGGCCACTGTGATGTTTGATCATGTGGAGCGCAACGGGAAGGTGGCTCCCGAGGAAGTCAGCTTTACGCCTCCTGCCGGTGTGGATGTGATCGGTACGCCTGGAAAATGAACGCAGCCCGCGGCCGTGAGCCCTTGCGGCCGCTGGCCGACCGCATGCGTCCCCGCTCGCTGGATGAGTTTGTTGGCCAGGCACAGGTGCTGGGCCCCGGCAAGCCTTTGCGACAGGCGATCGAAGGCGGAGCGCTCCATTCTCTGATCCTGTGGGGACCGCCGGGCACCGGCAAGACGACCTTGGCACGCCTGATAGCCCAGCGCGCCGACGCCCACTTCATAGCGTTGTCCGCTGTCATGGCGGGCGTCAAGGACATCCGGGCGGCCGTCGAAACAGCGAAAGCGGCTCGTGAAACCAGCGGCAAGCCGACACTGTTGTTCCTGGACGAGGTGCACCGTTTCAACAAGAGTCAACAGGACACGTTCCTGCCGTACCTCGAAGACGGTACGCTCATCTTTGTTGGCGCAACCACCGAAAATCCTTCTTTTGAAGTGGTTAGCGCGTTGTTGTCACGAGCCCGCGTCTACGTGCTCAGGTCGCTGACAGTCGATGACATTTCGGCGCTGTTGCGCAAAGCGCTCGCGGACGAAGAGCGGGGTCTCGGCAAGGAACATCTTACCGCCGACCCCGAGGCGATCGAGCTGATGGCCCGAGCCGCCGATGGTGACGGACGGCGCTCGTTGAACATGTTGGAGCTTGCGGCCAGCCTGGCTGAAGCGGACCGGCACCTGACGCTGCGGATCGCTGAAGAAGTGGCCAGCGGCACCCGCCGTCGGTTCGACAAGGGCGGTGACCAGTTCTACGACCAGATCTCGGCACTGCACAAGGCTGTGAGGGGAAGCGATCCTGATGCAGCTCTGTATTGGTTCTGCCGCATGCTCGATGGCGGCTGCGATCCACTCTACATCGCGCGCAGGGTGGTCCGGATGGCCATGGAGGATGTGGGGCTCGCGGACCCACGCGCCTTCGCACTGACCCTGGATGCCTGGGAGGCGTACGACCGGCTCGGCAGCCCTGAGGGAGAGCTCGCGATTGCCAACGCGGTGGTCTATCTCGCCTGTGTACCGAAGAGCAATGCCGTGTATGTTGCGATGGCCGAAGCCAAGGCCGATGTTGAGAAGTACGGCACTCTGGAAGTGCCTTTACGCTTCCGCAGTGCTTCGACCAAGTTGATGAAAAGCATGGGCTACGGGCGCGACTACCGTTACGCGCACGATGAGCAGGATGCGTTCGTCGCCGGCGAACGGTACCTGCCGGATGAGATGCCTGATCGGCGATACTACCGTCCAGTGCCGCGCGGCCTGGAGCTGAAGATCGGCGAGGCACTGGCCCGCAATCGGAAGAAAAACGAGGGTGGGGAATGAACATGATCCTATTGGTGGCGCTCGGGGGTGCCCTGGGAAGCATTGCGCGCTACCTCATGGCGTCCCATATCCAGTCTGCAACCGGTTGGGAGTTTCCCATCGGCACCGTCCTCGTCAACATACTGGGCTGCTTTTTGATCGGCGTTCTGTATGTGCTGCTGGTGGCGCGGCCCGATCCAAAACACGAGCTGCGCGCCTTGTTGATGGTGGGCGTCATGGGCGGGTTCACGACTTTCTCCAGTTTTTCATTGGAGACGGTTACCTTGGCCATGAATGGCAACTATACCGGCGCAACATTGAATGTCGTGATCAGTGTGGCGGCCTGCCTGGTGGGCACCTCGCTGGGTATTGCGCTCGCACGAATCACCTAAAGAGATTGTTACCGTGATTGATCTCAAGCTGCTGCGTTCAGATCCCGAAGCCGTCGCGCGCAACATGGCGCGTCGCGGGCTCACCCTCGATGTGGAGGCTTGGCGGGCGCTCGAAGAGAAGCGCAAGCCGTTCCAAATTGAGGTGGACCGTCTGCGCTCCGAGCGCAACGCGAACGCCAAGGCGGTTGGGATGGCCAAGGGGAAGGGCACTGACGCCTCCGAGCTGATGGCCCGGGGTGAGGCGCTCATCGCTGAGTTGGCGACGGCCGAGCAGGCTTTGAATACGGTTCAGGAAGAGCAGACGCAGTGGCAGATGGGTTTGCCCAACTGGCTGCACGAGTCCGTGCCTGACGGCGCCGATGAGAAAGACAATGTTGAGGTTCGTCGCGGCGGCGAGCCGCGAGCGTTCGATTTCGACGTCAAGGACCACATTGTCATCGGCGAGCGGCTCGGCGGGCTGGATTTTGAGGCCGCGGCGCGGATGTCCGGCGCGCGCTTCACAGTAATGAAGGCCCAGGTTGCGCGGCTGCATCGCGCGTTGGCGCAGTTCATGTTGGATCTGCACACGCTCGAGCACGGTTACACCGAAGTCTATGTGCCGTATCTGGTTCAGCCCCAGGCACTGTATGGCACCGGCCAGTTGCCCAAGTTCGCGGACGACCTGTTCGCCGTGAAGGGCGAGCAGAATTTCCATCTCATTCCCACCGCCGAAGTGCCGGTGACCAATCTCGTGCGCGAGCAGATTCTCGCGGCCGAGGAGCTGCCGCTGAAGTTTGTTTGCCACTCGCCGTGCTTCCGTTCGGAGGCGGGGGCTGCGGGTCGCGACACCCGCGGCATGATCCGCAATCACCAGTTCGACAAGGTGGAGTTGGTGCACGTAGTGCGGCCGGCCGACTCGTACGCCGCGCTGGAGGAGCTCACTTCAAACGCGGAGACCGTGTTGAAACGGTTGGAGATTCCGTACCGTATCGTCGCGCTCAGCGCGGGCGACATGGGTAAGAACAGCTCCAAGACCTATGACCTGGAGGCATGGCTGCCTTCACAGGGCCAATACCGCGAGATCTCCTCGTGCAGCAACGTGGAAGCGTTCCAGGCGCGTCGCATGGAGGCACGCTGGCGCAATCCGGATACGAAGAAGCCCGAGCCCGTCCATACATTGAACGGGTCGGGTCTTGCTGTCGGCCGCGCGCTGGTTGCCGTGTTGGAGAACTATCAGAACGCCGACGGCACGGTGAATGTGCCGAAGGCGTTGGTTCCCTACATGGGCGGAGTCGCGATGCTGACTCCGTCGCCTAAGAGGTGACCTCGAGCGTCGTGGTCTTCAGGTCGACCGAGTTGGGGCCGACCATGATCTCGAAGGCCCCCGGCTCGACGACACGCTTCATTTCCTGATTCCACAGGGCGAAGGCGTCGCGGTCCAGCGTGAACTGAAGCACCTTCGATTCACCTGGCGCGAGCGTCACGCGCCGGAAACCCTTCAGCTCTTTGACGGGCCTCGTCACGGAGCTCACCACGTCGTGCAGATAGAGCTGTACGACTTCATCACCCGCCACTTTCCCGGTATTGCGTACATCCACCGATACGACGACTGAGTCGCCGCTCTTGATTTGTGAAGCCGACAGGCGCGGCGCGCTGATCTGAAACGTCGTGTACGAAAGCCCGAAACCGAACGGGTAGAGCGGCTGGGCCGAATCGAACAGATAACCGCGGTGGGCTGTGGGCTTCTGGTTGTAGTAGATCGGTAGCTGCCCCACCGAGCGGGCGATCGTCACCGGCAGCTTGCCGCCCGGATTGGCATCCCCAAACAGGATCTCGGCGAGCGCGGTGCCGCCTTCCTGGCCCGGATACCAGGCTTCCAGAATTGCATTGGCCTTGCCCGCCACTTCCGGAATCGACAGCGGCGCCCCATTGATCAACACGACCACGACAGGCTTGCCGAGCGCAAACATCGCCTGTGCCAGCTCGTTCTGCTGTGCGATGAGCCCGATGTCGGCACGATCACCCAGGTGAGTTGCCTTGTCCCAGGCTTCGCGGCTGACCGCGCTGTTGCTGCCGATGACGAGCAGAATCTGATCCGCGCTCTTCGCAACCTGCACGGCTTGCTGGATTCGCGCCAGGTTGGCCTCGCGGTCGGCCAGTTTGACTTCATCCGAGTACCAGTCGCCCTTGTCGGTAATCCGCACGCCTTCGGCGCTGACGACTTTGACCCGGGCCTTTGCCTGGATTCCCTGGAGCAGGCTGACAGTGTGATTCGGTACGTTGGAATAGCCACCCAGGTCGACCTTGGCGGCGTTGGGGCCGATGACCGCCAGCGTCGTGACATCGTGCAGGGGCAGCGCGCCGTCGTTCTTGAGCAGTACTGTGGTCTCTCTGGCCGCCTGTACAGCCAGCGCGCGTGCTTCCGCGTTGTTGGTAATGGCCGCTGCGGCCTTGCCGTCGGCGTAAGGATTTTCAAACAAGCCCGCCAGGAACTTCATTTTCAACATCCGCCGCACCGCGGTGTCGATCTGTTCCTGGGTTACGAGACCTTTGGCCAGGGCTTCCGGCAGCTTTTCGTAGGCCGCCCCATCGGGCAGATCGAAGTCGACCCCTGCATGCATCGCCCGCGCCGCGGCGTGCAGGAAGTCAGGCTCAACGTGGTGGAGAGTCTGGAGCTGCTCGATTCCTTCGTAGTCGCTGACCACGGACCCTGTGAAGCCCATCTCGCCGCGCAGGATG
>Ga0247768_1000834_pt1 | contig 11026 bp, 5 predicted proteins | sample UWRJL016104C6_FD_179944 | JGI IMG/M metagenome (GOLD analysis project Ga0247768, IMG submission 179944) | Plant litter microbial communities from Arlington Agricultural Research Station in Wisconsin, United States - UWRJ-L016-104C-6 | ecosystem: Environmental > Terrestrial > Plant litter >... | reverse complement strand
ACCAGGTGCTTCGATCCCGCGGCGGCTGGTGAGGATGAGGTGCCGGACGCCGTGCTCGACGACGAGATGCCGCGCCACGAGGCCGCCGAGGCCGCCGGTCCCGCCCGTGACGAGCACGGTCCCGTCGGCGTCCCAAGGCGACGACTCCGTGGAGTCCGACCCCGCGGAGTCGGTGATCGCGGTGAGCCGGGGGACGAAGACCTGGCCGTCCCGCAGCGCCAGTTCCGGCTCACCGGTGGCGAGCGCGGCGTTGAGGTTCTCGGTCGACCCGTCGGAGTCGAGCAGCACGAAACGGCCGGGATTCTCGGCCTGTGCCGACCGCACCAGGCCCCACACCGGCGCCAGCGACAGGTCGGGCAAGCCGTCGACGGCGACCGCGCCGGAGGTGGCGATCACGAGCGTCGACGACTGCTCGCTGCTCAGCCAGCCCTGGATCATTTCGAGGACCTGCTCGGTCACCGCGCGCACGGCGGCGGGAACGTCACCACCCGCAGCCTCGACGGGTACCAGCACGTAAGCCGGTGCTTGGGCGTCGGAAGCGACCTGGATCGGGGTCCACTGGACCTGGTACAGCGAGTCGCCGGTGCCTGCCTGAGCCGCGCGAAGCTGCTCGGCGGAGACTTCGCGGACGAGGAACCTGTCGACGGACGCGACCGGAGCGCCCGCCGCGTCGGCGATCTCCAGCGCGACGGCGTCGGTGCCGGTCGAGACGATTCGGACCCGCAGCGACGACGCGCCGACGGAGTGCAGCGAGATGCCGTTCCACGCGAACGGGAGACGGGTCTCCTCCGAGACCGGCTCGGGCGAGGCGAAGTCGGTGGCGTGCAGCACGGCGTCGAGCAGTGCCGGGTGGAGGCCGAAGCCCGCCGCGTCGGCCTTGATCTTCTCGGGCAGCGTGACCTCGGCGAAGACCTCGCCGTTCAGCTTCCAAGCCGCCCGCAGGCCGTGGAACGACGGGCCGTAGCCGTAACCCTGGCCGGCGATGTTCTCGTACAACCCGGTGAGGTCGATGCTCTGCGCGCCGCGCGGCGGCCAGGTGGCCAAGCCGAACGACTCGGTCGTGGGCGCCGGTGCGCCCGAGGTCAGCACCCCGGCCGCGTGCCGTACCCACGGCGCGTCGGCCGGTGCGTCTTCGCCGCGTGAGTAGAACTCGACCGAGCGGGCACCGGAGGCGTCCGCCCCGCCGACCACGACCTGCAGCGCGACGCCGCCGTTGTCGGGCAGGACCATCGGCGCTTCGAGCGTCAGCTCCTCGACAAGGTCGCAGCCGACCTCGTCGCCGGCACGCATCGCGAGTTCGACGTAGGCGGTACCGGGCAGCAAGGCGACACCGGAGATCACGTGGTCGGCGAGCCACGGGTGCGACCGCAGCGAGACACGGCCGGTGAGCACGACACCGTCGCCTCCGGCGAGCCCGACGACCGCACCGAGCAGCGGGTGCTGCGTCGCGACCTGGCCGAGTCCCGAGGCGTCCCCGGTGGACTCCGGGCTGCTCAGCCAGAAACGACGACGCTGGAACGCGTACGTCGGCAGCTCGACACGGCGGGCACCGCGCCCCTGGAAGAACGCCTCCCAGTCGACCTTGACACCGTGCGCGTGCACCAGGCTCAACGCCGACAGCAGTTCGGTGGCTTCGGAGCGCTTACGCCGCAGAGTCGACGCGAAGACGACGTCGGTGTCCTCGACGCACTCCTTGCCCATCGCGGCGAGCACGGCGTCCGGGCCCAGCTCCAGGAAGGTGCTTGTCCCCTGCTCGGCCAGCCACTGGATCCCGCTGTGGAAGCGGACGGCCTGCCGCACATGCCGCACCCAGTACTCCGGCGAGCACAGCTCCTCGGCGGTCGCGAGTTCGCCGCTGACGTTCGAGACGACCGGGATGCGCGGGGCCGAGTACTTCAGGATCCGCGCGACCTTCCGGAACTCGTCGAGCATCGGCTCCATCAGCGGCGAGTGGAACGCGTGGGAGACCTTGAGCCGCTTGGTCTTGCGGCCTTCGGCCTCGAAACGGCCGGTGATCTCCAGGACGGTGTAGTGGTCACCGGAGATGACGACCGAATTCGGTCCGTTGATCGCCGCGATGCTGACCTTGTCCTCGTGCGAGGACAGCCATGGCAGCACCTCCTCTTCGGAGGCCTGCACCGCGACCATCGCGCCACCGGCGGGCAGCTCCTGCATCAACCGGCCGCGCGCGGCCACCAGCGTCGCGGCGTCCTCGAGCGACAGCACCCCGGCGACGTGTGCGGCGGCGAGCTCGCCGATCGAGTGCCCGGCGACGTAATCCGGTCGCACGCCCCACGACTCCAGCAGGCGGAACAGCGCGACCTCGACCGCGAACAGCCCGGCCTGGGCGTACTGGGTCTGGTTCAGCAACTCGGTGTCCTCCGACGGTCCGTCGAAGCCGAGCACCTCCCAGAGCGAAACCTCGAACTGCAGGTCGAGATAGCCGATCGCGTTCTCGAAGGCCTTAGCGAAGACGGGGTAAGTCTCGTAGAGCTCCTTGCCCATCTCGACACGCTGGCTGCCCTGCCCGGTGAACAGGAAGGCAAGCCTGCCGCCGATCGCCGAGCCCTGGAACAGCCCGGGCGCGGACTCCCCCGCGGCGACCGCGCGGAGTCCGCGGAGGAACTCCTCGCGGTCCTTGGCGACGACGACCGCGCGATGCGCAAGCGCCGCCCTGGTGGTCGCCAGTGAGTAACCGAGATCGGTGACCGACATCCCATCGTCCACAAAGGACACGAGCTGCTCGGCCTGTGCGCGCAGCGCCGTCTGGGTCTTGCCCGAAACGACGAGCGGCGTCAGCGCCGCGACCGCGACGGGGATCTCCTCTTCGACCTCGACGGCGGGCGGCTCTTCGAGGATCACGTGCGCGTTGGTGCCGCTGATGCCGAACGCCGAGATCCCGGCCCGGCGGGGGCGGCCGTTCGGCGCCCACTCGACCGGCTCGGTCAGCAACCGGACGTCACCGGCGGTCCAGTCGACATTGGGCGACGGCGCGTCGACGTGCAGCGTCTTCGGCAGCACGTTGTGCTTCATCGCCATCATCATCTTGATCATGCTGGCGACACCGCCCGCGGCCTGCGTGTGACCGAGGTTGGTCTTGGTCGAGCCCAGCCACAGCGGATGCCCCTCGCTCCGGCCGCGGCCGTAGGTCGCGAGGATCGCCTGCGCCTCGATGGGGTCACCGAGCTTGGTGCCGGTGCCGTGCGCGTCGACGACGTCGACGTCGTCGGAGGTGTAGCCGGCGCTCGCGAGCGCCTGGCGGATGAGCCGCTGCTGCGAAGTGCCGCTGGGCGCGGTGAGCCCGTTGGACGCGCCGTCCTGGTTGACCGAGGTGCTCCGGACGAGCGCGAGGACGTTGTGACCGTTCTTCCGCGCGTCCGAGAGCCGCTCGACCACGAGGAGTCCGATGCCCTCGGAGAAGCCGGTGCCGTCGGCGGCCGCGGCGAACGCTTTGACCTTGCCGTCCGGGGCGAGCCCGCGCTGACGGCTGAACGAGGTGAAGATGCCGGGGCTGCCCATCACGCAGACGCCGCCGGCCAGGGCGAGCTGGGTTTCCCCGCGCCGCAGCGCCTGGCTGGCGAGGTGCAGCGAGACGATCGCGCCGGAGCACGCGGTGTCGACGGTGACGGCCGGGCCTTCGAGACCGAAAACGTACGACACGCGGCCGGAGGTGACACTCGGGGCGGTGCCCGTCATCAGGTAGGCGTCAGGCCTTCGGGCGCCTCGTGGACGCGGACGCCGTACTCGTGGACTTCGGATCCGATGTAGACACCGGCCTGGGTGCCCCGCAACGACGTCGGGTCGATGCCCGCGTTCTCGAACGCCTTCCACGCCGTCTCCAGCGTGACGCGCTGCTGCGGGTCCATCGCGACGGCCTCGCGCGGGCTGATGCCGAAGAAGTCCGCGTCGAAGTCGGGGGCGTCGGCGAGGAAACCGCCCTTGGTCACGTAGCTCTTGCCAGGCTGCTCGGGGTCGGAGTCGAACAGCGTGTCGAGCTTCCACTCGCGGTTGTCCGGGAACTCGCCGAGCACGGTCCCGCCTTCGTCGACGAGCCGCCAGAGGTCGTCCGCCGACTCGATGCCGCCGGGGAACTTGCAAGCGATGCCGACGATCGCGATCGGCTCGTCGTCGGCGTAGGAGACCAGGCTGGCGATCGACTCCTCGGCCTCCGGGGGCAGGCCGAGGACCTCGGTGCGCACGTAGCCGGCGAGCGCGGCGGCGGTGGTGTAGTCGAAGACGACGGTCGGCGGCAAGGACAAGCCGGTGACCGCGTTGAGTCGCTGGTGGAGGTCGACCAGACCGAGTGAGTCCAGGCCGATGTCGCGGAACGCCCGCTCCGCGTCCACCACGGGCTTGGCGTCGGGCCGTAGCTTCCGCAGCGCGTCCGCGGTCTGCGTGCTCACCAAGTCGATCAGCAGGCGGAGCTGCTCTGGGACGGGCAGGGCGGCCAACCGGGCCACCAGTGCCGCCCGTTCACCCGGTCCGGTGCCCGGCTTGCCCTCGGTGTCAGAAACGAAGCTTCCGGACTCGCTCATCTACGCACTCCACGCTAGAAACCGTTCTTGCGGACAGGATTCAGCCATCGCCAGTAATCGCACGGTACGGGCGCGGAAGAACCCAGCCACACCCCTAGCGGCCCCTAAGGGACCACCAGAAAACATCCCCCGGCGCGCGCGGTGGAAATGCGTTTCCACCGCGCCGGACCCGCAACGCAAAACACCCCGCTTCGAAAAGCGGGGTCTCGCGAGCTTGTTATCGGTAAGGGGTCAGGACCTTTCGGCGTACAACATCCCGGGCGCCCAGGCCGCGCAGTCGAATTCCCCGCGGACGTACTGGAGGTCACGCAGCAGGTCGCCCGAAGTCGCCTTCTTGGCCGCCCTTTTCTCCACGAGGTGCGCCAGCGGCAGCGAGCCGGTCTCCGACCAGCGGAGCCAGCCCCGCTCGTCGATGTAGCTGCGGGTCCGGCCCATGTTGTCCGGATGCACGCAGTAGGGGATGTCCAGATAGCCGTACTTGAACGCCAGCAGCAGCGCGTGCCCGACGTCGGGATCGAGGTTCAGCACCGCCTGCACCAGCGCGGAAGCCTCCAGGTACGTCTCGGAGTCTTCACCCAGGTACCCCGGGGCCGGCGGAGTCGACCGCGAAGCCACGTCACTGGCGTACTCCAGCGCCTCGACGTTCTCCGCGACGACCGGGATCCGCTTCGACTCGGCCTTCGTCTTGACGATGATGCGTTCGGCGCCGGTGGTGACGGCGAGTTCCGCCGCCTGCCCCAGCAACCGGTACGCGCCGTCCGGTGTGGTCGGGTAGACCCCCATGTAGGCGTAGATCACCACATGACAGTTTTCGGTCGGCACCAGCTCGGCGCACAGTCGCCGCAGGGCGAAGACCGCCTCGATGTCCTGGATCATGTTGGTCTGCTGGGCATAACTGACCGACACCGACCGCAACCCGTGCTGCACGAAGAAAATCGCTTCGAGCACACTCATCGCGATCAGCTGGCTCGGTGGGCACAGCTGTCCCATCATGCAGCCGCCGAACGTTTCCAGATGCGGCTCGACACCGGTTTCGATGAGTTCGGAGAAGAGGTCGCAGCACTCTTCCCAGTTCCGCATCGAGTCGGCGAGCGGGGTCCGCCCGTAGGGCAGGCAGTACGAGACCGGCCCGCCCTCGGTGGCGTTGAGGTTCAACGCCATCATCGCCTTGAAGATGTCCTTCGGTACAGCGGAACCGTGCCGGATCTGCACGGGGAAGTCGTGGTCCCAGGTACCCGCCAGCACCTTGCGAGTGGTGCTTTTCGTGTGGTTGACGATCGGATAGCCGTTGAGCCCGATGCCCTCACGCAACGCCGTGTCGGCGGCGCGCAGGTCGCCGACACGGGTGTAGCTATCCAGCGTGATGGTGCCGACGGTGGTCGCGGCGGCCGCCTTGGTCGCGGCCAGCCCCGCCCGCATGTCCTCGGGGACACACAATCCCATCCGCGGCTGGACGACCAGGCCGCCGTTGCCGCCCATGGTCCGGACGAAAGCGCCGAAGTCCACGGGTTTTCCCGGCTCGGGGTACCGCAGGACCTGACTCATGCGGCGACCTGGAGACGCCGTGGAGTCCCGGCCGGGATGGAGGCCACGAAGGTCTTGAACTCGGCCACGCCGGTGATCCCGTCCTCGAAGACGGCGTCGAAGCCGGCCGTGACGAGCTGGTCCAAGTGGGTTGTGTCGGCTCCCGCGGAGATCCCGAGCTTGCCGCCGATGACCATCGGCGTGGCGCTCAGGCTCGCGCAAGCCCGAAGTTGTTCGATGACCCGCAGGCCGTCCTGGTGGCCGTGCCCGTTGACGCTGCTGATGACGACCATCACCGGGTCGATGTCCCGGCACTCGTCGACGAGGATCTCGTCCGGGACGCACGGGCCGAGGTTCACCACTTCGAACCCGAGCTCTTCGATCAGCAACTGCAGGAACACGAGATTCCAGGTGTGGGAATCCGACGCCATGCTCGTGACGACGACGGTCTCCTTCTTTTCGGGGGGCCGCTGGTCGAACGGGCTGCAACCGGGCAGGTAGGTTACCGTCGATTTGTCGTTCCCGACGTTCATTTTTCGCGCTCCGAATACTCGCACCCGATGGGTGTCGGCTTGATTAGAAGACCCGTTCTCATCGCCCGGGGAAAAAAAATCGTTCAAAAAACACTTCGTGGCGCGTCAGTGCGCTTGCGGTGCGGTTCCGACTTGGTAGGAACGCTCATGCTCGATCCGCGAGACGGAGACGACCTCGTCACCGCGGACGATCACCTCGGTCGGCGCGGGCCTGCCGAGGAACATCAGGAGACTCGCCGTCGGGCCGTATGCCCCGGCGTTCGGGATGGTGACGATGTCATCGGCGGCCAGTGCGGGGAGCTTGATCTCCCGGCCGAGGATGTCGCCGGGAGTGCACAGTGGACCGACGAGGCTGGCGGACTCGACGGGCTCGTCGCCGTCGACCTCCACCGAAACCGGCAGCAGCCTGCCGAGCCCGGACATGCCGCCGAAGGTGTTGATCCCGGCGTCCATGATGACGAACTTCCGGCCGCGGCTCACCTTGGTATTGACCACGCCCGCGATCAGCGTTCCGCTCGCGCCGATCAGGAACCGGCCGGATTCGCACGCTACCTGCGGGCCTTCGGTACGCCAGTTCGGGAAGTGCGTGTCGAGCGCGATAGCGAGTTCCGCCTGCAGTTTCGGGTATTCGCCCCGCTCGCCGGGAACGGCGTAAGGAACGGTGAACCCGCCGCCGATGTCGAGGAAACGCAGCGGGATGCCGAGTTCGTCCCGCAACTGCGCGGCCTGCTCGATGGTGGTCCGGAATTCGCTGATGAGGCTTTCTTCGTCCCTCGCGTTGCTCAGCGGGAAGAAGTGCATCCCCGAGATCTCGATGCCGTCGATCTCCCGCAGCTCGGGCAGGACGTCGACGAGTGTTTCGCTGTCGAATCCGAACTGCGAAGGGGTGCCGGTCATGCGGATGCTGGTGGTGGCGCTCGCCTTGGCACTGTTGATGCGCAACAGGACGTCGGCGACGACACCGTGCCGCAGCGCGGCCTCGCCGACGTGGCGGACATCGGTGACGGAGTCGGTCGAGAAGGTACGCACACCCAGGCCGATGGCCTCGTCCAGTTCACCGGCCGTCTTCGCGGGGCCGGTGTAGAGGACGTCGGCACCGGCGAATCCGGCCGCGAGGGCGGCGGCCAGTTCACCGGTCGAGCTGATCTCGGGACGCAGCCGCCCGTTCGAGCCTTCACGAAGCGCGCGAACCAGTTCGGGGTGCGGGTTCGCCTTCAGGGCGTAGAAGAGTTCGAATTCGTCGGGCAGCGAGCCGAGAAGCTCGTCCCTGGCCGCGGTGACCTCATCGAGGTCGTAGACGTAAAGCGGGGTTCCGTACCGGGCGGCCAGGTCGTCGTAGCGGGTCACTTGCTGCTCCCTTCGAGCATTTCGGCCAGCAGCTGACGGGAGTTCTTCCCGTGCAGTGTCAGCGGGAAATCGGAGACGACCTTGCAGATCGCCGGCACCTTCGCGGATTCGAGGCGCTGGGACAGCTCACGCAGGACGACGTGGGAACCGAGCTCGCTCTCCACGAACAGGGTCAGGTCCCGGTCGGTGGTGGGCGGCAGCGCGGCCGCCGTGCGCACGCCGGGGATATCCATCGCGGCGGCCTCGATCTCGATCGTGCTCATGCGAATTCCCTTACGCTTGAACATGTCGTCGCGGCGGCCCTCGAAGTAGAGGAATCCGTCGCCGTCGAGGCTGCCGTAGTCACCGGTGTGCAGGCGGCGCTCGCCGGTGACCGGGTCGGTGCGGAAGGCGCGGGCCGTCAGCTCCGGGGCGCGCCAGTAGCCGGGCATGACGTGCGGGCCCGAGGCGACGATTTCGCCGACCTCACCGGTGGGAACGGGGTTTCCCTCGGCATCGAGGATGAGTACCTTCGTGCCCCGCAGCGGCCTGCCGACCGAATCGGGTCGCTCGCCGTCCATCTCCGGCGGCATGATCGAGATCCGCTTGCATTCGGTCTGGCCGAACTGCCGCACGACCTTGACCCCGGGGAAAGCCTTGCGCAGCGCGGCGATCGTCACGTGTGGCAGTGCGGCGCCGGTGTTGGAGAACATCCGGACGGGTGGCGGCGTTTCGTGGTCGCGCTCGGCGAGCGTCGCGATCATGCTGGCCAGGGAGGGAACGATCGGCACCACGGTGGCACCGGTCTCCCGCATGCGGCGGAACAGGGTCAGGTCCGACTCCTCGCCGGCCAGCACGATCTCCGAGCGGCCGAGCACCGAGAGGATCACCTTGTAGAGGCCGTAATCCCAAGACAGCGGGAAGCGGCAGAAGACGACGTCGTCGGGCCGGTAGCCGAGATCCGACTGCAGCGATTGGGAAGCGAACGAGATCTGCGCGTGGGGGCAGATGACCGCCTTCGGCGCGGCGGTGCTGCCGGAGGTGTAGATGAGCACGGCGACATCGTCGGGCCGCACGTCGGCGACGACGGGCTCACCACCGTTGAGGGCCTCCACTTCGGACCAGACGTGCTCGATGTCCAGCACTGGCACCGAAGCTTCGGCGAAGCGGCCGAGCGCGGCGGAGTTGGTGATGATCAGGACCGGTTCGGCGTTCGTGAGCACCTGGGTGATGTGGTAGGCCTTCATCGCCGGGTTGAGCGGCACGAAGATCGCGCCGATCCGTGACGTGGCGAAGAAGAGGGCCACCAGTTCCCGCTGGCTCGGGAGCTGGACGACAACACGGTCCCCGTGCTTCACGCCCTTCGCCCGGAGCCAGTGGGCGAAGGCGTGGCTGTACTCGGCGGTTTCCGCATAGGTCCACACGTCCCGTGCGTCACGCACGGCGGAGGACGTCGCAGACTCCGAAACGGCGTCGTCCAGGAGGGAGTGAACCAGTTCGCCCGGGGCGGACAAGAGTCCGGATCGACCGTCAATCGTGTTTGCGTAGGTATCCACAGCCGCTCTCCATTTCGAGGAAGAACTAACGCGGGTCTCCATCTCAGAAACGAGCTTCTGGAAGCGACCCTGAAACGAGGCTACCTAGATACGTACGTCCGTCATACCCCTAGGCTCCCCTATCAGGGGCCTCCCGAAGTGTGGGTTCGCCGAGGGCGATCACGAGGTGCCACGCGCCGGCCTCACCCCTTGCCACCTGCGGCGACGAGCAATTCCGACGCCTGACTCGCCAAGGTCGGACGGTCGACCTTGCGGTTGGAGTTGAGCGGGAACTCGGCCACATGCTCGTAGTGCCGGGGCAGCATCCCGACCGGAAGGATCTTGCGCAGCTGCCGTCCGAGCTCGACCGGAGACGTCACCGCGCCGGTGTAGAAGACGACCAATTCGGTATTCCCGTCGACCGACCGGGTCACCGTCACGGCGTCGTCGACACCCGCGCATTCACGGAGCGCGTGCTCGATCTCGGCCAGTTCGACCCGCCAGCCCTGCACCTGAACCTGCGCGTCCAACCGGCCGAGGTAAACGAGGACCCCGCCGTCGAGCGACCGCACGCGGTCGCCGGTGCGGTACCAGGTCTTGCCGTCGCGCTCGAGGAAGCGGCCGATGTTGTCCTCCGGGTCGAGGTACCCCGCGGTCATCTGCGGGCCGGTGATGCACAACTCGCCTTCGACCTCGGAGAGTCCGCCGTCCTCGGTGACCAAGAGGAACTCGTGTCCTTCGTGGATCTCGCCGATCGGCACGAGCCCGTTGATGCCCTGACTCGGCGAGGTCGCCGGCTCCCACCGGTGACCGGTGACGGTGACCGTCAGCTCTGTCGGGCCGTAGAGGTTCTCCACTGTGGACGCGCTCGCGGCGGCCTGCCAGTCGGCGGTGTCGGACATCCGCAGTGCCTCGCCCGCAAAGAAGCTCCACCGCAGCGACGGCATCGAGTCCGGTGTCAACCCGCCCATCTTGCGGATCAGGGAAATCGCGCTCGGCGTCGAGAACCAGACGGTGATCCTCTGCGACGCCACGAACTCCGGCAGGTCGCGGTAGGCGGCGGGCGGAACGTAGGAGATGCTCGCGCCGGCACCCCAGGCGCAGAACAGGTCGAACATGGCGCAGTCGAAGTTCAGGTCGAACGTCTGCGAGAAGACGTCGTCCGCGGTGAAGTCGTAGCGCTCGTCGAGCAGCCCGAAGTAGTGACTCGTGTTCCCATGGGTGATCGGCACGCCCTTGGGCCTGCCGGTCGAGCCCGACGTGAACAACATGTACGCGGTGTCGGTCGACTGGACCGGCCGCGGCGAAATCAAGGCGCGGGCCGGATCGACCGGAATCGACCGGATGAGGTCGTCGGCGCCCGGCGCCCGGCGCGGCGCGAGCACGGGGATGTCGAGTTCGGTGCCGAAGATCTCCGGCAGCGCCGCGTACCCGAGGTCGTCGACGATCAGCGCGGAGACCCCAGAGAGTTCGAGCATGCGGCGGGTGCGGACCACCGGGAAGTCCGGGTGCAGCGGGACGACGGTCGCGCCGGTGTAGAGCCCGGCGAGAATCCCCACATAGGACTCGACGC
>Ga0247768_1000833_pt1 | contig 11027 bp, 10 predicted proteins | sample UWRJL016104C6_FD_179944 | JGI IMG/M metagenome (GOLD analysis project Ga0247768, IMG submission 179944) | Plant litter microbial communities from Arlington Agricultural Research Station in Wisconsin, United States - UWRJ-L016-104C-6 | ecosystem: Environmental > Terrestrial > Plant litter >... | reverse complement strand
TTGGCTGCGCGCTCGGATATACCGACGACGTTCAGTCTGCCGAGTAGAAGAAACCATCAGAATACCTTCAAAAAGGGCCCGGTAGGGCTCGAGGGGCCGGGACTATGAGGGAAGCTTTTGGGCTTGTCAACGCGCTCGGCCGGCTTTCGGCTGTTGTTTGGCCCCAAAACTTGAAATTGTTCTGAAATTTTGTTCAGGCAACGCTATTCGGGGCGCACCGTGGCGTTGACACTGAAATTCGGAGCCGCGAACGGCTGAACCCGTGCTCGGCTGAGCTGGGCCTCGATGCACGTGGCGGACGACTTGCCGGCCGCAGAACCACTCACGGTGACGCGCTGCACGCGGCCATCCGAGCCAAACACGACGACCGCGCTCGACGGTGCGTCGTCTCCCGCGACGCAGTGGCGCGCGCCGCTCAGCACCGCGCCGAGCGCGGCTTGGACTGCGCCGCTCGTCGGCTTCGCGGGCAGCTCACCCCCGCGGCTATCCGCAGGGCGCAGGGTTGGGTCGGGGGGCAACGATTGATCGACGTCTTTGGGTTCGGCAGTCGCACGGTCGCCCTTCGCTCCGGGCTTGCCCGTTACGACTCGTACGGGTGTGCCGCCGACCGCGGGGGCCGGCTTGGAGCTCGCCGGATCCGAAGCGGGTGCCGCTTCGCCGGGCAGCGAATTGGGATCGACACCGCGCGGCGCTTCCTCCGTCGCGGGCGGGCGATTGTCCGCAAGCGAACTCGGCGCGACTGCAGTCGCTGCCGCGGGAGCACTCGGGCCGGTCACCAGCGGTGCCGGCTCGGGTTGCCTAAACCAGAACAACGCCGCGGCCGCGAGCGCGAGCGCGGGAAGGGCAAACCCGAGCTTGCCCCAATGGTTGGGGGAGGCGGCAGGAGCCACTGCGGGGGCAGGTGCATTGCTTGCGGCAACCTGATTCACGCTGGCAGCCGCTCGTCGCGCGTCAGTAGTCGGCAGCGGCATTTGTCGCTGTTGGGCGGCGATCGCCAAGCTCTCACGCGCCATCTGACGCTCGTTGGCTTGCTTCTTCTCGACGCTGCGGCGCGCGAGCTCCGCCAAGCTCTGCGTACGCACGCCGGAGTTCGTGAGTGGCGTTGCGGTGGCCGACGCGGCACTCGGCTCGTCTCCCTCGCTGGGCAACGGTGCGGCCAAGAGCAACGCGTCCGTCGAGCCGCGCACGCTTTCCGTCAGACGCGCTTCGATGGCGCGCGCGTCGCTCTCCCAATCGCGCTCGGGGAACGGAAAAGTGCTCAGCGTTGCCTCGGCGCTGGAGCCCAGATCGGACGATGATCGGCGATCGCTCACGCGGCGCCCTCTTCGCCTTTGGGCGCAAAGCCGCGTTCGATCAAGAACACTTTGAGCTTCTTTCGTGCTTCATGGACCCGCCAGGCAACGGTGCCCTCGGGGCAGCCCAGCACCTCGCCGGCCTGCGCGTGACTCAAGCCATCGACGCCCACCAAGATCAGGGTCGTGCGCAGCGTGTCGCTGAGCGCGTCCATGCCTTCACAGAGCACGCGGCCGAGCTCGCGGTTCTCACTGTCACCGAGAGGATTCGCGCTGCCAGCGCGCGTTTCGACGAGCACGCCTTCCAAGCGCGGATCCTCCGTCGACACCGATTTGCGGTTCGGCCGGCGCGCTCGAATCACGTTCAGGGACAGGTTCACGGCGATGCGATAGATCCAGGTGAACGCTTCACTCCGGCCGTCGAAACGTTCGAGCGCGCCGTAGGCTCGCACGAACGTTTCTTGGGTGGCGTCTTCGGCTTCGGCGGCGTCGCGCAGCAAATGCAAAGCGAGGCGATAGATGCGGCGCTGATGGCGACGCATGAGCGTGCCGAACGCCTCACTGTCCCCCTCGCGGGCGGCATCAACCAGTTCGCGATCCGTTCGCTTGGACATCGCTGAGCGCACGCTCACGCGTGCGGAAACCTCGTGGGTATGCGGCCTCGGTCCAAGATAGAGTAGCACTGCCCAGTCAGACAACCGCTCGCTGCGGAAGCTTGGCGAGTGATCGTCGAAAGCTGCTGCCGGTTTCTGCTCTTAGCAAAAAATGGCAGCAACTTCAGGTGGTTGCGCGGATAGGGGGAGCGCTCTTTACTTCGAATCGCTGGCGCCGAGGCGAGCTTTGAGCAAATCGCCCAGGGTGCCGAAGCCGCCCTCGGCCTTGAGCTTGGCCCGGTACTCTTTGTGCGCACGCCGCTCTTCGTCCTCTTTGAAGCCGCGCAGGCTGAGTTTCGGCTCACCGGTGCGCGGGTCGAGGTCGACGATTTTCAGATCGAGGACGGTGCCCGGCTTGAACACCTTGCGCAGGTCGGTCCCGCGCGCGGTGCCGGTCTGAGCGCCCGGGATGAAGCCGCGCGCCGCGCGGCCGGTAACGCCCATCAAGCGTACGAGCACGCCCGCGGCCTCACCTTTGACCACCTCTGCCTTGACCAGCGCGTTGCGCACGATCTTCTGCGGAGCCTCGTTGGCATGTTCCGGCTTTGGTGCCAGGTGGAAGGTGAGCTTCTTCGAACGCGGGTCGAAGTGATGCACGAGCACTTCGACTTCTTGATCGAGCTTGAGCACCGCATCCGGATGCTCGATGCGCTCGAGCGACAGATCCGACACGTGCAGGAGGCCGTCGATACCGGGCTCGAGCTCGACGAACGCGCCGAACTTCTCCAGTCGCGTGACCTTGCCCTTGTGCTGCGAGCCTTGCGCGTACTTCTGCTTGGCGACCGCCCAGGGATCTTCGACCAGCGCCTTGCGGCTGAGCCAGATCTTCCCGCGCTCGTCGATCTTGGTGATTTTGACTTCGATGCGGTCGCCAGCGCGGAACAGCTCGGTCAACGGCACGCGCGTGTCGTGGCTGGCTTCGGAGGCGTGCACCAGGCCTTCCAGATTCTCGGCCTCCGGCAAGGCGACGAAGGCGCCCCACTCCACCACCGTACGTACGACGCCGTTCATCACTTGGCCTTCTTGGAGCAAGGTGATGGCGTGCTTGCGGCGCTCGTGCGCCTCTGCCTCGAGCATCGGGCGGCGCGAAACGACGACATCACGGCCGCCCTTCTCGTACTGCACGACCTTGAACTCGACGCGTTGTCCGACCAGCACCGCGAAGTTCGCGTTGGCGGGGTGCAAGTCCATACCGGAAGCGGGAGCGAAGGCGCGTAAGCCGTCGATGTCGACTTCGACACCGCCCTTGATCACGCCTGTGATCAGGCCCGAGACCAAGGAGCCGTCTTTGGCCGCTTGTTCGACCTTGGGCTTCACTTCTTCTTCGCGCAGCGGCTTGCGCGTGAGCACCACGAGCCCGCCGCGCACGCCATCGTTGTGGATACGCGCGACGAAGCGATCACCGACGGCGGGGACCAGATCATCCGGCTCCATCTCGTTGCGATCGAAGATGGCCAAAGCCTTGCCCGAGAGATCGACCATGATCGCGGTCTCGAGCACCGCGGTCACTTTGCCGAACACCTCTTCCCCGGTGTGGAACGGGGCGCGATCACTCGCGCGATGATGCTGTGAGCGAGGTGCTCCGCCTTCACGCGCTTCGGCATTCGCGGGACCAGCTCCTGGTCGCTTCTTCTTGCGGCGACGCTTCTTCTTCGGCTTGTCGCCGGTCGCTGCTGCGCTCGCGCCTTCAGTCTCCGCGCTCTCGCCGCCCTCGCTCTCGCTCTCGCCATCGGCGTCGCCTTCGCTCTCGCCTTCCGAGTGATCGCTCGTTGCTTCGACGCTGCTTTCGCTTGCGGCGACTGCAACGGGCGCGCTGGCTTCGCTCGGAACCGGTGCGGGGGTGGACGCGTCAGTGGTGACGTGCACTTGCGTGCTGTCGCTCACGGCGCTGGGTGTGGACGGTGCGTCGCTTGAAATGGTGTCGGTGGACGTCATGGCGGGGGGGCGAGAGCCCTATATCTCTCTTGCAGCCGCCTGCCAATCTTCGGAAGGCGGCCGATTCGTTTCGGATCGTGGCGAGCGCTGCAGCTCCGTTCAGCGCGCGATGGGCAGCCGTCGGTTTACACCGCCGCTGCGATCGATCAACAGGCCGGCCTCGGGCTCGCCCTGCTCCAGGTTTTCCACGAGTTTCGTGGCGACGGCCACGAAAGCGCGCGCCGTTTCCGACTCTGGAGCTGCTTGAACCACTGGCGTCCCGGCGTCGCCCCACTGGCGAACCGAGGGGTGAAGGGGAATTTGGCCGAGCAATGGCGCTTTTGCGAAGTCGGCGACGCTTTGGCCGCCCCCGCTGCCGAACAGCTCGTGCCGCTTCTCGCAGCCGTCACAGATGAAATAGCTCTCGTTTTCGACCACGCCCAGCAGGGGGATGCCGACCTTTTGGGCCATCGACACGGACTTGTACACGTCCTGCAGGGCCACTTCTTGGGGTGTGGTCACGATCACGGCGCCCGTGCTGCGCACTTTTTGCGAAAGCGTGAGCGACACATCGCCTGTCCCGGGAGGCAGGTCGAGGAGCAGGAAGTCGAGCTTGCCCCAATTCACGTCTTTCAAGAACTGCAGCAGCGCACCGTGCAACATGGGGCCGCGCCAAACCACCGCCGCCTTCGGATCTTCGAGCAAAAAGCCGATGCTCATCAGCTTGATACCGAAGCGTTCGAGCGGCTGGATCTGCTTGCCGTCGCTCATCGGCTGGCCCGTGATGCCGAACATGGTCGGGATGCTCGGCCCGTAGATGTCCGCGTCCAGCAGGCCCACCGAGTGGCCCATGCGCGACAGAGCGAGCGCCAAGTTGGAGGCCACGGTGCTCTTGCCGACGCCACCTTTGCCGCTCATCACCAGAATGACGTGCTTGGCCCCGGGCACCGGATCATCCGGGCCGATTTCGCGTGCGGGCGTCATTGGTTGGCTCATGGCGGGAGGGGCGTAGAGCCGAACCCGCAGTCTGTCAAACTCGCGCCGGCCGATTTGGCGCGCGGCCGCGAAAAGGCCGACTGGCCTAGCGATGCCGGTTCAGATCGCGCCGCTCAGCCAGGCGATGGCCACGCCCAGGCCGAAGCCAATCCCGGTCGCAATCAGGGCGGGCCAGGCGTTGCGGCCTGCGCGGCGCGGCTGCGGAGCTTGCGTCGAGATCCTTCGTTCCTCGGCTTCGGCCCAGCCGGGCTCGCCTTGGCTGGGCATGAAGTCTTTGCCGGCTTCCATGCGTGGCGAGTTCGCGGAGCGCGGGAAGCGCGGCGCGACGAGCAGCGAATCAGTCACACCGCGTGCGTAGGACGCGATCCGGATCGGAATCACGGACGACTCGCGCGGCGGGCGGTCCGGTGTCAGCGTCTCCTGGATCTTTACGTCGCGCTGGGCGGGGACCAGCGGGATTGGGTCGCTCGACATGCGCCGTTGCGGTCCGAGTGAGATCGCGTGGCTGGCGGCACCAATGAACGGATGCAAAAGTTCCGCGTACTCTTCGGCGCTGTCGATGCGCCGACGCGGCTCGAGCGCCATGCCGCGCTCGACGATCGTTGCGAGCAACTTCGGGACCTGTGGATTGACGCGACTGAGCGAAGCAAAGTCGCCGGCGACTACGCGCTGCAGCACCGCGCCCGCCGTTTTGCCCTCGAACGGATCGCGTCCCGCGAGCATGGCGTAGAGCATGGCGGAGGCGGAGTAGATGTCGCTACGGGCGTCTACGGACTCGCCGCGAGCTTGCTCGGGGGACATGAACATGGGCGTACCGCCGGAGCCCTTGGCCACGCTGCCGTCTATTTCGAACATGCGGCGCGCAATCCCGAAATCCAGCACCTTGACGTGCGGGCGATCCGGACGCGGATGAATGATCATCACGTTGGCGGGCTTCAGATCGCAATGCAAGAAGCCCTGCACATGCGCAGCGGACAGGGCGGCCAAGACCTGCATCATCAGCTCGCAAGCGTATTGCGGCGGCAATGCGCCGCGCGCTTCGATGATGTCATCCAGTGTTTCGCCACGGAGCAGCTCCATCACGAGATAGGGCACACCATCGGCGGTCACGCCCAGATCGTGAATGTCGACCACGTTGGCGTGAGCGATGCGCGCGGCGGCGCGGGCTTCGGTCACGAACTGATCGCGATGTTCGGGGTCCGCGAACGACTCGCGGTTCATCACCTTGATGGCGACGAACTTGCCGACCACCAAATGCTCGGCCTCGTACACTTTCCCGCTCGCGCCAGCGCCGATCTCACGCAAGAGCGCGTATTTGCCATCCAAGACTTGGCGGGATTCGAGACTTTGAGCGACCGACATCTCTCCGTCAGCTCGGAACGACCGTTCCGACGCGAACTTGAGGGGCCGCCCCGGCAACCACGGGCTGTCTCGAAGTGGGACGCGAAAGTGCCACAAAACACGAACGGCACGACCCCTCGCGGGATCGTGCCGTCGTGATCGACCGACTCAGCTCACTTGTTGAGCGAAATCGCGCCCGTAACGTTGCCAGCGGCGCTGAGCGACGCGGCAAAGTTATCCGACGCCGTGCCGATGGTGGAGGCGATCAGCACGCCGCACACCGCGCCCTTGGCGCCGAGCTTACCGCTACCGGTGAGCGTCACGCCGGCATCGACCGCGCCTTTGATGCCCGCCGTGAAGGCCGCGCCGCGCGCCTGCAACACGACGAGGATCTTCGGCAGGTTCGCTTCGAGCGAGGCGATGGCGGTCTGGTATTGCACCTTGCCCTCGGCACTCAAGCTGCCCTTGGCTGCGGCCACGACCGACACGCTCGGCGGCGTGCACTCGGCCTTGGCACTCGCGCTAGCGTTGCAGCTACCCTTGCAGCTCGCGTCCGCGCTGCAGCCGCCTTCGAGCGTGCCGCCCTCGCACTTGAGCGGGGTGGCCTCCACGTCGCACTTGCCGTCGCACTGGACCTTCACGTCTGCGCTGCCCTTGCACGCCGCATCGCAATGGCCTTCGCATTGGCCGGTGCACTCGATCTTCGGTGCGTCGGCGTCGAGCGTGCAGGTGCCTTCGCACTGGCCGTTGCAGCTGCCATCGGCCTGGATACCAGTGCCGGATTCGGTCGCGCCGCCAGAGGCGCCCGCCGTGCAGGTGCCTTCGCACTTGCCCTTGCAATCCACCTTCACGCCGCCGCTGGCCTTGCAGCTACCGGAGCACTTGCCCGAGCAGCTACCGGTGCAGGCGACGTCCGCCGAACCGGAAGCGGTGCAGCTGCCGCCGCATTCGACGGTGAGCGTTCCACCGGTGCACTTGGGCGGATTCGCCTTGATGTCACACTCGGCGCTGACGTCGCAGGACGCTTGGCAGTTGGCTTGTGCCGTCAAGGACGCGGTGCACTTCGGCGGCTCGAACTTGGCAGACACGCTGCCCGCTAGCTTGCCGCTCGCGCCGAAGTTGGCGGTGATTTGGGCTTTCGCCAAATCACACCAGGCGCTGAGGGCGGCCGTGCCGCCAACTGCGGAAGGGCCATCGCTCACGTCAGCACCCAAGTCGAGCGCGATGTTGCGACAGGCGGTGGTCACGTCCGAGATGGAACCCGTGCCGACCGCGGAGAGGTCCGACGCCGCAGAGGCGAAGGCCGAGAAAGTGCCTTTGATGCTGGCGTCGACCCCGAAGTCGACGGCGCTCATGTCTGCGCCTGCTTCGAACTCTTTGCAGCAAGCGGCGTCTTGAGCGTCTTTGAGATCGCTACAACCGGCGACCAGCGTAGAGACGACGAGCGCGGCAAATGCGACAGCGGTGACCGGTTTCAAGCGACTTTTCAAGTTCATGCGAAAGGACTCCTTAGTGTCCAGGGCGCTACCCACCACCACCATGCGGTTCGGCGCTTGCCCTTCATCCGACGTTTTCCAAAAGCGACGGCGGCGCCAGTGTACAGCAGGTCTCGTCTCGGACGAAACCCAGCACCGAGCTTTAGACGCCGCGTCGACCGAGTTGATGCAATCGTGTCGCGATACGTTCGCACTCCGGCCAAGCGTTCGCCGACGTCATTGGAAAGATGGACGACGTTCACCTACATGAGTGACGCTTCTCGTCTCGCGCCCGCGCGCGCTCAATTTGCCGGCCAGCAGCCCGTTTGGGGCGACGAACCCAATGCGCTCGAGGTGTAAGCGCCCGCGCAGATCCCGCTATTCGGCATGCTGGGTGTTGCATCGGAACACAACATATCGAGGCCGCCCGGCGTCTCGGGGCAGCCGCCGCCCGTGCATAGGCCGTTCGCCGCGTCGTCACCGCAGCTGCAATCGACGCGAAAGTCGACACACCAACGTTCACCCGTGAAGCTCGAGGAAGTGCACGCGCCTTGCGCGCCGCAGTCCGCGTCTTGCAGGCACGGCTCGCAGCTCTTGCCAGTGCCAGTGCACTTACCGAAGCGATGCGCGCACGTGGCGCGGTTCAAATCAGCATCCCACACGCCGCACTTCGCGGCGGTTCCCCAAGGGCACGAGGGGTGCTTCAGATCGCACAACTGCGTGCAGGTCTTGATCCCGCTTTCGTCCTTGGCGCAAACCTGATTGGCGACCGCCAAGCAGTCGTCGTCGGTCTTGCAGGGGCTGCAGAACTTGCGGGGTCGGCAGGCATTGCGCGTTACGCCGCGGCTGCCGCACTGATACGGCTTACCGTCGCCGATTTGATCGCTGGGGACGCACTGGCGATCTTTGGCGTTGCCTTGCAGGTTGCAAATAGCTTGGCAAGGCGGGCGCGTCAGCGGCGTGCACGCGTAGCCGGGCGCGCAGCTCGTGTCGTCCGTGCAATCCGTGGTGCAGTAGGCGTCGAGATCCTCCGTGCCCGCCCCGACGCAGAAAAAATCATTGGCGGAGTCGCACTCGGTGCCCTCGGCACAGCGCGTGTAAAACTGACCCGACTTTTGGGGATGACCGAGATCGCAGAAGTGTCCGGACAGCCCGTCCGCGTCTTGCGCGGTCGTGCATTCGCCCAAGCCTTGGCAGTCGAAGTGCGAAGTGCACGCGACCCGGCACGTGCCAACGACGCACGCTTGGCCCTTGTCCGCGGGACACTCGGCATTCGAGCTGCATTTCTTGCCGCTCGCGATCGAACTCGCGCCGGCGTGGCCTTGCGCGGCCGCGCCGGCGTGGCCCGAGTCACCCGCGATGGTCCCTTCGGGGGGCGAAGTTCGGCAGTCGTCAAGCAGGCACTCGCTGTTCGCGCAGCCGCTGAAAACCATGCCGACGAAGCAGCTCAACACGCCGAGCCAGGCGAAGCGTGAGGCGAGACGAGCGAGCAGAACGAAACCGAGCGCTAAAACGGGGCCTGAAACCATTCGAGAAAATGCCGAGCTCTTGACGGGGCGGTCCACGGGGCTACCGTGCTGAATAGTACTCGGTTTTTCTACGGCCGAAGTGCGATTCGTTTCGTCGTTCGTGTTTCGTCCCCGTTCCGAGTTAGCCAGGTGGCCCGCATGAAACTGTCCATCTTCACGGTGCTAGTTGCCGCGTCTTGTTCGTTGCTCGGCTGCTCGAGCAGTCCGCTCGACCCTGCGTCGGACAGTGCGATCGATCCGGGGGCGGCACCCGGCAGCGCTGGCGGGGCGAGGGCAGGCGGGGGTTCGAGCGCCACTGCGGGAGCAAGCGCTGCGGCAACCACTCCGTCTACGTGGACCGCGTACCCCGCTGGTCCCTACGGCACGACGCGCGGCGCGACGATCCAAAACCTCTCGTTCTCGGGTTGGAAGCACCCGGATGTCGCGGGCTACGATCCCGCGAAGTTCGAAACCGTGCGCCTCTCCGATTTCTACGATCCCGACGGTCACACCGGTATCAAGCTGCTGGCGATCAATGCGTCCGCCGTGTGGTGCAGCGTCTGCCGCAGCGAGTACCAGGACATGCACGCGAACGACGTGTACGGCACCCTTCATCCGCAGGGGCTCGAGATCCTGGGCACGTTGTTCGAAGACAACGCCTATTTCCCGGCGCAGCCGCAAGATCTGAAGAACTGGGGCGCGCTCTCGACCCACGCCGTGAAGTTTCCGTTGGGTCTCGATCCCGGCTTCAAGCTGGGTGCCTACTTCGATTCGGATGCGACGCCGCTCAACATGCTAATCGACGTGCGCACGATGACGATCGTGCAGATCTCCATGGGGATCTCGAATCCCCCCTCGGCGTATTGGACTTCTGTGCAAGCCATGCTCGCGAAGCTGTGATGCGTCCGAGCTCCGTTCTCAGGCACGGCGCAGCGCTGCTGTGCTCGCTCTCGTTCGTCTGCGCTTGCTCGGGCGGTTCGAACTCGGGTGCACCCAACACCGGCAGTCAGTCCCCCGCCGGGCAACTCGCCCCACCAGATTTCGAGCTCTCTACGATTTACGGTAAGAGCGAACGGCTCAGCGAGCACCTCGGCAAAGAGGTCGTGCTGCTCGATTTCTGGGCCACCTTCTGCGAGCCCTGCCTCGCGGGCATGCCGCACCTCGACGCGCTGTACCGCGAACACCAGGCCCAGGGCTTCGTCGTGTTCGGCATCTCGATCGACGGCCCCGACTCGGTCGCTCAGGTCAAAACCACCGTCTCCAAGCTCGGCATCTCGTTTCCGATCTTGCTCGACCAAGAGACGCGCGTCGTCGCGCTGTACAATCCCAAGACCAGCGCGCCCTACAGCGTGCTGATCGGCCGTGACGGTCGCATCCTCAAAAAGCAAGAGGGCTACACCACGGGCAACGCGAGCGTGCTCGATCGCGACGTGGCCGACGCGCTCGCCCGCGTGACGCCTTAGCGCTCGCCGGCCTCGCGGAGAGCCTATTCGGCTTCTGCAGGTTGGAAGAGGGGGCGATCGCGATCCAGCAACGCACCTCGAAGTGCACGTTGTCGTCGGCTCGGCTCGACTCGAGGCTCGCACGACGCACACCAAGGTCGTCGCTCAGCTCGGGGCGCTTGTTGCGGCTCTCTGAGATTGAACCGCCAAAACGCCAGAAGAGGGAAGGAGCGGTTTGCGATGGGAGGCGAGTGCGTCGCGACGCCGTCACAGGGCGCTCTTGGGGCAGTCAGCTGCGGGCGCGATGAAAGCTATGCGCCGGGCTTTGCGCGCTGCGCCCGCTAACCAAAAGAAATCGGAAGCAGCGCGTGAGAAGTAAGAAACGGCGCGCAAGAATTAGAAGCGG
>Ga0247768_1000828_pt1 | contig 11062 bp, 14 predicted proteins | sample UWRJL016104C6_FD_179944 | JGI IMG/M metagenome (GOLD analysis project Ga0247768, IMG submission 179944) | Plant litter microbial communities from Arlington Agricultural Research Station in Wisconsin, United States - UWRJ-L016-104C-6 | ecosystem: Environmental > Terrestrial > Plant litter >... | reverse complement strand
CGAGCTAGGTAGGCTTATAAGCCCAGCAGCAGAGAGGTCCTCTACATCAGCAGATGCGAGTACGGACATGATGAAGATGCTTGTGTTTTGGAAAGCCTGGATTTGGAAATGTAAAGAATTTGGAAGAGAGAATTTTGAGAAGTCGAGAGGTGGTGGAAAGAAAGTACAAGTAGAAGAAATCCGTGGACGCCGACGACAGCTACCATTTATAAAAGCTCGGTTAGTTTTGTTGAGGTAACGAGTCACTCATCAATTCAATGTTGGTGATTCCATATCAAACCAAAATAGGACAGTCCATCTCTCAGGTCGGAAAATACGTGGCCGAAATCGGTTATGCACAAAAACTACCCATAACTATAGATACCTTACGATTAGGCCTTCCTAGGCCTATATGCATAGAGATTCCTATATTTAGGTTATTTAATTTCGAAACCTTAGGTTTATATAATGTTCTACTTAGTACTGGAGGGAAAATATGTGCTGAAGTAGACGGGATACACTCACCAAAATCAGCCATTGATTTCCCGGCCTAAGGGTCCATCACAATCATATATACCACATAAAAGAACCTTGCAGAACGTTATCTGAAATTTGCGAATTCTGATTCAACTATAACAAAAAGAGATCCATGCCATGGTCAATCCACTATATACATACAACAGTTACACCCCAGGTATCCAACTCTCCTTCCCCCCTCCCTCAACACCCCCCTCAACACCTCATCCCCAACCTAACCCCAACTCGGAATCTTCATAGTCCCATGCTCATTCAAATGCTTATGCATATCAAACGCATTCCACAGCAAATGCGGCTCATGCCCCCACCCCTTCCTCAAACACTCAAACTCCGCCTTCTCAAAATAATCCATCAGTATCGGTTTATAATCCGGGTGCGCGCACTTCTCGATGATGACTCTGGCTCTTTCTCTAGGAGACAGGCCGCGAACATCGGCTAATCCTTGTTCTGTGACTACGACATCGAGATCGTGTTCGGTTTGGTCGATGTGCGTGCACATGGGGACAATGCAGGATACGCCTGTTGGATCGGTCTTTGTGGGGCGCGTGGAGGGCGTGTGCATGATGCTGTATTTTGCGGAGCGTAGGAAATCGGCGGAGCCGCCGAGGCCGTTGAGCATGCGGGAGCCCATTACACAGGTGCTGTTTGCATGCGCGTAGATGTCTACTTCGACGGGCGTATTCATGCCAATGACACCCAGACGCCTGATAATTTCTGGACTGTTGGAGACTTGCTGGGAGCGTAAGAGGAGCTTCGGAGCATAGTCGTCCCAGTGCTTGTAGAAGCGAGAGAAGCCGTCTGGAGAGAAGCGGATCGAGGTCGCGGTTGCGAAATCCAGGTTGCCGCTGTCGAACAGGTCGAGGAAGGAGTCTTGCAGGACTTCGGTCCAGACGCGGAGGTTTTTGAAGTTTGCGCCTCCGGACTAACAATATCTCATTCTTAGCATTTGCTCGTGGAAATTGGTGTTCGGGGTTTTTGCAAAGGGGGGTTGGGGGATTTTAAGAACTTACAGCAAGACCACCAATTACAGCATTAGCGATATTTCCAATGCCCGATTGCAGCGGAAGCAAGTTCTCAGGCAGACGCCCATGCTTGACCTCGTGCTGCAGGAATTCAATCAGGTTCCCTGCGATGGCGCGCGAGGTATCGTCCTCGGGCTGGTTGGGCTGCGTCTGATCGGGATAATCGGATTCGACGATGGCAACGACCTTCTCCGGGTCAACTGGGATATGGGGCGTGCCGATGCGGTCCTCGGGTGCCATGATGAGGTAGGGTTTGCGGCGGGGAGGGAGGTCGGTCATAGTGATGTCGTGGAGGCCTTCGAAGGAGGGGGCGGCGGTATTGACTTCGATGATGATCTTTATTTTCAATATCAGCACAATTGAAACATTTTTAGTCATTTTAAAGATCTTTCTTACCTTATCGGCCATCTGGATCAGCTCAGGCGAAGCACCAACACTGGCTCCCGGAATAATCCCTCCATCCTCCGTAATCGCGCTCGCCTCCACAATCGTAACATCGAGCTTGTTATGCGGGCGGTTGAGCGTGTAGTATCCGTACATCAGATCCACGGGAAACATGCTGAGATGCTTGTCGAAGAACTTGATTTGGCCGTTGTTGATGCCTTTGGCGATTTCCTTGCCGACTTGATGGGGAGAGCGGCGCTCAATCATGTTGAGGCGGGCCCAGCGGTTTTCGGTTTCGGCGCCGGAGGAGGCGCCGACGAAGAGGTTGTATTTCAGTTTGCCTTGGAGGCCATTCTTTTCGACGTGGTCGGCCAGCGCGGTGGGGACTTTTCTATGGAGGGGAGGATGGTTAGTTATCACAGATGTATAGTTCCTTCAGAGTGGTGTATGGACCATTGTCGCTTCCAAATATTTTTTTACATCCCAACATCAACAACATCAATACCAACTCATTTAATCGCGAACTTTTCCAACTCGGTTCCCACTCAATTGACTGGACAAAGACATGACTTACTTAGGATAGCCCACTCCGGTAAACCCACTCCACCCAATGTACGTCCCATTAGGAAAAAGATCAATCAAATCCTCCGCCTTCGCCAACTTCTTCAAGTAGCTCGGCCGGCGCACACGGCTCTTCAACAAAGCAGAAACCGACATCTTGTACTGCTCAATTGGCAAAAAACAGCAGCTAGGTCACACCACCAAAAGGTCAAGAGAAAGATCAAACAAAATAAACTAAAACACCTTCAACGAAACGTGATTGAGTGGAGAGGGGGTTTCAACCGGAGAGAGCAAAAGGAGAAGAACAACAACCCAAACTCAAGCTCCGGAAAGCGCTGGATGATGAGAGGAAAGGAACATGGATTTTTCGAAAAAGAGTGGAATAGCTAACTGGGCAGCCCACTTCGCCGATCACGTGCCCCGCGTTAGCATGACGTCTGCTAAGCAGGGCTGCTCCTTGATAACCCCACCTTTCCCCCTTGGACGGATGCGGAATATCTCGACCTCCGTACCATTCTGTAGCAATACTGGGCTATCATTGGTTGATGTCGATACATAATCTTAGGAGATCACTCGGCGCCGAGTAGAATAGTCCTAAATTGTAGTGGTTTGGTGATGACTAAATGGCAAAAGGAATTATTGTACAGCGTAGTGGGCTGAGGTTTGGATAGCTCGGGGCTCGGAGCGTTGAAGACGTTAAGCGAGGTTAAGTTCCGGAGGAGAGGAGCTGCTTAATCCGAAACCAAAGCGCGTTCACCGCGTAACCACGTGATATGCACCCACTAGATATTGCTCAGGTGGACGCGTATGAATTGATTTCCCAAAGCCTTCCTCTAAAAGGGGCACTACACTTCCAAATGAATAATGGGAAAGAATGATAAAATGCAAGAGTTAGATCCCTTATCCCGTATATTGTATAGACCTAACCAATCAACATGCTATATTCCATATCATATCTTTGATCCATAGATGCATCTGTTAACAAATAACCCTCATGCAATAAGACGAAGAAGATAGAACAATAGATGTCCAAAGCAATGAATCCAGCGAATGGGTATCACCCCCAACGCCGATAGGTGCAAATCCACACTCTGGTTTGTACCAATGGAAACCCTCCGAACACCCCAATACGCCTAAGATGCTGTTGTTCACCCATCACCTCGCAACCTGCATCGGAGCCCTACTCTCATTCTCAATCCGCTCCTTCGACGCTTCCTCAACCCCACCCTGCGCTTCCGCCGAAACACTATGTTTCCTAGCGGAAAAATGGACATTGCTACTGCTGTCAAAAACCACCCGCCTTGGAGGCACCATTTCTGTTTTCAGGGGACTGGGTTGAGGTTCTAGATTGGAGTGGTGTATACGACCTGAGTTTTTGGGACTGCTCATGAAGAGCAGGGTGTCTACTGCGTCTTTTTCGTCTTGTTGACTTGGCATGCGGAGGATGCCTGGTCGAGGGGCAGGTGCTGCGTTTGGTGTCCTGGGGCCGGCGCGCAGTTCGGTGAGATCGCTGTAGTATTTGCGTTGGGCGGAGAGGAGGGGTGGAGGAGCGTGGGAGGCGCTGGAGCGGCGTTTTCTTCTTGAGCCGATTTCTGCGGCGGGGGCTAGGACAGGGGCGTTTGAGGATGCGGTGTCTGCCGGAGGGTGGAATGAAGAGTCTCCCTCTTGATTACGGAGTGGGTGTCTTATACCAGTTCCCCAATTTGCTGTTCAGGGGTCGGTCAGTATTTGCGTTAGGGGAGGGAGCTTTATTCCAAAAGGAGTAGACTTACACGATGGCATTGGCGGAGGACCACGAGATTGATAAGATGGACTACTTCTCGAAGACGAGACCACACGGTGGTCAGACCCATCAGACATCCCACTTGGTCTTCGGTGCCTTGCAATCTGGCCCGGAGAATCGAAACCCTGTTTATAGGCCTCACTCTGTGCCGGAGCAGAAATGGGCGATCCCTTCTGCGACGTCTGCTCTTCCAGCTCCTCAATCGACCGCTTCTCCCAACCATTCTGAACCTTCATCATCGCATAGGAGAGCCTGGTCCGCAACTGTGCAGAAAGCTGTAAAACATGATCAGCCACGGCTCCAGAACCCGCACCGGGGCTTGAGACCAAACACACCTCACCAATGCGGTTTGAGTTCATGGCCGAGTCCACACTGATGTGCCTCTTATGTGCACTGGACCTGGTAGGCGAGAGTTCCTCTGCCGACCCGCTGTTCTTCAGTGCACCGCTGGCCGTCCTCTTGGAGCCTTGAGTCAGAGCAGGGAAATCGACCGACATGGGGCTGACTGCTGTGTCACCGGTTTGCAGACCCGTATCTGTACCAATCCGCGGTGCAGGTGCGTGAACCGGTCGTCGATCTGGAGCTCTTACCGGCGAAGGCGGCTGCAATGGTCGAGTGGTTGGGGGAGCTGTGTCCTGGGACTGGCTCTGGCTCGAGGGCTCACCTGAGGAGGTGGGGGAGGTGAGCTCGGTGTCCTCTGCAGCCGTGGTGGCATTGGAGATGTTGCTGGACGAGGGGACATATCGAGGAAGCGGTTGACTGCTGCCGGGGAGCTGCTGCTGGGATAATGATGAGTCTTGCGAGTCCGAGATGATGGTCTGTTGTTGTAACAATGGGTTGGATATGGGTGATGAATGGCTGTCTGGAAGCACGGGTTAGCGTGCGCGTTCGGAGACGCGACGGGACGCACTCATGGTGGCGGGGTAGTAGAAGCAAGGCAATGCATGCCCGCCGTCCAGCATCGGTCTTTTGTGGTGGAGCAGAGCAAAAGATGCGACACGTCGAAGGGGAGACGAGAGTGGGTTGCGAGAAGGAGAGGGTTGCGGGAGAGTTGGGAGGTGCAGTAGAGAGTGAGTGAGTGGCTGGTGTATCGCGAACCGTGTGTGAAGGACCGTGGACGGGAACACACGCACACCACACGCACTCCACGCACACGCACAACGGCCGCCTGGCGGGGGCTCAACCGCCTAATTTTGTGTAACGCCAGACTACTGCAGAGAGACCAGGGAAACGCGTTGGGAATTGGGAAAAAAAGGTAGGGAGTAGCGCGTCCAGAAGGGTGTTCAATGGTACACTTGGAAACAGTCAGTTCTCAACAAAGCGGGTGCGCCATGGCGTTATGATGGTGTTGAGAATTGAATAGTATCATGATGTTGCGCACGGGGCCTCAATTTCAGCGTTGAGAACGCCTTGGGCGTCGCAAATCCGGGATGGATCACAGATGCATCCGCCAGCTGGCCCGCGGTTGGAGCGTGATCACGTGATTACCCACCAATCTAATTTCGCAAGTGGAATATTCCATCCATGGATGCACCTGGTCCAATCAACCATTTGGGAGACTACGATTCTTCTGGTTTCCTATGGTTTCACAATAGAAAGAATAAATGGGATTGTATCCACTCCACTGGTGGTTCATAGTGGCGCTAGGTAATTTTTTGTTCTCATTCGTCGCGGAAGGACCTCCATACCCAAGTAAAAGAGGTAGAGATTTTTCCCGTTTGGTAATTCTTGTTGCGATTTAAGGTTTCAAACTAATATCGTTAAGTAGAATTAACTGACATTCAATGAGGTTGATTCAATGAAGTTCTCATCTCTCCGCAGGAAGGAATTTTGCTTCGAGTTGGAAAATTAGTAGTCAAGGGATAGTGGACTCCTTTTTGTATATATTCCAAAGATATTGCGAGCAGCGTGCCTTCGATTCTTACGGTAAGCGGACAGCTTTGTATGATCTACGCTTTTTTCCAGGGCAATTGATAGTTACCTCAGTAGGGGGTGACTTCGGCAACTCGGTCTACATGTCTACGGGTAGATAGTACACCCTTCCTTGATACTATACCAACAATCTTAGCAGGTTAGTTGTTCGTTCTGATGATTCTATTAAGGCTAATGCATTATGCAGAAATGAATCCAAAGTCCTACCTTCTTACACGACTCCCCTGCATTTTTTGCATGTGCAATTATTGGGAAGACATGGGGGCCAAATTTAACCATCCTCGAAAATGACTTTGTTGCCCTCAACCCCGCCAGTCCACAACTTGACTGAACGGAGCTTTGTACGACGCTCACCAACGCTCCAACGCACGTATAAACGACTACCACCCTCTAACAATCGGAGCACAGTCGCTCATGGCCTAGAATGGCCTCTATGCAAGTGCTCAGGCTTGCCCTGGTGGACCGCAGCCAATTGTTTGTCGAATACTTTCTCCCACATGATCAGCTGAGAGCATATTTGCTACCACTAGATTTGAAGATCGGCAACCACGAAGGACAGTTCCATGTTGGTGGGATCAACTTTTCACTAAGCGCTCGAGATATTGTTTTACAAGGTAACATCCTACAGGCTAAATTAGCCACCAGCAGTGGAAAGTGGTGGGAGGACTACCTTGCAATCGATATCAACGTTCCGACAGACCCCAGAAGGGAAGATACTCCGCTCATAAGGTTCCGGCACCACGATATTCTACGCCTCGAAAATTATCGCAACCTTCGCTTGATTGACGGGTTCCTTCTGGCGGCCGAAGGTCTTACTGAGGATGGAAGGTACAAAGAATCATATATCGATTTGCAGAAGTTTCTTGGAATCAAGAACGGTGCATTTGACAAGCGTGGGACATATTTTCTAAGCAGTGTGCAAGACGTGCAACTCAGTGGAACAGTGCTCTACGCGAATCTCAGGGATACACAAAAACCCATCTCCATCGAGCTCTCCACCATCTTACGGTTCAAGGATGGGGTTATGGCACCTTTCAAGCAGGAGGACCTCGAAAATGAATTACTGATTGATTTATCCCAAACTCGACAATGGCTTCCCAATGCGCGAGATATCAGGCTCCTCAACTACAAGCAAAATCGAGCGTGGTATCTTATTGCTGAATGCCTAACTTCTCGTGGTCTATACCGTGAGTCGGCCATCAAATTACACAAGATAATAGGACCGCACTACGGTGAGATGTTCAGCTACTTTTCCGAAATGGAGATTCCGCAGCATGCGCAGGATACGCGACTGGAGAATGGAGTGTTGAAAGCGAGCTTTAATGGGAAAGATGGTAAATGGATCGAAGACTCGATCGACTTGGCTGAACTCGTTAGTAATGAAGGGGGAGTTCTATCTATGTAAGTCAGGCGTGGCGACGCCTGTTCCTCTCCCGAATCTTGACTAGACTGAGCTGACTTATAGCAGTAGAAGAAAGTTTGGTTCGGAATGCCCTGCATGTAGTTCTTTATTCGCCGCGGGCGCATTTCACACGCCTTGGCAAGGATCTCGTACATTGCTGCCTCAAACTCGATATCAGCACTCACGACCACCGCAATGCACATTCTGCAGACTGATGCAGATTGCCATTAATGAGTATGCTCCCGTATGCGACTCATATGAAACCTGGATTATGACTCTCCCGGAAGACACGGGCTTCATACTACGACCTAAGAGAAGGGATGTTACACTTGTAATCAGAGCACGTGGGATTCGAGAAAGTACGAGCAAAAAGTTGTATAATTTGCTGAAAAGGGGCCAACGTCATAAACCTGAGATGGTAGAGATACGCTGCTCGATACTTCTCGAGATTGGTGATGCGAACGGCGAAAAGGAGGATGAGAGGCAACTCCGTGATCCTAAGCGGTACCGAACCATACCAAGAAACACGCTTGATCGATGTTGGCTGGAGCCAGATCTACGATGGTCCACTATCCGAAGATGGATCGACACTTGTGGAACAGAGCATGACTGCATCAGAGAAAGGAATCCTGAACTCCCTTCTCGTTATCTAGATATCGGCATAGCGGACTCTGACCCTGTAAAAATAGTGATCTCCAATGGTGACAGTGGAGGGTACGCTTGTCTAAGTCATTGCTGGGGCGGCAAGAGCGCCTGTACCCTAAACGAGAATACCAAACACGAATTTCTAAAAGAGATCCCTAGGCGCATACTCCCTCCAGTATTCCTTGACGCGATAATGGTCTGTAGGAAGCTGGGTCTGCGACGTCTCTGGATAGATTCCCTCTGCATCCAACAAGACAAGAAGGAAGACTGGGAATACGAGTCGACGAGAATGGGAAAATACTACTCGAACTGCACCATTTGCATTGCAGCTACCAGCTCTGCGAATTCTATGGAAAGTTTCAAGATTGCAGACAGACCCACCGTTGTCCGTTCTCCTGGTACCGACCCCGAAACTGGACCTTTCAACCTCCTCGCCTATCCGTCTAACCTGACCGAAGAACGCCCACATTTTGGACATGCTCACGATCCTGAAACGCTTCGGCAAAGCTTTCCTCTTCTAACTCGCGCATGGGTACTGCAGGAGCGCTGGCTATCCCCACGAGTGCTTCACTTCTGCGGCTCCGAAGTTGTTTTTGAATGCGCTCAAACAACAACTTGCGAGTGCGGCCAAGCACGACTATCGTTGCATGATAAAGAGAAGGACGGTATCCATTTTGGGAACCTACGAGGAACGACTACGTCGCAAGAAGGCCTCATCGTCAGGCGCCATCAACTCGCTGCGTTACCGTGGACACACATCGTCACAACCTACAGCGCGCTGAACTTGACGTATAACACCGATCGCTTGCTTGCGGTATCTGGCGTTGCGTCGACTGTGTGCGAGATGCAGCATAAATCGTCTCAAGAGGACGAGGCTGGAGGAATACCACTGTATCTTGCTGGCATATGGCGAATCGACCTCACTGAAGCCATGGCCTGGTTCACAGGCCCGACGCTGATCCAGGTGAACGAAAGAAAAAACCTCAGCGAAGCCGTTGCAACTGGAATAATCCGTAAGTCAAAGCCAGCTGGATACCTAGCGCCTTCGTGGTCGTGGGCCTCGGTGCTGGATCCAGTTCGTTATCTCGACATGAGTAACCCGGAACCAATGTTTACACTCCTGAACGCGCATATCAATCTAGCCACTACAAACCGCTTCGGAAGTGTGAAGGAGGGCTGCTATCTCCATCTTCGGGGCAAGATCCTAGAAACGTCTTGGGACCTTCGGACCAGCGTCGACGAAAACTCGGTCTTCCGTCTCACCGATATTACTGGTACACAACAGCTCAACAAGCCTGATGAGCGCGGCATCGCATTTTCTCCCGACTACAGCATCACCAAACCTGGTAGACACCAAATTCACCCAGCAACGAAGCTTTATGTATTTCCGTTAGCGACGATTCGGATCCTGTTTTCGAGGTGGATTGGTGGAGGAGAGAAGTTTTTTGATAAGGCTAGAAGTACGATTTGTCTGGTTTTGAAGAAGTGTGAGGGGGATTATGATAAAGGGGAGGTTTTTGAGCGGGTGGGGTTTACGGAGTATGCGAGTTTACGGGGGAAAGGAAGAGGAGAGAGAAGGAATGTGGATACTAATGTGTATAGAGAGAAGGAGGTGTACCTTGTATAATAGATTCGACTCTGGCTTCTAGAAACTTGAAAATGTGAGTCTTGCTTCGGTATTATACGTTGTTGTAGCTTGACGAGCAATTGCTTGAATAAACCAATCACGACAGAAAGAGAGTCGAGAGACCTACTCTTAGGCGGGGAAATTAATGGCCGATTTGAGTGAGTACGTGCCGCCTACTTTAACAAATATTTTCCCTCCAGTACTAAGTAGAATGCTGTACAAATCTAAGATGAATAATTTTAATATAGGATTCTCAGTGTATGCAAGCTTAGAAAGGTCTATTTAACGTAAGGTACCTATGGTTTTGGATAGCGTTTGTATATAACCAATTCCAGCCACTTATTTCCCGACCTAAGAGGACCTATCATAAATGGCGGCCATGTTACGCTCCAAGTACTCGAACGGTCCGTTTTTGCGGCAGCAAAGCCGCCCTTGACTGGTACGATGAATGCATCTAATTGACGGAGTATCGTACCATGGAACACCATCTCATTAAAGGTGAAGGTACAGTAATATCTTCAGGGAAAACGGATAAAGTGGATTGCTTGCGTTGGCAGGACCAAACAGTCTAAGCTGAAAGAACACGTGAAGGTTATATTTACGCCTTGCGGAAACGCAGTTCTGCACATAAAAGGTATCAGCTATGATCATGAACTTCATCGTGAAGATCATAATCTATACCAAGAAAAGTGACCCTGAAAAGGGCCTTACTCACGTCTGCCTTCTGTGTCCACAGATACCCGTGTACGTTCCTTCGGGCGTGCTCAAGCGCGTTCATATTAAATCAACAGCCTCTGCCCCCAATATACGTTTTTGAGTGGCTTAGTTCAGCACAGCTAGACGCCTAGAGCTACCAATAAACATGTTTCTAATCCTCGCCCATCGTTCGACAGCCCGGTTACCCGGCGGTTGAACATCGAATCTCGCCTCGACCTCCATTGTTTTATCTGTGCTGTCCGCCTCAAATCCCACGCACGGGTACAATGGCCCATGCATATCGTCCCCAAGCGGGATTGTAGGCCCTAGTAAATGTCAGCCTTTCAAGTTCCATTAAACGCGAGTTGCTGTCATCTAAATCGAACAACTGGCTAGGTTACCCCTCACCTGACACTTTATTCTTGAAAAAGCGGATAGAACGACGCAATGGATTGCTAGTATCAACAAGACACCCCACAGTGTCCCCCGGGCCC
>Ga0247768_1000826_pt1 | contig 11072 bp, 7 predicted proteins | sample UWRJL016104C6_FD_179944 | JGI IMG/M metagenome (GOLD analysis project Ga0247768, IMG submission 179944) | Plant litter microbial communities from Arlington Agricultural Research Station in Wisconsin, United States - UWRJ-L016-104C-6 | ecosystem: Environmental > Terrestrial > Plant litter >... | reverse complement strand
CTATTCTCACAGTGAACCTAAGCCTTCTCTCATTCGGTTTGGCCTTCCCAGTATCATGTGATCTTTCCAAAATCGCTAATGCCTCGTTAGACTCTTCAATCCCCTGGCTTAGACACACGGTGGTAGACTTGAATCCCGTGGAAACGGTGGAAATGGATACGATTGGTGAAAAACGGTTTCTCAAGAGGTATGGGCACGCTATAGGACTTTGGCAAGCAATGGAGCATGGTGCTCAAATTTACGACGGCTCTCCACTTCAGCATGGGTGGCCACCTTCGGGGCTCGGTCCCAAGACCGGGCCAGATGATTTTACAACACAACTGTACAACAAGCGTTTGTTAATACAACGGAATACCCTTTGAGGCTCATATGCTGTGATCCGATTCGTCAAACCGTTTGGCGGATGTTGGTAAACTTTGAGCGGAAATCCGTTCTGCCATGGTTTGAATATAAGAGCCGTCCTTTTCCGACAATGCTGCCGAGCCTTGGTGGTTATGTGTGGTCATACATGAGACGAGATCAACCCATGGTCTCGGGATTTCCACCTGTCAACCAATCTCGAGTTCGGGTAGCACGTGCGCATACCCGCATCAAGTCCACTACGTGGCGTCATTGACTGTGAGGGTTGGAAGCTGTGGATCAGAGGCTCTGCGCACTTTGGAGACACTGGGCAGATTTCTATGCTAAAGGCGATAACACGGGTTTGTGGTCCAAGGAATTACAAATAGCGACAGGAAGTGTATACCCCAGGGGACTCCGCTAGCCGGATTATTTTGCTTCATCTCAATCCTCGGACTGCCTCGTATCACGGTTGTCAGTTGTCATGGGATCTGGAATTGGAGACCTTCCTGCCTCACAAGTGCAGTAAACTTGCGTCACACACATATCGGGGTTTGGGTTTCGTACGCCCATGAACTGCTTTGTATTCTTGCCTTTCTTTAAACGGGTTTCAAGTAAATCCTCTGCGGTTCTTTGTATAGTCTCACTTTAAACCCCGAAAATTGTCGAAGTCAATCAAGCCGCTGACTGTAATCTTGATGCTCCTTGCCGACAATCTTTGGTACTCAGGTTAGGTGAGCACAGTCTAGTTCCCCGATGAGCACGGATTTACAAATAAGTGCGGACATGCGGTTTCCAGTGGTGATTTTTTCGCTCATCTGAACTGGCAAATCACTTTGCGACCGGAGCGATTTCCATGTTAAAAGTATCTGGTTCTTACGCAGCTTCTCTTTCCCGCCTACGTATTTCGGAATCATCTACGGGTGTCGCGAAGTAAAGATGAGTTTTTAAGAGTTTGGATCCGCGGGAGGGTGAACTCCAACGTGAGGGAATTACGGCAGCTTGTTTTACGCTCCCTAGCATCGCCCTCTAAAATGGCAGATACTACAATGCAAGACGCTCCTTCTACTCCTACACCTTCTGGAGAAGCCACCGAGGCATCTCTCCGCGCTCGAATGGCCCCCGAATTCATACGACTAATACCGGCTGACGATCCCTACCACAAAATCCCTACGATAAACCATCACTTCACAAACTGGATGCTTCTCATAATGGGCCGCCGCATAATTGGATGGGACAGCAACAACGTTCTTCGTGGCGTTGAGCCTGGCAGCTTCGCGCATCAAATCCGAACCCTCTCAGCAGCCAGGGAGGCCAGTGGACCCGACTACCATTTCTGGACGACCGAGACCAAAGACTGGAAAGCGCAACACGGAGATCCGACACATCGGCATGTTATGGAGCACTTCAAGATGATGTGCGTAGAAGGCAAAACCATCTTAGGGCCAGAGTATGATAATCCAGATGATCTGAAGGAGGTTACGGGGTGGAAGTTGTTTATTGGGTGCCGGCACATTTTTATCTGGCTTCATTACTTTGCAAACGAGGGGGCCTATGAAGAAGAGCCTCAGGAGGTCGCAAAGAGGTATGGGGAGGTTTCTAGACATGTTGTGCTAAACGGTTTAGAGCATTGTACATAACATTGTGATGCTTTTCGACGTGATGCATCAACCTGGGGAATTTCGGCCTTCGATCATGAGCTAACTGTCTTTCGGAGTGTAAGCATTTCTCTGAAATTCTTTTTCTAGATTGGCTTATATGAACCTAATCGATCTCGGAGCTGAAAGATTATCTGTGTGTTGAGCAGGCTTCGTATTTCAAACTCAAGTGGTGAAACAAGCTCCCTTCGGCCTGACTAGCCCGGATGAATGAGTTGTGCGTGAACATCAACAAAAGAGAGATTAGTAAATGTGCTTCGGCCAGCAATTGAAATAGTTAGAAGCCTAGCAATTGGACTTTCCCTTTAAATCTACAAGTCTTGATGTGCCATATCGCGAAGGTCCGTCCCCAATCGGGAACCCCGCACCCGTGTCGCGGCTGCTCGTCGAGACCACTCCAAGCAAGCCAAAAAAAAACCTCGGTTCCGCAGCAATCATCCATACCCGGCATCAACCCATGATGAATATGAGTTCAAGTAGAGTCAAATAGTGCATTGGAAAAGCAAAAAGAGATTGCATCGAGCGGGACTCGAACCCGCGCCTGAAGCAGACATCGAATGGGAAGCTTCAATTCTACCCCTAAACTATCGATGCAGGAGTCGTTTTTTGATGGAAAAGTTTGCCTCAATTTAGTTTATGACTACTAAGCTTAGCATATAGAGCTCCACATCTCCGACAACGATTTATTACGTCACGAGTGTGGGGTTTCTCGCTTACGGAACAATCCCTGTACCATATTCACCAAGTTTCACCACTTGAATTGATTTCGCAGCTCGGTGGTGAATATGTAATCAATGAGTCCATCTCTGTGCAATTGACGTTGCGCCAGTATTGGTGCGCTTCGAGTAATTCTTTATTTGCATATGGAAGACTTGGATGAGAAAAGCCGGTGATTTCTAGATCTTCACACTCCACATAACTTATTAATACTCGCCTGTTCGAGGAAGCCGGTCTTCTGGCAAGTGTGGATTTAGGTCCCACTACGCTACGTGAGAGGCCTGGCTTCGTTTATAAATCTATTTCGACGGTATCCGAGAAGAATCAAGGCCAAAATACTACCGACGATAGGCGACATCGGCAAGAACACCATTTCTAAGACACAGAAAGGGATCGATGCTACTAAAGTCACCCATAGGCATTCCTTATGAAGGGAAAGCGAGATCATATAGATATAAAACGCATGCGTGCTTTGTTTAGGATTCTGTTCTGAGACATGGACCGGCAATGTGCCAATCCGTTCCGGTGCAAGTTTCTTGACCGGACCGCAGATGAATTGACGAACCCATGGACTCGGAAGAGATGAAGGGTTGAATTCCGGTTCAGGATTCTAGAAACCAAAATATTGATTTGTAAAAACAGCATCTAGAATATCTTTAAAAAAATTGCGTGATAGCCATAGGTGATAATGTTCTCGTAGATTGTGTTTTTACATACCAATGGCGTATAGGTTTCAATACCGTCATGATCCATAGTTTTGATTCATCAAGGGTGGATTAGTGAAAGCATATCGTACTGTAAGAAGGAGGATGATCTCACTAACGATCGTGTACATCTAACCTTTCTATCTAGACTGGCTTTCTTAGCCTCCATGCTCTACATGCATAGGTCTAATTAATCCTGGAAAGATATAAAGAAACACCATATCAATACACAAATTGGCGTGCACGAGTCGGGGCAAAAAGGAAGGTCGTACCCGGGATCGAACCGGGGTTGTGGGAATGTTCTCATCGAAGAGTTCAGAATCCCATGTGCTACCACTACACCATACAACCGGCGAATCAAATCGATTGATGGAAATATTTTCAACTTTCATCCTATCTCAAAGCGGTTGTGCGACCGACTCAGAAAACTTTTCTTGTTGGGCACCAATATCATCTAGTCACGTGAAGTTGACCCACATGCAGAGAATTCCGAGTTCAGGCGAATTTGGCTAAGCTGCGTGGTCGGTGAGAAGAGCGATGCATCACTCAATGTGTATAATGAGGAGAGCGGGATGAAGCAATAGCCGACGGAAGCTTCCGTGCTCCAATGACGTTTTGGGGCGTTGAACATTCGGAGCTGCTTTGAACTGGGGAAGGAACTTCTGCCGGGGCTTTCTGAAACACTTACGCCTTGGATTTAATGGGAGCCTTGGAAGCAACTTGGAGAAAAATACGCTCTGGAAAAGAAATCTATGGTAAGATATTTTACATGCGCGCACGGAAGGGCCCAACGCGACTTGTTTTCAATCACATTACAACGTTGAAGGCGTGATGGCACTTGCATCAGGCCTTTCCACCACTAGAGAGCTCTGCGATCGGCTCTCTCTGTACCAGCTAGATTTGCATAAATATAAGCTCTGTTGGTTCCCTCAGTTTCCGAATGTCTTAGCTAACGTTTTGTCCTAACGATAGCGTCACATATGATATCGAGACTCAGGACAACTATTTTGCAGTTGTGTACTTCGCTGTATCGCCGCTGGAATTGATTGGACAGATAAAACTCCAAACCGAATGAATCAGGGCGGACCATATTCCTGGGACCTGGTAACTGCGCATCGCTACCGGTTTTGCTCACTGACAGGCGCATGTTGGGACAATTGTCCCAATTTCCGGGATCGCTCATTTAAAGCACAGAAACCGGAAGGTCTCACTGGCTGCTGATTCATACTCGAACTTGCATTCGGTGGCACGTCGATAGTGCCCGGAGTGACACAAAGAATGGATATCAAGGCATGAATTACGAGTATAAGAGCCGCTAGCTCATATATGGCAGATCTGCGCTGCAATAGTAAAGTGCCTGAATGTCGGCTGCAACACAGAATGCCGACATATAGTGATTTCACAGAAACATTGTCGATCACGGTGTCGATCCCCCGCAAATCCTAGAACATTGTTCGTATTATCTTGAATTGGAGTTCTATATCTCTTGATTTTCATGTTTCACAGTCATCTATGGGATTCGGCTAAATCTGCCAGCAAGTTTACAGCGCCGCTCATCGGAACTCACTCTTCTATTGAGAAGCCACATGACGTCCTTTTACAAGCTCCGTGTGCCAATTGAGTGGCAGGTATATAAGAGAGACAAATCTTAAATGGGGGATTGATAAAAGCAGCTTTCAAATCATCCTACCGCATCCATCATTTGCCAAATCAAATCTACCATGCAATTCAAACTTCTCCTTTCCCTTTTAATCGCCTCCACGGCGGTGGCAACACCACTCACGAAGCGCTGGACCTGTGGTGGCGAACCGCCAGCATACAGCTGTGAGCCAAAAACCGGCTGTAAAGACGAAACTGCTTGGGGTACTTGTGCTTGGGACACCGGTCTCAATGCCTGCAGTGATCCACTTCCAAGTCAGACTCAACCTTTGTCTGACTGTCAAAAGGCTGCATTTGATGCTTGCGGTGAGTTATAAAACTTTGTTTGAGGCGAAATGAAACTGATGGAAGTAGAAACGAAGTACTGCTGAAGCGGGCGGATAAGACGATACCACTATTCACCAATGAGAGAAAAGGGACCAATTGATCGATCTTAATGGTGTTTCCGTGGAATCCATCTGCTCATAACTTGATGTTCATCAACTCTAAGGCATAGTGCCTTTATTCTGTACTCATAACTCCCGCTATGACTTATACTTACAAAGCGTTGTAATATGGAGTCAAGGGGGTTTTGTTCTATCTGGATCTGTTGTGGGTAAAATGAGTGCAAGTGAGTGCACTTTAGCAAGATATGCAAAGCAATACTTTCAAATCAAAATCTAAACACCTAGGAGCATATTCTTCCCTTACCTCTTTCACAGCTTATGAAACACATATTCCCCTTTCCGAATCTGTAGGTAGAATGATGACTATCCTTTTAGACTGTCAAAATGGCTCAATTGGATTTAGTGCTCACTACATACTTCAAAAGCCGCGAAGTTAAAGAAAATCACCCACCCGTGCTAGAAAGGCAAAACTTGAATTCTCTGATTATACTCCTGATTCGCCCAAGGAAAATATTGCTATGCACACAATGGGCATCCCAAAATAATATTCCCTCTCTCGTCCCACAGTCTCAATACCGGGGGAAGAAGAAGATAATGGTTGAGAGGAGAGGTGTAGACCGGTATGACTAAACCTGAACTTAGCAAGCACGTTGCCAGTTATCCCAAGACAAAATCACCTAACATATCGGCGCAGAAGACATCCTCTTGGCTGCTCCAGAATGTGTAGAAGCGAATAAAACACTGACTGGCGGTTAAAGGGATGGTAAGAGATGATTTTGGGTACATTCTGCTCCCTCTCGAAGACATGGTTGAGAGTCATGATACATGAGCTAAAAGCACGTCTGGTTTGATGCATGTTGATAGGTAAGGAATGAGTGTATGTAGATTGAGACATGTCTGGAAACATTTGCTCTTTACTGTTCTGCAAATTGTTTGTAAGAGCTGCATCGTACGTCACTTCAACTGAAGTTTGAATTATCGGCTGAGATTTTTCGGAGCGCTCTCTTTGGCAGAAATTAAAGAGGAGATTAGCATAACTTTCTAGCCTTGAGCTACGCCAAAGGAAAACTTTAACCCTTGACTGAAGGGAACATCAAGATACTTACTCCTCCTGGTTTACCTGGGAAGGCATAATGATGGCCACTTTGTGCTTTACCTAGGTCATAACTAATAAAGCAAATTGGAGGAACGTATTCACATTTCTAATATGTTAAGGTATTATAGCTTTTGGTTATTGCGGTTAGCTGCAAGCACATAACCTATGTCCACACCAAGTGAGGAAGCTGGGATCCTAGAGTTCCACCCAGAAATGCTGCTAGACTTCCCCTGATTCAACCATGATCCAGGAACGATTGCTGACAATTTAACAGGGAGCTAATCATGTTTGTGCCTAAGAAAGGGCTAGGTCTTTGTGGCTCAAGATGCACCATGGCACGGCTCACTTCCACGCGCCGAACGAGAGAATAGCCATGACATGGAGTTATATAGCGAATGCTACGCAAGTTTCACCAGAGTCGGTTAACTTGCAGGGGAAAGCAATATAGAGCAGTCCTAATTATTCATACCGGAGACTGCATATTTTCCATACAATTGGTCTCTAGCCCCTTTCACGTCGTTTAAGAAAAAGCATAAGCATACCATCTTACGGCTATATCAAGTCCAACGATACTTGATTGGATTTAGAACGAAGCTTTCATAGAAAGCTATGAGAGCCGGATTGCATTCAAGGAGAAAGAAGAATCAATGCATGGCATCGAAAATTTGGTCGAAATGGAGGATAACCTCAAACGTAGAAGGACTATGAGGGACATTTCCCGCTGAACCAGGACATAAACAGTGAGTAGGCAGGAAAGGGTTGAGACCACTGGCCGGCAGCAAATCTCCGATCTCAACTTCCTTCCCCATGGACCCAAGCGCCAGTCAATCTACAGGAGCACAAAACACTCACTCCACGCACTCCAAATCATCCCGGGCCACAAAGTCTCCCGCTTCCAATCTCTCCAAAAACATTTTCCATCCCTCACTTCCCCGAATCCCCCTTCTCAACCTCCTCACCCCCCCAAGAGTCATCGCCATTCGCCTCATCACGCGGAACGCGTTATCCTCCCTCTCTTCCTTCTTCGTCGCCGCCCTCTCCAACTCCGCAATCCGGGCTCGAAGTGCCCTCTCCTCTCCCTCCTCTCCCACATGCTGTGGCTGCTGTTGATGTTGGGGAGGCGGCTGTTGCTGCTGCGTCTGGTCTCTGTCCCACCCACACAAGCGCTCTTTGACAGCACAAGAGCCGCAAATTGGGTGCTCGCCGTCACATTTTGCTTTTTGGCGGCGACAAGTGGTGCAGGCGCGGGGAGTCCTCTTTTTAGCCGTGGAACCCCCCTTTTTAGAAGCAGGCTTTTTGACTTTCGCGGCCGAAATGTTGGCGGGAGGAGAATGACGAGTCACAACGGCAGGAAGGGGGGTTGGAGCAACATTGTTGGTGTCGAACGCAGTGGGGGTGGTGACAGCAGGACGGACGGTAGCGGAACCTGCGCGGGCGGAAGCTCGAGTTTTGACCATTTTGTCGGCGAAGATCGAACGAGGAAATAAAGTAGATCTGAAAGATGGGTATATAAAGGTTTCGAAGTCGTTTAACAGTGCTTCCAGAGCACGATAGAAGTGGAGAGTTCGTGGGATCGGACTTGCCAACCAGTATGTCTGCGGGGACGCTTGGAACAACGCACTGCGCTGTTATGTGCAGAGAATTATCCGAATTGAAGGAGGTGACCGAGTACTGAATCAACGCAGGGGAGGGAGATTTGGTCGCGGGACGAGGAAGAGGTTAAGAAAAAGGAAACAAGAGAAGACCCTCGAAGCGACGGATTGCTAATAGCAGTAGCTAGCGCGAGACTATTGTGGTTTTATTCATTCTGCGTATTCAATAGGCGAGCTTGAGAGTCTGCTACTATACAATTGTTAAAAATAGTGAAAGAGGATGTGAATGATTAGACAGTGAACCTGGATGGCCCGTGCAACGCATTGTAGCTGGCTATAATAAGCCATCTCATTCACTAGACGAGGCCGAAAGCACGATACCGGGCTATTGTTGCAAAATATATGGGCGGATGTGACTGGCCAAACGAGCTGAGTGAACCTTGTCCCATCAGTGACGTTTATCAAGTCCTAAAGGACGATTTCACATGTCATCTCAAGTCTTAAGAAATAAATCAGGAATAGATAACACGCGTGTTTGGTCTTTCCCCACCAGCTATGTGTTTCAACCTTCATCTTAATATCTCGACTTCGACCCCGGGAAATAGCAACTTCTTTGTGGTTTTATTAACCTTTGAGTTATCTATTTTAATAGCCCTCGGCTTAGTGTTGTCATGAGGGCTATATAGACGGCGGTGAGTATGGATGCATAACCGGGATGCCTATTATTATGCTACTTTCTCTGCATTCATACGCAATATTTGAAGCTCCGAAGGCAAGGAACTAAACCTTATTCAGGATCTGTTCCCATATATCATTAGTATACCTGATTTTGTCATGTTTCGCAGTATTTAGAACAATCACCAGCCCTCATAGTGAATCAACTGCTAAGCTCAATCCGTATTCCCCAACCCGCACAGAAACATCAATTCTCCAAATCATAAAGAAGGCATCCACCCGTTCTGAAGTTGTACACAAACGCCTTTCCACCTTCCCCGCTACGCCCGTATTCTCCGTCGCTGACTTCCTTCCAACGAGCAGCATAGCTCAACAACAAGTCATGAAGTTCCTGAAGATATTTCCGTTCCGCCACAGGGAGACTCTGAATACAGCGCCTCCAACTATCTGGATCACTGAGTCTGGTCTCACGGATCAGATTCATCACTTCCTCCTTGGTCTCAATGGCAGCGATAGGTGCATTCTGAAATGATGACAATAGTTCGGCAGAGCGAGAAAGGGCGGCTTCGACAATGCTCCATTTGTTCGACTTCTTTGACCGATGAGCAGCGATCAGAACATCTACGTTGGCCTTTGAAGTTGCGGGTTGCGCTGACAGGGAGGGCGCATGTCCGTTTCGCAAGCCGACCTGGCGAGTGCCTGCGCTGCCTTCGCGAAGCTCACGATCGCGCAACTCGTTACGAAGATAGTTGAGTAAGTCAGCGCTCCGGATGTCAGTATCCTCCTTCTTTGCCATGCTCTTCACTTTGAGATCAGGTTTGTCGCTCGTGACGCTGTGTTTGATGACAATGATCCAACTATGCCTGTCGTCTCTGTAATGCCGGAGGAGATCTTCAATTGAATGTGCGTCAATGGAAAGCTCAGCGGTGTAGCCATGAGAAATGAGATCCGCGACCATTTTGACACCGGTTGACCGAAGCACGGTCGAGTCGAAGCTGGCAACGAGACAGTCGCATCGGCGGGGTATCCAAGAAACATTTAAAATGTCTTCCTCGGTATGTTGCTTCTTTAAGAAGGCAGATTTGGTTGGTTTCCGCAGATGTCTCGACATGGAGTTGACCAAACGGTCCCACCCAAGGTTCATGCCTACAGCGTGGTATCCGACTGTAGGCTGACTCTGGCCTTGAACCTTCGGCCGATACTCATCAATCAAATGGTCATATCGTCCCCCGGCAGCTAGAACTTCCCGCTTCTTTGAGTCGAATAAGCATTGAAACAAAACACCTCCAGAGTAGAACTTCTCATTGAAGCTACTCAATGGGTTTATGTATACCTTGCGCTTGACGCCCCAATGTTTCATATATGTAACCACAGAACTGAGGTGCGCAAACACTGCATGGGTTCGGTCAAGATATCTAGAGCCTTCAAAAATTCGTCGAAGTTTCGAAAACGCTTTCTCGGGGGTATCCCTCCAGTCGAATCTGGAAAGATCCTCCAAGGACGTCGACGACACACCCACTTCAGGAGCTCGTAGTTCGTTGCGAATCTTTTGCCAAGTGTTTTGTTGGATGTTCAACTTGCTTAATACCTCTTTTACAGCGGGGCGTTGGGGGACGTTGATTCGACAAAAGTCCAAAACCATTTCTAAGAGGTCGGAATGATTTAGATGAAAGCACATCGAAACCGATCCCAAGGACGGAAACTCGTCGATCACTTCATCGATAACTTTCAGGACCTCTGCCTCTTTCAGAGCGAGATCGAGAGTGTCATAGGATATAACATCAAAATCCGCTTCTCCATTACTTCGAGGAGCTCCCCCCGTGTAAGCATCACGAAACACAGTCCCTATGGTATAGGTCTTTTCTAAGAGTGCAGAACCTCTGCCGATGCTCCTGGCGTATGGTAAAGTTAAGTCATAGGGAAGCTGTACAAGCGTTCCCGAAGGGTCGAAGAGCTTGACCACATTATTGTTGGCATAATGTGGAGACCAGGGCAAAAGCGCTTGTCGCTGAACCTCTACAGCACCATGACCACGGAATATCACAGCCAAGCGATCTTTCACAAGATTCTGTAAGAGGACGTCGTTTGCTTTTACGCCTGGAGCATTGACCCCGATAGCCATGTCCCATGCGTAATCCTTGACTTGATTGTCTGGTTTCTGCGAGAACAGTGCTGCCATCATTTTGGAATAGTGTGGTGAATTGCGATCTGACAACGCCTGTAACGCTTCCTTAACCGCCTCGTCT
>Ga0247768_1000825_pt1 | contig 11074 bp, 6 predicted proteins | sample UWRJL016104C6_FD_179944 | JGI IMG/M metagenome (GOLD analysis project Ga0247768, IMG submission 179944) | Plant litter microbial communities from Arlington Agricultural Research Station in Wisconsin, United States - UWRJ-L016-104C-6 | ecosystem: Environmental > Terrestrial > Plant litter >... | reverse complement strand
CGCCGAGGTCCGTGTGCGGGGCCCCGGTACCGGCGATCAACGCCTGCCCGGCCAGGAACGAAACGAACCCGATGACCTGGCCCGCCACCAGTGCCGTCGCGCCGAACGTGACGATCTTGGCCGCGTAGAGCCGCCCGCGCCGGGGCACCGCGGTCAGGCTCGGCTGGATCATCCCGGTGGCGTACTCCGAGGTCATCACCAGCACCCCCAGCACGCCGATCGCCAGTTGCGCCATGATGATGCTGGTGAGGCTCGACGCGGTGGGGTCGAACGCGGCCCGGTCCTCAGGCGTCATCTCGAAGTAGCCGCGACCGCGCGCGTGGGCGATCAGCGCGCCGACGCCGATCCCGATCGCCGCGGTGCACAGCAAGGTGAGCCAGGTGGAGCGCAGGCTGCGGAGCTTGGTCCATTCGGACCTGAGCGCGTTGTTCACGACGCCACCCCGTATTCGACGGCGGACCGGGTGAGCTCCATGAACGCGTCTTCGAGCGAACTCCGGGACGGCGTCAGCTCGGAGAGCACGATGCCGCGGCCCATGGCGAGTTCGCCGATGTCACGGCTGGTCAGGCCGGTCACCACCAGTGACTCGTCCACTGTGGACTCGACGTCGGCACCGGCTTTACGCAGCAACGGAATCAGCTCGGCGACGTCGTCCGCGCGGACGTGGACCGAGCGGCTGGTGCGGGCTTCGAGGAAGGCCGACATCCCGGTGTCGGCGATGAGCCTGCCCCGGCCGATCACGATGAGATGGTCCGCGGTCAACGCCATCTCGCCCATCAGGTGGCTGGAGACGAGCACCGCGCGGCCCTCCTCCGCCAGATCGCGCATGAGCGTGCGAATCCAGCGGATGCCTTCCGGGTCGAGGCCGTTGACCGGCTCGTCGAAGATCAAAGTCGGCGGGTCTCCGAGCAGCGCGGCGGCGATGCCGAGACGCTGGCTCATCCCGAGGGAGAACGTCCCCGCGCGTTTGCCCGCGACGTCGGTGAGCCCGACCAGGCCGAGCACCTCGTCGACCCGCCGCCGGGGCAGGCCGCCCGCCTGGGCCAGGCACAACAGGTGATGGGCTGCGGTCCGTGACGGATGCACGGCCTTGGCGTCCAAGAGCGCGCCGACGGCACGCATCGGCTGCCCGAGGTCCTGATAACGGCGGCCGTCGACGGTCACCGAGCCCGCGGACGGCGCGTCGAGACCCAGGATCAGCCGCATCGTGGTGGTCTTGCCGGCGCCGTTGGGCCCCAGGAACCCGGTGACCCGGCCGGAACGGATGGAGAAGGTCAGCTCGTCGACGGCGAGCTTGTCGCGATAACGCTTGGTGAGGCCGTGTGCCTCGATGGCGGAAGTGCTCATGCCGCCACGCTGCACCGCGAAGATGACGCCGTCCTGGGAGGAACCGCCTGCCGACGCCGTGACCGACGTTCCTGTCAGGACACTCCCAGCGAGCTTTCAGGCGGCCGTGACCTGGAGGCGACGAGACCGAGCGTGCGGCCGATGCGGTGGCTGGCCGGGGTCGTGAGTGTTTCGCGGGGTTCTAACCCCGCGAAACACTCACGACCCCGGGTGACCAACCGCGGTCAAGAGCAGTTCGCCAGGGCGGCGGAGGCATGGGCACGGATTTCCTGGTCCTCGGCGAAAGCCCGCCATGAGCCGCTGTCGGCGAGGCGTTCGTCTTTGTCCAAAAGGGACTGGAGGACCGGCGCGGCTTCGGAGGGAAGTGGCTTGACGGCGGCGAGGTACTTGAGGGCGCGCCGGGTGGCGGGCGGGAAGCCCTTCGACGTCCGGACCAGGTCCAGCAGAGTTGTTACGGCACAAGGGTCTCCGTTGACCTGCCAAAGCGCGTATGCCGCTTCTACGCGGTCTCGCGGCTCGTCGGCGGCCATCATCGCGCGCAGTGAACCGGCGTGCTTTGCCGCCGCGGGGCCCAAGGTTCCCAGGTGGCGGGCGGCGGTGCGACGCTCGGCCGTCGACGGATCGGCCACTGCCCGCCCGAGGATTTCCGCGGCCAGCTTGGGTTTTCCGGTGACCCGGGCGTAGGCGCCCGCGGCGGGCCAGCGGTGGCGCGGCTCGGCGGTCTCGGCGAGCCCACGCAGAAGGCGTTTTGTCGACGCGGCGGGCGGGCCGATCGCGGCGAGCGCTTCGGCGGCCCAGCACGGCGCCTCGGAGTGCAGGAGCGGGCGGATCTGTGTGACGGCACCGGCGGCCGCGGGTCCCCACGACGCGATCACCTCGGCGAACGGCCGCCAGGCGTGAAGATGGTCGGCGCCGGCCAGCCGATGACCGAGGCCGACCAGCAGGGCGTCGGCGTAGCGCGAAAGCCCCGAAAGCACCTCGTGGATGCCTGGCACTTCGATCAGCCTGCTGCCATCTCGCGGGAAGGACACGCTATAGCAGGAATAGCCCAGCCGTTCGCCTTCCAAGCGAGCCTGAAGTGGGGCTACACAACGAGGATCGCCCATCCGCGACAGTCCCCAGATCGCCAGGTCGCTGAAGCGGACTTCGCCGTAGGCGGTGGATTCGTCGTCTACCAACGCGGCGAGCCGGTCGGCGTGCGCCGACGCTTCCGGCCCCAAGCCGGCCACCAGCTGAACCGCCAGCGCCCGGATTTCGACCTCACTGTCGTCGATGACGCCCGCGACGTGTGGCAGCAGCTCGGGTACCACCGAGCGACGCTCGTTGAGCAGGTTGGCCGCCACGGACAACGCGCCCAGCCTGCGGGCGGGGTCGGGGTGCCCGATCAGCCTCGCGACGAGCCGGAGCCGCGCCGGAACTTCGCCGAGGGTGGCTCCCAGCCAGGTGATGACCCCGGCCGGGGCGAGCCCGACGGCGTTGACCTCGCGCCAGATGTCGATGTCCGGGCCGCTCACCGCGTCGAGGATCACCGTGTCGAGGATCGCCTCGGTCCGCAGACCCGGCCGGAGCCGTGCCGCCGCGGCCAGCCGGATTTGCCGATCCGGGTCGTCCAATCGCTCAATCAGCCACTCGTCGACGCCCGGGGGCGCCAGATCGGCGACCGTGAACACCAGATTCAGCCGAACAGCGCGTTCCGTCTCCGCCGCCCAGCGCCACCGCAGCGCCCGCCAGATCGTGCCCCTGACGTCGTCGGTGCACGACAACGCCTCGGCGACGGACTGCCGGACGTCGGGATCGGCGTCGTCGAGCAGCATGCCCAGCACCGGCACGGCGCCGGACCAGGCCTCGGCCCAGCGCGGGTCGTCCGGTTTCCTGGCCGCCAGCGCGGTCAGCATGTCGATGATCGAGACGCGGCAGGTGATCTCCTCGTCCGCCGCGAGCCGCGCCATGAACGGCAGCGCCGCGGTCGCCGCGGGCCACGAAAGCGGCCCCTCCCGGAGCAGCGCGCAGTCCAGCTCCCAGCAGGCGTTGTCGCCCCGCACCGGGTCGCCCAAGCCGCGTAGCAGCACGGGAATCGCTTCCGCGGTATGGGCGGTGTGGGCGTGGAGCGGCAGTTCGGCCCACGGCACCTCGTCCAGGCCTGCCAGCGCGCCGGATTCGTCGAACATGCCCGGATTCTCGCCGATCCCGCCTGCCGGAGCGAGCGTTTTAGCCGAATGCCCCGAGGCCGAAGGAGAACCGGGCGACGTGCGGGGCCCAGGTCTTGTACTGCTCCATCCGGTCCAGTACCGGGCGCTCACCCGCCGAAACCGACGTGAGCACCGCGGCGAGGCCCTGCCACGGCGCGACGTGTGCCGGATCCAGGACGGACACGACGTCGTGTTCGACAAACGCCCGCCACGACTCGTCGTCCGCGCGCTCGGCAAGCGCTCTCACCAGCGCACCGAACTGACGCGGCGCGGCGGTGAGCACGGCCAGCAGCTGTGCGACGGCCTGGTACTCACCGGGGTTTTTGTCGTCGCCCAGCCAGCGGCCGGTCTCGACGGTCAGGTTCCGCGTCGAGCGCAGCATGCGGTAGATGTTGGCCATCCGCTTCGCCGCGCGCGGGGTCCTCACCAGCGGCCCGAGCAGGGTGAGGAATTCGATCTCGGCGCCGACGAGGTCGAGGGTCTTGGGCGGCTTGCCTTCGGCCGCCCTGGCGAGGGCCGAACCGGGCTCGGCGGTGGGAGCCACACCGAATCTCACCGTCGCCGGGTCTTCGGCCGCGACCGGCTCCCCGCCGGGATACACCGCCGCCGGGGGCCCGAGCAGCGCGCGGAAACCGCTGCCGGTCATGCCGGGCAACAGGAACGGGATCTGGAAGATCTTCTCCAGGTAGTTCTGCGCGGTGGACGACCCGTCGCCGGTGAGCACGCCGTGGAACTGCATCTCCAGCGAGCGCAGCAGCCAGCGCGGATCGACGCCCACCACGACGACGAACAGTTTCATCGCGAGCAGCAGGTGCACCGCTTCGAGCACCTGCACGACCCGCTCCGGCGGGCACCGGTCGAGGTCGTCGATGTAGAGCACGATCCGCTCGACCAGCGGGGCGCCGGAGTCACCGGAAGCCGCTTCGAGCCGGGCCGTCAGCTGCTCGAAATCCCAGCGCAGCGCGGAAACCACGCCCAGTTGCTTGCGGTAGTCGTCGCTGCCGGCGCGTTCGGCGATGAACTTGTACAGCCGCCGGCTCTCCCCCAGTTCGCCGAGTTCGACGACGGCCGCCGTCACGGCGGCTTGGGCTTCGGCCAGCTGCTCCGCGACTCTTTGACGCTGGATCTCGGCCTGCTCGGTTTGGGTGCGCAGCGGCGCCAGGTCGGCTTCGGCGCGTTGAGCTGCCCGTTCGTAGGTGGCGTCGGCGATGTCGGCCGCGTGTTCGGCCTGCCGCAAGGCACCGCGCACCGCCTTGCCGATCGGCGCGAGCGCGCTTCCCGCCGCGGCCAGGCCACCGAGCAGCGCCGGGACCCCGAGCAGGCCGAAAGCGTTGGGCAGGACGAACAACACGACCCCGAGCACCAGCAGGACAACGGCCACCCCCAGGTATATCCGGCCACGCCTGGCTGTCAGGCGAAGCAACCGCGGGACGTCGACGGACAGGCTCCGCAGATCCGCGACCAGGCCGCGAAGTTCGGACCACTGGGCAGGCGCGCCCTGGGTCGCGATCTTCGACACCTCGTCCGCGGTCTCGTGGACGGCCTTCCGCACCTGCTCGTCCGCCGCGACCACCGCCACCAGATCCCGCGCCGAGGCCTGGGTGAACTTCGCCTGCGCGGCCCGGCTCCGGTTCTCGGCTTCGGTCAACTTCGTCTTGGCCCGGCTCAGGTGATCGTTGGCCTGTTTCAGCTTGACTTTGAGGGCTTTCTCCTCTTCGCGATAAATACGCAGATGCTGGAGAAACCGGTGGCGCGCGGTCTCTTCGTCGTCCGTGGGGCGCTTCTGCGCCAGCGCGAGCTGGTCGAACACCTGGACCGCGAGGCTCGCCCACAGGTTCGCGTCGGCGTAATGCCAGGCGTTGAACCGGATCTGGGCCACCCGCGTGCAGAACGGGTCCAGGCCGCTGTCCGCGTACGCCGCGATTTCCTGCCGCAGCAAGCCCATGAAGTAGCTCTTGCCTGATCCCCACTCGCCGAACAGGCCGACCGACAACGGCAGCGGCGTGTTCCGGTCCGCGGCCACCGCGGCGATCATCCGGACATAGGTCGAGACCTCCAGCTGGTCGACAAGCGGCTTGTCCGGGTTCCATTCGACCAGGTCGGAATCGACACCCCCGGCCAGGATCTCCTCCACGGCAACGGATTCGTCCTCGCCCGGACCCAGGCGGTCTCGCACGGCCTGGACGATCGCGAACCTCGTCGCCGGGTCCTTGCAGACGAAGACGACTTCGTCGAGAGCGTCCGTGCGGGGAAGAAAGTCGCGCAGGGCGGTAACGGTGGCTTCCGCGGTCTGCCGGGGATCTAGCCCGCTCACGCCGCTTCCGAGCAGCGGAAGGCCCACAACGCGCGAACTCGCGCCGATCGCGGCGGCCACGGCCTCGGTCACCGCGACACCGACCTGGGAGAGGCGGTTTTCGTCGATGAGCCCGGGATGCCAGAGCGTCGCGACGACGACCCGGCGCAGGCCACCGGCCCCGGAGCGCCCCATTTCCAGGACCTGGGGCGACTCGGGAACGAGCGAATCGGGCCGCAGCGCTTCCCAGCCCGCGTCGGCGAACCGGTCCCGCATGGCCTGCCCCAGCCGCCCGAACCCGCTGCGGCCCGCGGAGACCACGAGCGCGTCGATACGCAGATTCCACGGCTCGCCGGTGATCGCCACGCGGCACGGGACACCGCCGATCTCACCCAAGTACGTGCTTTCCCCAGCGGGCGACTCGGACATGCCGCCGAGTCTAGGGACCTACGCGATCCGCGGTGCGGCGGCCAGCAGTCGCTGGGTGTACTCATGCTGCGGGTTCCGCAAAACGGCCTGAGTACTGCCTTCTTCGACGATCTTTCCCTCGCGCATCACCGCGACCCGGTCGGCGACACGCTCGATCACGGCCAGGTCGTGGCTGATGAAAAGACACGCGAAGGCGAACTTGGCCTGTAACCGCGCGAAAAGGTCCAGCACGGACGCCTGCACCGAGACGTCGAGCGCGCTTGTCGGCTCGTCGGCAATGAGCAGCTGCGGATCGAGGGCCAGTGCCCGCGCGATCCCGACACGCTGCCGCTGACCACCGGAAAGCTCGTGCGGATAGCGTTCTCGCAACGCCGGGTCGAGCCGGACCGCCTCCAGCAGATCCTCCACCTGACGCCGATGGTCACCCTCGACACCGTGCAGGACAAGGGGTTCGGCGATGCTGGAGCCGACCGTCGCGCGAGGATTGAGCGAGCTCGCGGGATCCTGGAAGACCACGCCGATCTTCCGGCGCACGGCCTTCAGCTCGCGCGCCCGCGCCGTCGCGACGTCCACACCCTCGATCAGCAGCGATCCCCCGCTGATCGGGACGAGACCGGTGATGGCACCGGAGATCGTGCTCTTGCCGGAGCCCGATTCCCCGACGAGCCCGACGATCTCGCCCGGCCGGATGTCGAGATCAACACCGTCGACCGCCCGCACGCCCTTCGAGCCGTAGCGGCCCCGATAGGTGACCACCAGCTTCCGCAGGGAGACCACGGCCTTCTCCGCCGGGGTTTCCGCCTCGATGCCCGATGAAGAACCCAGCGACAGCACGGAATCCAGCAGCTCACGGGTGTACGCGGCCTTCGGCGCGGCGAACAGCTCGGCCACGGTGTTCTGCTCGACGACCTCGCCGTCACGCATCACCACGACCCGGTCGGCGATCTCCGAGACCACGCCCATGTCGTGCGTGATCAGCAGGATCGCGGTGCCGAGCCGTTTCCCCAGCTCCCGCAGCAGGTCCAGGATGCCGGCTTGGACGGTGACGTCCAGCGCCGTCGTCGGCTCGTCGGCGACCAGCAGCACCGGGTCGTTCGCGATGGCCATCGCGATCACGATCCGCTGCAGCTGACCGCCGGACAGCTCGTGCGGGTACGACGCGTAGATCCGTTGGACATCGGGGAGTTCGACGGTCTTCAGCAACTCCAGCGCGCGGGGTTTGGCTTCACGGCGGGAAAGCCGGTTGTGCGCGCGGATCGCTTCGACCACCTGGTCACCGACCCGGAAGACCGGGTTGAGCGCGCTCATCGGCTCCTGGAAGACCATCCCGATCCGCCCGCCGCGCACTTCGCGCAGCTGCTCGGCGGGCAGGGTGTACAGCTCCTGCCCGCCGAGCAGCGCGGACCCGCTCACCGTCGCCGAGCCGGGCAGCAAACCCAGCAGCGACATCGCCGTCACGGTCTTGCCCGAGCCCGATTCCCCGACCACGGCCAGCACTTCGCCGGCGAAGACGTCAAAACTCACGTGGTCGACCGCGGGCCGCCCGGTGCCGAAGTCGACGGAAACCTCGCGCAGGGACAGCAGCGGCTCTCGGTTCGCGGTCATGATTACTTGGTCAGGCCGATCTGGAGGTAGTTCGGGTAGGACGGGAACGCCCCGATCACGAACTGCGCCACCTTGGACCCGTGCAGGAACGAGTTGCGGGTGTAGATCAGCGGGATCACCGGCGAGTCCTGCAGGATGCGGCGATCCGCCTGCGCCCACACCTTCCCGGCGGCGACCGGGTCGATCGTGCCCTGTGCCTGGACGATGAGCTGGTCGACCTCGGGGTTGCTGTACCGCGAGATGTTGTACCCGCCGTTGCCGATTTCCGAGGTGCCGAACAGCGGCTGGATGTTGCCGTTGGCGCTGGGAAAGTCCGGCTGCCAAGAACTGAGCGTCAGGTCGTAGGCGCCTTCGTCGCCGGTGGCCGCGGACGTCCACGCGTCGTCGTCCAGCGGGCGCAGGGTGCTGTGGATGCCGACACGCTCCAGCGCCGCCTGGATGGCTTCGGCCTTGGCCGTGCCGTCGTTCGCCGTGTCGACGAGGAAGTCGAGGTTGTCGAGGCCGTTGGGGTGCCCGGCCTCCGCGAGCAGTTGCTTGGCCTTGGCCACGTCACCGCCCGGCGGCGCGGGGTAGAGGTCGAACACCTCACGCCCGGCGATACCGTCGGTGATCAGCGTCGTCGCGATGCTGCCGGCGAGTTCGGCACTGCCCGCCGAGGCGATCTGGAACGCCGCCTTGTCGACGGCGTACTGGAACGCCTGGCGCACCTTGACATCCGAGAGCGGGCCACGCTTGGTGTTGAGCGCCAGGTACGCGAGCGCGCCCGACGACGAGGTGACGAGCCGCGGCTTGGCCGTGGGATTGTTCTGGATCTGCACGATCTGGGACGGCGCGGCGAACGAGGCCGAGAAGCCGAACTTGTCGTCGCCGGAGTCGGCGATCAGCCGCTGCGACGTGACACTGGTCTGCTGCCCGAGCTGGAAGACGACGTTGTCCGGCAGGCCGGCGCGCGCCTGGTCGGTCGCCTTGTCCCAGTGTGGGTTGCGGGTGAGCTTGACCTGGACGCCCTTGGCGTAGGTGGCGACCTGGTACGGCCCGGAGGCGACGGGGTGCTCGCCGTAGTCCGGCTCGGTCCCCTTGCCCTTCGGGACCGGCGAGAACGCCGGGGTGCTGGCGATCCACGTCCAGTCGCCATACGGGCGCTCGAGGTGGAACACGATCGTCTTCGCGTCCGGGGTCTCGATGGAGGCGAGGTCCGCACCGTCGAACGGTCCTTTGTAGGCACTCGCGCCGGCGAGCAAGGTCTTGTGGTAGCCCAAACCGCCCGAGAACGCCGGGGCGAAAGAGCGTTCGACGCCGTACTTGACCTCGGCGGAGGTGATCGGGGTGCCGTCGGAGAACTGGAGGTTGTCCTTGAGGGTGAACGTCCAGGTCTTGCCGTCTTCGCTGGCCCGGCCGGTGTCGGTGGCGAGGTCGGGGATCACCGTCGCGGGCTTGCCCGCTTCGATCTTCCACGACGTCAAGCGGCGGTGGACGAGCGCCAGCGAGGTGATCGCCAGGCCCTGGCTCTTCGCCGGGTCGAACAGGTTCGTGGTGTTGTCGGTGAAGATGAAGAGCGTGCCACCGGGCGTCACGGCCGCGTCCGTGCCCGACGGCGTCGCCGGATTGGCGTTGCACGCCGCCAGCAGCGCCGTCGCCCCGGAGGCCGCCGACGCCGCACCGATCACCTTGAGGAAAGTCCTGCGATCCATCTTTTTCTCTTTCTGGGCTAGGTAAGACGGGCTCGGGGGTCGACCGCCCCGTAGAAGAGGTCGACCAGGAAGTTGGCGAAGACGACCAGGAACGCCGAGAACAGGCTGATGCCCACGAGCAACGGCAGGTCGACCATGTGGACGGCGTCGATCATCAGGCCGCCGAGCCCGGGCAGGGCGAACACGCGCTCGGTGATCACCGCGCCGCCGAGCAACTGGCCGAGGTCGAGGGCGAAGACGGTGACCACCGGGAGCAGCACGTTGCGCAACGCGTGCTTGCCGATCACCCGGCGCTCCCGCAGCCCGATCGCCCGCGCCGTGCGGATGTAGTCCTCGCTCAGCACGTCGAGCATCTGCGCGCGGGTGAGCCGGGCGTAGATCGCCGCGCTGATGAAGGCGAGCACCAGCCACGGCATGATCAGGTGCCACGCCCAGTCGACCGGGCTGTCGGCGAAGGCGACGTACCCGCTGACCGGGATCATGTTGAAGGTGAAGCCGAACAGCAGGATTCCGAGCAGCCCCACCAGGTAGGCGGGCGCGGAGACCCCGGCGAGCGTGACGGTCATCGTCAGGCGGTCGATCAGGCTGCCGCGCTTGAGCGCGGAGAGCACACCCGCGCCGACCCCGGCCACCAGCCAGATCACCGCCGCGCCGATGGCGAGGGAGAAGGTCACCGGCAGCCGCGACGAGATCAGGTCGGTCACGGAAGTGTTCTGCAGGAACGAATAACCGAAGCACGGGACGTCGCAGGTGATCGCCGCCGGCCCGGTGCCGAAGGTCCGGCCGGCGAAGATGCCGCCCAGGAAGTCGAAGTACTGCAGGACCCAGGATTTGTCGAAGCCCATGAAACCGCGGGCGAGCGCCAGGTTCTCCGGCGTGCACGGTTTCCCGCACGACATCCGCGCGGGGTCGGTCGGCAGGAGGTAGAAAACGGCGAAGGTGGCGAAGCTGATCACCAGCAGGACGATGACCATGCTCACGAAGCGCGCACCGACAAAACGAGCTGTTCGCACTACTTGACGCTCCCGGTTCGAGGATCGAGCGCGTCACGGATGCCGTCGCCGAGCAGGTTGAAGGCCAGCGTCGCGAGGAACAGCGCCAGGCCGGGGAAGATCAGGAACATCGGGTCGGGGCGCACCCAGTCGATCGCGTCGCTGATCGTGCGTCCCCAGCTCGGTGTCGGCGGCGGGATGCCGACGCCGAGAAAGGACAGTGCCGCCTCCAGCCCGATGTTGGCCGGGATGGTGACGGTGGCGATCACGATGATCGGGGCGAGCAGGTTGGGCAGCAGCTCGCGGCGGAAGACGTGCCACGGGCTCGCGCCGAGCACCCTGGCGGCGGAGACGAAGTCGCGGTTCTTGAGGCTCAACGTCTGCGAGCGGACGACGCGCGCGACACGGGCCCAGCCGAAGAAGCCGATCACCACGATCAGGAGCAGCACCTTCGGGATGGCGGGCGGCGCGACGGCGCCCAGCGCGATCATGAAAACGAGCTGCGGAAAGCCGAGCAGGACGTCGGCG
>Ga0247768_1000823_pt1 | contig 11088 bp, 9 predicted proteins | sample UWRJL016104C6_FD_179944 | JGI IMG/M metagenome (GOLD analysis project Ga0247768, IMG submission 179944) | Plant litter microbial communities from Arlington Agricultural Research Station in Wisconsin, United States - UWRJ-L016-104C-6 | ecosystem: Environmental > Terrestrial > Plant litter >... | reverse complement strand
GGCGCGCCGTAAGCTCGCTGCCAAATGGGTTTGGAGCTCACCGCTGAGCCACAAAACCTTGGCAGTGGCCAGAACGGAACTTGGAGCCGGCAGCACGAGTGACGGGATCAATTCCAAGCGCGCCAACCCCTCCCAGGCCAGCAGCATCCCCAACGGAGCGAGCCAAGACAGGAGCGCGAGACGACGTGCGACGCCGAGGACGGGTATTCGAACACGTGGCTGCGCGCGCACGGACGTTGCCCGTTCTCCGGAGTCGGCCGCGGCAATCGGCGTGAGTACGAGACGTGAATTGGACATCGATTGCGCTTCGCTACCGAGAGAGCCCCCGGCAGCGAGCGCAGCTTGCCATAGCCGGGCGTCCACGTCTATACTACGAGACACCTCGCTTCATTCGTGAAGCGCACCGTTCCCGACTCAGCCTCATGACCCACTCCAGCCGAGAGATTCGTTTGGCGTCCCGCCCCCGCGGGCTGCCGACGCCCGAGAACTTCACGCTCGCGCAAACGGTGCTCCCGCCGCTCGCCGAGCAACAGGTGCTGGTTCGCAATCGATTCCTGTCGGTGGACCCGTACATGCGGGGCCGAATGAATGATTCGAAGTCGTACGCACCGGGCTTCGAGCTAGGACAGCCCCTCACCGGCCGTGCCGTGGGTGAGGTGATCGAGTCCCGCTCCAATGATTTCAAGGTCGGCGACTCCGTGCTCTCGATGTACGGCTTTCGGGAGAGCTTCGTGGCACCCGCCGCGGATCTCTATCGGCTGAACCCGGAGCTTCAACCGCACTCGGCGTACCTCGGCGTGCTGGGCGCAACGGGCATGACGGCGTGGGCTGGACTCAATCTGGTCGACGTCAAAGCAGGAGACACGATCTTCATATCGGGCGCCGCGGGCGCCGTCGGTAGCGCCGCCGGCCAGTTGGCGAAGCTCCGTGGCTGTCGCGTGATCGGCTCGGCCGGATCATTAGAAAAGGTCGAGCTCGCTCAGGCACAATGTGGCTTCGACGTCGCGTTCAACTACAAGAGCGGGCCAGCGCTCCCGCTACTGAGTCAGGCCGCACCGGACGGCATCGATGTTTACTTCGACAATGTAGGAGGTGAAACTCTGGAGGCAGCGCTCGCAGTGTTGCGGCCACACGGGCGCATCATCGGCTGCGGCTCGATTTCGCGCTACAACGACGAGATCCCCAGCCCGGGGCCCAGCAATTTGATGAACATCGTGACCAAGCGCCTCACTTGGAAGGGGTTCATCGTCAGTGATTTCCTGAGCCAGCGCGCGCAGTTCGAGCGTGAGGTCGGCGGGTACTTTCTCGCCGGCAAGCTCAAGAACCTGGAGACCCAAGTGACCAACCTGGAGCAAGCCATCCCCGCATTCATCGGCTTGTTTCATGGACAAAACATCGGCAAAATGATCGTGAAGCTCCTCTAGTCGGAGGCACGGTCGCGCGCTATTCTCGTGACTCACTCTCTGCTCGCTCCGTGCTCGTAGCTGCCCCCTGAACGAGGTGATTCGCACGCACGAATCGAAACAGCGTTTCGTACAACGCGCGCGTGACCTCAGTCGGCAAGTCGAGGTCGCCGGAGAGCGCGAGCAGGCGTTGGAGCTGCGCTCGTTCGCGAGCGGGGTCCGCGGCAGCCGCGCCGTACGCGGCCTTGAGCGCGCCGATGCGGCGCGTCACCGCAAAGCGAGCCGCGAGCAGTGAAACGAACTGCGCATCGAGCGCGTCGAGCTCGCGCCGGTACTCGAGCAGCAAAGCGGTGAATTCCGGAGGAAGGAGCTGAGGGTTCATGGCCGATTAGACGCTCGCGCGGGGTGAGCGGGCCTGTTCGCTTGGAGAAATCGGCTCGCGCTCAGCTTGACTTTCGACACCATAGCACCATAGCGTCTCCCATAGAAGACATGAGCAGCTCAGTCAGCCCGCAGGTCGTTTGGGTGGCAGGCGTCGGCGCCAGTGCAGGCTTGGGAGGTGCCTTGGCTCGCCGCTTCGCGAAGGCCGGCTTCACCGCCGCGATTACCGGGCGAAACGCCGCACGACTCGAAGGCGTCGCGGCCGAGATTCGCAATTCCGGCGGACAGGCATTCGCCCTCGCTGGCGACGTCGGTAGAGAGGCCGATGTGGTCTCGCTCGCACGTCGGGTCTCAGAGCTGGGCCAGCTCGAGGTCGGGGTGTTCAACGCAGGCAACGCCGACCGCGCGCCTTCACTCGAGCTGAGCGTCGATGCGTTCGAGCAAGCGTGGCGCAGCAGCACGCTCGCAGGCTTCGTTTTTGGCCGCGAGGTCATCAAAAACCTTTTGCCACGCAAGCACGGCTCCCTGTTTTTCACGGGCGCCACGGCATCGCTGCGCGGCAAGCCACCCTTCGCGGCCTTCGCGGCGGCCAAGGCTGGGCTACGCTCGATCAGCCAAAGCTTCGCTCGCGAGTTCGGGCCGCAGGGGCTGCACGTCGCCCACATCGTGATCGATGGCGGCATCGATGGCGAGCGGCTGCGTTCGCGCGCCGCAGAGCGCGTCGCTCAAGCAGGCCCAGACGGGCTGCTGAACCTCGAAGCGATTGCCGAGGTGTACTTCCAGCTGCACTTGCAGCATCGCAGCGCCTGGACTCAAGAGCTCGACTTACGCCCGTACAAGGAGCCGTTCTGAGCATGATCGATCTACATTACTGGACCACACCCAACGGCCACAAAATCACGATCTTTCTAGAGGAGGCCGGGCTCGACTATCGCGTGTTGCCGGTCAACATCGGCAAGGGCGAGCAATTCAAGCCGGATTTCTTGCGCATCGCTCCGAACAATCGCATCCCCGCGATCGTCGACCACCGACCACTGGATGGCGGCGATCCGATTTCCGTCTTCGAGTCCGGCGCGATCTTGCTGTATTTGGCCGACAAGACCAAGCAACTAGTCCCGGCGGATGTTCGCGGGCGTACCGAAGCGCTCGAGTGGCTGTTCTGGCAGATGGCCGGGCTCGGGCCCATGGCAGGGCAAAATGGACACTTCAATCACGCTGCCCCGGAAAAGCTGCCTTACGCGATCAGCCGCTATGAACGCGAGACTGCCCGCCTGTTCGCCGTGCTCGACAAACGCCTCCAGAAACGCGACTTCGTGGCAGGCGCAGGTCGTGGCGAGTACAGCATCGCCGACATTGCCAGCTACCCGTGGACGCGCAACTACACGCGCCTGAACCAAGACATCGAGCAGTTCCCGAATCTCAAACGCTGGCAGGCCGCAATTGCCGCGCGTCCTGCGACCGAACGCGCCTACGCTCTGGTCGACCAGATCAATCCACCGAAGCCTCCCGTGCCGTTGACAGACGAAGAGCGTCAGTTGCTGTACGGGCAGGACGCCAGAACCGTGCGCGCCTGAACCCAAGTACCCGAGGAGAACGTCATGTCTGGATTGAGCTTGAGTCTCGATACCCCCGACCTAGCCCGGCACTACGAGGACGTCAGCTCCAACCGTCAGCTGAAGGCGGGCAAGCTGCTGATCGAGAAGCTGACCCTGAAGCCAGGCGAGGACGTCCTGGACGTTGGCAGCGGAACGGGTCTACTCGCTGCGCACGTCGCCGAGCTCGTGGGTCCCTCCGGTCTGGTAACCGCAATCGATCCGCTGCCGCTGCGGATTGAGATCGCCAAGCAGAAGACGCGCTTGAATCTCAACTTCCGCGTCGGAGACGCGTACCAACTCGACGGCTACGAAAGTTCGAGCTTCGACGTCGTGTACTTGAACGCGGTGCTGCATTGGCTGCCGGAGAAGCTCGGCCCGTTGGGCAGCTTCCATCGCCTGCTCAAGTCGGGAGGCCGCCTCGGTATTACCACTGGGGCCGGGGAACACTTGGGGACCTTGCAGTCGATTCGCAAGAGCGTGCTAGCTCGCAGTCAATACGCAAGCTTTCCCGAGTCGACAGCAGGGACGGCTCATCGCGTGACTACCGCGGAGCTGAGAAGCTTGCTCGAACGGACGGGGTTCACCGTGAGCTCGCTCGAACTCGTGCACCACGTCACCGTGCACGCTTCGCCGGCGGCTGCGATTGAGTTTTCACAAGCCAGCTCGTTCGGCAATTTCCTCGGTCACCTACCGCCCGACCTAAGCGCGGCGGCGCGCGCAGAGATCACCACTGAGCTCGAGGCTTTCCGGGTCCCAGAGGGCATCCGTTTGGAAGGTGCGCGTATCTTTGCGGTCGCGAAAAAGTTGGAGCACTGAACTTCGGCGGGGCGTGAAACTAGGCGATCAAACTAGTTTCTCGCTCCGGGCGGAACTCGAGTCCTACCCATTTGGACCGAGCACTCGTTTCGGGGCGCCGGCCAAGTAGGCATGGATATCTTCGAGTGCCTGACCGTAAAACAGACGATACGTCTCCTCGGTCACGTAGCCCAAGTGAGGTGTCAACACCGTGTTGGCAAGGCTCAGTAACGGGTGTTCTGGCGGCAATGGCTCACGGTCGAAGACATCCAAGCCCGCACCCGCCAAGGCCCGCGACTGGAGCGACCTCACTAGTGCCGCTTCGTCTACGATCGGTCCACGCGAAGTATTGATCAGCAGCGCGCTTCTTTTGAGCAGAGCAAGCTCACGCTCACCGACCAAGCTCCGCGTCCGCTCGGAGAGCACCAAGTGAATGCTGAGCACGTCCGCCCGAACGAAAAGCTCGTCGCGACTCACGAGCTCGGCGCCCCCGAGCTCGGCGCGACTTGCGGTCAAGTTCGCGCTCCAAGCAATGACGTGCATACCAAATGCAGCGCCGATTCGCGCTACTTGCGAGCCCAAGCGCCCGAGCCCGAGCAGAGCCAGGGTTTTGCCGCGCAGGCCGGTACCGACAGACGTTTGCCATTGGCCGGCGCGGAGCGCTCGGTCTTCACTCGGCAGCTTGCGCGCGAGCGCCAAAATCAAGGCCCAGGTCAGCTCCGCGGTCGGGTACGGAAGACCATCGGTGCCGCACACGACAATACCCATTTCGGTCGCTGCCGACACGTCGATGGCCGCGTTGCGCATCCCGGTGGTGACGAGGAGCCGCAACTTCGGGAGCTGCGCCAGGAGCGCACGTGGAAACGGAGTCCGCTCGCGCATGGCCACGACTACGTCGAACGACGCGAGGCGCTCTGCTAGCTGCGCAGAATCGTTCGGCCGATCGACGAAGAACTGGACCTCGCAGCCGTTGGGCAGCGACGCCCAGTCCGCGTAGCTCTGGGCGACGCGCTGGTAGTCATCCAGGACGGCGATGCGCGTCACGGCAGACGCTCCAGGAAGCAGATCTCACTCGCATCGTCCGAGCGGGCTCTCTCGGTTCGCACCATGATTGCTCAGAGATTGACCTGCAAAGTCGCGCCGTAGAAGCGCGGATCGCCGAGTGACCCCGCATAGGTGTAGGTCGTCGCGGTGTCGACGGAGGCGTTGATGTAATAGAGCTTATCGAACAGGTTGCGGCCCCAGAACTTGAGATCCCAGAGACCGTTTTTGTCACGAACTCCGAGATAAGCGCCAGCGATGCCGTAGCCAGGGACCTTTGCATAAGGATCGGTGTTCAGCGTGCCATAGTAGGCGCTGCGGTAGCTCCAGTTGCCTCCGACATAGGCCAACGTATTCGTGGTGCCGACCGGGAACTCGTATTGGGCAGCGACGTTGTAGACTAGCTTCGACACACCCGTGAGCTGGCGGCCCGAGAGATCGCACACGCCGCCATTGGCCGCCGTGACCTGCAGGTAGGGGCATTGCCCGTTGGTATATGTGCGAAAATAGGCATCATTGTAAGTCGCGCCGCCGCTGATGGACAGACCGTCAACCGGCTTTGCCCGGAGATCGAGCTCGACCCCCTGGGTCCGAACGTTACCCGCGTTGGTCAAGTATTGTCGGGCGATGGGGCCGGTGGGCGTTTCGACGAGGATGCTCTGATTGGCCTGATAACCTCGGTCATCCGAGAGAAAGAGCGCGACGTTCGTAGTCAGACGGTGATCGATGAGCTTGGTCTTGAAGCCGACCTCGAAAGCATCGACCGTCTCGGGCTTGAAGGTCAACGGGGCTGGCCCATTCGCGAGCTGAACCGGCACGGACATATTGACGCCTGCTGATTTGAAGCCTCGCGAGTAGCCTCCGTAGACGTTGATGTCTGGCGTGAGGTTGTACAACAGGTTCAAGGTCCCCGAGGGCTTGCCGCCCTTGGCCGTCACGTCGAACGCCGCTTCCGGTGCGAAGGAGTTCCGGCGCGACGCGATCGCAGCGATCTGCGCCTCGGTCAGCCCGGCGAAGACCGGATCGGTCAGCGGAGTGGCATTGTCGGCGATCGGAAAGGACTGGAACGAGCCCGTTCGCGTCTCGTACGTATAACGGAGCCCGGCGCTGACGTGCAGCTTCTGCGTCGCATGCCAAGTACTGTTCGCGAAGGCCGAAATACTATTCACGACGCCGATCTGCAGGCCGCTCTGGGTCCAATTGTTGAGCGATTCGTCGGGGAACGCGGCGCCGAGCAGCCATTTGCCAGCGTCTTTTCCGTAGGTGTTGAACGGGACCTCCTTGGTGCGCTGCCAAAAGTAGTACAGCCCCCCCGTGTACTCGAGCGTCTTGCCACTGGGCGACGCGATGCGCAGCTCCTGGCTGAACTGATCTTGATTGGTCGGCAGGTTGCTCTGGATGTTGACGGCCGCCCCGGTGCGGTCGCCATCGAGCGAGGGATTCCAATTCCAGAAGCGGTAGGCGGAGATCGAGGTCAGGTTGTGCTCGGCAGGGATCTTCTGATCGAGCTGGAGTGACACGCCGCCCGTCTGCATGTTCACCGTGTACGGCGTATTGAGATCGATCTGCCGGGCACCGGGATCGATGGGCAGAGGTGTGTAGCCGACGGAGTTCGCGCGATCGTAAAAATCGCGCGTCGTGGCGCTACTACCGTCGGAGCGAGTCTTGGGCAGCACGCCGCGATTCAATTGGAAGCCCGAATAGTATTGCTGGTTGTTGTAGTCGCCGATCAGCCTGGCCTTGAAGCTCCGGCTCTCGTTGCGATAGGCGATTTCGCCCCGGATCCCCTGACTGTGATAGTCGTTCCAGGAATCCTTGTAGATCGTGTTGTAGACCGTACCGTCGCGATCGGTCTTGATACCCGCGAGACGGACCGCGAAACCGCTGTTACCGAGCGGCCCGGAGGCGGCAAACTTGGCCTGACTGTACTGGAAATTGCCGTAGCTCAGCTCGAGCTGAAGCTCGGGCGTGTAGGAGGCCGGATTGGTCTGAATGTCGATCACACCGGCGACGGTGTTCTTGCCGAACAGCGTGCCTTGCGGCCCGCGCAGGACATCGATGCTCTCGACGTCGAACTGATCGAACACGGCAATCGCCGGCCGCGCGTAGTACACGCCGTTCACATACACGCCGACGCCCGGCTCGATGCCGCTGTTGACGGTGCCCGCCGTCGTGCCAAGGCCACGGATCTGAATCGTGACGTTGCGCGGATTGAAGCCCAAGATCTGGAGGCTTGGCACTTGCTGTTGGACTTGGCGCAATGTGACGCCGCCCGTCGCTTCTAGGTCCCGCGCCGTGAGATGCGTCACGGCAATCGGCACTTCCTGAAGATTTTCGGCACGGTGACGGGCGGTCACGGTCACCGTGCCGAGCGCGCTATCTTGCTCGACGATCGCCGGAGCGTCGGCAACATCCGTCGCGGGGGCAGCATTGGCCGCTGGCGCGACCGGAGCCGGCGTATTCTCGGCGGGGGCGGCCGCGGGATCGGGAGCCGGCGCGGCTGCTGGCGGAGGGGCGGGGCTGGGCGCCGGCTCCGCGGGAGCCGGGGGGGAAGGCGGCGCTGCCGGCGGAGCTGTGCCGGGCGCTTCCGCCGGGGCGGGAGGCACAGCTGGAGGTTGCGGCGGTGGAGCAGGCTCGGGCGTTTGCGCCAACGCGAGCCCGCACCACAGAAAAACACCGGAGAAAGTCGCGAAGCCAGCAGTACGAAAGCTCAAGATTGATCGTCGTTCCAAAGACATTGTCAGACCTTTGCCACACGAACGAGCGCTGACTCGCCCGCTCGCAGCGCTCCAGAAACTCGCAAGGAAGGTTGGAGAGGTCGAGTGCGACCTCCAATCTGCGATCATCGTGCAACTTGCGACCTGACACTGTCAAGGACTTATGTCTTTTTTGCTAGACCAAAGCGGGTTTTGATGTAGAAGACTGCCGTGGCAAGGAAGAAACAGGTTCGTCTGGCCATCAATCTGCTCGCGACCGGCCGGCACAACGCATCGTGGAAGACGCTTGCCCACCCGGAGACGCTCTCGACCGATATCGACGGCTTCGTCCAGATCGCCAAGATCGCCGAGCGCGGCAAGCTCGACGGCATCTTTCTCGCAGACGGGCACGCGGGTGTCGGTGAAGAGTCGTTCCGTCGTCCATTCCGTTCACTGGCACCGTCAGTGCTGCTGGCCACGCTGGCCGCTCACACCAAGAACATCGGCCTAGTTGCGACGGTCCCCGCCCTTTACGGAAATCCAGCGACCGTCGCCCGCGACATCGCGAGCCTCGATCAGGTCAGCAAAGGGCGCGCGGCCTGGAACATCATCACCAGTCAAGGCGATGAAGTGCTCGAGATGTTCGGCCTCGACGCTGCGCTTTCTCAGGCAGAAAAATACGCAAAGGCAGAGGAGTTCGTCAGCATCGTCACGCAGCTCTGGGCCTCGCTGCCGCGGGAAGCGATCATCGCGGACAAGGCGAGCGGGCTGTACATCGACAAGGCGAAGACTCGCCCCATCGACTACCGAGGCGCATACTACCGATCTGCGGGTTTGCTCAGCGTCCCTGGCTACGGCGGTCAACGACCGGTCTTGCTGCAAGCTGGGGCGTCGGCGCTGAGCAAGGAATTTGGCTCGAAATGGGCGGATGCGCTGTTCACCAGCCATTGGCTCAAGGGTCAGGCGCAGGAGTTCTACAGTGACGTCAAGAGACTGGCCGTCCAAAAGTGGCAGCGCGACCCGGAGAAGTTGATCGTGGTCCCTGGCGTGTATCCGGTCCTCGGCTCGACCGAGGGCGAGGCCATCGCCCGCAAGTCCGAGCTCGACGAGCTGCTCGATCTCGAGCACATCAAGGGCAAGCTGGCAGAGCAACTCGACGTCGACCCAGCGCTCCTCGATCTGTCGAAACCGCTGCCCTACGAGAAGATCCCGCTCGACAATCCAAACAAAGACACCGCAATCCTCAGGCGAGCAAAGCTGGTCGAGGACGCCAAGCTACGGAAGCTCAGCACGAAGCAGGTGCTGCTCAACCACGTGACAGGTGGTCATCGCATCGTCGTGGGCACGCCCGAACAAGTTGCCGACGATCTGCTCGAGTGGATCGACGAGGATGCCTGCGACGGATTCAACTTCAACATCGATCGCTTCATCGACGGCCTCGAGCACCTCGTCGACTGGCTAGTGCCCGAACTCCAACGGCGCGGTCGCTTCCGCAAGGAATACGAGAGCACTACGTTCCGCGATAACCTCGGGATCGCGTAGCCAGCACACGGGTCCCGTGTCGCGAGCCATTGCACTCGCAGCACAGCTATTTTCCGGCGGCACCCCGCACCAGCCCTAGACCAATGTCTTTCTAAACAGAGTCTCGAACAATCGACTTCGGAAAGGAAAGTTAATCATGAGTGCGATTTTGGACGTGAGCAAACTCGAAGCCACTGGTGTGAGCTATTCGCCGCTGCACCCCACCATTGGTGCCGAGGTGGAAGGCGTAGACCTGAGCAAGCCCATCAGCGACGCAGTGCGCGACGACATCAAAGCAGGGCTGCTGAAGTGGAAGGTGCTGTTCTTCCGTGATCAGAACGTGAATCGTCGCCAGCATCTCGATTTCGCGAAGCGCTTCGGAGCGGTGTACACCCCACCCTATCCGGCGGATCGCCTGGTCGATGTAGACGGAGAGCCCGGCGTGCACCTGATCGGCGCCGATCCCAAGCAAAAGGAGTTCTACGAAAGCCAGCGGCGCCCCGGCATCGTCTATGACGGCTATCACTCGGATACCAACTGGCGCATCGTACCAAGCTGGGGCGCGGTGCTGCGCGCGGTCAATGTGCCGCCGGTGGGTGGCGACACGATCTGGGTCGACGCGGGAAAGGTCTATCGTGAGCTGCCCGAGGACTTGAAGCAGCGTTTCGAAGGGCTGCACGCGATCGTCGACTTCCGTGCCTCGCTGCAGCGCGCGGGCCACGACTACCCGCTGGTCGCGCATCCCATCGTGCGCACCCATCGCGAGACGGGTGAAAAGATCCTTTGGGTCGATTTCGGTAAGCATCCGCAGATCGTCGGCCTGCCCGACGCGGAAAACCGGGAAGTGCTGCAGCTGATCCTCGATCGCTACCGTAAGTCGGAAAATCAGGTGCGCTTTCGCTGGAAGCCCGGCTCAATCGCCTTCTGGGACAATCGCGGCGCAGTACACCGCGCCGTGCAAGACTACGGCGATTTCCCGCGCCAGCTCGAGCGCGTGCTGATCGACGACGAGCCCCTCTGGCGCAATCTGTGATCGCAGGCTGACGCGGGTGGGCCGCGCAAAACACGCTCGCGCCCATCCCGTCAGTTGGAGAACACACTTACGCGGGTCCGGAAGAATCCGGGGCCGACTCAAAATGAGCCGCGCTCGCACAGCCAGCGCGCGCCTGCGTCGAGCAAGAAACCGAGCGCGCCCACGACCAGGATGACAGCCATGAGCTCCGAATAGGCAAGGCGGTCGCGTGCGTCGAGAATGTAGTAGCCGAGGCCGGCATTGACGCCCAGCATTTCGGCGGGCACGAGCACGATCCACAGAATGCCGATGGCCAAGCGGATCCCCGTGAGTACGCTGGCTAGGATCCCCGGTAAGATGACGTGCACGAGCAGTTCATTTCGAGTCGCGGCCAAGCTGCGACCGAGTTCGAGCCAACGGGGATCGAGCGCGCGAACTCCGGCCGCGGTGGCGAGTAGAATCGGCCATGTCGCGGCAAAGGCTAGCAGAAACCAGATCGGTCGATCTCCGACGCCGAACACCATCACCGCCAGCGGCATCCACGAGATGGGAGAGATCATGCGCAGAAGCTGGATCGACGGTGACGTGAGCTGGTCGAACCATCGAGACCTGCCGACGGCTAAGCCCAGTGGTACTCCAACAAG
>Ga0247768_1000821_pt1 | contig 11124 bp, 6 predicted proteins | sample UWRJL016104C6_FD_179944 | JGI IMG/M metagenome (GOLD analysis project Ga0247768, IMG submission 179944) | Plant litter microbial communities from Arlington Agricultural Research Station in Wisconsin, United States - UWRJ-L016-104C-6 | ecosystem: Environmental > Terrestrial > Plant litter >... | reverse complement strand
GTGACCGATATCTGTTGTAACCGTAAACACTTTCCCAATTTCCGTTGATGATAAGTGCTGGAAGTCGTTGTCATCATCCACGAGAAAGCGAGATAGGTCGTCGTACTCTAGGTTCGCGACTCGTCCTTGCTTGATGATCCCATCCCGAATGCTATATCTTTGCGCCACTTCCTCACAATGTGCCTCGAACAAATCCGACGAAGGGGTAAAGTAGTCCTTCCTATCTCTTTCATCGACATCTGGACCACCCTGGGACATACGTCCAGCAGAACTCCTCTTCTTCTTTCGCCGATGCTTGCTCACTTCTTTCCCAACGCATCCTGGCAAGGGCTGCAAGTCGCTTTCGCGTGCCTGCTCGTACGCATATCGAAGAAGCGCATCGCGATCCGCCGGGTCGACGTGGAAAAACAGTGGGCTTCTCAAGTGCTGGATGTTCATTTTTTGGAAGAGCTGGCGCCAGCGCGCCATCCAAGTCGTCCCTTCTGCGTCCAGAACAAGCATTTCTCCAACTTTAGAAACCCGTCCTTCTCTTTCTCTTTCACCACCACCACAATCGCAATTCCGACCGACTCCTGCTGGATGTTGTGACGATGTTAGGGGTGAGGGAAGAGAGTCGACGCCAGTTTTGTAGTTTTTGATGTTCATCCGCCGTCCATGCTTGCGGATCCAGTGATAACGCTGATGCTCATCGTCTGTAAATGTGGCCGACGGAGTGCTTTCGCGCAGACGGGCTGCGACAGCAAGGCCACAGGGACCGGCCCCAATGATGATGATATCGTGGATGTGCATTCTTCTGGAGACTACCTTGGTATGAAATCAAATGTATAAGATGGTAGACGGGATTCTTCAATTAGATTTCTGGCTGTCTGTTGGACAACCGTGCGGCTGATGAAGAGATTGGGATAGAATACCACGACAGTTGCGTTGCCGAAGTTTGCGGAACTACATTGCGTACCCTGATGGCCAGTATTCAATGTTGCGGACCCCGATGGCCAAATTTCCTATTTGTGGGGGCCCACGCCAACATGGTACTCAACCTGACTATGAAAGTGACATCACAAAATTTTTAGCTAGCTCAATAAGTTATAAAGGCTAGCCTAGTAATTTTTTTTTAAAAAAACCTTTAATATTTACTATGAATATTTATTACCACAAAAACTACTGTGGTGGAGTGGAATGGGTGGTCTAACATTGAATTAGTTTTTAGGTGTTATATAACCTTATCTAATATGGGGAGCCTTGGCAGAAGTCCTTTAGGGACTTTTACTATGGCGACATAAACACTATTATACTTTACCTACCACAGCTATCAGCAATAGAGTGTATTATATTATAACTTTATGTTGCTATTTGCCTACTTATGCCTACTATCTTCCTTCTACCCTTTACTCCTCTCGTTCTGCCACCTACTGAATCGAACACAACATATCCACGATGGACCGGCGCATTCTCATTACCTTCCGCCCCTCCACAACACCTGAAACGAACTGGTTCCGCATAAAGCCATTTTAGCAATAGCTGAATGGCCATAAGCATTAGAAATGTTGGGATCCAAACTTGTAGGCAGCTGAGACTTCAACCGTCTAGTCTGCCAAGTTATAAGGCTGCAAATCCTTCAAAGTCGACCTTTCAACTAATCGTAAAGAGAATGAGTCACAGATAACGGTATATCAAATTAGCAAGACTGTCAAATGACACTGCTGATGTCTTTTTCTTCTGGTGTTCGTTGAAAGCAACGCATCAATGCAAAAACCAAGCTAAAGAGAAGAGGGTGGATTACTTGAAGACAACCCAGCATTTTCACTACATGCAGTTATCAACATGCCGTCCTCAAGCTACATTTTCAAATTTTTGGTTGAATACAAGAGATTCCATTAACAGGTTTCAAGGCCTGACAACGCACTGCTTTACCGTAATGCCTTTAAGGATTTCTCGAGTGTATCATAAATTCGGCACATCTGTTCAGAGCTGGCGGGATACAGAAGATGTAAAGAACCGTATGAGCGCTGTCATATATCACGAATGTCAGCGCCTGTGCATTATTCATACGGATGGGATGTGGTAGGGGTCACCATAGTTCTTACCAAGATTGGTTTTGCCTCTAGCGTCCCAGCACTTGCCCTTAGATGTTCATCAAGGCATTGGAGACTCGGTACCTACGAAATATACCGTTTCTATTCTTCCAAAGGCCTCACGCTCATGTACTAGAATCCATAACTTCGACTGTAGGGTTTTAACGAAGTGGTTCTCGTCAACTGGCGCAGCTTTACCTTCCGGAGTGCAAAAGGGCTCCTGCTTAGGAAGGTCCAGGTGTAGTGGCTTTGATCGGCGGTTAGGTTCGATATGGGATGTTGATACCGTTTTTATCTGTTGGCAATAGGGAACTTCATGAATTACTTCGAGATGGTGCGCAGCTAATGGTGTTTTATGCCGAACGTGCGCAGTTGCAGTAAGCCTCCGTTGACAAGGCAGCGTGCCTTTGATATCTGGTGGATGCATAATCTGAACTAAATCAGTATAAATCAAAGAGATTTTTTGTGATAGTACCTATTGATATACGGAATCACAACTCACTTTGTGTTTTGAAGTTGCCCTCTAAAAATTGTGGGCGCTCGTCCAAGACTGCTTTCAAGTACTGTTTGTCACCACAGTTTAGAAATTGCCCCAAATTCGAATACCGCGCCAATAATATCTGCTTAAATGCAAGACCTGAATCTGGTGACGCAGTATCCCTCCACCGCAAATGCTACTTCTAAGACGGGCTCGTTTTGGGGGAAGCCGGGGTACCATGAAAGAAATTAATGAATCCCACAGAAATAAACTTTATGAAGTTAATCCTGACAGGGTTTGGCGATAACGGAGAATCATTAATGCAGGCGAAGAGAAATTTTGCGGCAGATACGGCTGGGAACTAAATCGAATTGGCTATGTCAAAAGACTGGATGGGGAAAGCAGTTGGTCGAGGATACAAGTCTAGGTGTACTGAGGCTTCAACAGAAGGGTTTAAGCATCGCTGCCCTGCACTTGTCTGGTACACTTAACATGCAAATGCCGCCCTTACTTTCCTCTAAATCACAAAAATGGCCGCCCTGATAGCTTGTATATGCATCGAAACAAGGTCCATGTTGGCTCAGGGCCCACAAGAATCCTTCAGAACTCGTATGAACGACCTCGTCTGCAAATCTGCTCAGCTGACGGTGTTGCAAAGAGCAGCAGCATCTTTCTGGAGTGTGTTATTGTAACGCCGCCAACCGTTTCCTCGGAAGCAGCTCTATATGAAGTACACATTTGCATAATAGCACCAAGTCGAGGAATTCCTCGCGACGCTCCAGCCTTTCCCGGTTCGCAGATCTATATGTTCTGAAAATCTAAGGCCCGTGCACTTCAGACCTCATCATCACACCGCAAATCTGGTTTCTCGAGTCTTAGTATTTTCAATACTTACTTGAGGGTTTAAAGTGTGTATATCGGCCTTTCTTACATGCGTCCTAGCCCACGGAATAAAACGTTCTTTTTATTAGCGTTAAATATTTTGTAGTTGGTTAGCTTGTGGTAGAGTTATGAGAGGTTGAACTTACTGAGGAGAGGCCAAAATGCTAAGTACTGTTACATTTCAAAACATGTGCATACGCTTGATTGCATCGGGCGGACAGCTGGCCAACCGTAGCAAAGGCAGGCCCGACTGGTCGGGACAGCCCGTGACCCGCCACAATCCAACGGTTTTCTGATGTTATTTCTTCAACCAATGGAAATGGGAGTTAATCCAAAACACCACAATGCACGCAGAGATCGGTTAATGAATGACTGGGTATCAGATACGGCAACAGGGAAATTCTCGCCGCTCCGGCTCATTGGCAGTATCCAAGTCATAACAGCATGCTGCGTTATTAATGTGAACTTTTAGTCCCAACAGAACGAGCATTCGGGGCATGATGCATCTCGAGTGTCCAAATATCCTCCTGCTTTTTCTTCGCTTGCAGGCATACATATTGCACTTCGCCATGTGCCCACCGAGCACAAAGGTGTTGAATCAGACTCTGTAGGAATTATATTAAATGCAGAGGTGGGCATCGTTCCCATTCAATTAGAGCGACAAATACTGTGAATTGAAGGATGTATTTTCGATCTTCCACGTGATCTACACGTGATTCTTTGGCAGCTGATTCAGAATCTTAATCTGAGGATGTATCTATTCAAGAGCGGATGTAGCGTGTCTTTGGCCGGTGATAAACAACACATGCGACGCATGCGGTGCATGCAGTGTATACGGTATATCCTTTTCACGAACGTACATACGATTTTCCTGAGCAAGATATGTGCACAGCTTTGTTCCCGATATCTGCGGAGGGTCCCGGCGGGGAGTCAAACACCAAATCGTGATAGCTTGACTACCATGACCCCTGCCGGGGCCTCCAATCAAAACTCTATACGAACCTTAATAAAATCGGTACATCTCTGCCGAGCGACCGACGCTCAACGATTCTATTTGTGATAGGATTGATGTCCATATCAGAGATGTAGGGCCTACCGATCGGTGATCCATGGATTCCCAAAAATCCATGGATAAGTCCATCGATCGATTGGTGTATTTGACGCTTACCGCTCCAGGTGATAGCTGCGGTAGCCAGAGGCAGCTCTAAAGGTTATTTTGTCTCCTAGGAGAGGGTATCATTTTCGACTTAGCCTACCTAGGTATTCTACGTAATATAGTTTATTGTTGAGACGCGGCTTTATGCTAGCTTCCAACGGCGATAAGCTAGATTTAAGCGGCGCAGGACTGGATTCAAAGCTATGACGATAGACACAAATCTATAGTTTCCTCTCTTCGAGGGGAGGGGGGGGGGCATAGCTAACATCCTAATATCAAGGCCATTAGAGACGCTAGCTAGTTAAGGCAGTCAAAGTGAGTCTTAAATTGGTACTACAAATCCAACCAATTGGCGATCGGTCAAAACAGGCCGATCGCCTACTGCTTGACCTATGGGATCTAAAAATTGGTTGGTCCTACATCTCTGGTCCATATCTGATTAAATGTCGCACTGGGGGCTAGAAAGTACATAGCAGAAAGAATCACGATGAATAGAGGAGTGGTATTGCGTCAGTGTCGTGTGTTGTGGCTAATGAATCTGGCTCAGCATGTCTGATATTCTATGGTAAGATATAAACAGCACTACTATGAATAAGTACATTTCAATCTAATGTTCGAGGCTACTCTGCCCAGATTCCCAATATAACAACTCCGTTAGTCGATTTGCGATAGCCAAGAATATATATTCAGGTTCGTTACTGCATAAGAGTGGAGAGACTTGCACTACCCATTCATTCCTCTGAATAGGAAGTAATAGAGAGGGAGTATTCTGCATCTCTGGAGCGACCTGAGACTTGTCTTTGCGAGTACGGGTTCCGTTTAGGGTTGTGTCTATAGGTGGACAGGTTGACTTCGTCAAACGCATGTAGAAATTCCATTCTGAAAAGCTGTATTTCTTTGTTGTCTCTGATTTCATTGCTCGGATAGCGTTCCTAAGCTCGTTTGCTAGAAGAAGGCAGTGAGTTTGAAGGGTTGCTTCGCGGGTTTGATCCATCAGGTTCCGATGTGTTTCTAAACTTTGGTATCGGGTAGGATGGGCCTGTGCTTCCTGGGCGGAAGTATTTTCTCTCTGCTGTATAGTTTCGATATTTTCTCCTTCCATCGGGTGGTTAAGATTTTGCGCATGTGTTGTTACTCTTAATGATTGCCAGGCTTTTCTGATTAGGTATCGGCTACCTTGAAATAATCTACGGAATGGCGACAAGAGTCTGCGGTATGTTCCGTATACTGTATCAACCGAGTTGCCGATAAAGACTGTCAGAATCGGTACAGCTAGTAAGCTCCAAACGACAAAGAAAGATTTTCCAGCCTCACTTGTAGGGATTAAATCGCCATATCCGATGGTCAACAACGAAATGTAGGTAAAGTAGCAAGAGTCGCCGTAGGTCCAGTCTTGGTCTGCTTCCGCAACCTTGAAGACAGCGGCCCCGCCAAAGAGTATCATTAGAGTAGCGATGATAGATATGGTGAGCGCTATCCTACTGCAGGTTTTCTCCGCCTTCCGGGAAATTGAACGGATCAGATCGAATGTGTTCTCGTCCACCATGGGATTCTTACATTCGTTATTTTCGGCAAGAGTTCCTTCAAGCTCTTTCAGATATTTTCCCGTAAAGTGTTGGGTGACGCGGATATGACCTTGTTGAGCCATCTTTCGTACCGAGATGACCATTAATGCCACTAGCGCAATTCCGATGATGGCATAGAAGAGTAAAAACGTTTGGGCAGAAGCGTTTTTCGGCGTGAATTCTCCGCCGAGTCCGACTGTGAGAAGAGTAAAGTCGACAAAAAAGAGAGCATCGAGAATGGCCCAATCTTCAAGACTTGCAAATATGACAGCCCCGATCAATAGATACGCGGTGAGTGAAATGGACTGACGAAACAAAGCGGTTTCGAGCGAGCTCCATTCTGCTCGCCTGGGGTAATATCTTTTAATCGTGCCAAAACCGTGCAGTAATACGCAAAGTAGAGCAAGAAATGAGAAAGCTGATGAAGATATCGCGTAGTAATATGCTTGATTGAGTTTGGTGGTTTGGGCCGTTGTTCGTTGCTTCAATAGTATATTTGCTTCAATAATCATTCCCGCGAGTCCAAAGCATTGCGCCGATAGGCAGATCGAGCAGATTATAAAACCCAATAGACTCCAGCGGGGAAAAATGCAGAGTACGTTCGAGAAAAGCCCTGCGCAAAGGCAAATAATGTTCAATGTTCTGGCCCTTTTGATCGACAAGTTTAGTCCATACAAACACTGCAATCTTACAATTCCAATAGCTCACCATATCACGTTCATTTGATCTTGGACATGTGCCCCGTTATGGCCACCAGTAGTAATAGCCGTCCACCCCCCTATGAGCGAACAAATGGTGAACGCAGTTGCTAATGGACTCAAAGTGGCTGCAAAAGTTGGACACAAGTGGAATGCAAACCACCAACGACTATGGAAGTTACTATGCCGAAAAGCAGCATCTTTTGCAAATTATGGGAGAACACACCCCAAGCTAAGATTATGTTGCTCCATGGTTGCGGGCCCTTGTTCCGTATGCGGCCAATCGAGTTCCGCTGCAGGTAATTGGTTTTGAGAAGAGATCTCTAATCCTGAAGCGCTCATAGTTCGTATTCAGGCGATTTAGCAAGTGATGGAACCTGTCAAATTCAGAGTTCTTCCCGCTTTCTGTTATATAAAGAACGCAATTCATATCGCATAAGGAGAGGATAAGGCTGATGTCTTTTGTGGACTCGGGGTCTACCCCGCTTTAACACCCGAGAAGGCTAAACCGTTTCAAGAAAGACAATTTATTTGTTTCCCAGTACCGTGGGCCCGGGCGAGATAGAATGATCAGGTGGCGCACTTCGGTATGCTAATCATAAGGACATATCAGGTAGAATCATGATCAAGCCATTTACTGCGCAAGTCTATTGCATTGTGCTCCCCAGGCCCCTTCAGATGATGCCTTGGCCTGCTACATCAGGCTATCCTTGACGACATAAATCAGTCCGAGGGGCCATGTGCATGTCCTTGCGTCATGAGTAGGTATTGGGTTGAAGGGATACTGTACGGGTACTTACTGTTGAGCAAAGTAAGCACCAGGATGGCATTGGTGCCTGTTCCTCCATGGATCTCCAAGCCAAGGTCGTCCACTGTGACACTCGCTTGGTAAGTGTTCCGACCCACAATAGGATTCTTCCAAGAAGCCACCACTTCATGCTGATGATCAGGATCTCCCGCGATGCGATAAGCAACAAGTCCCATTGTGCCTCGTCCGAGCTTCGAGGATGTTGACTGCCAGATTCCACTCCCGCCGGCGAGAATGTTGGTCGGCGGGCTCATATTTGAGGTCCAAACTCCTTTGGAGGGCTCGTGAGAGGTTTTAGCCAGCTGTAGCTCCTCATTGGTTTGGTTCAAAAGAACAACAATAGTGCTTCGCCGATAAAGGTGAGAATTTCCATGTCTCGTATAATTAGCTTCGCTTTTCAGAATTTGGGGACCAATCCTTACACGTAGCCCATTTTCCTACTTTAGGAAATCTGGATGCCTTCAATGCTGGTGATTCTGAAGTCGAGATCTTCACAGTTAAAAATCCGAGGAGTGTGGTATGTTCCAACCAGAGCATCATCTGACTCGCCCTGCCTGCAGAGCCAAACCTGAAATGCAGTTTGTTGAGACTGGCGATAAAGTTCACTGCAAATATTGCCGGCTAGGAAATATCAAGATAGCGTGATGTATTTTAGCAAGGTAGCTTACCCGCCCTTGTCCTTGCCTGCCTTGTAGCCTCAAACCTGAAGTTTAGATTGTTGGGAGTCAAGATGAGGTGTTCAACCAACCTCTACTCAGTATCTACTACGATCGGTATCCAAGGTCCCTCCACCAACCGATCCAACGAGTAACTTCAGGGGGGTCTGAGAAGCCTAGATCTAGACCGACCTTTGAAGTGCTCCCATCATTTTCGGTTTATGTGAGAGCTTCTTCGGCTGTATTCGGTAGAATAGAACTCTCACTATGCAATACCCTCGTTTGTGCTTGATCCTGAGCGGAATAGGTCTATCGAGTCTCTCTGTAGTTATAAGAAGGGCGCTCCCAGATTGTGTTCTGAGGCACCAAGTAACCCTTTACACCCTTGCTCAGACGTTGTGGAAAATTTTATTTCGAGCTGCAACCATGGGCACTGGATCGAAAGTTATCTCTGTCATTCTTCGTCTAGGCGAACTCTGCAGCGCTGTCATTGTCACGGCCTTGATAGGTCGTTTTTTCTACTTATTGATCGCTGCGCCAGATGGGGACGCCAATAGCCGCTTGATATATGCCGAGGTGATCTCTTGTTTACAGATACTCTTTTCAATTGTGCTTATTCTTCCCTTTAAATATTCTTTCTTTGCCTGGCCTCTGGACCTGATCAATTTCATCTTATCCATGGTGGCGTTTGGACTTCTGGCCGACGTAAGTATTACAGAAACTGAAGATGCTCATCTAATCGATGTATAGCTGAACAGCTCCTGCACCTCATACTGGTATTGGAACTACTGGGGATATTATTGGGGACGCTTCTGGACAGTTGCACCGCGACATTCGATCACGTATCATGTAGTTGATTCGGCGGGTTGTGGATCTTGGAGATGCGTTCTCGCTTTTCTATTTATTGGAGGGATGGCTTGGATGCTGAGCGGAATTCTTGTAAGTTTTACTTTGAAGCACCCCGAACGTCGGCCATGCTAATCTGTGGGATCAGGGAATTTTTGTCTCTATCGAATTGCGGGCCGGTCGTGAGACACAGAGGTTGAAGTAAGTAGCACTGCGATGACCTCATTCAGGTCTCCCTACTAACAAGCTATAGGTCCATTAAGGAAAAGGTCGTACGCAAAAAGCATCAAGCGGCAGATCCCGAAATTCAGCAGTAATAACGAGATATACACGATATGGAATGCATGGTTGGGGATAAGAGGATTTGGAATCTGATCTATCAAGTTTTGCTTCCTAAGGTGTGCCTAATTCCGGTATAGTTTAGTGTTGAAGGCGCATCTCAGAGTTCTGATCAGGTTTTCTACGTTCATCTATTTTGAATTTTCTTGTTTTGCTCCACGTAAATTACGAGACTGTAAAACGATTTCTTGACGGTTCTTGATGGAGTTTGCACGCATAATGCTGAGATAGAGGATCTCATTCGGTGTCCCTAAAGATTCAATATGTGTGAATACGGCATGGCTCTTTAAATTAAGTGTTAGTGTTGAATGAGCTGTGAGGTGCATTCCACCCACCTTAGAAACCTCTTTATTACTAGCGTTACAAGAAGCTCATGCACTTAGTAATATTAGCCGCAGGCTACAGTATTAGCATGCACTCTAAGCTTAAAAGGGATCCCCGCTCCCCGCTCCGAGTAACGATTTATAATGAAAGCAAGCGAACGACAAAATCCAAATAATATCAATTTATACTTACTCTATACCAAAAGTGTTCTCGTTCTTCTACACCATGGGTGGGGGCGATGACTTTCCCCAACGCAAGGGACAATTAGATCTTACTCCTCTTGATACCTCCCACAGGTCGCAGCACCAGCCGCAATACTTGCGGGCGGTAGTTGACATGGGAAGGTAATCTAGCACTGATTCGTTGCCTTCAATAAAATTCAAGGTCACTAGTACTAATATGCTCTTTCCCAGCAATGGCATTCGATTCTCAATTTCAGACCTCGCTCCACCCACAGCTCGCATTCTTCCTACCCTCCACGTCCACCGCCTCGACATCAGCCTCTTTGACGCCCAGATTGATGATTCTGGTTCCCGTATCCCGATTCCCGATTCAGTCATCGATGATGTTGTTGCTGGCCTTCTCCGCTTCCAAATCATTTGCGCAGACTTCGGTGTTTCTAGTGACTTCATTCGCGTCATAGCTACCGAAGCCACACGTACCGCTATAAATTCGGTTGAATTCCTGCACAAAATTCTTACAGAAACCGGACTATCTGTCGAAATGCTAGCGAAGGAAGAAGAGGGGAAAATCGGCGCGTTTGGCATTGCAAGTGGTTTTCTGGAGATGGAGGGGATTGTCATGGACCTTGGCGGTGGGAGTATGCAGATAACGTGGGTAGCCATGCATGAAGGAGTTATTAAGATGAGTCCGAAGGGCTCATTTAGTTTTCCATATGGGGCGGCGGCACTAACGAAGAAGCTAGAAGCGCTGAGAAAGGGGAAGAGTCACGATGAGGCGCGTGAAGCGATAGAGAGGTTGCGTGAAGAGATGAGGGATAATTTTATCCACGCCTACAAGAACCTACAAATTCCGAAAGACATGATGAGAAGAGCGATACAACAGGGTGGTTTCAAGATATATCTTTCTGGAGGGGGATTCCGCGGGTGGGGATATCTGCTACTATCTCAAAATCAGACGGGGGGATACTACTACCCAATTTCCATCATTAATGGCTTTACTGTACCAAGCTCTGAGCTTACAGATACTGAAAAGCTGAAAAAAGTCGCCCGCACAGCACATAAAATTTTCAGGGTATCTGACCGTCGCCGAAAGCAGGTTCCTGCCGTAGCGTTCTTAG
>Ga0247768_1000820_pt1 | contig 11126 bp, 9 predicted proteins | sample UWRJL016104C6_FD_179944 | JGI IMG/M metagenome (GOLD analysis project Ga0247768, IMG submission 179944) | Plant litter microbial communities from Arlington Agricultural Research Station in Wisconsin, United States - UWRJ-L016-104C-6 | ecosystem: Environmental > Terrestrial > Plant litter >... | reverse complement strand
CGTCGCCGCGCGAGAATCGTCGAAGCCGACCGACCGGTTGTCCTTGCCGAGGAAGTCCAGCCCGGCCGACCACAGCAGCGGACCGGTGAGCACACCGACACCGCCGTCGTTACCGGCGAACAAGCCTTTGACACCGTCCTTGGTGAGCTTCGACGCCGCGTCGATCAGCTCGTCGACGGTCTGCGGCGGCTGGACACCGGCGGCTTGGAGCAGGCTTTTGCGGTAGAAGAGCACCTGGGTGTCGGTGGCCTGCGGGATGCCGTAGACCTTGCCCTCGACGGTCTGCGCGGCGAGCACCGCCGGGCTGAAGTCGCCCTTGACCGGCCCGATGACGTCGTCGAGCGCGACGACCTGGTTCTGCCGGACCCAGTCGATCTTCACCTGCGCCTCGAAGATGTCCGGCACCGCGCTGTTCTGCAGCGCCGTCACGATCTTCGAGTCGTAGTCGCCGGGGTTCCACCCGACGGTGACCTTGGCCTTGTCGTACGCCGCGGCGTAGCGCTTCACGGCGTCTTGCACCCCGTCTTCGCCGTAGGCGTGATACCACTGCGAAAGCTCGGCTTTCGGCGGACCTGTCGGCGCCGAAGAGGCCGTCGAGGGCGGCGGTGAGCCTTGTCGGCCGGTGTTGGACCCACACGCCGCCACGACGCCCAGCGCCGCCATCCCGGCCAACGACAAAAACCCGCGCCTGCTGCGCTCCATCCCCAGCCTCCCTCTTCGACGTGCCCTGAAGGCCACCATGAGGGCACCAGAGTCCCTGATGGTGGCCTTCAGAGCACTTTGGCACGCCGAAGATTCGGGGATTCAATCAGCGGTGCGAAGTACCTCCGTTGGGGGTGGTGGTGGGCGACGGTGTGGGTCAGAGCTGGGATATGTCGAGCTTTCCCTCGGAGTGGAACGCGCGGAGCCGCTTCTTGTCGAACTTGCCGACGCTGGTTTTGGGCACTTCGTCCACGAAGGTCCAGTTCTCGGGCAGCTGCCACTTCGCGACCTTGTCGGCGAGGTAATCGCGCAGCTCCTCGGCTGTGACGCTCTGGCCTTCCTTCACCACGACGGCCACCAGCGGGCGCTCGTCCCACTTCTCGTCCGGGATGCCGACGACGGCGGCCTCGGCGACGGCGGGGTGGCCCATCACCTGGTTTTCGAGGTCGACCGAGGAGATCCACTCGCCACCGGACTTGATGACGTCCTTCGCGCGGTCGGTCAGGGTGAGGAAGCCGTCGTGGCTGATCCGGCCGACGTCACCGGTGCGCAGCCAGCCGTCGTGGAACTTGTCCGGGTCGATCTGGTCCCCGCCGATGTAGGCGCCCGCGATCCACGGGCCCTTGACCTCCAGCTCGCCGACGGCTTCGTCGTTCCACGGCAGGATCTCGCCGGCGTCGCCGACCAGGCGCGCGGTCACCGAAGCGGGGAAGCGGCCCTGGGTGTAGCGGTACCTCCAGGCGTCCTCGCCGGTGGCTCCGGCGGGCGGGCGCGCGACGCTGCCCAGCGGGGAGGTCTCGGTCATGCCCCAGGCGTGCACGACGGAGACTTTGTGCCGCTCTTCGAAGGTGTGCATCATCGACGGCGGCACCGCCGAGCCGCCGATGATGACCTCCTTCAGGTGCGAGATGTCCTGCGGGTTGGCGTCGAGGTGCTGGAGCAGGCCTTGCCAGACGGTCGGCACGGCGGCGGCGAAGTTGGGCTTCTCCGCGGCGAGGATCTGCGCGACCGGGCCCGGCTGCAGGAAGCGGTCGGGCATGACCAGCGAAGACCCGACCATCAGCGCGGCGTACGGCAGGCCCCAGGACATGGCGTGGAACATCGGCACGATCGCGAGGGTCTTGTCGCCCTGGGCGAGCCGCATGCTGTCGCTCATGCAGACCTGCATCGAGTGCAGCCAGATGGAGCGGTGCGAGTACGCGACGCCCTTGGGGTCGCCGGTGGTACCGGAGGTGTAGCACATCGCCGCGGCCGAACGCTCGTCGATCTCGGGCCAGTCGAACTCGCCCGGCTGGCCTGCCAGCAGCTCGTCGTAGCTGTGCACCTCGATGCCTTCGGGCGCCTCCAGCGTCGAGGAGTCGCCGTTCGCGACGATCACGTGGCGGACGGTCTTCATCCCCGGGAGCTGCTTGGCCAGCAGTGGCACCAGCGTGCCGTCGACGATCACGACCTCGTCCTCGGCGTGGTTCACCACGAAGACCAGCTGTTCGGGGAACAGGCGGATGTTCAGTGTGTGCAGCACCGCGCCCATCGCCGGGATGGCGAGGTAGGCGGCCAGGTGCTCGGCGTTGTTCCACATGAACGTGCCGACGCGCTGGTCGCCCGTGATGCCCAGCCCGCGCAGGGCGTTCGCCAGCTTCGCGGCGTGGACGCCGAGTTCGCCGTAGGTCTCGCGGCGGGTCCCTGAACCGGTCCAGGTGATCACTTCGCTCTGTGAGTGCACCGTGGTGCCGTGGCGAAGCAGTGTCGCCAAGGACAGCTGCCCGTCCTGCATCGTGCTCAACATGGGTGACTCCTGCGGGTTGTTCGGCTGTGAACTCCGGTTAACGCGACTCTAATGCCGAGCCGGTGGTCCGGGCATGGGCCCGGATCGCATCCGTTCCGTCACGGTTTCGCCGCTCGCCGGGACCGGGCCGGGATTGGACGCCGTTCAAAACCCGAGGGCGGGGGTGTGGCGGGTGTCCTACGAACGGGTGTCTGATCGACATCGTTTCCGGCCTCGTCCTGGGGTGCCGAGCATGATCGACAACGGTGTCCCGGGCTCGCCGGGGCGGGGCTCGGCGAGGGGTGTGCGGCATCGGTTCCGGGGGATCGCTACCTGAACCATCGGTAGCCCGCGCCCGGCTCGAAAATGGACACTCACTGGACATCGGCATGTCCACTCCCCGATGGCCGATTTTTGTTGGCACTAAACGGACTCCGGCGTCATGGCCGAGTCCGTCCGGCAATTCCGCGACCGGTCGCGCGGTGCTTGCGAGCTGATCATCCACAAAGGACTCACGAGCTGTTTTTCACCGCCGGAAACGATCATTTCCGGGGCTATTCGGAGGCTGCCTCCGGCGCCTTCCGGAGCCTTCGAAACAGGCCTCCGGAGGGCGCTGGAAAGACCGTTTTCGCTGGCCGGGGACGTGGTCCGGCGGGTTGCCCCGGAAGTGGCAAGACGGGTAGGAAGTGCGTGTCGGTTTCACGCCCCTGACTTGGGTGGCGTTTACTGGGGCCGTGGTAAGAGACGGCTTGGCCAGCGCTTGCACCTGCAAGCATCTGGGTAACAGGTCGTCGCCGCGATAAGCGGAACTCGAGATGGAAAGGACTAATACGTTGGCTCTGCCCACGTTGACTCCGGAGCAGCGCGCCGACGCCTTGGCCAAGGCGGCCCTGGCTCGTAAGGCCCGCTCCGAGCTGCTTGCCTCGATCAAGTCCGGCCAGGAGAGCATCGACAAGGTGCTCTTGAAGGCCAAGGAAAACAAGACCATCGGCAAGACCAAGGTCACGCAGCTGCTCAAAGCGGTACCGGGCCTCGGCGCGGTCAAGGTCGCGGCCCTGCTCGAGCAGGCCGGCATCGACCCGGACCGGCGCGCCGCCGGCCTCGGCGAGCGCCAGCGCGAAGCGCTGATCGACGCGCTCAAGTAAGACGTTTTCGCAGGTCAGAAGTTGCTTTATCGAGGCGCTGGCGGTGGAAAGTGTTGCGCTGGCGACACTTTCCACCCCCAGTCCGCGAGGCCTGGGACGCTGGAGAGGTGAACAAGCCGCTGACCGGGTCGCAGCTCATCGGTGCCTACGCGCGGGGTGATTTCCTCTTCGCCAACGCGCGGCAGACGATCCTCGCCCAAGGTGTTTCCGCCGAGCTGAGCGAGACCGACCCGGTGCTGCTGGCCGACTCGGTCACGAAGGCGCTGGCCGAGTCCGAAATCCCGATGGCCGTCGGAGTCCTCCCGTTCGACACCAGCGCTGGAACGCTCCGGCCAGGCCATCTGGTCATCCCACGGACGCTTCACCGCGCCGGGCCGGTTCTCGAGTCGTTCGCCCGAGAGGTCCTCGCGCCGCCCACGACCGTGACGCCCGTGCCGTCCCCGGAGCGTCATCTCGTCGCCGTGGCCAACGCCGTCGCCGCCCTTCGCGACCGGAACCTGCGCAAAGTCGTCCTCGCGCGTGCCCTGGACCTGGAGTTCGCGGACCGGGTGCGCTCGGAGCGGATCGTCCGCAACCTCGCCAAGGACAACCCGCGCGACTACACCTACGCCGCCGCGCTGCCGGATTCCCGCACGATCGTCGGCGCGACCCCGGAGCTCCTGCTGGCCAAGGAAGGCCTCCGGGTGGTTTCGCATCCGCACGCCGGGACCATGCCGCGCTCGGCCGACCCGGTCGCCGACCGCGCGAACGGGGAAGCGCTCCTCGCCTCGGAGAAGAACCACATCGAGCACGCCGCGGTCACCGAAGCGCTGGTGGAGACGCTGCGGCCGTTCTGCCGATCGTTGGACGTGCCCGCCGAGCCGCGGCTCGTCTCGACCCCGGCCGTGTGGCATCTGGGCACCACGATCACCGGCGAACTGCTGGACCGGGACATCACCGCGCTGCGGCTCGCCGCGGCCCTGCACCCGACCCCGGCGATCTGCGGCACCCCCACGGACGCCGCGCGCTCGCTGGTGGGCGAGCTGGAACCGTTCGACCGCGGGTACTACGCGGGCGCAGTCGGCTGGGTGGACGCCGATGGCGACGGCGAGTGGGCCGTCGCCATCCGCTGTGCCGAAGTCGCCGACACGTCCATGCGCCTCTACGCCGGCGGCGGGATCGTGCCCGCCTCCGACCCCCAGACCGAGCTCGACGAGACGTCGGCAAAGTTCCAGACCTTGCTCCGCGCGATGGGCCTGGACCTGCCCCAGTGACCGAAGGGCGGCTTCAGCGCGTGAGCGGCGGTGAAGGGCGCCTTCGAGGTGTCGAGCACGCCGAACGTCGGCTTCGGCCGCTTCACGGCTGCCACCAGCGTTCGGTCACTTCGACGTCGTCTGTGGTCAGGAAGGCCACCGCGGCCCGGTAGCCGTCGGTCACCTTGAGGTCCTCGAGCCGGGTGCCGGCCGGGTCCAGCGCCGGGTCCTCGGAGCCGACAAGGCGTGCCCGCTCGTCGAACCGCGACAGCGTGATGGACTTCAGCGGGATCTTCAGGCCGCGCCCGGTCGCCTTCATCAGGGCTTCCTTGCGCGTCCAGTAGGTGAAGAACGCCGACGCGCGCTTGTCGGCGTCGAGCTCCGCCAGGCCCGCCAGCTCGGCGGGGTTGAGCGCGTACTCGATCAGCGAGTCGTCCGCGCGCCGCGCCGCCCCTTCGACGTCGAGGCCGAGCGGGGTACCCGAGGTCACGGCCACCCCGATCACCTCACCCGAATGCGAGATGGACAGCGCGAGGTCGGCCCCCGGGACGCGCGGGATGCCGTGGGGCTTCCCGCAGTCGTCGCAGGTCGCGTCGAACTCGATCGAGTCCGTCGCGCGGCCGAGCCGCTCGCCCGCGACCGTCTTGGCGAGAACCCGCCCGGTCAGGAACCTGCGCTGGTCGATTTCCTGGCGGTAGGCCGCGTGGCGGCCTTGCTCGAGCGGGTCGAGCAAGGCCAGGTACCGCGGCTCGTTGGGCAGCGGGCTCGCCCACCAGACGGTGCACTCGATCACGCGGGCTGCTCCTCGAGCTCGCCCTTCTTCTCCTCCACCGGCGCCTCGTCGAGCAGCGTCGTCTCATCGAACGGCGATTGCCCGGACAGGACGGCCTCGACCTTGTCGCTGTCGATCTCCTTCATCCAGGTGCCGATGAGCACGGTCGCGACCGAGTTGCCCGCGAAGTTGGTCAGCGCGCGCGCCTCGGACATGAACCGGTCGATGCCGACGATGAAACCGACCCCGTCGACCAGCTCCGGCCGGTGTGCCGACAAACCACCCGCGAGGGTGGCCAGCCCGGCGCCGCTCACGCCCGCGGCGCCCTTGGAGGCGATGATCATGAACAGCAGCAGCCCGATCTGCTCCCCGACGGCCAGCGGCTTGTCCAGCGCGTCGGCGATGAACAGCGACGCCATGGTCAGGTAGATCGCGGTGCCGTCGAGGTTGAACGAGTACCCGGTCGGCACGGTGATGCCGACGACGGGCTTGCTGACGCCCAGGTGCTCCATCTTGGCGATGAGCCGCGGCAGGGCCGACTCGGACGACGACGTCGACAGGATCAGCAGGAACTCGCGGCCGAGGTACTTGAACAGCCGGAAGATGTTGACCTTCGAGATCAGCCACATCATCGCGCCGAGCACGACGAAGACGAACAGCAGGCAGGTGATGTAGAAGCCGATCATGATGACCAGCAAGCCCTTGAGCGCCGCCCAGCCGGAGCCGCCGATGACCGCGGCCATCGCGCCGAACGCGCCGATCGGGGCGGTCCACATGATCATCGACAGGATCCGGAAGACCCAGCGCTGGATGTTCTCGACGCCCCGGCGGATCGGCTCGCCCCGGGTCCCGAGCTTCTGCAGCGCGAACCCGGCGAGCAGCGCGACCAGCAGCGTCTGCAGGATCTGGCCCGAGGTGAACGCCGAGATCAGCGTCGTCGGGATGATCCCGATCAGGAAGTCGGTCGTGGACTGGCTCGCGACGACCTGCGACTGGCCCTGCTTCGCCACCGCGCTGGTGATGTGCAGGCCCATACCCGGGTGCAGGATGTTGCCGACGACCAGGCCGACCGCCAGCGCGACGGTCGACATGATGAGGAAGTAGCCGATCGCCAGGCCACCGACCTTGCCGACTTTCGCGGCCTTCGCCACCGATCCGACCCCGAGCACGATGGTGCAGAAGATGATCGGCGAGATCATCATCTTGATCAGGTTCACGAAGCCGGTGCCCAAGGGCTTCAGTCCCTTGGCGAAGTCGGGGAAGATCAAGCCGACGGCGATACCTAGGATCACCGCGGCGATGACCGCGATGTACAGCAGGTGGGTGCGATCCCGCCGGGCGGCGGGCTGCTCGGTCGACATGGAGTTCCTCCTCGGCCGTGATGGTGGCGAAGCGCAACCTACAGTGTTCGGTTTCGGTTTCGCTGGGCGACAGTGTTGACATTCGACAACGAATCCGGCTATCGGGGTGTTAATGTCGGGTAAGCAAGCGCTTAGTCGCCATGGAGGAGACCGGCATCATGGATTTCACCCTCAGCACCGAAGAACGCGAGGTCCGCGACTGGGTTCGCACCTTCGTCCAGCGCGAGCTGGTGCCGCGTGAGCAGGAGGTTCTGCGCCGCGAGCGGGCGGGCAAGCCCGGCCTCACCGGCGACGAGCTGACCGAACTGCAGCTCAAGGCCAAGGAATCCGGGTTCTGGGGGGTCCAGACCCCCGAGTCGCACGGCGGCATGGGCCTGTCCGCGGTCATGACGGCCCTGCTGGAAGCCGAACTCGGCCGGACGTTCGTGCAGTTCCGCTTCGGCGGCGCGGCCGACAACATCCTCTTCGGCGCCACCGCCGAGCAGCAGGAGCGCTACCTGCTGCCGACGATCGCGGGCGAGCGCAGGTCGTGCTTCGCGATCACCGAGCCCGGCGCGGGCTCCGACGCCAAGGCGATCCGCACCTCCGCCCGCAAGGACGGCACCGACTGGATCATCAACGGCGAGAAGACCTTCATCACCGGCGGCAACGAGGCCGACTTCGTCATGGTCTTCGCCATCACCGACCCGGAGAAGGGCGCGAACGGTGGCGTGACCTGCTTCCTCGTCGACCGCGACATGGGCTGGCGCTCGGAGTACATCGACACCATGGGCGAGTGGGGCCCGGCCGCGCTGATCTTCGAGGACGTCCGCGTGCCGGAGTCGCAGATCCTCGGCGAGCTCGGCCACGGCTTCGACCTGGCCATGCAGTGGATCGGCCGCGGCCGCTACCTGCTGCCCGCCCGCGCCATCGGCTCCTGCGAGCGGCTGCTGCAGATGGGCATCGACCACGCCAACACCCGCTCGACCTTCGGGCAGCTCATCTCCGAGCGGCAGGCCATCCAGTGGATGATCGCCGACTCCGGGGTCGAGATCGAGGCCCTGCGCTGGCTCGTCCTGCACGCCGCGTGGCAGGTGGACGCCGGGATGGACTCACGGCACGCCCAGTCCGTCGCGAAGCTCTACGGCGGGGTGAAGGCGAACGAGATCGTCGACCGGGTCCTGCAGATCCACGGCGGCATGGGGTACACCCGTGAGCTGCCGATCGAACGCTGGTACCGCGAGCTTCGGCTGCTCCGGATTTACGAAGGCACCGACGAGATCCAGCGCCGGACCATCGCCCGCAACCTGCTCAAGGGGCACGTGAAGGTCGGGGGATCGCTCGGCTGAGGCTGAGCGCCGGTGGGGGCGGAGCGTTTTCCGCCCCCACCGGGGGCCTATTCCTCGGTTTTGGCTCTCATGGCGATGGGAACGCCTGCCAGGTCTTCCTCGTTGCACAGCAACTTGACGTCGTAGTACGGGGAACCCTTGCGGTCGTCGTAGTCCAGGTGGATGGAGAGCACGTCTAGGGGTTCGCCGAGCCACTCCTGGGCTTGACGCAGCCAGGCCGACGCCCGTTCCAGGGCCGTCGGGAGGTCGTCATCTCGGAATTCCACCGGGCGATAGGGCACATCTTGTACCTGATCCCGAGGATTTGCCGGCACCGGCAGGCCTGGTGAGAGACCCGAGTCATCCAGTTCCAGTTGGATCGTTTGCTCAGTCACCTATCGAGCGTCCCCCAGTAATGCCGCCGGGGCAAGGCGTACACGCCTAAACTGGGGTTTAGTCCGGGTATGGACCCGCTCCACCTGGGCCGCCGGTGCCCCGGAGCTTCACTTTCCACACCTGTGAGACAACTGTGCGGCAGCGTTCCAGGTCGAGTTCGCCGCCGATGCCGGCGCAGCCGAGAGCCCTCATGGCCAGCTCCGCGAAATGCGCCGCGAGCTGGTCCAACGTGAGCGGACCCCGGGGTGAGTACCACCTCGCGACCCCGCTGCACATCTCCAGCAACGCCAACCTGGTCACCGCCGGTCGGGCCGTGTCGAAGGCGCCGGCGGCGATTCCGGCGTCGATGGCCTCCGCCCACAACAGCTCGTAGTCGTCCCGTAATTTGACGACAGTGCGCTTCGCCACGGCGGAGAGCGCGTGCACCTCGTTGTCCACGACGCGGGTCTCGTCCGGCTGCACGGCGTGGGTCATCACGTGCAGGGCGACCAGATTGCCCAGCCGCAGGCGTGGATCGGCCACTCCGCCGGAGACCAGCGTGGCCGCTTCGAGCAGGCGCTCCAGCGACTCGCGCATGATACCGGCGAGCAGTTCTTCCTTGGTGCCCATGTAATGGTAGAGGCTCGCCGACGAAAGCTTGGCCGCCTGAGCCAGATCCCGGATGCCGGTACCATGGAAACCTTTGCCCGCGAACAGCTTCACCGCGGCCGCTCGGACCCTCTCGCGGCTGTCTACAGCCATCGGGCGGCCACCCTGTCGTAGCTGCCCGCCAGCAGGTCGCCCGCTTTGCGCAACTCGCCCTTGGCGACCCGCTCGGACGGGGTCATCGGGAGGGCGTCCGCGAACGCCCAGTACCGGGGAATCTTGAAGTAGGCCAGTTTCCCCGCGCAGAACGCGCTCAACTCGTCAGGTGGCGAATTTTCGCCCTCCGGCACGATGTACGCCTTGATCTCCTCCCCACGCAGCTCGTCCGGCACCGCGATCACCGCCGCCAGCTTGACGTCCGGGTGCAGCATCAGCGCGCGCTCGACCTCGTCGGCCGACACGTTTTCGCCACTGCGCCGGATCATGTCCTTGGTGCGCCCGACGTAGTACACGCGGCCTTCGGCGTCCATGCTCGCGAGGTCGCCGGTGTGGAACCAGCCGCCGTCGAACGCTTTCGCGGTAGCCTCGGGATCGTTGTGGTAGCTGTGCATCAGCCCGATCCCGCGGATGACCAGCTCACCGGTTTCGCCGCGTGGCAGCGGTTTCCCGGCGGCGTCGGCGATCATCACCTCACGATCGCGGGACGGCCGCCCGATGCAGCCGGTGCCGACCAGCGCGTCGTGATCCTCCGCCGCCATCCGGATGTCACCACCGGTTTCGGTCATGCCGAAGGCCTCGAACCAGGGGACACCCCAGCGCGCCTCCAGCTCGGCGTGGAGTTCCCGCGGAATCGCCGACGCGCAGATCGCACGCACCTTGTGCCGGGTGTCCTCTGGAGTGGCGGGCAGGCGCAGCAGCAAGGTCGGCATCAGGCCGAGGCAGTAAAACCAGGTGACCTCATGCTCGCGCACCTTCGCCCAGAACGTCTTCGGGTGGAACCTGTCCAGCACCACCAGCGTGGCGCCGGAGGCGAGTCCCAGCGCGACGTTCCACTGTGGATCGATGTAGTGGAACGGTTGCGCGGTCAGCAGGACATCGTTGTCGCCGACCGCGGGGAAGTCCTGCGCGAGGCTGTTGGCGAGCGTGGTCCAGTACCGGTTCGGCAGCACACAGCCCTTCGGCGCGCCCGTGGTACCCGAGGTGTACTGGATGTTGACCGGACGCTCAGGTTCGGTCGAGAACCGCTCGGTCGCCTCGGCACGCTTTTGCTTCAGCCCGGATTCACTCAATTCGGCGACGGTAAGTACCCGTTCGAGTTTGGTGTCCGGCGCGATTTTCCTCAGCAGCCCGGCGAATTCGTCCGTGGCGACGGCGAACCGCGCGCCGGAGTGGTCCAGCACGTGCGCGCCGTCGAACTCGCGGTAGTTGATGTTGATCGGCACCAGCAGCGCGCCGAGCTTGGCCAGCGCCAGCCAGATCAGCGGGAACTCGGGCTGGTTGCGCAGCATCACCGCGACCCGGTCGCCGGGCTCGACGCCGATTCCCCGCAGCGCCACCGCGAGCTGGCTGGTGCGCGCGTCGACCTCGGCGAAGGTGAACCGCTCGCCGGTCTCGTCGAAGATCCACGCGGTTTTCGCGGGCCAGAGCCCGGCCGCCCTGGTGACCAGCTGGACGAGGTCGTCGGTCATGCCCGGCTCCGGAACGCCTCGGCGGAAGCCTTGACCGCGGCCGAGTGCTCGGTGATCAGCGCGTGACTGACTTCCAGCTCCAGCGCACCTTCCAAGGTTCCGTCGAGCCCGGCGTCGAGCGCCCGCTTCGCCATCGTCGCGGCCTCCGGCGGATGCCCGGCGATCTTCGTGGC
>Ga0247768_1000819_pt1 | contig 11131 bp, 8 predicted proteins | sample UWRJL016104C6_FD_179944 | JGI IMG/M metagenome (GOLD analysis project Ga0247768, IMG submission 179944) | Plant litter microbial communities from Arlington Agricultural Research Station in Wisconsin, United States - UWRJ-L016-104C-6 | ecosystem: Environmental > Terrestrial > Plant litter >... | reverse complement strand
GTGAGCTGCAGAGACGTGCGTAATATCCATTTACCGTGGGCTTGAAAGCTGCATTCTCGAGCTAATGGAACCCATCTTTTGAAGAAAAAGAGCTAGTAGGTCGTGGAAATATGGCGATCTGTTGTGAAACAGAAAACTCACGCAATCTTCAAGACAGCCTCGTAAACGATATGAAGTTTACTGATAAAGTCCTGACGTAAACGCGAGTATTCCACGGTCGTACGTAATACCTTCCGGTGAACTCGGTTGAACTTACCTCACGAAAGGCACAGCCTCCCAAGTGCCGTTCAACTAAGACCAAAACGGAGCCCTTCAACCTGCGATCGCTAAATTCAGGCTAGTTTTTATGCTCCTGTCAACATTGGAAACTCACGTCTTCAATAATGAAATTCTCACAAGCTTCGGAAAATGAAGATGTCAGCGCGCCCGACACTCTTTGTGAAATCTGCTCCGGTATCACTATTTCTGGCATGAAGAGTCGGCGAGGGTACTTCCATCATCCATCAGTCGCGTCACTTCGCCAATCCGCAGACACCTGCCAAACGTGTCAACTCTTCTGGCGCATCTTAGGAATCAGGGATGATGATGAACTGTTACAGAATCCATATCGGAAGCGTGAACCGCAGAGTCCAATCATGGTCAATCGCAGGCCATTGGAAATGTCAGATGAAGAAACCTCGTGGCCGACTCAGGTGGTCCTGGTAGCACGGACTGGGTGCAAATCGACTCGACCATTACATGGCCCAGAAAATTCGGATCACGAGCGCGACAATAGTAAGCTAAAGTGTATGGTTATTAAAGTTGTGAACTCGTGCATATGCGATGGGATTTACAGTCCCGACCTTGATAATTGTCGAGGATGTAACAACAAGCCGGTACTCAAGGTCAATTGTGGAATATATACTTCGGAAGGTCGGTATTCTTTGCTGGCAGTTTTCAATGCTAGTTTTGACCAGGAAACTTAGGTTCTTGCTCCGGTATCATAACTAAAGTGCAAATACCGTTAGGAGCAGTTGACCAAGGAGTCGTTGACATTGCTAGAGAATGGATCTGGACCTGTCAAACTAAGCATCCTAATTGCGAACGCGAAGCTACTGGTCTGTTTAGGGACATCACTCCCCGTCGCATTGTGGATGTTCGAAACGGAACAGTCAAGGTCTCGACTTATGATAAGCAAAGTCCATACCTGACACTCAGCCACCGATGGGGTAAAGATCCCCAAGGTTCTTGGGTTTCTAATTCATCTAATATTAACGGGCGAGAGTTCGACGTTGAAGACGAACTACCGTCAACGATACAGGATGCAATCGGCATTACCCGGCTCCTAGGGTACGACTTCATATGGATAGACTCCCTCTGTATCGTGCAAGATGACCCGGACGACTGGGCAACCGAAGCCGGAAGAATGTCCGGAATCTACGCGAACTCAACGCTCACGATTTCCGCCGATGCTGCAGCGGACGATTCTGAAAGCTTTCTTTGTGTTCGGGCAGCTTGTTCTGAAGCCTTCAGAAGCTTCCCTGCAAGAAAGAAGAAAGACAGCCAAGAGCGCATCTCAATACATATTCGATATACAAATCGAATGCAAGATGTTGGTCCTTTTGACGGCGGCATCTTCGGATCCGACATACTCGACTCTCCTCTACGCACTCGAGGTTGGATACTACAAGAGCGCATCCTATCCCCCCGAATCCTGCATTTCGGAAAGCATCTACTCTTCTGGGAGTGCAGGACCTCTTGCTTGGCGGAAGACGAACACACTTTCCCTTACGAGAGACGGGAAACCTCTGTACCGTTTTTGCATCTCCTCCAAAACTCAGCTGAGAAGAGGATAGATGCGTATAATGCATGGGCTTACCTTGTGAAAGAGTACTCTTGCAAAGAATTGAGTCGGTCGGACGATAAGCTACCGGCCTTGTCCGGTCTGGCTCAGGTCATCGCTAGTAGAACCGGGGATCAATACCTCGCTGGTCTATGGCGTCAAAATCTCCACTTGGATTTACACTGGGAAAGAAAGGACTCCTATCAAATGGCTGAGCTGACTTCTCTGTGGCGCGCACCATCTTGGTCCTGGGCTTCACATGATTATAGCGTTGTCCACTTCCTCACCCATGATGGTCTGACGGCTTCTTCTTCGCAGAGTCTGGATATGCCCGACCCGAGTTTCGAGCTAACGTATGTGGATATCATTCCAGAGTCGCCATTCACCAATTTGGTCGGTTGATATATGCTCACGTCAGTGTCAGCGGTGTCATAATCGCAGCGGTAGACTGGGGAGAGCTGCTACCGGCGATGAGACGTCCAGACCTCCAACGGTTTTCTCATCCTCTGGCTGCGCTAGATCTTGATTGCCATACATACGAACCCGCATCTGACACTGAAGTGCAGTATATTGGAAATATAAACAGCATCGATAGCCCCATTGATACAAATTTTCGGGCGTGCGAAATCGTGTATTGTATGAAATTATTCGACAGAACGTATAATGGGGCACACCGATGTCTGATTCTTGAACATGTTGATTTCACATTGGAGTTTGAGATCTGGAAACCGGTGTTTAGACGAATTGGGATCGGGGAGATATATGATGGACATTTTGATGGAGCTGAGGTGTCGAATTTTGTACTAATATGAAAAACCGAACTGGTTCCCAACTTCACACTTCTGGGCTACCATGATCCAGATACAATGCGGCCCCCAGACCACTTTAGAGCTACATTCGTCCTAGATCCCAACACTGGGTCTGTCGCAGGCCAAGGCAAGGGACTACAGTACTACTCTGGTGAGGGGATTTTACCATTGGACCAACACTTTTCGCTCCATCCAATCTACCGTCAACGATCCAGCCGCTCCTCGACCCCTCTCGCGCCATATATACGGCGGCGAATGGTGTGCTAGTGAATCCGAGTAGATCCGACGCGCCTATCTCCTCTTACATCATTGCGTGTTGTCTGCGTGTATGATGAGTTCGCCGCGCCTCTTCCTAATCGCAGGTTCAGTAACACAGCTTTCCCCGCTTTCTTTCTGGCTATTTTATACGATGTGTTGCACATGCTGCTGATTCGCGTACTGAGAAGATGCTACGACGTCCTCTTCCCGTATTAATAATAAATAGTATTCCACGGCAAACCCGATTCAGTAGTTCCGAAGCAAACGAATTTGTTGGGCATCTCTCCACTAATCAAGTGGACACCTCTCAAGTGGACATCTTGATGCCGTCCAGTTACTTCAAGGTATGGAGCTCTTCGTATGAACTGCAGGTTGTGCTCGGGCGAGCTCCGAATCTGCATGATGATCTGCACCCTGTTTCCTGGTCGCATTGATCTGCGGCTAAGGCCCCATGCACATCCCTTCTGTAGTTGCAAGCGATTACATTCCCACTATACCGATTGGATTGGGCGATTTCCAAGGAGGGCTATCGATTTCATCGAGTCAGGAGCCTGAGTGGGGTATATTCGCTACGCGGATGCTCCAAACCAGATGAAGAACGATTCGGCGGGACGGCTAGCACATCATCAGCTGAAGAACAGAAACGATAAACGAATGAGGTCTCATCGATCACTTTTACTACCCTGAACGAATGCTTGGGAGGAGGCTTTTCGAGTTAGATTCGTACAGACCCCCGCTATTAGTGGGTACTAGGACGCATCCGATCCTGCAGTGGTCCTAGCGCTGTTGATGATATGCAAAGACATGCATTGCCAGCAAAGAAGCATGATATGGGTGGTTTAGAGATTTGATGTGCGGTCGGGAAGCAGGATGAAGATCATTGGAAGAGGCAACTAGAGTGTGCATATGGGAGGCGCCTCCCGATTCTTCAGATCACAAAATGGACGATCCGATCGGTTGGTCCCTTCAGCCGTTCATTTCTTTTGCCGCCCCCCCCTCCCTGCACTACAACATCTATTGTACTACCTTCGCAATAGTTCCATATATCTGTTTATTATTGCATCTTGCTAATACCACTTTAGTACTAGCAAGCCAGAAAAGTGAAGAACTCAGAGCTCAAGTAACTGCATGTTTCTTTTCGTTGCGAATGATAACCAATCCGCAATCATCTGCACCCTTGACCAGAGTGGACTAAAGCGTGCAGAATTCCGTGTGCGGTTGACTGGAATGGTAAATGGTCGCTTATTTTCCACTTTTCTGGCCCGCTAGAGTGGGATCGTCGTCATTCACTTCGGCGTTCTTCAGCTGGCGGTAAGAACGCCATGTCTCGGCGCCACCCAATCCCAGCATGAGTTGAACTGTTGCTCAACATCTTCAACCAACCACAATGGGATCACAAGTGAATCCACGCCATACAGTCGCCTATCCATCGTACTGATGTGTTCGATAGCTTCCCCACTCTTGATTATCGTAATGCACCTCGCTCCAGCTGGACTTGGGTAGCACTGCATAAGAACTGCCCGTCATGACCTCGTGCTACCAGTTCCGATTCATGAGAGCAATTTAAAAACTCGACGAAACCTTTGCAGGCCAATTTGGGTCTGCATTATTCAATGGTCAAGAAAAAATTCAACATGACTAGCAAGATATCGTCCTTGCTCGGCACTATCAAGAAGGACCCGACGACTGCAGCGGATGGGAGATCTGCTGAAGCTGCCAGTGGTGTTACCAAGGACGAGAAGACCAGCATCCTCAGTGATCTCGCCGGTTTAGGCTTCAAGAAGGGTGCAACTATTCTTGAAGCTCTCCCGCAATTGGCCTCTGGAGAACCCATCGACGACAAAGAACTACTCCTCGAACATGGCGTGGACCTGCTTCAGAAACTCCCTTTGAACAGTGGCCTCAGTGCAAAGGCTTCGGATTCCTTTATCACTTTGCTCTGGCACGACCTCCCGCACCCCCCAGCATCCCTCGCCGGTCCAGAGAACCGATACCGCCGGCACGATGGCGGCAACAACAGTCCCTGGGATGTAGAAATGGGCAAGGCTGGTTCGCATTACGCTCGTAATGTTCCACCGATCAAACCCAAAGGCCCCAATCTCCCCAATGTCGAGGATGTGTATGAAGCGCTGCTCAGGCGCGAGGGACCATTCCGACCGCATCCCTCCGGTCTCAACCGCATGTTCTTTTCTTTCGCAACAGTTGTTATTCACGAATGCTTCCAGACGAACCGCAAAAATCCTTGGATCAACGAGACGTCAAGTTACGTGGATCTCAGCACGCTATACGGGAATACCGAGAAGGAGCAGGCGCGTGTCCGGACCTACCACAATGGAGAGATTTATCCGGATTCCATTGCTTCGGAGCGCATCATGATGATGCCTCCTGGTGTCATTGCTGTGCTGCTTTTGTTCTCCAGGAATCATAATGTTATTGTTGAAGGATTGCTTTCCATAAATGAAGAGGGCAAGTACAAGCCTTGGGATAAACTAAACGAAGAGGAAAAGAAATGGTAAGTTCAAGACCAAACACTAGTGTACGCACAGCTGACTTCTGTTACAGGCAAGACAATGACCTTTTCCAACTCGCTCGCAACATCAATGTTGGTTTCTTCGCGTCTGTGGTGTTGCGAGACTACGTCGCTGCGATCTTGAACACCCCACGCGCCAACTCCAGCTGGTCGCTCGATCTCGCAAAAGAGATTAGAAAGGGTGGCGGACGCGTCGAACGCGGAACCGGCAACGTCAATTCGGTCGAGTTCGCTGTGCTCTACCACTGGCACGCAGCGCTCAGTGCCGCGGACGACAAATGGATGGAAGACATCATCCGGGCTCGCCACCCACAGATCAAGTCCGTTGACGACGTTACCATCGAGCAGTTCCACGAAGTTGTCAAAGATTATGGTCACAAGCTGATGGCGAACGAACCACGTACCTGGACCTTTGGTGGTTTCAAACGAGGACCTGATGGGCGCTTCAAAGACAGCGATCTCGCAGAGCTCATCAAGAACTGTATCGAGGAGCCGGCCCACGAGTTTGGTGCTCACGGTACACCGGCAAGCCTCCGGATTGTGGACATAATGGGCCAACTGCAGGCTCGAAATGTGTTCAATGTGTGTACACTGAACGAGTTCCGCCGTTATCTGAATTTGAAAGCCTACGAAACTTTTGAGGACTGGAATCCCAACAAGGAAGTTGCACGAGCGGCGGAACTTCTCTATGGGAACATCGAGAATCTGGAGTTGTACCCTGGATTGATGGCCGAGTGTACAAAGCCTGCTATGCCTGGTAGCGGTGTCTGTCCTGGCCAGACCACAGGACGTGGTATCCTCGATGACGCTGTCGCATTGGTTCGAGGAGATCGGTTCTTGAGCTACGACTTCAATAGCACCACCCTCACACACTGGGGAGCGGCTCTGCTGCACGACAACGCACCAAATGGATCGTATGGAGGTGTCCTACCGAAGCTTCTATTCGGTGCCTTGCCCACCGCTTTCCAAGGCACTTCGCCATACGTCCATCTCCCCTTCTACACTCCCGAAGCCGCCAAAGGAATTCTCAAGGACAACGGAGTCCTCGAGAAATACGACCTCACCCGATTTCCCAGCAACCGCGAGCTCATCAGTATCCAAACCCACGAGGCCTGCAAAAAGGTATGGGAAGACTGGGAGACCTTCCGCGTCATGTACCAAGACGCTATTCGCATTTGTACCGATGGTCATGATTTCATGATCGGCTGGGACGATGCAAAGAAACACGATGAGCGGTCCAACATCCTCCATAAAGTCTTCTTCGAAGAAGGCTTCGAGAAGAACGTGGTAAGTTTCTCTTCCTACAAAGCGATAATCATCTCAGCCTACTAATCGTACTGCGTTTTCACTTAGACTGAGTTCTTCACCAAAAACGTCCAAAAACTCATCCAGAAAAACTCCCTATCCTTTATCAAAGGAAGGAAGTCCATCGATATCGTCCGCGACGTCACAAACATCACCCCTATCCTCTGGCTAGCAGAGCGCTTCGCCCTCCCCCTCAAGACACCCGAGCAACCCCGTGGCCTCCTCTCCATCCACGAAGCGTTTACCGCCTACCTCGTCCTCTTCATGTACCAATCCTTCAACATCCTCCCAGCCAACGAATGGAAGCTGCGCGAAGGCTCCCTCAAAGCTGCAGAAGGGCTCCGCAGCATCTTCACCGCGCACTTGAAGTCCCAGCAAGGTCTCAAAGAACACATTGTAGACTACATGGCCAAAGGATCGGCGTATGAAGTCGGGCCGGCAGCAGACCGCTTGTATCACGCTCTCAACGACACGAAGCTGCCTATTGGGGACTTGGTAGGCGACTGCATCGGCATGGGCGCTCCCGTAGCCGGCAACCTGACGCAACAAGCCTCCCTCCTCATCGATCTCTATCTCAGCGAAGGCTACGAGGAGTACAAAGCCCGCATCGTCGAACTCGCACATATGGATCCTAAGGACTCGGAACGTGAGTTGCAGGGCTTTGTTTATGAAGGCATGCGTCACGCCGGCGTCGTCCCCGGTCTGCCTCGCGTTGCTACCAAAGACGTTACAATCGACGACGGACCCCGCGGCCCAATCACAATCCCAGCCAACACCACCGTCCTCATAGCTACTTCAAAGGCAGCTATGGACCCCACCGCCTTCCCTGAACCCGAGAAACTTAACCCGCATCGTCCGTTCAAAGATTATATCTTGCTAGGCCATGGCCTGCACTTCTGCTTCGGAGCTAGGTTGGTCGGATGCTCGCTCGCGGCTACGTTGAGAGAGGTTTTCAAATTGAAGAACTTGAGACGCGCGCCGGGACGGCAGGGTAGGTTCGCGATTACGGAACATGAGATTGCGGGCGGTGTGAAGATGAGGCATTATTTGGATGGGAGTTCGAGGGAGAGCCCGATTCCGACGAGTTTGGTGTTGCATTATGATGAGTAGGGTGCTGGGTTATGGTGAGTTAGGGGGGCGGGATACCTGCCTAGTCACTCTTCGATGTGTGGATATGCGGCTCTTGATAGTAATTTTGAAAATGTTAAGTTGGACACTCGTTGGGGTGTTTACGCAGTTTTCTAGTTATTCCTAAATAGATATTAGCTTCGAAATGTGATATCTTGGTGCGTCGAGGGGTTAGAAGTACAGATTGTATTGAAGTACGGTGTCCATCAACCAGTGGACTTCACGGTCACGTGGACTGGTCTTGGCAGCAATCAATTCCTTCTCTCCTTACAACAGATTGCGTAGACCTCTAACCAGCATGGAAATATCGAGAACCACTCTCGATAATCAGTTAGCACCGTACCGTTTGTTGTCCTATAGGAGGGTACCTAGCATACATGTGCATATGTACACAGATATCGTAACTACCCACATGCCCGATACTGTATCTCACCAAAGTCGCCTTATAAGTGCAGGACAACCTCAGGGTTCAACAGCAGCATAAACTGGAAGCAATCCCGAACCTTGCAAGGCTAGCACAAAATCCTTCGCCTCAAGGCTGAATTTGGGTTTCTGCCCGACCCTTCCGCGGAGAATCCAGCCAGGTAGACGACATAAACGGTTTCCGATGGATGCACGAAGTATATGAGCGCTATATCACTAGCGGCGAGCTTCCGGTGAGCTCGGTTATAGTTTCCGCTTTAAGTCGCAGCGGAGCGAGGAGAGGCCTTGGGAACTGTGTGCAATAATACTTGCTCCTTTTGCTAAGCATCTCTATCTCACAGGTGGTGATGATATATTACCGCTGGATGAATACCTACGTGCTTATCGCTCACTGAGAGTATCACCAGCACCACAACGTTTCATCGATCTGAGAATGAAACCGCTCCGGCCGTGCATTTTGAAGAGAAGTTCGTCAATGTTACACTGCCATTTCGAAACGGAGTCACTAGGAATTAATTTGTGACTTTTCTATCGACATACAATCTGGCTCGAATGTCCGGACGTTCCGATAAAGCGTCATTCTCCTGCTAGGAAGGGGGGAGGGAAAGGGGTGGCTTTAACACAACGAGAAACATAATGCGATGGGGTTGCAAATTCTCTAGCCACTTATGTGGGTTCTCATTTCGAAAAATCGCGTCCCAATTGAAGTATTTAAAGCTTTCGAGAAGTTAAAGGTCACTGGTGTTACTTGAATCATGAGTGGGTGTAGCCGGAATAAGGTTTCTCCGCCACACGGCTAGATCAATCAGCTAGCCGTAATTGGAAAATTGGATACTTATCATGTATCATTGAACTCCAGGTTGACGCGTCACATCATTTGCTCACAAGCTTGTGGAGAGAGCTCTTAGAGGTCCAGCTTCACTCTTCTAGCATAGTATCTCAATGCAGGCAAGTCGTTTCATGGATCGGCCCGTTTATTCACCTCTCTAACCAACGCTGTACAGACTTGGGCTTTTTGGTATCATACGATTTTCGCAGACGGCAGGTTCCTCCTTTGCTTCCAGCAGCCTCGAGTCAATCAACGATCTTGAATATGGGTATAGGATGAAAGCCGAGCGCATCCAGTCTTATCGCCCACGCTAGCATACTCTTAACCTAAGCGCAAACGCCCCGCTGGCTGCTCAGGACATGTTCAGATAATCGAGCTAGGATGGAGACGTACGAGATGAGATGCGTTATTTGGATCAAATGATGCGACATTGACATAACTGTACTATGGGAAAAAAATTCAGGCACCATTGTTTCAGAATGAGACCTGGTGTTTTTATAGGCAGCATCTATATCCGCAGAGCCTCAGCCGCGCTGGACGAGGCTGCGCTCTAAATGGTTTCAGGTGAGCGTGTTCAAAAAAATCATGGAAAGCAACACCTCCAACGAGAACATTCCAGAGAGCTGACGGGCAACTTTTGAAAACAACGTAATGTCCTACTAGCTGACGGGATCTTTTAGCAATCCCTGCCATGCCTGATGGCATTAGTTGAAGACCAGACTTCCACCGATCTTGGTTTTTGAATTGGGCGCGACTACTTGGCTGTACGCGTTGTCTCCAACTTGCTTGACATGACCACTGGTATGCACCTTCTCTTTGACATTGGTAACTGGCTGGCTTTCTGGTAAAGAGGCCTGTGACAATGTAAGCCTGTGAGGCAATGATTGCTACAACGGAAATCATAGCCCTACCGTCGGTGATTGCAGTTGTGGCTTGCGTCTCGGCGGGACGGGGGGAGGAGACCTTCGTGGACGCACCACCGGCGCTGGCACCTCTCTTCTTGCGGTCGTAGTCGCTGCAGGGTTTGGCGTACCTTCACCGGAAAGTGTTATTAGTCGGGCAGTTGAGATGAGTGGCATGAAACGAACCAAAGATGACGTCTTGTCCAATATCAACATCCCCATAAGCTATGTGTGAGCTCACATTATTTCCCTCTTGAGTATAACTCTGATATTGAGTGGACCCTTCCTCAACGGACCCATCTGGGGTTGCGTCCTTGTCGGTACCTAGTCGCCGGCCTGGCCCATAATCCTTCTCTTTTGGACTATCCATTCCGGCGATCGTGCGGACATTGGATGCCATCGGATGACTGAGTTGATTCCAAGGCTAATAGTTAGGCAAATCAAGTTTCAAATATGGTGATGAAAAGATGTTATGACGGCCTTGTTGGCCTTTCAAGGCTAGCCATGTGTACCTTCCTTCTTATAGGATCCGATAAACACATACGGCAATGTTTCCTATCTTTACTGGAGAAACGTGTGCTTCTTTCACCGCTAGTCGATCCTTGGATATAGATTAATTGGGTGGCGATGCAGCTGTCAAAGCACGTCAGCCGGGCTCCTTTTCCCGTGCGAATGGGAAGTTATGGACAAATAGGTGAGTGGATGGGCTGACGATTATCTGGGGTTGGTCGCCTCGTGAGGAGCCTTGTGCCCTACAGGAGTTACGTTGACCTGCCAGGGGTCTGATCTGTTGTTTCCACCGTTCTTCGGCATCGTGTCACGACTGGAATAGCCCTGGTATCTCTACTTAATCGACCAAGTCAACGTGGATCCGCTGACGACCAAAGTCAGTCAAGTTAAGGAACTGATAACTTCACCCTGTAATTGTTTGCCTGTGTATTCGGGCGATACCAAAATGTTGAATGCTTCCCGTTGTGAATCAGCTTGATCGGAGTTCTCGGGGTTAGCCAAAGGACTCATGCAGTTGTCCATTTTCAGCCTCCGATTCGGAAGATGGTGGACAGCCTTGGAAAGGAATGGAGCTTAGTAAATTATCATACGGTAACACATATGCGGCTGACAGGC
>Ga0247768_1000818_pt1 | contig 11140 bp, 11 predicted proteins | sample UWRJL016104C6_FD_179944 | JGI IMG/M metagenome (GOLD analysis project Ga0247768, IMG submission 179944) | Plant litter microbial communities from Arlington Agricultural Research Station in Wisconsin, United States - UWRJ-L016-104C-6 | ecosystem: Environmental > Terrestrial > Plant litter >... | reverse complement strand
GATCTTTGCCTTCCTCAAACTTGAGGTAAATCGGGCCGAGCAGGCAACCGAGATCCCCGAACAACGCAACGAAACCATCCCGACTCTCAGCGAGCCCGAAACAGCGCCGAAGCACCTCAAGTCTGATCCGGACCCGAGTCAGTGAGCCCGTGCCGAGTCGAGGGTGGCCGCTACGCCTCGACCTCCGGCGGCTCGCCCGACTCTTCTTCCTCGGGGTGCTCTTCGTCGTAGTCGTGGAGCCGGGCCGCGAGTTCCTCCGCGCTGCCGTTCATCTTCAAGCCGCGCGTCTTGCACTCTTCCTTCAGGTCTGCGTACGGCCACTCCTCGTAGGGTTCGGGGACCGTCTCCTCCGACCCCATCACGTCGGCTTCCTGGATCGGCCCGTTCGGGTCGTCGAGCATCGCGCCGATACCGGCTTCCGCGGGCATGTCGAGCGGCTTCGCGCGACCGGCCCACTGCTCGTGTTCCGGGTGCGCCGGGTTGAAGTGTGGGTCCGCGGGGTGGTATTCCTGCTCGGACATGACGATCTCCGTTTCTCCTCGACTCGCGCCGAAGTTCTGGGGTCTACTTAGGACAAGCCGCGCAGCCGGGCATTTTCCTGTTGGGTCGCTTCGAGGTCTTTACTCAGGGTGCCCACCTGCGTGCGCAGTTCGGACAACTCGGCCTGCGCGGTGGCGAGGTCTGCGGTCAACTCGGTGACCTTCGCCTTAGCTTCGTTCAGTTGATCGGTGATCGGACCGACCAGCGTCACGGCGACGTTCGTCAGGATCTCCGTCGCGTTCGCCCGGGTCAGTTCGGTGTCGGCCGTCAGCTTGCGTGCCTGCCGCTTCACCAGCAGGAGCGCGGTCAGCGCGCCCCCGCCGAACAGCGACACCACGGCGACGATCACAGGAACCCATACGTTCATGGGGTTTCCTCCAGCTTCGCTTTAGCCGACTCGATCACCGACACGTCGCGGGCTTCGCGGGTGGTCTGGAACGCGCGAGTAAGGCTCATGATCGTGACGGCGATCATGAACCCGCCGAACTGCGCGCCGCGGACACCGGAGTTCGCGAGCACCGCCACCCCGGAGCCGAGCGTCCAGCACGCGAGGGACACCAGGCCGATCCGCTCGACGAGGATGCCCGGCACCGACCGCGTGAACACTCCTGCCAGTGTCACCCCCGCCGCGAGGGTCGTTCCGCCGTAGAGCACTCGGCCGAGCGCCGGACCCAACTCCCGCGCCGACGACGTCGCCATCGCGTCGAAGAAGATCGTCGACAGCAGGTAGAGCGCGAACAGCGCCAGGCAGATACCGATCTGAAAAGGACTGCGAGAACGCCTGATCGAGATAACCATGTTGGTCCTTTCTAGTCTGCGCCGAGCGCGACCGCGGACGTCCTCGACAGCCCCGTACAGAACATGGTGGATAACCCAACCGAACAAGGCGCGCCCCCCGCGATTATCCGCGCGTACAGGTTCACCGAGCAACGCTTAGCGATTTCGTTGGAGGGAAAGGTAAAGGTGAACACATCCGAGAAGTTGAGCAATGCGCTCGTCGTGGTGCCGGAAGTCAGCGTCGCCGACGTCTGCGACCAGCCCGACACGGGATCAGCGACTACGGCGTACGAAGCCGACTGCGCGGCAGCACCCGAGCCGTACTGTGTGTTCGCTACCCACTGCATCGCGAACGACGAGTTAATCGGAGAGAACGTCCCGGTCATCAGCCATGTGTCAGTCGTGTTCCCGGTGAACACAACGCCCGGTGCCGATGAATACATCGGTATCGGAGTCTCCGGAGAGGCTAGGCCGAAGCCTGCCGTGTCGTCGGTGCGGTACAGCGTGTTCCCGGCAGGGTCCTGAAACCACACCTTTTGCTTGCTGTCGCCGGGATCGGTGCCGATTAGGACAGCCTGCGCGCCGTTGCCGTACAGCACACGGAGCGAACCCCCGACCCCGATTCCGGCGTTCGACAGGTCCCGGCGCATGAACTCCGAGAGCCTGCTCTCCAACTCGGCTATCCGCTGCTCCAACGACACCTGCGGTCTAGACGTAATGCCGGGGAGGAATAGCGGAATGTCTGGCATCGTCACGGGCTATCCCTTCCCGAGGTACTGCAACTGAAGTTGCGCGATCTGGCTCTTCTGCGTCGAGTTCGCCCCGGCAATCCGGAAACCAACGAGCCCATCCGGGATGCGCGGGTGACGCCTGATCTGTGCCAGCATGTTGTCTCCGGCCTCGACCGTCGTAAGGATCGGTGAACGGGTGGCGTTGCCCTGCCCGTCGTCGCCGGGTACCCGTACGGTCGCCATTAGGTTCGGCGCGACGACGAGGTTGTTCAGCACCCCGGCCTGTGCCCATCCGTCCAGTACGGCCGGATCGGTGGTGGAGGTGTGGTCGGCACCGACGCGTTCCAACAGGATTGCCGCGGGGTCGAAGCTCGTCGGCAGGGCGTGATCGTAGAACCCGGTCACGAGATCTCTGTTCATTCCGTTGCCCCGCTCGAAATCGCGGGTTGCTTTCGCGCTGCCGTCGACGCCGTACGTCAGATCAACTAACGCCCGGCCGTAGTCGAACGCGTGTGGGAAGCCGAGGTTCCCGAGCCGGGGATTGCCGATACGCATCCGCCAACGGATCTGCTGCTTCGAGACCTCATCGACGAACTCCGGCCGGAACTCGATCTCGGGGCCGTCGATGACCTGCGTCAGCTCAGTGAGCCGCTGCCCGACGTACGCCAGGTCATAGCCCGGGTAGGTCCGGACCGCGTCGCCCGCTATGTCGTCCGGGTAGACGATCGGCAGGTCCCCCGCCGTCGCCGCGGTGATGATCTGCATGATCCGCTTGGCGATCGTGTGCAGGCTCAGGTTGCGGTTGGCCGACGGAATCGGTGACCCGATCTCGGAGGTATCGCCCGGCCCGAACGCGATGTCGGCGTCCGGCTGGTTCACCCCGGCCAACGTGGCTCGTGAAGGGTTGACGAGAACCCTCTTGTCCGACAACAGCTTCCACAGACCTCCTCCGGAGATCGTGGTTTGCGTGCCGCCCTGGTAGTCCTCGGGAATGACCGGACCGGCCTGCCAGATCTTCGAGCCCTGACAGATCGCCCAGGAAAAACGCCAAGGGTCGGTGATGCCGGAAAGCCAATCAGGATCGACCTCGGGGTTGTCGAGCGGCACCGTGACACTCCAGGCCCCGGCCTGGTTGATCCCGAAGGACCAGGTCGGCTGACCGACGTAGGGCACAGTCGCCACCACGCGGCCAGTACGCGTCTCGAAGGCACGCACCTTGATTGGATCGAACTTCACCTTCTGGCGAACACCCGGACCAGTCATGGCTAGACCACCGTGACATTCGCGTTCGGGGCAAGACGGCTCACCAAGGCGTAGGTGCCCACACCGTCGGTGATGGTGATCGTGCCCGAACCGCCGATGCGCTTAATCGTGGTGACAAACGTCTTCGCACCGGTCGACGTGCAGCGGTAAGGCACCTTGCAGTAGGTCCAGTCAGGGACCGCGACCGATGTGCCGTCCACCTTCACCATCTGCTGATGCAGGATCGCCCCGCCGATGTTCGTGTCACGGATCGCGAACAGGAACGAGTCGTTGTTCACCGACTGGTTCGAGTTCCAGCCGAACTCCAGCTCATAGGTAAACCCCGCGACGAAGGCGATACTGCCCGTGTCAGTACCGGTCAACCGCTCAGTGGTGCCCGAGGTCGTGTTGGACATCCCAGTGGCGTACATCTTGCCGCCGATGAAAACGCGCTCCACGGACAAGTCATAGTTCTGATCCCAGTTCGTACCGTTGTAGCGGATCATCCGCTGCAAACCCGCGTGGTAGACGAGCATGTTCGTCACTGCGAGGCTTGCCGGGATCGCCGCGATGTTCGCAAACGAGTTTCGGCCTACCGGCTGCCACACCGTGCCGTTCCAGAACTCCGGGCCCGTACCGCCGTAGCGGACCTCCCCTAGCGTAAGCCCCGGGTCCGAAGCGGAGTCGCCGGGGAGCAGCACGCGGGCAGGCACGTGCAGGCTCGTCGAGATCCGCTTGTCGACGTTCTCCGCGCCGCCGCCGATCGTGTTGTCGTTGACGGCGCGCAGGTGCTCGGACAGCTTGAGCATTCCGGCGGGGGTGGCGGGCACGACCGGCGAGCCCGACACAACGCCTGACTCCACCCAGAATTGCGGCCCATGCGCGGTGTCGCCGACGAAGCTGCCCTTGTCGAACGCGGCGCAGCACACGATGTCGTAGCGTGGGTTCACGGCGCTCGCCGCGGGCATGTTGACGATCTGATCGGCCTCGTTGACGAACAGGTACGCACCCTGTCCGGTACGGGGGATTACAGCCATGCCCTTCTTCACCGTGACGGTTTGGTTCGGGGTGAGCTGCGATACGACCTTGAGATCCGACGAGTCAGCGGTACGCGGCAGTACTCCCAGGCGCGGGGTGAAGCCGTCCGAGCCGACCAGGAACGACGAGCCGATCAGCCCAACTCGGATGTCTCGCTGCGAGTTGCGGCCCTTGACGTAGACGCCTGATCCGTTGTCGTCGAGCAGAGGGGTAAGGTCACCGGACGTTACGGCGACACCAATTCCAGCCATGGCATATGTCCTTTCAGGATCAGTAAGCGTCTTGCCATTGGGCGAGAAGAGACGCGGTGTCAGCGGGCCCGGATGCGGAGAAGCCGACAGAAAGGGTTGTGCGCGGGGGGATTTCGAAGAAGGCGCTGCGAGACATCAGCCCACCGACCGAGCTGCCGTTAAGCAAGCACAACCCCGTAGCGGTATCGATCGTGAGCACGTCGCCAGGAGCGAGCGACCCCGAGTACGTGATCACGTTGCCCCGGGTGTCGCTGATCGTCGGCATCGGCAACGTGCCCGAGGTTGGCCCAGTGATCGTGAACAGCACGGGCGTTCGTGACGTACCCGCATTGTCGAGGTCTATGAAGCCCGATCCGCCGGAAGACGCCTGCCAGACAACCCCTGTCACCGGAGCGGAAGGCCCGTCCCACTCGACTCCCGTCACCGATCCGGAAGACCCGTCCCACTCGACACCGAGCAGCGCGGCCTGCGCGATCTGTGTCATAGCCGCTTTGATCGTTGTGGAGAACTTCCGCGGTTCCGACGCGACGAGCTGGATGTTGAAGCCGACCGTGTAGCCGTCCGGGAACTCCGTCACCTCAACCTTCCCGGTCCGCTCGACGGATAGGCTGAGTGTCCGCGTGCGCTCCGTTCGGGTTAGGGAGTACAGAGTGTCCGGATCGGGGCACAGACCCGCGAGGGAGTCGGACAGCGCGTCGCGATCTGCCCAATTCAGGCACTCGGCTTCGCCGACCAGCTCGACGACTCTCGACCCGTAGTAGTTCGACGCGCGATACGAGCCGCTCGTGGTCGGCCGATCGACGAGGTCCGGACGCGCAGGGGCCGATCCTGCCCACCCGATGCTCTTCTGCACCAGATAGGCGAACCCCTGCGCGTCCGGACCCGTGTTGAACGAGATCCCGTCGAGTGTCCATGTTGCCGTGGTGAATACAGGGAAGCTCATACGAACGCTCCCGTCTTCGAACGCATCTCCAGCTCACGAGAAACCAGAGTCGCGAGGGTGTACACGTCGACTTCTTGCACGTTGAACGTGTTGTAGAAGTTGTTCACCGGCCCGGCAGCGGTCGGAGCCGCCTTCGGGTAGTGCGCAGGAGACGAGACGGCCGGAGCGGAAGCCTTGTTGCCGTTGATGAACTTCAGCAGCCACGCCGACTGGTCGGCCGCGTTACTCGAATCACCCGAGTTCCCCGACGCCGCAAACATCTGCAAGAGAGTGTCGTTGTTCGCCCGGACGTTGTCCGAGTTACCCTTGAACGAGAAGTCCTCGTAGACCATGCCGTTGTTGTTCAACTGGCCAAGGATTTCCTGTGCCGCACCGACCAACCCGCCGTCGGCGTGGCGAGTGAGGTAGGAGTCCACCTGATCTTTGCGGATCGCTTCCAACAGACCGAGGTACTTCGCGGTCTGGTCCGCCGGTTCGACGTACTCGCCGTTCGCGACACGCGCCAGGATTGAATCCGACGTGCCCGTGCCGGGCCCTGACAGCAACCCACCGGGACCAACGTCGAGCGCGTTAATTGACACCGGACCACCGGCCCTGAACCGCCTGAAACCGCCCGGACCCGCGAGACCGCCCTTCGCTCCCGTAGCGGTTTTCGCGATATTGTCGATAATGCTCGACACATGCTGAATGGTGTTGACAAAGATCGTCGCCGTGCGGTTGCGCGCCGCATTGTCGAGCGCGGCATTTGCCGCCGCGGTGTTCGCGTACGCAGTGACCGTGCCCCATGTACCGTCAGCGTTTTGCTTCCACACTCTCACAGCCCCGGTTGCGGGGTCGGTAGACGAATACGTCGTCGTCCGCGCGCCGGTAGCATCCGTGGTGCTCTTCCACTGCTGAACCTGGCCGGACGCCGGATCTGTCTGTGTGTAAGTCGTTGTGTTCCCGACCACCTGAGAAGTAGCGCGGGACCAGTCGGCAACCTTCGCGTCAGCGGGCGCGGTAACCGCATCCACCGTGACCAACCCGCGCGACTCGTTGATCCCATTCATCAGCAACCCCGACTTTGCGGCAGCCGGGTCGGTGTCAGCGTCCACCTTCGTGGTGACCACGCGGCCGTCGTTGTCCTTCACGAACTTGTCAGCAGCTTCCTTGCCGGGACCGGTGTTCGCGAAAACCTGAAAAGACCCGTCCGGCAACTTCACGACCGTCTTGCCCAACGCCGTCAGGTTCTCGATCGCGTCGCCCGTAAGCGCCGTGACCTGAATCCCCTTATCCGCAGGCACCTTCAACAGGTCGGCAATGACCTGTTGTACCTGGATTTGCGATTCCTCGCCGCCTTCGACCTTGAGAACGGTGGTGATCTTGTCCGGGATTGCGCCGTAGTGATCGAGGATTGTCTTGATCTGGCTGTCGTTCAGGCCCCACGCGTGGAGCTGCTTCTCCAGCTCCGTCCGCATCGGACCAAGCTTCGCGGTGATCTCCTCGGTACTGGCACCGCCTTCCTTCAATGCCTGCGCGTACGTGGCCATGCCCGCCGCGCCAGCCTGCACGAAGTTCTGAAACTTCGATCCCGCCTCGCTCGCGGTGTTGATCGCTCCGCCCGCGTCGATAAAGTCCTTCGCGTGCGTCTTCAGGTCTAGGCCCTTGAGCAGGTCACCCGCCGTGCGCATCTGGTCGTTCCAAGCCTGGAGGGCTTCCTCCTCGGTGTAGTGCGCGCCCGACATCGTGCCAAGAACGGAGATGATTGCCGCACCTTTCGCTGCCACATCACCTGTCGTCGTGTTCAACGTTGTGAACGCCGAAGTGAGACTTGCCGCAGCAACAGCCGCACCGATCGCTGCCGGACTCATCTCCGCGAACTGGATCGACGTGTCCTTCATGGCGATCTTGAGTTCGTTGTTTTTCTTGATTGAGTCCTGGTACGTCCCGTTCACGTCCTCCAGGACGGGGATCGTCAACTCCAGCAACTTGTATCGCCGCTGCTCTTCGTCGGTCGCACCGGCGGTTGACTCCGCGTTGCTGTGAATCTGGTCCCGCTCAGCCTTCAACTGGTCCAGCAGCTTCTTACCCTGATCAGCATTTCCAAGGTACGAGTCGGTCAGCATTTGCATACCTTGGGGACCGGCGAGCGTGTTGATGTCACCGAGCAGGTTGCGCGATCCGTCAGACACCTTGACGTCTTGAAGCTCTTTTGCTGCACTGGCGCGCACGTTGTCGTTGATTACACCGTTGTTTTCGCGCAACACCTGAGAAAGCGTGGACACGCGCGCTGTGTGTGCGGCAGCCGTCGCCGCTGCTTCCTGCTGCTTCTGCCCAAGGATTCCAAGACCCACACCAAGAACGGCAACGGCGAGCGTCGCAGGGCTTAGGGCCCCGGCGACAAGACCGGACATCCCGGCTTTGAACTTTCCGCCTGCTCCTTCAGCTGCCGAGATCTTCCCTCCGAGCCCCTCGAAGCCTGCGCCAACATCAACGCCAAACTTCGACAGCAGCATTCCTGTAGCCGCGATCGATCCCCCGACCTGCGCGACACCCGCAGGCAGGAGACCGAGCACACTGAGAAGACCGCGGATGATCGTGAGTGTGCCGCCTGCCGCCCCGCCGAACCCAGTCAGGAAGCCGATAGCCGGAGAGCCCTGCGCCGTCAGGTCGACGAGTGCGCCTGTCGCCTGATCGACGATCACGTGCAGCGCGGACAGCGGCCCGGCGGAACCGTTTGCGAGGTTCGCGAACAGCGTGCCGAGCCGACCTTCGAGAAGTTGGACCGTGATGCCAAGCGTCGTGAACCCGGTCTTCGCGCCGTCTGCACCCTTCGAGGCGTTGGTGAAGAAGTCCGTCAGCCCGGCACCAGCGGAGCCCGCGAACGACCGCAGACCCTCCAGCGGGGGCCCGGCCGACCTGACCGCCGTAACCATGCCGGGCATGGATTCTTCAGCGAAGTCCGTCACGGTCCCGGCGAGATCGTCGATCAGCGGACCAGTACCCGCGATGGCAGCAGCAGCCGCCGGGCGCATCCGTCCCCATGCGTCGCTGACGTGATCCAACGCGCTGACGAACTCGTCTTCGAGCGGGCGGGAAGCCGCCTTCACATCGGACTGCACGCCAGAGGAGAGCTGCTGCATCTCGATCTGGACCGCGTCCGAGGAACTCGCAGCACTGAACGCCAGAGCGGCGAACGCAGCAGCAGGAAGCAACAGCGCGCCGGTTACCCCTGCCGCACCGATCGCGGCAGCAGCCGGGAGACCGACTGACAGACCGGTGAACTTCAGCGCATCGAACTGGTCGTTGGCGCGCTTGGCGACCTTCTCCATCTCGGAGTCGGCCTTCGCCGCCGACGCCTTGTCGACCTCGACCGAGATGTGCGCCTTCACGCCCGCCTCTGCGGCATCGACCATCGCTTCGAGCTGAGCGCGGAACTTCGCCGCGTCCTCGGGTGCAACGGGGATCTCCGTCTTGAGCAGCCCCGACGCCTTCTTCAAGCTCGCTTCGAGATCCCGGTGAAAGTTCGTCGTCTCCGGGGTGACCGGGACGTCGATGGCACTCGTTGCTGTCGATCGAATAGACGCTTGGATTTTGCGGCGCCACGCATCGGTGATCGGATTGTCGACCGTGACCGGCAGGTTCGCCGCCGGGCCGCGCTCGATCTTCTCCTTGATCGCCTTGGTGTTCTTCGGGTCGTTCAACGCAGTGTCGAGCGACACCGCCTTCTCGGACTCGATCCGAGCGCGGATCTTCTTCTCGTCGCCGGAGGTGTTGTCTCGAAGGTTGATCTCGACGTACGCACCGGCAAGCTTGAATTCGTCAGCCACGACCGCCCCCTATCCGATTTGAAAAACCCCGGCTTGATTCACGCCAAGGGGTCCGTACTCGCGGGACCGGTTCATGGCTTTGAGTTGTGTTGCTGAGTGAGGTGTCACGGGCGGGACCGGCGTATCCGAGTCGGCGCGCGGCGGCACAGTCGGGCGCGGTGCGAGTGTGGCCGGACGGCTTCTCAGCGCGAACCGAACAGCTCCGTCGTAGATCGCTAAGCGCGCCATACGCGGCAGGAACACCGACACGGGCACTGCGTCGATATCGTCGACCCGGTGAAAGACCGACATGTCCGACAGCACGTCGTCAAGATGAACGAAGTACCAGGCCACTTCGGATAGACGCTGATGCCAGGTGTCGGTCACGCTTTTGGGGCGAACGCCCCGTCCGGCAGGATGCGGTCCATGATCGCTTTGAAGACCGCTTGCAAATCGTCTTGCGTCAGGGTGTCGCACTGCTCCAAGGCGGCCCACGCTTCGGGCTCCAGGAGCTTCGATGCGGCGAACACCAGCGCAGCCTTCTCGCCCTGCTCAGCAGCGACAGTGAAGGCTTGCAGCGTCCAGGACGGCGGGACCTTCTTCGGGATGGTGTAGGTCTTCCGGCCGATAGTGAACAGCGGTTCGCGGTCGGCGACCAGCGCGTCCACGGCGGTGCGGTTCTCGGCGCGGTCGAGCACCAAGCCCTTGTTCGCCGCGGGCTTGCGCGCGCGGGCTTTGCGTGCGGCGGGCTTGCTGGGGATTGAAGCGGCCATGACGAATCCTCCTGGTAGGACTGGGAAAAGGGGCAGCTCCGCACCGCGGAGAGTCCAGGCTCACGCGGTGCGGGGCTGCGGTTGTGGGGAGATGCGGGCTTACGCTGCGACTTCGTCGATCACCCGGATTGGCGAGACCGACTCGGACACGAAGTACGCCGTGAACTCCGATGCAAGCACCTGCTGATCGGCCTTCGCCCAGTTCAACGAGGTGTTGCCGGAGGGCAGCGCCTTGCGCAGGATCACGCGCCGCTTGAGAGAGCGCGACCCGTCGACCACGTCCGGGCCGAGACCATCTACCAGCAAGGTCCGGTACGGAGCGCGGTTCGCAGTGAGACCCGCGTTCAGGTCCGATACGGCGTATCCGGCCCCGGTCGGCCCGGCCGTCATATTCCACGCGTACGCGAGGTTCGGCCGGGTCATCTCAGCGAAGTTGACCGTGCACTTCACGTCTCGGTCGGTCATCCGCGCGCCGAGCTTGTCGACAAGCTGATCGGACGTGAGCGGGGACCAGGTCGGCTCGACGCTGACGTTCGACCCGCCCAGGGTCAGGCCCGTGTCGTACCAGGCGGACGCGGCCGGGGTCAGGTTCACGTCCACGAGAGCCGGTTCGTAGGACAGGCTCGGATCGAAGGCGAACTTGTAGATGTAGAGCCGCGCCGGACCCATCACCAAGTTCGAGGGCTGGAAGCCGCTTGTGTCGGCCATGACTGATCACTCCTAAGAGGAAGGGAAAGCGGATTGGGGTCCCCTCTCGGGGTGCTCACTCACTGCGCGACCGGTACCCAGTTCAGGACAAGGTCGAGGGTGTATCCGGCGTAGCTCCCGAAGTCGCCGTACACCCTGCGCGGCTTGCCTACGGCGTACGCGGTCTTCACGGTGGCGTTCTCGCTGCACGTCGGCAGGGTCAACGCTGCCGCGCCTGCCCGGGGGTAGGTCCCGGCCTGAATCGAGAGGACCAGGTTTCGGGCCTTCTCCCAGGGCGGTTGATCGAAGCCCGGGGTCATAGCCCATCCCTGCACCATCATCACTGGGTGCTCGAACCGGAACTCGGGGT
>Ga0247768_1000816_pt1 | contig 11144 bp, 10 predicted proteins | sample UWRJL016104C6_FD_179944 | JGI IMG/M metagenome (GOLD analysis project Ga0247768, IMG submission 179944) | Plant litter microbial communities from Arlington Agricultural Research Station in Wisconsin, United States - UWRJ-L016-104C-6 | ecosystem: Environmental > Terrestrial > Plant litter >... | reverse complement strand
ACGCTCATTTCGGTAGAGCTTGCGCGCCCAATAGGAATTGAGCCCCTCGATGTCCTTTCGACGGTCTACGAGGTCTTGAATGAAGCGGTCGCGCTCGATCGCAAAGATCGGATAGTAGACGATGATACCGTGTACGGCGGGATCGCTATTCGCCTGTTGAATGGCGTCTTCCACCTCGAGCCGGTCGACCTCGCGAAGGTCGAAGCGGATCCCCAGATCTTCGCAGCCGATGCGCGTGTAGTCGGCATAGGTGCGCGATGGCGCCGCGTCCGTGGCGAGGAAACCCACTAGGGTGAGCGGCGCCGGCAGTTGCGCGACTTGCTGGCGCAGCTGGTCGCGAAATTGCCGCGCTACGGCGCTGGCATCGATACGTCGGGCGGTCATGCTGCGCGGAGGATAGCGCAACTCTTTGCGAAGGGGCGCGCCTCTAGTGAACGAACTTGGCGAGCAGCCGCAAGTAATAGGTTTGGTAGCCGTTCGAGTTCTCGGTCACCGCCCAAGAGTTGACCGGCCAATTGTCATTGAAGTTGGCGTAGCTCTTCTGTGGGGGTTGCCCGTACGGCGGAGAGGGGCGTACCGCCGGACATTGAGCGTTGCCCGGGCACTGTGGATCCCAGTCGTAACCGGGGTTGGGGCCGCCCACGAGAAAGCCGGGCGGAGGACCGTACGTCGAGACGCCGACTTCATCCCACTTGGCGCTCTTGTCCGCGAACCAAGAGTGGTAAAAACTGGTGACCGATTTGTACGCGCCGCTTTTGCCCATGTTGCTCAGATAGACGAGCCCGAGCGGATTCACGCCGTGAAAGTAGTGCACATAGCGCTCCGCCGCACGCCGCGCGTCGGCGTTCTTCGCGCTGTCGAGATTGAACGAGATCACGTCGTGCAATAGGCAACCGGTGCGAGCCTTGTGAGCGTTGGAGCCCCAAGTGTAGTCGGCCACGTACGCCAAATACGGATCGGGATCGCGCGTCAGCGCGCCCAGGTTGTCACCACCGCTGATGCTGCTCGTGAACGCGTTGGTGATCGCGGCCTTGATCGTCGGATCGGCCTCGGGCAGCGCCGCGTAGTCCAGGTAATACTCGGTGAACTGCAACTCCCAGGCGGCGTTGTAGCCCGTCAACACGGCAAGGCCCGCACTGGCATAGTTCGCTTCGAAGAACGCCTTGTAGCTGAGTGCCCCGTCCGTATCGGCGCGCAGCATCGCTACGGCGAAGCCCAGCTTGTACAGCCCTACGTCCTTCGCGACCGCCTGCTGTTCGCCCGCTGCCACCTTGCCGGTGTTGGCGAATTCCACGTTCGGGTTGGCCTCCGCCCAGGACCAGGCCTTCTTGGCACGCGCCAGCAGGTCCGCGGAAAATGCCGCGTCGGTGCTGCGAAACATGCGCGCCGACCAAGCGAAGGCAATGCCGGCCCGGATGGTCGCGTTGGTGGTCTCTGGACCGTACACACTCGGCCCCGCCGATGCGGAAGGCGGGCTGCTGCTAGCGACGCCCAGCACCGAAATGCAACCGCCGCTCTCGGATTGCGTGCGTGCGAGCTGCTGAAGCCCGAAGCGCACCTCGTCGAGCACGTCACTCTGCCCGTTGCCGGACTCGGGTAGACCGAAGTCGTCTCCGAACACGCCCGGTGACTCCTCGTACATGCGCAGGAGCGTGACGATGTAGTCCCCGGACCACGCGGTGTAGCGATTGTAGTCGCCCGCGTCGTACCAGCCGCCAGACAGGTCTCGTTCCGTCGTCGCGTCGTCGGTCTTGCCGTACAAGCGCGCGTTCTTGTCTTGCCCTGCGCCGATGTGACTGGCCGTGTCCGCCCAGCCCTCTCCCGCAAATTCAGCCGTTTTCGCGAACGCGGCTCGTTGATAAAAGAACGTGCGAAAGCCGTGGCGGAGCGCCTGACGATACACATCCTCCGCAATGCGAAACAGATCGGACCGCTGCGCGCCGCTCGAGTCGAGCACGTAGTAGACGCCCGGAGCTTTGACGGACGAGAAGTCGACCCGCCACGCGCGATCGCCGCTCTTGTCGTCAACCGCCCCGGCGTTCCAAGCCACCGGTGCGACCTCGGCGACGACCGCCTTGCTGACCGCGTTGATCACCTGATACTTCGCGCCCGGCGTGTAGCTCTTACCCGCATCCGCGTCGGCACCCTTGTCCGGATCGCGCAGCACCGCGATCTTCTCCGAGTCGGGCAAATACCCGAACTGATCGATTACGATGAAATCGCTCACTGGCTCCGCGGGCTGCGGCACTTCACTCTCCATGGGCACGCCGGAGCCCACGCTCGCCCCGCCCAACCCGGCCCCCGCAGCGCCACCCTGCACCGCACCGCCGCCCGCAGCCGCACTCGCTCCTCCGCTTCCGCCGAGCACGCCACTGCCACCAGAGGCCGCCGAGGCGCCCGCAGCGGAGCCGTTAGCAGACGAGCCGGAATCGCACGCTGCCACGCCACACACGGCGATGGACAGCGTCAGGGTCGAGACAGAACACCAGATAGCGGAGAACGACGAAAGATAGGCCACGTATCTGATTAGCCCGGGCCCTCCTCGTCGCAAGCAAAAATCCAGCGCCCAACCCTCGAAACACAGGCGCTCCCGCACACAATGTCGGAGAGTTAAGCAGCTTTCCTTGCTTCGATTGCCACGCGGCGCCCTCCTATACACCGAAAGCTCCAAGGCTCGCCGCCTTCGCGGATTGGACGAACTGGTCGGCTGGGCTGCGGGGCGCTGCTCGATGGATTCGCCACCGACTCCCATCAAAGCCAGGTCACCATGCAAAGCGCGCTCCCCATCAGTCACTGCCAGAGGCAAGCCCACACGCGCATGCCTACCCAGAACACGCTTTCAATATTTGGGTCCACCCTTTCCGCCACGCAGTGACACGGCAGCGACGACATGTATGGCGCAAGACACCAGATCCTGAAACGGCAGAAAATCAACGCCGTTGGCCGTTATCATGACATCTATTTCGTGTACGAAAGCTGTGCCGAGGATTGCGATGTCTCGATGCCACAGGTCTCGCACGGTCTGCTTAGCGCCTTTCGCCGCGGGGAGAGCGGCGCCGATGCGTGCTGCCTCGAGCGCTGCACGCTCATCGAACTCGAGAGTGGTGAACGTGTCGGCCAGAAAGCGATGGGCCTTTTGGTGCGCCCCACTCAACCGCGCGAATACCATCAGCTCCTAAACGGTAACGGCCGACACGAAGAAAACCGCCTTGTGTTTCGCCAACCGCCGGACGAGCCCCTTGAGTGGCGCCTGGAAGTTGGAATCGCCGTCCATCCACCGCGAAACCATGTTCGTATCGAACATGACTCGTTTCCACGTGTGCTCCCCGCCTGACATTCGGTAGCCTAGTGACGCGTAGGGGCCAGCTCCACGGCGATTGCGTCGCTATCCCACGAGCCACGCATGATGCCAAATGTCTCGTCAAAGCTTGTGTCAGCTGCCTGAGCAGTTGCAGCGGCGCGAATGTCAATTGCTTGCAGGTCCGCGACCGCGCCGTCAGCGGCCACTACGCCGTCGGTCAGCACCACCACTTCCCGCCCCCACAATTCCCGCGCGCGGTCGCGAAGCGCGCTAGGCATTCGCACACTGCGCTTCGACGCTTGCGTCACGAGGATGAAACCGGGAGGGTCGTAACTGAGCGACACGATTTGACCGCTGATCGAGGTCGTTGCTCGGTGGCCTTGGCGCTGAGGCGCCGCGTGCCTACGCAGCGCGGGTTCGAGCGACGTGATTGCGGCCACTGAGCGCCATTTTCCACCACTCGTCTTAGTCGCGAAACTAAGCTTGGCGGCGCTATCCTGAGCCGCCGAACTCGCACGAGCGAGGGCCGCTGCCCCGGCTGCGCTCAGGCGTGAAGCTTTCCCCTTGGAGACGCGCCCAAGCTCAACCCCGGCTTCTTTCCAAAACGCGCGCGCAATCGCGTCGCTGGCCAGTTGAGGGCCTTTATCGCCTCCGCCAGCGACAAGCGGCACAATCAGACTGCCCTTGCTGGTAGGTCCAATAGAGAAGGTCAGCGCGTCACGGACCTGCAACATTGGCCAGCCATGTTTTGTCGCCAGATCCGGGGCGAGAGCCGCACGCAACGAAGTCAACCCCTCAAGGGCCGCCTCGAGTGCTCGAACGTACGCTTGCGCTTGAACGAATTTGGCGCCTGACGCGGGCTCGAAGCGGAGAGAGAATTCCTGGCGCATTCTGTGAGTCTAACCTGGAAAGACTGTCAACCCATGGAATTTCTGGTCGGTCCGATTGGCGAATTTGGAGAGCGCACGGCGTTCGGCGCGGGCGAGCGCGACCTAGCCGACTCGTTGCTCGCACCCGGATCGGGCGAGCGTGCTTTGCTCTGATGATTTGCGCGCGTTGCTCGATGGATGGCTGGCTTGCGCGGTGGGTACCCAGGTCACGGTGCCCCGTCGGCTTCAGTTCGAGGGTCAGGAGCACGCCAGCAGCCACTTGGTCTGCAATAATTCCGGATCCGGACGGTAGCGCTTGTCACGCGGCAGGTCGATTTCGCGCCCGACAAAGTCCAACAGATATCGCTTCGTGGCCTCACCACTCGCATCGCTCAGCAGATCCCGTCGAATATCGATCTTGTAATCGGAGGTAACGAGCAGCAAGTGCCGATCGAAGGCACGGTGGTGCGTAGGACACATGGAAAGCCCATTTTTGACACTCGCGACGCCCCCGTCGGCCCCATCAGCAACAATGTGCGCCGCATCGAGTAAAGGACGCTCACGCAACCGGCACACGCAGCACTTGCTTGCATACGCCGACAAAGTATCGCGACGAAAGTATGCCTGGTGCAGGCGCACTCTAGCCATCGACTCTGCGTATCGCCGCGCATAGATAGTTGGTGGCGGCTGGACGGCCGCGCCAACGCCGACCCGTCTCGAAGCCGATAGGTCCAGTCGGAACTTACGCGCAGTATCGTCATAGCCCATGACTACAACGGGCGCGAAGATCATGTACTCCGAACCTGGCTTCGATTTAACCTGCTTGAGCATGAGGACCACGCGCCCAACCTGTGACAGGCGTTGCAGCCCCTGATTTGCCCAATCGAACGACGCCGGAGCGTAGTCGTAGAGCATGACGTCGCCGTCTAAACTTTCATCCGCGTAGGTCGAGCCCAAGCTCGATACTACTGTCAACGGTCCGTCGCTCAGTTGTTCAGGCTTGAAGATACCGCGGCCCCACGAGACCAGTTTGATTTGCTCCCCCTCGTACTCGAACCCCTTCGTCAACTCCGCCGCGGGGACCGCGTCACCCCAGATGGCAGTCAGCGCGCCGCAATGCTCGACAGCGGCGTTGCGGATGGCGAGGTCGCGGTCCATTGGAAGTTTCGAACCACCATGCATCAAGGCTCGCTTCGCTGCCAGCGCTTTGGCGGATGGCGCCGAAACAAGGGCATGAGTGCAATAGGCATTTTGACAACCATGCTCGACACGCCCGGCGCAAATCAGACTGGCGTGAACGCGGCCCCCGTCTGAGCATCAAGGATTCAATTCGATGCTCGCTTTCGAGCACGCGCACCGTTTCGTCTACATCCAAGTCGGGGAAATATGGACTTCGAGAAAGTAGTGTCACTGGTCGGGACCGTTACCGACCTTCGACGCATCGCCAGCGCTCACGTCATCGATCACAATCAGCTCAAGGACGACGAGCTCCGGAATGCGCTCGTGAAGTCGAAGCCGCAATACACGGCCGCCGAAACGGTACGCAAGGCGCTGGCTGAGGTGCTCACCCGTGAACCGAAAGATAGCGTTCGCGCGTTGAGCCGAGTTCTCCTCGTCGACGTATTGATCGAGCAATTCGACTGCTTGCTGCCGTTCGCCGAGACAGACGGCAAGGTGATCGCAGTCGAGCAGAGCATTCTTGATCGGTCCAACGAACTCGATCTGGAGCAACTCGCATGCGGTGACAAAGGGACGCCGCGCTACCGCGATCTCGAAACATATAACTTTGTCCTCGGTGTGGCGTGGGACCAGGCCGACAGTGTCTCGCCGGATGAAGCCAATTTGCTCAGCAAGCTTCGCCGCCATCTCAAAGTGAACGAATTTGAGCACCGCGTACTCGAGGCCAAACTGCGCCGCTTCCCCAAAACCGGCAATGAGCTCCACTCGCGCGCGGAAATCAACGCTGCTCGCCGTGGGCTCCAGCAAGAAGGCTTGTTGTTCAGTATTCGCCAGGAAGACGGGCAGGACTACGACGTGATCCCCAGTGAATTGGCCAGCGAGATACGCGCGGCCCTCGAGATCGAGCTGCGCTCTGACGCCTACCGCGAGCTACTCAAGTTCTGGAAGGTTCGCACCAAGGCTCATTTGAGCGACGTCCTCGAGCGCCAAGGCGTCAGCTTCGGCAAGTATGACAAGGTGGACGCCCTCGTGGAACGGGTAGTGCTCAACGTCCCGCCTTCGAAAGCGATCTCGAGCGCGTCGCCCCGTCATGGCCTCTCCAGCGAAGAGCTCGCGGACTGGTGCCGCGACCTGGGGATCTCTCCGTCAGGCACAATCGACGAACGCGTACAGCGCGTAATCGCCCATTTTTCAGAGCTGCGCCCGCGTCTAGACCCGCAAGTCGACGAGCGCTCGCTTTGGTACGAGTTCTTCACCGACTTCGCCACACGCAATCGCGAGCTGCTTCGAGCCCAACACCTGATCGAGAAGGATCTCGAAATGGAAGCGAAGTTCGAGCACGCAACGCAATACCTTTTTCAAACCAAGCTGGGGCACACACCACTCAAGCAGCCCGGGACCGATCGCCCAGACGGCCTACTGAGCCTGAAATCCGACTACCTGATGTGGGACAACAAGTCGAAAGACCCGCCAGGCCTATTCAACTTGAAAGACTGCATCAGCCAGTTCGATCGCTACATGAACGCCGCCGACAAGCGCGTGCCGATCTTTCTCGTGATCGCGCCCGCGTTCACGGAAGAGTCCGAGGTCGAGACAATCAAATACCACGCCGAGCACTTCGACCGGAACATCGTGTTGATCACGGCGGGCGAGCTCAGGGCGCTCGCCGAAGAGTGGTCGTCGCCGCAGCACAAGAATCGGGAGACGCCCTTCCCTTTGGGGTTGCTTGCAGCGTCGGGGCGATTTGACCGGCGCAAGCTCGGGAAATTGACGGGCTAACTCGCACTGGGACGCTATCGAGAACGTTTGCTCTCCGAGGTCGAGTCCCTGTGATGCACAGTTTGCTCACCTTCGCCAATGGGCGCGGAGGGGTTCGACATTGCTCGAACGCTCAACCCCACCGTCAGTCGAGGCGTTCGGTCGGCTCATGGTTGATCAGCGGCCGACTCGGGGCGCGACCGAAGAACGCTGATTGCGTGTAATAGCTCCGCTTCGCTGGTCAATGTCAGCTGCGGATAATTCTGGACCAGCCAATTTGCGGCCCTCGGAGCGCCTTCGAAGTACTGCATGGCGAAGCGGGGCCGCGCCAAGAACGCGAGCCCCGACATGATCGGGCGCACGATCCAAGCGGCGCCCCCTTCGAGAGCGGCCGCGTACACCGAGATGCCACCGCGCGGGTCTTCCAGCATCGCGATCAGCTTTTTGCGCGCCTGCCGATCCGGCGGCACGGTGCTGGCCTCGACGACCGCGAAAAATGCTGCCCCTGCTCCGCAGATTTCAGCCGCACGCAGCAGTTGCTGTTCGACGACCTGGAGCGCTTCCAGCGTGGCCGCGCCGGGCCAAACCGCGATCAGCACGCAACCGACGAGACCCACGTTCACGGCCGGGTGCCGCGCGAGCACACGAAATTCGCTGGCACGGCGCGGTTGGATATCGGGCTGAGCCGGTGGCGTTGCGAGGTTACGAGAGCGAGGAGTCTGCGTGTGATCTGCGCTGATCAGCGCAGACAAGCGCCGCAACGCGGCTTCCAGCCGTTTGCGCACGGTCTTGCGGTCGGCTTCGATCAGCTCGGCCACATCCACCAGCGGCAGATCGCCGACCTCGTGCAGCGCGACCAAGTCTCGTGAGTATTCGTCGAGCTGGGTGAGCGCGTGGTGCAGTCGTCCCTGCTGTTCCTCGAGCTCGAACGCAGCGTCGGTGCCGTTCGCTTCGTCGGCGATCGCCATGGGTTCGCCGAACGCAACCTCGCGGCGGCGGTGTGCACGCCGCCGGTCACCGGCTGCCACGCGCCGACAAACTTCGCGCAGCCAGGGGTCGAACGGGCGAATCTGCGCCAACAGCTCTCGCTTGGCGTGCAGCACCAGGAACACCTCCTGAGCCAAGTCATCGACATCGTGGCCCCGCACTCCGAAGCTCTGCAGGTGCCGTCGGACGGCAGTCGTGTGCGCCTTGTACAGCTCCGCTAGAAAAGAGCCACTCCGGTTGTCCCATTCCGATCGGTGGCTCCGATCCGGACGCGAGGTCTCGTGCTGCACCCCATGGCGGTGACACGGGCCGGTACCTGTTGCAAATCGGAGTCGATTTATTCCCCAGGCCCATTGGCCGGAAGCATTTTGGGGGTGGGAGAGCCGAGTCGGCGCTAGCTCCGGCCACCGTCACGCATCCGGGAGCGAGCCTCACGCCTTCTTCTTCGCGGTCTTCTTCTTCGCGGTCTTCTTCTTCGCGGTCTTCTTCTTCGCGGTCTTCTTCTTCGCGGTCTTCTTCTTTTTCTTCGTGGGCCAGCCCGCTTCCATGCGGTCGTAAGCGTCGCTCGAGATGGTCGAACGTGATTTCGATCGACTCTTCCCTGCGCGCTTACGACGATTGATATTCGCGACCAACGAGTTCTTCTCACCGGCCACGAGTCGCACCTTTGCTCGCCGTCTGTTTGCTCCGCGCGTAACGCTCCAGCAAACGAGTGCCCTGGGCGGCTAGGCGCGCGGCTGCGGCTTTGGTCTTCGGCACCGGTTCGCCCCAGGCATGCGCGGACAGAGCCAACCGCGTGGGCTTGCCCTGCTCATCGACCAACGGCCCGCGCAGGGTCGCGAAGTGGCGGCGCAAAAAAGAGCCTTTGCGCTTCATCTTCTCCGCCGTATCCGCCGGGCCTGTTTCGCCCGGCTTCAGGTGCGCGCCCTCCTTCTGAGCAAAGTAGCGCCGCCCTGCGGCGGTAAGCCCGCCCTTCGGATCCTTGCGTGTCGCGCTGCGCCTCGGGGCACGCTTGTTAGACAACGCTTTTCCCGCGCGACGCGCTGTCTTTCTCTTGGTCAGAGTTGCCATGCCACGCCCCATAGCGAAGAGCGTGCCAGACGCACGGAACCAACCGCGTGGAATGGTGATTGAGGCGATCGCGATCCCGCCACGCACGCGTGGGCGCGAACCCTCGGCTACGTCGAGGCCCAGTACGTTGCCCCTTGCGCTACGAGCCGAGATGAATGCGGCGGGACTGAAGCTGCGCGTTCGCGTCGAGGCGGACTGAGCCGCTCGTGGAGCTACGCTTGCTTCGACAACGCAGAACTCGAGGCGTACAGGTACGCGCTGCGCCTTTCGACGCCATCGAGCTCGACGTGAGCAGCGTTGGGCGGACATCCTGCGTCCGTAGACGCACGCGCTGAGCGCCTACCGTGTTGCGGAGGAGCGAAGGCGCGGGCGTCGCCGACGCATGAAGCGAAGGCTGCGCTCGTCGTCGTGAACAATGCGAAACGCGACACACCACGCGAACCGCCAATTCGCCGCGCGTCTCAGCGGTGCACTGCGCGGCCCTCGTCGCGCTGAGCACTTGGCGATCTTGGCAATCTTGACGCTCTTGGCGGCCTCAGGGGGGCCGTGAGGGCCGCGCGATTCGTCGCGCGGGCGCGATGCGCCGGGAACAGCGCGTGCTGTGAGGTGCGCGGCTGGAGCGCGAGCGCCCCACTCTGGAAGCTATTGTTCGCGACGGAGCACGATCGCGCGGGTGTCGCCGATCATGAAGCGCAGGCTGCGTTCGTCGTCGAGTTTGAGGCTCGCGGTGTCGACCGCACCGTCGAGGCGGGTGACGGCGAGCTGCACGTCGTTCTCGTGCACGCTGGCGACTTTGTATTTGCCGGTACGCGGCTCTTCGGCGGGCACGGCGACGGTGAGGCGGGTGCCGGCGAACTCGAGGCTCAAGCCGCGCGCCCAGCCGGTGGCGGCGGCCACGTCTTTTGCGTCGAAATTTTCGACACTTTCGCCGAGCCAGCGCCCTTCGAGCCTGCGCTGCACCGGGTTCCCGCAGCCGGCCAGGAGCAGCGCGCCGCACAAAACCAGCGCCAGGCTGGTGAGGCGTTTGCGCCTCGGGGAGCGTCGGAAAAAGCTCGAGATCTGAAGGGAATTCCGAGTTGGGGTGAGCATCACGATCGAATCGTAACGACACTCACCCACACATGCCTACATTTGTGCGTTTCATTGGCTCGCCGGCCGAATCCCTAGCGGCAGCAGCGGGTTCCGAGGCTGTAGTCGAAGTAGGCGCGGGGGTGGCTGCTGACCTTGGAATCGCAGCCTTCGCGGGTGCTACGCGCATAGAAGCCGCCCACGAAGGCGCCCACCGGTGCGTCGACCCATTCGTCCAGGTTGCCGACCATGTCGTAGATCGCGTCGCTGCCCCACGCGCTTTTGCAGCTCTCGGTCGCGCCGGTTTTGCGGAGTAGCGGGCCGTTCGCGCCCTCCACGAGATTGAGGCGTGGATCGAGGTGACCGGTCGACATGTCATGGTGCAGGATCTGTCCCGGGTGCGATTCGCGGAAGACGTTGCAGCGTCCTTCTTGGTACTGGTCGCCGTAGGGGAATTTGCGACCGCCTTGCCCGCGGCAAGCGAGCAGCCACTCGTCGAGCGTGCACAGGCGTTTGCCGGCGTTGCGGCAAGCGAGCTCGGCAAGGGTGCCGCTCAGGTAGCCGCTGGGCGTCACGCTCGCGTGTGATTCAGCGCGCGGCTCGAAGTCTTCGGAGAGTTGAAAATCGGGCGGCGGCGGGACGGCGAGCGGTGCGCCTTGGGTGCTGCGCGACCAATCTTTGAACGATGCCGCCGTTTGCGCGCGTGTCGGGTGGTAATACGGCGATAAGCGTCGTCCGAGGCGCTGATCGACGAGGGTCGCTTCGTAGCGATCGATGCAGAAGCGTCCGCGCACGTCGACCATTTCGGCGGGACAGCGCGAGCTGGTCGGAGGGAGTCCGGGCAGTAGCTCCGGCGCGGCGCCGAACTGTACGGTGTCGCCGCCGTCTGGGAGGTAGAGCAGAACGGGCGC
>Ga0247768_1000814_pt1 | contig 11152 bp, 12 predicted proteins | sample UWRJL016104C6_FD_179944 | JGI IMG/M metagenome (GOLD analysis project Ga0247768, IMG submission 179944) | Plant litter microbial communities from Arlington Agricultural Research Station in Wisconsin, United States - UWRJ-L016-104C-6 | ecosystem: Environmental > Terrestrial > Plant litter >... | reverse complement strand
GCCCGGCACGGCGTGCACGGCGTCCCGCAGCCGCTCGACGGTCGCGACAGCCGCTTCGGAGTCCGGCGCGTCGGTGAGCACGCTGCTGATCTGTATCCGGCCTTGGACGACTTTCGGCCTGCCGTCAGGCCCCGGCAGCTGCGCGGACGCGGCGACGCCCGGGATCTTCGACGCGGCGACCACGGCGTCGGCTTTGTCCGCGTTGGTGATGATGACCGTCGGAGAACTCTCGCCACCGGGGAAGTGCCGGGCGAGAACCTGTTGTCCCGCAACGGAATCCACCGGCGAAAGGAAGACGTCGGACTGCGCGGTGCCGCTGGCGCGCAGCTGCGGCACGAAGGCGACACCGATGAGCAGGAACACCGCGGTGCCCACCCAGACCAGGCGCGGGCGCCCGCCGATGATCCGGGAGACCCGGCCCCAGATCCCGCTGGTCTCGGGGTGCTCGGAGCCGAGTTTCGGCCGGAACGGCCAGAACGCGCCGCGACCCAGCAACGCCAGCGCGGCGGGCAGGAACGTCATCGACACGAGCAGCGCGGAGCCGATGCCGATCGCCGCCACCGGGCCGAGCCCCTTGTTGGAGTTGAGATCGCTCAGCAGCAGGCAGAGCACGCCCAGGATCACCGTGCCCGCCGACGCGATGATCGGCTCGGCCGTGGCGCGCCACGCGATGCGGATGGCGTCGTAGCGGCTCGCGGTGTCCCGCAGTTGTTCACGGAAACGCGCCACCAGCAGGAGCGCGTAGTCGGTCGCGGCGCCGAAGACCAGGATCGACAGGATGCCCTGGCTTTGCCCGTTCAGCGACAGGACGTCGTTCTTCGCCAGCAGGTAGACGACCAGGCTCGCCAGGCCCAGCGCGAAGACCGCGGAGACCAGGACGAGCAGGGGCAGCACCGGGCTGCGGTACACCGCGAGCAGGATCAGCGCGACCACCCCGCCCGCGACGAGCACGAGCAGGCCGTCGATGCCGCCGAACGACTTGACGAGGTCCGCGACCTGCCCGGCGGGCCCGGTCACCAGGACGGTCAGGCCGTCGGGCTGCCCGGACAGCGCGTCACGGACTTCGGCCACGACGTCGGCGGGTTTGCCCGCCTGGGCGTCGATGGGGACGAGGAGCCGGAGGGCCTGGTTGTCGGTGGGTGACGGGGTCGGCGGCCGCAGGGGACCCACGACGCCGGTGACCCCGCCGATCCTGGCCGCGCGCTCGCTCAGGAATGTACGGTCGGCCGTGGTGAGGCCGGTGGTGCGTTCGGCGATGACCACCGCGGGCAGCACCTGCTTGTCGGCGAAGAGACGCTGCTCCTCCTGCACTTCGGTGGCTTCGGCGGATTTGGGCAGGAAGGCGCTGTTGTCGTTCTTCGCGACCTCGCTGAGCTTTCCGGCGTACGGGCCGCCGACCCCGCCGATCGCGAGCCAGACGAGCACGAACAGGGCGGGCAGGAGCCAGCGCAAGCGCCGCCGGGAGCGGGTGTGGTCGTCCGTCGTGGTGGCCATCGCACTATTGTTCAGCAAGCTGACGATTTCGCTCGTCGAGGGCTCGAAGGGGGGAAGTGACCGTGGACACCACGGGTGGATCCGACATCCGATCGTGGCCGACCGGACGGCTGCTCTCGGTGGCGGCACGGCTGGTCGAGCAACGCTGGACGGCCATGCTGGAGACGCTCGACCTGAGCCACGCGGGCCTCATCGTCCTGCACACGCTCACCTCCGGGCCACTCCCCCAGCGGGCGCTGGCCCGGCGCTGCCGCGTCACCGACCAGACGATGAGCCGGACGCTGGACCGACTTCAGCGCTCCGGTTTCGTGGAACGCACCACCGACCCGGCGGACGGCCGGCGGCTGCTGGCCGCCGCTACCCCCGAGGGCCGTGACGTGCACGAACGGGCCGTCCGCGCCGAACGAGACGATCCGCTCGTCGACGACGATCAAGCGTTTCGTGATCAGCTGATCGGGCTGGTCGAGGGCCTGAGTGCGCCACCTGCGGCTTTGGCCCCGAAGTCACGGCGGCCATTGACTTAGGCACGCCGCGGCGCTTGAGTGCGGTGTGCGTCTTTCACGCTATGCCCCGATCCTGTCACTCATCGCCGTATTGACCGCGGTACCCGGTCCCGCGCTCGCGGCGCCCCCGCCGTCGGCCGGGTCCGGTACCGACCTCGACGCCGCGACGATCCCGGACCTCCAGCGGCAGATGGACCGCGGGCAGCTGAGCGCGGTGACACTCACCCGGAAGTACTTGGCGCGCATCCGTTCCGTGGACCCGAAACTGCACGCCGTGCTGGCGCTCGACCCCACCGCGCTCGCCCAGGCCGCGCAGAGCGACGCACGCCGCCGCAGCGGCCACACCCGTGGCCCGCTCGACGGGATTCCGGTGCTGCTCAAGGACAACATCGACACCAAGAACCTGCGGACGACCGCGGGCTCGCGGGCCCTGCTCGGCCGTCCGCCGTCGAAGGACGCGACGCTGGTCCGCAATCTGCGCGACGCGGGCGCGGTGATCCTCGGCAAGACCAATCTTTCGGAGTGGGCCAACTTCCGGTCCACGAACTCGACCTCCGGCTGGTCCGGGGTCGGCCTCCAGACCAACAACCCGTACGAACTCGACCGCAACCCGTGCGGCTCCTCGGCCGGTTCGGGGGCCGCCGTGGCGGCTTCGCTGGCGCAGGTCGCGATCGGCACCGAGACTGACGGCTCGATCATGTGCCCCTCGGGCGCCAACGGCATCGTCGGGGTGAAGCCGAGTCTCGGGGTGGTCAGCGGGGCGGGCGTGGTGCCGATTTCGTCCGAACAGGACACCGCCGGGCCCATGGCGAGACACGTCATCGACGCGGCGCTCACCCTGTCCGCCTTGCACGGCAAGGGTTCCGCCGACTATTCGGCACAGGTCGGCACGCTGCGCGGAGCCAGGATCGGCGTCTGGCGCAAGGCGGGCATCGACCCCGAGGTCGACCGGATCGTGCAGGCGAGCGTGGACACCATGCGGGCGCGCGGCGCGACCGTCGTCGACGTCACCCTGCCCTACCAGGACCAGGTCGACGCGAACGAGTTCCCGGCGCTGCTCGCGGAGTTCGCCGACCAACTGCCCGGCTACCTCGCCACGCGGCCGGGCGCGCCGCGGACCATGGCGGACCTGGTCGCGTTCGACCGGCGTGATCCGGTGGAGCTGAGCAAGTTCGGCCAGGAACTCTTCGAGCAGGCCCTGACCGCGCCCGGTGTCGACGACCCGATCTACCTCAAGCAACGCGCGACGGCGACGTCTCTCGCGCGACGGTCCATCGACGAAACCCTGGCCGCCAACCATCTCGACGCGATCGTCGGCCCGAGCAACAGCCCCGCCTGGGTCACCAGCTACGGCCACGGCGACGACTACGAACTGGGCTCGGCCACCCCCGCCGCCGTGGCGGGCTACCCGAACGTCAGCGTGCCCGCCGGTTACTCCGGCGAACTCCCCGTCGGCGTTTCGTTCTTCGCCGGGCGCTTCGCCGACGCGCGGGTCCTGTCCTTGGCCGCCGCGTTCGAACAGGCCGCGCCGGTGCGGCACGCGCCGAAGTACCTGCCGTGACCGGGCCCGAATCCGCGGAGCCGCCGGAATTCCTGCCACCGCGGCTCTCGCTCACCTGGAAGATCGGCCTGGCGGCAATACCGATCTCGGCGGCCCTGCTCGTCACCGGGACCTTCCGCGAGTTGTACGCGCGCGCCCTCAAAGGCATCGGCAGCCCCAACGCACCTCCCAGTTACCGCACCACCTACACGCTGTGGAAAGAGGTGCGTGTCGACGGACTGCCGATGTCGGCGCCGCCGGGTTATGCCGTGCCCGTGACCGCCGCGGCCACCCTGCTGGTCGTGTCGTCCGCCGTCCTGCTCTTCGCCGCGCGCAAACCGGTGGCACGGGTGGCCGGGCGCACGCTCGCGTTTTCGGCCGTCAGTTTCCTCACCGGTGTCGCCTGGACGCTTTTCGTCTCCGTGAAATCGGTCGAGCGGCAGCTGAACGCCGATCCCGATGGGCTGGCCATCTTCACCTACGGGGACGCCCTATGGTTCGTCCTGGCCGCGCTCGTCCTGGCGGCGGCGGGTTCGGCGCTGACCTTGACCCGCGCGCTGGACCCACCGCGACCGGCCGGCCCGATGGTCTACCGAATTCCCTCCGACAATCCCTCAGACAATCCCTCTGACGATTCGAGCGCGATATGAGCCCGGTGGACGAGCCCGAACCCGCTGAGTCCGAACCCGTCCGGCCACTACCGATCGACTCCCCCGACACGGTGGAATTCCTGCCACCGGCGATGTCCACCACCTGGAAGATCGCCATGGTGACGGTGGCCGTGTCGGCCGTGATGGCCTTCACCGCCATTTTCCAGACGCTGTACGGCTATGTCATCGACGGGCCCGGCGGCGGCGGGTCGGTCGTCGTGACCCTGTGGAAGATCAGCAGTCCTGGCGGGAGCGCCGGTTCCGGAGAGCCGCCGGAGTACAAGTACCCGTTGCTGTTCGGCGCCGTGGCGCTGCTCGCTTCGGCCGTCATCCTGATCATCTCCGTCGAGCGGCCGTCGATGCGAGCAGTGGGGCGCACACTCACGCTCATGGCGACGGCGTTTTTCGCCGGGGTCGCCTGGATGGTCTGTACCGACGTCGTCCACGCGACCAAACAATTCGACTCGTTCAAAAGGGACGCGCAACTCGACGTCGTCTTCACTGTCGGGGACGCCGTGTGGTTCTCCGTGATCGCCGGTGTGCTGGCGATCGTGAGTTCCGTCCTGGTCCTCACCCGCCCGATCTCGCCGCCGCGGGAGGCCGGGCCGATGATCTACCAACTCGTCCCCGACGAAGAACCCGAGCGGCCGTCCGACGAAAACCCGTGAGTTCGCCCGCGGCGTAATCGCCCGATCCGAGCCCGGAACGCAACCCGGGAAAGCGGTCTCCGCGCGTAGGATTCGCCCATGGACTACTGGTTGTCCTTGGAAGTGCTCGACGGCGAAGTGCCCGCGTCGGCCTGGAAGTTCGCCCACGGCGACAATCTCTCCGAAGCGGCGCTGACCAACGGCGCGCGGCAATGGACCTGGCACGAACACCGCTGGGGGGTGGTGCTCGAAATCGAGTTCGCCACCGAAGAGCAGCGCGACCGCTTCCGCGGCCTTCCCGCGGTGAGCGCCGCCCTCGACGCGGTGCCCGACCCGGTCAACGGCCTGATCGTCTACCCCGGCCGCGGCGGCGGCTCCGGCACCCGGGTGCCGCGCTCGCCACGGCCGCTGCCGATGTCGGGCGCCGGGGCGCTACCGGAGCCGCATGAAGAGGTCACCATGACCACCGCGAGCCCCCACCCGGAGACCACCCGCGCCTACGCGGTCTGATTTCCGGTACGCGCACTCGATAGCCGAAGATCATTCCGGGCGCCAGACTGCGCTCACACCGCCGCTGCCCGTAGGGTCAGCTCATGAAGGTCGGCCTGCTCACCCGTGAATACCCGCCGGAGGTCTACGGCGGCGCCGGGGTGCATGTGGAGTTCCTCGCCCGCGAACTGCGCCCGCTTGTCGGCCTCGACGTCCACTGCTGGGGGCCGGACAGGCCCGACGCGCACGGGCACACCGACAAGCACGGTTACGCCCAGCCCGCCTTCGCGACGATGGACATCGCGGTGTCGATGGCCGCCGCGCTCGAAGGCCAGGACCTCGCGCACAGCCATACCTGGTACGCGAATCTGGCCGGGCATCTCGCGAAGATGACCTACGGGATCCCGCACGTGATCACCGCGCACTCGCTGGAGCCGCTTCGCCCGTGGAAGGCCGAGCAGCTCGGCGGCGGCTACCGCGTGTCGTCGTGGATCGAGCGTGACGCGTTCGAGAACGCCGACGCGATCATCGCGGTCAGCAACGGTATGCGGCGCGACGTGCTTGAGGCGTACCCGTCGGTTTCGCCGGAGCGGGTCCACGTGGTGCACAACGGGATCGACACCGCGCTCTACCAGCCCGACGCGGGCACCGATGTCCTCGAAGCCCACGGCGTCGACCCGAACCGGCCGTACGTCCTGTTCGTCGGCCGGATCACGCGCCAGAAGGGCGTGCCGCATCTCGTCCGCGCGGCGGCGGCGTTCGACGAGGGGACCCAGCTCGTGCTGTGCGCGGGCGGGGCGGACACCCCCGAGCTCGACGCGGAGTTCCGCGGGCTCGTCGCCGAGTTGCAGACGCGGCGGACCGGGGTGCACTGGATCCCGGAGATGCTGCCGCGCCCCGACGTCGTCCAGCTGCTGAGCCACGCCGCCGTTTTCGCGTGCCCGTCGGTGTACGAGCCGCTCGGCATCGTCAACCTCGAAGCGATGGCATGCGGCACCGCGGTCGTGGCGAGCGACGTCGGCGGTATCCCGGAGGTCGTCGACGACGGCGTGACAGGGCTTCTCGTGCACTACGACGAGAAGGACCCCGCGGCCTTCGAAGCGGATCTGGCCGCGCGGGTCAACGAGCTGGTCGGCGCGCCGGAGCGGGCCGCCGCGATGGGGGCCGCCGGGCGCGAACGCGCGGTCGGCGAATTCGGCTGGGCGGCGATCGCCCGGCGGACAGTCGAGATCTACGAGGCATGCAGGAGGTCTTCGTGAACCACGGATCCGACGTTCTGGGCATTGTGCTCGCCGGTGGCGAGGGCAAGCGGCTGATGCCGCTGACGGCCGACCGCGCGAAACCGGCGGTGCCGTTCGGCGGGGTGCACCGCCTCATCGACTTCGTCCTGTCGAACCTGGTGCACGGCGGCGTGCGGCGCATCTGCGTGCTGACGCAGTACAAGTCCCACTCGCTCGACAGGCACATCAGCACCACCTGGCGGCTGTCGTCGATCACCGGTGAGTACGTCACCCCGGTGCCCGCGCAGCAGCGCCTCGGCCCGCGCTGGTTCCAGGGCAGCGCCGACGCCATCCACCAGAGCCTGAACCTCGTCTACGACGAGTCGCCCGCCTACATCGCGGTCTTCGGCGCGGACAACATCTACCGCATGGACCCGCGGCAGATGATCGATCAGCACATCGCCTCCGGCGCGGGTGTGACCGTCGCCGGTATCCGGGTCAAGCGTGACGAGGCGAGCGCGTTCGGGGTCATCCAGACCACCGACGGCCAGCGCATCGACGCCTTCCTGGAGAAGCCCGCCGACCCGCCCGGCCTGCCGGACTCCCCCGAAGAGTCCTACGTCTCCATGGGCAACTACGTCTTCACCACGCAGGTGATGCTGGAGGCGCTGCACGCCGACGCGGAGAACCCCAGCTCCCACCACGACATGGGCCGCGACATCATTCCCGCGCTCGTCGCGTCGGGCGAAGCGGCGGTGTACGACTTCACCGGCAACGTCGTGCCCGGCGAGACCGAACGCGATCACGGGTACTGGCGCGACGTCGGGACCATCGACAGCTACTACGACGCGCACACGGACCTGATCTCGACCTACCCGATCTTCAACCTCTACAACCGGCGGTGGCCGATCCTGGCGCACCCCGGCCAGCGGGCGGCGGCGAAGTTCGTCGAAGGCGGCACGGCCAACCAGTCGATCATCAGTCCCGGCGTGATCATCTCCGGTTCGCAGGTGGTGGAGTCGGTGCTCTCACCGGACGTCGTGGTCGAAAGCGGCGCTGTGGTGCAGGGCTCGGTGCTGCTCGACGGCGCGCGAGTGGGCGCGGGGGCCGTTGTGCGGCGCGCGATCCTGGACAAGAACGTGGTGGTGCCGCCGGGCGCGCACATCGGTGTCGACCTCGATCGCGACAGGCAGCGGTATCACGTCAGCGAAGGCGGGATCGTCGTGCTGGGCAAGGGCGAGCACGCCATCTAGCCCGGAAAGCTCAGGAGAAGGTCATGCGGACCCTGGTGCCGGTCACCAGGGTTTCGATCTCGACGTCGTGCGCGAGCCCCTTCATCAGCTGCAGGCCGCGTCCGCGCAACGACTGCTCCGGCGACATCACCGGCGCGTGCCATCGGCCGAAGTCCGTGACGGTGATGACGATCTGCCCGGTGAGGCCGCAGACGGCGTCGAGGTCGAACGAACCGGCCCCGTCCGGGTAAGCGTGGTCGACGACGTTGGCCATCGCCTCGTCCGTCGCGAGGACGAGGTCCTCGACCTCGTCCCGGGGCAATCCGGCCTCGGTGGCCCACAGGCGCAGGAGCTTTCGCACCGGCGGCAGTTCTTCCGCCGAGGCCTTCACCCCGTGCAGGCTGAGTTCGTCCGCGCTGCGGCCGCCGATGTCGACGACTGGGCCGGAACCTGGGTGCTGTCCGCCCATTTGCTTACCCACCTCAGCGCTTTTCGAAATCCGTATGCCGCAGAGCCTGATACCCGCGCCGGCGCGATCTCAACCCTGGGCCTCGGGCACCCGCGGGAACACGGTCAGCAGCGCGTCAAGGCCGGTCAGCTCCAGCGTACGCAAAACCGCCCGGTGGTCGGCGACGATCTGCAGCGCCGAGCCCAGGTCCGCACAGCGCTGGTGGTGGTCGACCAGCACCGTCAACCCCGCGGAATCGAGAAAAGTGACCGCGGTCAGGTCGAGCAGGATCGGCGCGGGCGGCACGATTTCGGCCTCGACCCGGGTGAGGTGCTCGGCCAAAAGCAGCGAAGTGACCATGTCCACTTCACCGACGGCCCGGAGCACTACCGCCGCGTCTCGCTCTTCCTGGAAGACGCGGAGAAGCTCGCCGTCATCCGGGACGACGGGCATGGGTTGATCGGTTTCGGTCATAGCTGGCGATCCTCCTGATCTCGGACAGGCCAAATCGCGGCATGACCCACAACGCAACGTAGTCTAGGCCGCCGTGCCGCTCCCCGGCGACTCGGAACAAATCCTGGCATTACACCGAAAGTCAAGCGTTCGGCGTCGAGACCACCGGATGGTGCTACTGCATTGGGGCAGGTTTACTCTCACGGCTACTTCAGTTCACAACGAGGAGGATCTGTGGCCGCCGAGTCAGAAGGCATCCACCGCCTAACGGATTTGCTGCGCGCCAACGCGGACACCTTGATCGACAGGTGGACGGCCTTGGCTTCCTCGGCATTTCGCGGCCGGTTGACGACAAACGAACTCGAGCGGGATTCCCGCGAATTGTTCGCCTCGTTGCTGCCGGTCGCCGAGAGTGACGGGCGGGACCTCACTTCCGGCCAATTCTCCGAGCTCAAGTCGATGCTCGCGGAGCTTTCCCGCGGCCGCGCCCGGCAGGGTTTCACCCCGTCCGAGACCGCGTCGAGCGTCTTCGCGCTCAAGCAGGCCGTGCAGGAGCTGACCGAAGCCGAGGAAGACCCGGCCCTGTTCCGCCAGGTAATGACGTTTTCCGGGCTGCTGGACGCGCTCGGGCTGTGGACGTTCGAGAGCTACTCGCGCGCCCGCGAGGAGATCATCAAGGAGCAGTCCGAGCAGCTGCTGGAGCTGACCACGCCGGTCGTCAAGATCTGGGAAGGCGTGCTCGCCGTGCCGCTGGTCGGCACCCTCGACTCCGCGCGCACCCAGGTCGTCATGGAGAAGCTGCTCGAAGCGCTGGTGGAGACCGGCTCCGAGCACGCGATCATCGACATCACCGGTGTGCTGGCCGTGGACACCCAGGTCGCGCAGCACCTGCTCAAGACCGTCGTCGCCGCCCGCCTGATGGGCGCGGAGTGCACGGTCTCCGGCATCCGGCCGCAGATCGCGCAGACGATCGTCGCCCTCGGTATCGAGTTCGGCGACATCACCACCAAGGCTTCGCTGGCCGACGCCCTCCGCCACGCCCTGCGCAGTGAAGGCATCGACGTGGTGCGCAGGCGGGACGGAAGGACGTCCTGATGGAACGGGTACCGATCCTCAAGATCGGCGACGTCCTGCTGGTCTCCATCCAGATCGACCTGCAGGACCAAGGTGTGCTCGCGCTCCAGGAGGACCTAGCGGAGCGGATCAGCACCACCGGGGCCTATGGGGTGATCATCGACATCTCCGCGGTCGACATCGTGGACTCCTTCATCGGCCGGATGTTCGCCACCATCGCCTCGATCTCCAAGCTGTTCGACGCCGACACCGTGGTGGTCGGGATGCGGCCGGCGGTCGCGATCACGCTGGTCGAGCTGGGGCTGACCCTCGGGGACGTGCGGACAGCGCTCGACCTCGACCGGGGCATGAAGATCCTGCGGGTCCTCGGGAAGCAGCGCCGGGGATCGTTCGCCGTCACCGACGATTTCGCCGCCGAAGAGGTGCTGTGACCGCGCGGCTCGGCGAGCCGGAAGAGTTGCCGATCAACGAGGACAACGACGTGGTCCGGGTCCGGCAGCTCGTGCGGACCTACGCCCAGCAGGCGAAGCTTTCGCTGGTGGACCAGACCAAGCTGGTCACGGCCACCAGCGAGCTCGCGCGCAACACGCTGGTCTACGGCGGCGGCGGGACGGCGCTGATAGCCCCCGTCGACGACGGCAGGCGCCTCGGCGTCCGGGCGGTCTTCACCGATGAGGGCCCGGGCATCCCCGACCTCGACCTCGCGCTGGCCGACGGCTGGAGCAGCGGCAAGGGCCTCGGCCTCGGCCTGAGTGGGGCCCGGCGGCTGGTCGACGACTTCACCCTGGACACCGAGGTCGGTCGCGGAACCACGGTCACCGTGGTGAAGTGGGCAAGGTGAACGACAGCGCGTGCCTGCCGGTGGTCGAGGACACCACCTGGATCCGGGTCGAGGAGGATTCCGCCGTCGGCCGGTGCCGGCGGACGGCGTCGACCCTGGCCGAACAGCTCGGCTTCCCGGCGACCCGCGTCGCCGAGATCGGGCTCGCGGTCACCGAGATCGGTACCAACCTGCTGAAGCACGCCCAGGAGGGCGCGCTGCTCATCCGCCTGGTGCGGGCCAACGACCAGGGTGCGCTCGAAGTCGTCGCGATGGACCGCGGGCCGGGGATAGCCGATCTCGAACTCGCCCGCGAGGACGGTCAGTCCAGCGCGGGCACCCTCGGGCTCGGCCTCGGCGCGGTGGAACGGCTCGCCGACGCGAGCGAGATCACCTCGACCCCCGGTGAGGGAACCGTGGTGGTGGCCCGATTCCACCCCGATCGCCGCCCGCCGACGGGGATCCCCGCCGATGTCGCCGCCGGGGTGACCCGCGCGATCGACGGCGAGGACGTCTGCGGTGATTCCTACGCGATCCGTTACGGAGAAGGAAAACTGACGCTCATGATGTGCGACGGCTCGG
>Ga0247768_1000812_pt1 | contig 11172 bp, 9 predicted proteins | sample UWRJL016104C6_FD_179944 | JGI IMG/M metagenome (GOLD analysis project Ga0247768, IMG submission 179944) | Plant litter microbial communities from Arlington Agricultural Research Station in Wisconsin, United States - UWRJ-L016-104C-6 | ecosystem: Environmental > Terrestrial > Plant litter >... | reverse complement strand
TTGAGCCCGGTCGACCCCGGCCCGCGCCCTAAAAGGTCCCGCTCAACCCGACCGAGCGGTAGCCAATCCACGGTTGTACCCGGGGCGCCAGGTGCGCGGTCGGCTCTGATTTCTGCTTTCCGCTCAGTACGAGCAGGGTCACGCCCGTGGCCAGGCCCGCACCGCCCACGATGAAACTGGTGAGGGAGAGCGTTTTGTTCGTAGCCACGCTGCTGTCGAGTGAGTCGACCGCGGCGCGATCGGGACCGGAGCAGGATTTACCGCCGCAAGCGTCGAAGGCGGCATCGGCGTCTTTTTGTTTGCTGTTGGCGGAGAGCAAGAAGACCGTGCCCAACCCCACGCCGACCACACCAACGCCGAGCGCGATGTAGCCGCCGGCGCGCATTGCGGAGCCGGAGGAGCTCTCGGTCGGTGTAGGCGGAGGCGTGGGCGGCGGCGCATCCGCGGGCTTGGCCGCTACGGCGGCGACCGGCGTGACCGGCACGCTCGCCGCGTTGGGCGCCAGCACGAGTTCGATGGTCTGCCGCGCCGCGGGCTTGACGTCCACCGTCTGCTCCGGGCTCGATTGCGTGGGACTGGTCGCACGAAACTTGTGCGGGCCCGGGTTTACGGGATGCAATACGCCGATGAGCGCGCTGGGCACCGTGGTGCCGTCCATCGTGACGGTCACGCCCTGCGTATCGGTCCCCTTCACCTCCAGGGTGACATACGGCAATTGAGCGTCGAGCGTCGCCAATTGGCGATTTGCATCCGCCACCGCGTTGGCCGCGGCAGTCGAAACCGGAGCCTCCAGTGGCTCGCGCTTGATGCGGTTGAAGATCTCGTACGCCTCGACCCAATGCCCGAGCTTCAGCTGCGAGCGAGCGATGTACGAGAGATGAATCGGCGAGTGAACGAGCGCTTCCGCGCGCGTGAACAGCTCTACCGCTTCCGTCCACTTTTGTTGCTCGAACGCGTCCGCGCCCTGATTCGCCGCAGCGCGCGCCCCAGCGCGCTCGGCATCAGACACCGCAAAGGACGGCTTGGAAACGAATGCAGCACCAAGGAGCGCGCCGCAAAGAATGAGGTGAGCTCCCGCTCGTGAATGCGCCATAACCACGCAGGCTAACCTGGTCTGAAGTTTGGTTCCAGCCCCGCCAAAGCTTACATTGTCTCCAATCCAGCGACCGACGTCTCGGCCACGCAGGCGACCGAGGCCCGGCGTAAGTGAGGCAGGCGCCCAAACCAAGCGCGCGAGCAGTGCCAACGGATTTGGGCTAAGGGGCCTACGAGGCTAAGAGATGGGGCTTTGGGAAGCTGATGGATCTCGGGGCCCGACCGTCTATATACTCGGAGATTAGTATTCAATGCTCGAGGCCGGACAAATCATCGAGGGCAAGTACCGCATCGTTCGCCTGATTGGCGAAGGCGGTATGGGCTCGGTGTACGAGGGCGAAAACACCTTCATCAAGCGACGCATCGCGATCAAGGTGTTGCACGCGCACAGCGTGTCGGAAGAAACCGTGCGGCGCTTCGAGCGCGAAGCGCAGGCCGCGGGTTGCATCGGCAGCGATCATATTTTGGAAGTGCTCGACCTCGGCTCATTGCCGAACGGCGATCGCTTCATGGTCATGGAGTATCTCGATGGCGAGACGCTCGGCGCGCGCATGTCTCGCGCTCGCATGAACCCGAACGACGTGCTGGCGATTGCCCGTCAAGTTTTGGTCGGCCTGCGCGCCGCGCACTTGGCCAACATCGTTCACCGCGATCTCAAGCCCGACAACATCTTCATTTTGCGGGAGAAGGCCGGCCGGGCTGATTACGCGAAGATCATCGACTTCGGTATCTCCAAGTTCAATGCCCTCGGCGGAGACATGAGCATGACGCGCACCGGCGCGGTGATGGGCACGCCGTATTACATGTCGCCGGAGCAAGCTCAGGGCACGCAAGGCATCGACGGCCGCAGCGACGTCTATTCGCTGGGAGTGATTTTGTACGAGGCCCTCGCGGGCGCCGTTCCTTTCGACGGCGACACGTTCAACGAACTGATGTTCAAGATCGTGCTCTCCAGCCCTCGCCCCCTCGCCCAAGTCGCACCCAACTTGGACCCGCGTCTGATCGCGCTCGTCGAGCAAGCGATGGCCCGTGACATCACGCTCCGCTTCCAGTCCGCCGACGACATGATCCGCGCGATCGATCAGCAATTCGGCGGCGCGGATGGAACCGCAGCTCATCCCGTCGTCGCCAGCCCCGCGCCGGCGGGCCCTGCGACCGTCGGCGGCCCCGCGGCCCCGCCTGCGCCAGGCCTCCCCACCGGCAACACCTGGACGGCCTCCCACGCGGACATCCCCAAGACTTCGAGTGCCCCGATGTACGTCATCGCGGCAGCCGCGGTGCTCTTGCTCGCGGGCGGCGCATTTGCCGCGTACCAGAAATTCGGAAAGAAAGCGGAACCCACCGCCAAGGCCGACGTAGCCGCCCCGGTCGCGGTCGCGCCGGCTGCGCCGCACCCTGCCGAACCACCTGCCGCACCACAGGAAGCACCCGCGCCCCCGCCAGTGGTGGTGCCGTCGGCGATTGCACCCGAGCCCGCAGCCGTAGCAACCGCCAAGCCCGAAGTGGTCGAACCATCGAGCAAAGCTCTGTCGGCAAAGCCGACGGCGGCAGCCGCGAAGCCTGCCCTTGCAAAGCCAGCTCCAGCGAAGCCTGCAGTCGCAAGTCCGGTCAAGCCGGCCGGCCCCAAACCCGCCCGAGACTTTGGTTATTGATCTACGCGTGGTGGCCACACCGCGCTTTCTCGTTGCCTCCCTCCCGTGCTCAACCCCGAAGCCGAACTTCGAGGAGAAACCATGACTTTGTTTAGTTCACTGGGTGCAAAGCGGTTCGCCGTATTAGCCGTGATGTTCGTGATCGCCGTAGCCTGCGCGAAGGTGGATCGAGGCTACGACGACGAGGGCTCGCTCGCCGGTGCCGACAGCGGCGGGAGCAGCGGCGCGGGCGGCAGCGGCGGCAAGGCGGCGGCCGGAACGGCCGGAAAGCCCAGTGGCGGTGCAAGCAGCGATGCGGGAAGTGCGGGCGAAGCGGAAGCCGGCAGCGCGGGAGAAAACGCTGGTGGAGCGAGCGGCGCGTCGAGCGGCACACTGAAGGTCGTCTTCGCGGGCACCGGCGCCGGTGTGGTGACCTCTGATGTATCGGGCATCGACTGCAACGCGACTTGCAGCGCGGAGTTCGATGCCGACGCCGAAGTCATTTTGACGGCAAAACCCGACGCGAATTCTACCTTTGCGGGCTGGTCGGGCGGTGGTTGCTCGGGCACCGGCACGTGCACGGTAGCGGTCTCCGATGCGGTTCAGGTCACAGCGACCTTCGCGAGCACGTCGGTGCCACTGACCGTGACGCTGAGCGGAAACGGTTCGGGCGTCGTCAAATCGGTTCCAACCGGGATCGATTGCGGAACGACGTGCTCGACCTCGGTGACCAAGGGCAGCGCGGTCCAGTTGACCGCAACACCTGCCGTGGGCTCGGTGTTTGCCGGTTGGTCCGGCGGTGGCTGCACGGGCGTCGGCGTTTGCACGACGACGCTGACCGCAGCGACCACCGTCACTGCATCCTTCACTCTGACCACGCAGACCCTCACCGTAGTCAAGGCCGGTACCGGTACGGGAACGGTGACGTCAGTCCCAGCCGGCATCAACTGCGGCACTGACTGCAGCGAGGACCTCAATTACGGAACCGTGGTCACGCTCAGCGCCGTTGCCGCGGCTGGAACCGGTAGCGCGTTTGGCGGCTGGAACGGCGGAGGTTGCTCGGGCACTGGGTCGTGCGTGGTAACGCTCGCGGCGGCAACGCAGGTCACGGCGACGTTTACCTGCACGGGCACCGTGACGCTGAACTACACCGGTGCGATCCAGACCTACGTGGTGCCCACCTGCGTGACCTCACTGACGATTGATGCTTATGGCGCGCAGGGCGGGTCTTCCGGCAGCTTCGCGGGCGGCCTGGGTGCGCGCATGAAGGGGACTTTTGCGGTCACCGGCGGCACGTCGCTGAAGGTGTTGGTTGGCCAAAAGGGCATCAACGCAACGGATTCCGAGCAGCAGGCGGGTGGCAGCGGAGGCGGCGGTACATTCGTCACCACCGCGACAAATTCACCGCTGGTCGTCGCTGGCGCTGGCGGCGGAGCCATCTTTTACAGCGTGAGCGCGCAATACCAAGGCGCCGGAATCAACGCGAGCATCACCACTTCCGGAACCGCCGACAGCGGAGCCTTCAAGGCTGGCGGAATCAACGGCAACGGCGGCACGACCGGTAGCAACCTTGGCGGCTATCATCCAGGCACGGGCGGCGGCGGCTTGCTCACCGGCGGCGTGGGCAACTCGGACGGCGGCGTGGCGAGCTACGGCACTGCGTACACGCCGGGTTCCGCGTTCGTGAGCGGCGGTGCCGGTGGTCAACCCGGGAGCTGCGCGGCGGCCGGCGCGAGCTGCCTGCCAGGTAAAGCGGGTGGTTTCGGCGGCGGCGGCGCCGGCGCACACATGGGCGGCGGCGGCGGCGGCTACTCCGGCGGCGCGGGCGGTAGCTGGCCGAATGGCGCGCCCGTGACCACGGCCTACAGCGGTGCGGGCGGCGGCGGCGGCTCGTACAACGCTGGCACCTCGCCAACGAACACGGCTGGCGCACGCCTCGGCAACGGCATGGTGATCTTCACTTATTGAGGCTGCGAAATAGCAAAACCCCGCGGGAGGCAGCCCACGGGGTTTCCGGGATTTAGGATTAAGCTAAGTGAAGTGAGGCTGCGAGCAGCTCACTCGTCGTCTTCGTCTTCTTGTTCCGCTTCCCACATCGCGGCTTCGAAGGGGTCCATGTCGAATTCCAAGGTCTCTCCCGTGGATTCGATCTCATCGACGGACCAACCAATGCGCATTTCGGGGCGCACGAGGTCGCGTTCGAGTTCTGCGAAAGAGCTGTAGTCTTTGGGGGCGGCCATTGAATGAGAGGTCTCCTCAGGGGTTCAGAGTTGGGACCCGCCGGGTGGCTACGGCGGGGTGAAGCGGGACGACGCGGGCGAGCGGTCGATTCGAGGACGGCTGCCAAAATCCGGCACACAGGATTCGCTCGCGGGCGGCATTGCGGCGCTGCTCAGACCCGACTAATCGGGGGGTGAGCGCGAGCTGCATGCGCGCTGCGAACGGTTTTGTGCGGGGGCTTGGCTTTCGGTTCACTTTTAACTACTCACACCTACATCTGCACACACAGTACGCTACGTTCCCCGGACCTCCAAAAAAACGCGGCCCGCGCGCGATATTTCGATAAGAGGCACACTGCCGGGGCAAGCTGCTCCGCGGCTCGCCCGTCTTCCCTTCCCGCCCCTGCGCGGGTTCGATCCCCGTCACTCACCCCATGACTCAGCGCCAGCAGATCATCGCCATCGCCAACCAAAAGGGTGGCGTTGGCAAGACCACGACCGCCGTCAACCTCGCCGCCAGCCTGGCCGCCGCCGAACGCCCGACGCTGCTCGTGGATCTCGACCCGCAAGGCAACGCCTCGAGCGGCGTAGGTGTGCCGCCGGGCACCGTGGAAAAGACGATCTACGACGCGTTGATCGGTAACGCTCCGCTACGCGACGTGATCCGCCCTACCGGCATCCCCACGCTCGACCTCGCGCCCGCCACGCAAGATCTGACCGCCGTCGAATACGAGCTGTTCGAGACCACTCAGCGCGGCACGCATCTGCGTGAGATCCTGCGCGGCCCCGACGTCGAGAAGTACGACTACATCATCATCGATTCGCCGCCATCGCTCGGTGTGTTGACGTTGAACGTGCTCGTCGCCGCGCACCGCGTAATCGTACCCTTGCAGCCCGAATACTACGCGCTCGAGGGCATCACGTATCTGATGGCCACGATCGATCGCGTGAAAGCATCGCTGAACCCAGAGCTCACGGTGGAAGGCATCGTGCTCACGATGTGGGATCCACGGAACCGCCTCGCCCATCAAGTCGCGGACGAAGTGAACAAACACTTCCGCGTGTTCAAGTCGATCATCCCGCGCAACGTGCGCCTGAGCGAGGCGCCCTCACACGGCCTGCCCGCGCTGCTGTACGACGTCGGTAGCAAGGGCGCGCAGGGCTATCTCAGCTTGGCGCGTGAGCTGATCGAGGGACCCACCGCCTTGATCGAAAGCGCTGCGAATGAGTGAACCGCCCAAAAAGCCATTCCGCGGCTTGGGGCGTGGCCTCGATGCGCTGATGCCCGCGCGCGTGCCGGTCACCGCCGAACGGCCCGCCGCTGCGAGCGCCAAGTACGAGGGCAACGTCTTCAGCTGCCCGCTCGACAAAATCGTGCCCCAAAAGGGCCAACCGCGGCAGCACTTCGACAACGATCGGATCGAAGAGCTCGCGCAATCCCTGCGCACGCACGGCTTGCTCGAGCCGCTGATCGTGCGCCGCCGCCCGGGCGCAGACGACTTCGAGATCATCGCCGGTGAACGCCGCTGGCGCGCAGCGCAGCGCGCCAATTTGCGCGAAGTGCTGGTCGTCGTACACGACGTCTCCGCCAAAGACGCCTACGAGTTGGCGCTGATCGAAAACGTCCAGCGCGAAGATCTCGACGCCATCGAATTTGCCGAAGCACTCGATCGCCTGATCAAGGAGCACTCTTATACCCAAGAGACGCTCGCGCAGCGGGTCGGCAAAGATCGCTCCACGATCGCCAATGCACTGCGCCTCTTGCGCCTGCCGAGCGCGGTGCGCGACAAAGTCGTCACTGGCGAGCTCAGCGAAGGTCACGCCCGCGCGTTGCTCGGCGCGCCGGACGACACCGCCCTGGCCACGCTCGCCGAAAAGGTGATCCGCGGCCGGCTCAGCGTGCGCCAAACCGAAGCGCTGGTGCGCACCGCCAAGAGTAAGCCCGAGGCCAAAGGCAAAAAAGAAAAGGCCGTGTCTACACGCGACCTCGAGCTTCGCTTGGGCCGCAAGCTGGGCACCAAGGTCGAGGTCCGCGACAAAGACGGCAAGGGCGAACTCGCCATCAAATACGCCTCTTTGGACGAGCTCGACAAATTGCTCGAAGTGCTGCTGTAGCGCTCGCGCAAGCGCCCATACCGATGTTTCGAGAGGGGGCGCTCGCGGTCCAGCAGCGCACCTCGGACAGCGTTGCTATTTCGCGCGCGCCGCGCACCCGCAGCGGCACGTTGACGCAATCGACGCCCCAGGTATGATAAAAGTATGAATGCTGCAAAAATCGCCGTTACGATTCCAGCAGACACTCTGAAGCTCGCGCGAAAGCAAGTGAAGGCGGGGCACGCCAAATCTCTCAGTGCCCTGATGGCTCAGGCTCTCGACGAGAAGGTCTCTCGCAATGAACTCACCGAGATCCTCGACGCGATGGATCGAGAGTTCGGCAAACCGAACCGAGCGGCACGAACATGGGCAAAGCGCGTCATCAAGCGATCGTTTTAGACGCGGGCGCGCTGATTGCTTTCGAGCGAGCCGACCCCAAGATGCGCGCGCTCCTGCGCGAAGTGACTCGTACCGGCACGAAGCTGGTAGTTCCCGCTGGCGTCGTGGCGCAAGTCTTTCGAGATCGCGCACGCCAGGTACCGCTGCGCGCGCTGCTCGACGCCGAGAACAGCAACGTACTCGAGCTCGATCGACCACTGGCGGAGGCCGCAGGCGCCCTGTGCGGCAGGAGCGGCACGCATGACGTCGTGGACGCGTCCGTCGTGCTCGTGGCAAAGCGGGAGCGCGCGATCATCCTGACCTCGGACATCGATGATCTGCGCGCGCTCGACTCGAGCGCTTTGCTCGAGCGGATCTAGCTACTCGACGGACAACGCCGAGCGCTTCAGCGAATCGCTGATCGCGTCAGTCGCACTTACCGGCTTTGGCTTTGACGGCCAAATCCGCGGCGCGCTTGCCGATGTCGTCGTTGCCGGCGATTTCTGCGGCGCGCTTGAAGTGGGTGGCGGCTTTTTTCTTGTCGGTCGGGCAGACGTGTTTGGCGAGGTAGTAGTGCGCGGGGGCGGATTTTTCGTCGAGCTTCAGCGCGGCCTCGTAGTCGCTCAGGGCGCCAGCGTCGTCCTTTTGGTCGTGGCGGCACACGGCGCGTCGCACGTGCAGGTTCGCGCTGTCGGAAGCTTTGATGGCTTTGTCGAGCACCGCGATGCAATCGGCAAAGGCGTGTAGGCGGCCGAACTTCTGCGCCAGCTTTTCGAGCAGCTTCGGATCGTCGGTGGTCGACACGGCGCGCAATTGTTCGAGTGCGTTCTTGTCGTCTTTGGCCGCCGTCAGCAGTTCGGCGTAGGCGATGCGCAGCTCGATATTGTCGGGCGACGCGGCCACGGCAGCGCCGTAAGCTTTGAGCGACTCTTCTTTCTTGCCGGCAGCTTCCAAGGCCAATGCGCGGTTGAGCAGCAAATCCGGCTGTTTTGGCGCGGATTTGAGGCCCACGTCGGCAACGCTCAGCGCGCCGGCCGCGTCTTTTGCATCGAGCAAGAGCGCGGAGAGGTTGACGCTGGCTTCGGTGAGCTTCGGGTCGAGCGCGAGGGCGTCTTTGTAAGCCGCCGTGGCGCCTGTCCCGTCGGACAACCCTTCCAGAGCTACCCCCAAATAGTAAGCGGCCTGAGGATCCTTCGGACTTTCCTTGCGCGCTTCGCTGAGCAGCGCTTTGGCTTTCGCAAAGTCCTGCGCCTTGATGGCCTCGATACCTTGCTCCACCTTCTTGCTCGAAGGCTTGGCGCTTTGCTCGGCGGCCGCTGGCGGCGCGGGATCCTCGAGCGAGGGCGGCGGAGCCTCCACGGGCGGCGCCGAGCCACCACACGCCGCAAACGAGAGCGCGCCGAACAGAACGACGGAGCAAGCAAACCGAGAAGACAGTTGGGGGACCGTGCGCAGCGCGGAGATCATATGGATGCCTTTTCCAGGTGGGCGATGTTCGACAGGATACGCGCCTTGATCTCTTCCATGCGCTCGATCGAGGTGATTTTCGCGCCACTCATGTCGGTGACGTAGAACACGTCTGCGACTTGCGTGCCTTCGGTGTTGATCTTGGCGAGCGAGATCTGAAGATCGAGGTGCTGTAGGGTGTTTGCCAACCAAAACAACAGCCCTTGCTGATCTTTGGTCGTGACCTCGATCACCGAGTGATCGGTCGCGCAGCGATTGTCGATGTTGACCTCGGTGGGCACTTTCGGCGTCGGGCGGTCGGAGAGGCGCGAGCGTCGCGCGCCGCCCGTCACCAGCTCCGATGGCGAAAGCTCCATGCTGAGCAGGCGGTTGAAGTCGCGATCGAGACGCGCGAGGGATCCGGTCACCGAATCGGTGGTCTCCCCTGCACGCACCCAGAACAAGTCGAGCGCGCGCGTTCGGCCGAAGCTATCGACCCAAGAATAGACCTGAGCGCTGATCACCTTGAAGCGCGCGGCCGCCAAGGTCGCGGTGATCATCGCCAAGAGGCCCGGGCGATCGTCGGCGATGAAGCCGAGCTCGACGTACGGGGTGGCGGTGGTCATGACCGTCACGTTGACGTGCTGCATCTGCGCTTGGCGCGCGAAACGCGAGTGGCGCACGATATCTTGAGGATCGTTGCTGTACAGGTAGCGATCCGGCATCGTGGCCAGGAAGTGATTCAGGAACTCCAGCTCGCCGCGTTGCGGACAGAGCGCGCGCACTTCCGCGCGAATTTGCTCGGTGCGCTCGCCGCCGCGTTCGACCTTGCCGGTGCTCAACTGACGATCGGCGCTGACGTACAGCTCCTCCAGTACGCGCGATTTCCAGCTGGTGAGCGCGGTGGGGCTGGTCGTGGAAACGTCGCAGATGGTCAGGATGTACAGCTCGCGCAGGCCTTCACGACCGTGCACCTCTTCGCAGAACGCTTCCAGCGTGCGCGGGTCGTCGATGTCGCGGCGCGTGGCCACGTGATACATGCGCAGGTGCTTCCAGATCAGCTGCTGCACTTCGCGGATGTCGCTCTCGGGTAGTCCGAGCCTCTCCAAGATGCCGCGCGCCATTTCACGGCCGCGCTCGTCGTGGCTCTTGCCGCCGATGTCTTTGCCGATGTCGTGCAACAGCGCGGCGAAGAAGAGCACGTTGGGTCGCGAAATTTCGGCGGCCAGGCGCGAGGCCAAGCGATGCTCGGCGGCGAGCTCGCCGCGGCACAACGCACGCAGCCGATCGACCGCGGCCACCGAGTGCACGTCCACCGTGTACACGTGATACACGTCGTGGTGCACGCGACCCACGACCGGCGCGAACTCCGGCACCATGGCCACGAGCAGGCCAACGTCGTGCAGATCCTTGACGACGGATTCGTCGCGGAGCTTGGTGCGCTGAATCACCGTAACCAAGCGCACGAACAAGCGCGCCGCTTCTTCGCTCTGGCGCAGACGCTCACAAAAGGCGGGTGACGTGACAGCGCGGGCCACTAAATCCCGGGCAAAACCGTAGACGGGCAGATCGCGCCGCACCGCTTCGTCGTACAATCGGAGCGCGAGCGCCGGCTCCTGCTCGAGCGCCGCGCCGTCTTCGAACGACACTTGGTCGTTGGTCAGCTTCAGGCCCTTGCCGATGGACGTCTCACGCGGGCGGCGCTTGGGCGGTGGGGCCGCGCGCGCCAGCACCAGTTCGCGCGCCTGCGAAATGACGCGCGCCTTCTGGTAGTAGTCGCTCATGAAGGCTTCGACTCCGGCTCCGCCGGGGCCGTAGCCGAGATCCACCGCCAGGGATTCCTGGCGATCGAAGCTCAGGCGGTCGGAGCGCCGGCCGGCGGACAAATGCAACAGGTTCCTCACGCGCCAGAGCAACGCCCGAGCGGCTTCAATCTGTTGCCATTCGCGCTGTAGGAGGACGCCGATGCGTACGAGTTCCGACAGGTCCGTCACGCGCCAGCGAGCGCGCGCGGCCCAATGCGCGAGATCGAGATCGCGCAGACCGCCGATGCCATTTTTGACATCGGGCTCCAGCAAATAGACAGAACCGCCGAAGCGCTCCGATCGCTCATGAGCCTTGGTTTCAAGGCGATCCAGAAACTTCTTGATGTTGCCGATACCGAAGATGCCCTCGAATGCGCGGGTCAGCATCTTCTCCGAACTGGTGCGATCGCCGGTCAGAACGCGCCAATCGAGCAAGGTGGTGGCGGTGGGCAAGTCGTTCTTCGCTAGGTCCAGCAGATCGCTGCCCATCACGACTTGGTGACC
>Ga0247768_1000811_pt1 | contig 11183 bp, 11 predicted proteins | sample UWRJL016104C6_FD_179944 | JGI IMG/M metagenome (GOLD analysis project Ga0247768, IMG submission 179944) | Plant litter microbial communities from Arlington Agricultural Research Station in Wisconsin, United States - UWRJ-L016-104C-6 | ecosystem: Environmental > Terrestrial > Plant litter >... | reverse complement strand
GACGAGCTTGATCCGGTCACCCCCGGCCTCGAACGCGTCGGCCAGGTTCTCCCGGCGGCCGCGTACGAGGTTGTCGAGCACGACGATCTCGGCGGCGCCCGCCGCCGTCAGCTGGTCCACCACGGCCGAGCCGATGGTGCCGGCTCCGCCGGTGACGAGGAACTTCTGTCCTTCGATGGGCTGGGCGGCGGTCACACTCGCTCCTCTTGTTTCACTGCTACGAAAGTTCCACCCTGGTTGAGGCTTTCCGACGCCGCTTCCAACAGGGCGAGTACCCGCAAGCCGGAGCGGCCGTCGGTGAGCGGGCGGCGGCCTTCGGCGATCGACTCGGCGAACTCGGCCATCACCCCGCGCAGGGCTTCGCGCTCCACGAGGGCCGGTGCGACCATGTCGCCTACCCGGTACGACACGATCGTCTGCGCGCGCTTCTCGGCGGCGAGCTCCGCGGGGACGGCCTTGTCCACGCCTCTGTCGTAAATGGACAGTCGCTGGCTCGGGTTGAGGTCGTCCCACACCACGGTCTTGCTCGAACCGCCGATGACCATCGTTCGGATCTTCGTGGGGGACAACCAGTTCACGTGCACATGCGCCATCACCCCGTGGGAAAGCCGCAAAGTGAGGTGTGCCACACAGGAACGGCCGGCGCCGATCGGGTCGGAGCCGTGCGCGGCGACCTCGGTCACCTGGATTTCGTCGGGCAGGATCGCGTCGAAAATCGACAGGTCGTGCGGCGCCAAATCCCACAGCACGTCGACATCCGGCTGCACCAGGCCCAGATTGATGCGCACCGAATCCAGATACTGAATCGTGCCGAGTTCACCGCTTCGGACCAATTCCCGCAAATGCCGGACGGCCGGGGTGTAGCAGAAAGTGTGGTCGAGCATCAGCGTCAGGCCGCGTGATTCCGCCGCCTCGACGAGCTTGCGGCCGTCGGCGAAAGTGGCCGCCAAAGGCTTCTCCACCAGGACATGCTTGCCCGCTTCGAGGGCGGCCATGGCCACCGGGAGATGGGTGGCGGCGGGCGTCGCGATGGCGACGGCGTGCACCGCGGGGTCGGCGAGGACCTCTTCGAGCGAGCTCGAAACCCGGACGGTCGAATAATCCCCGAGAACGCGCCGCGCGCGGTCCGCGTCGAGGTCGCAAAGGTATTCCAGGCGCAGTCCGGGAGTTGCCTGCGCGTTACGGACCAGGTTGGGTCCCCAATAACCGGCGCCGATAACGGCGAGACCGATGGGTGTGGACAAAGCGATCCCCGTTTCCGCGGGCTCGGACGGCCGCGACGTCGGTAGATTCGCTGGCTACGGGCTTGTTGTTACATACAGCCACCTGGGTACAGCCCGTTGAACGGTGTAACGGCACGGCCCGGCACGGCGAATCATGGTTAGCCGCGACCGCCCCGGGCCGCCGCCAATACGCGAGGACCCCCGTTATGACGACGAAGTCTTTCTTCCGGCGCTCGGCCGTTTCGGCCGGCCTGGTTTTTTTGACGGCCGCCACTTCAGTGATCATCGCCACTCCCGCCCAGGCCGCCCCGGCGGAGGTCGAACTCACCGCGTCGGTGCCGACGGTGGTGGTGGGTGAAAACGTGACCGTCACCGAGAAGGTCACCAACGTCAACGACTTCACCGTGCTGCAGCCGAAGGCGCAGCTTTTCAGCACCCCGACCGCGCTCGGTTCCTACTCGTCCTTGGTGGGCTGCACCGGCGGGACGTGCTCGACGGTGTCCGGCCCGACCGGCCCGATCGGCTACCAGGTCGCCCTGCCCGAGGCGCTGGGCAAGAACGAGAGCGCCACGGTCACGCTGACCTTCAAGGTCGCCGTCTCGGCCCCGGATCTGCACGAGACGCTGCAAGGCGCGTTGTCCGGCGCGAACTACGGTTCGGTGCGGTTCGACGGGCCCGCGCTCACCGTCGACGCCAACGCGGACGGCGCCGTGTCCGTGGACGTCACCCCGCACCCCGGCCTGCTCGGCGGCCGATTCGACTTCGCGGTGCGGGTCACCAACGCCGGTCCCGGCCTGGTACGCGCCGAGAAGGTCACCACCACCTTGCCCGAGGGCTTGAGCGGCACCGGCACCGCCGCGTGCGCGCCGGGCGCCGGGAAGGTCGTCTGCACGGTGGACGGCGTCGCCGTCGGCCAGACCGCCGTCGCGAACTTCTCCGTCCCCTTCGGGTTGCTCACCGTCGGCCTGCCGTTCACGTTCACGACTTCGCGGACGTCGTCGGTCTCGCGTGACCTGAACCCGGCCAACGACTCGGTGACCACCACGTGCACGGTCGTGACACCGCTGCTCATCAACTGCGCATAAGCGGGTGGGCTGAGGGCACCTCCGCGGAGGTGCCCTCAACCGCCGAAAATGTCGGCGAGATTCCGGACGCCCTTGACCTCCGCCTGGTAGAGATCGGCCAGGCGGCCGCTGAGGTCGGTGTATAACTCGCTGACCTCACTGTCGGTGAACGGCACTTCCGTGTCGTAGTGCGCGCGCAGGCGCCAAAGCTCCTCGCCGGCCGCGGCCGCCGGTTCCTGCGCCGCGTCGCCGTCACGCACCCCGTTGGACACCACCGTCGTCAGCCCGCGCATCCACGCGAACTCCGGGGTGTACTCGCTCAGCGCGGTCGCGGCGAGTTCGTCCCATTTGCCCGCCACCGCGCGCCAATGGTCCGCCTGGATCGCGAGCTTGGGGAGATCGAGCAGCATGGCGGCTTCGTCGAGCCCGTCGGCGAAGAGGTCACGCAGATGCCCGCCGGTCATCCCGGCCGTGGTCGCGGTCTCCCACACCGAAAGCAGCGCGCCGATCAGTCCGCGGCGGCCGGAGAACACCGTCGGCCAGCCCTTGGGGCTCCGGCGGTCGACCAGTTGTTTGGACCACCTGTTCCAAGCGGGCAGGGAGAACGACGTCGAACTCGCGGAGAGGCGCCGCGCGCAGTCGATGAGCCCGTCCGTCACCGCGCCGTGCAGGTCCTTGACCTCGCCGGGGCGGAACGAGACCAGCAAGTTCTTGTACGAGCCGACCCTGTCACGAGCCGCGTCGAAGGTCCTGCGCTCGACCGTCAGGGGTGCCAGGTTCCGGTCGTCGACGAGCACCCGGCCGTCTTCCTCGCCGTACGCGACGACGAAGTGCCCGCCGCTGCCCTCCGCGCTCTTCGGCAGGTGCCAGTACCCGAGCAGCTGCCGATCCGGGAGCACCAGCACGGGATTGCCCTCGCCCAGCTCCGCCGTCAGGCGTTTCGCCGCGCCGCGCTTGCCGCTCGAGGTGTGCAGGCCCGCCGCCAGACCCAATCTGTCCACAGTGGACTGAAGCCAGCCGTGCGGATCCTGCCACTGCCCGCGAAACCCGAGTACCAGCGCGGAGGAGGTGTCCTGGGCGAACTCCCACAGAATGTAACCGGCCCCGATACCGCCCGAGATCACGAAGATCAGCGGCTCGGTCAGCCGCTCGCCGCCGGGCCCGCGAACTTCGTGGTGGGCAAGGACATTGGTAATGGCGGCGACGTCCGGCTGCCTGCCCCCGCGGAGCTGGTACTCGCTGTCCATGGCGAGCATCCTGTCATACCGGGACCGATCAACCAGAGCGCCGCCGCCCCTTACTTTCAGCCTTGGAACCCCTCGGCCGCCGCGATCACGTCCTTGCCGAAACGCTCCAGTTTGCCGGTATCCGGCAGGCCTGGGAAGCCCCCGATCGCCGCGTCGACACCGAGCGCGGACAGCCTGCGCAGCTCATCGAGCAGCTCACCGGTCTTTTCGCCGTTCTCACCGGTGTCCATCGTCTGGTAGACGGTCTTGGTGATTTCGGCGTAGTCGCGGCCTTCGTTCTCGCAGTGCTGCTTGAGCACGCCGAGCTTGCGCTCCAAATCGGGGCCGTTGAACAGGTTGCAAGCCTGCGCGTACTTCGCCACGAACCGCAGGGTCTTCTTCTCCCCGCCGCCGCCCACCATGATCGGCGGGTGCGGCTTGCTCAGCGCCTGCGGGACGTTCAGCAGGCGCTCGGCCCGGACATGCTTCCCGGTGAACGGGCCATCGTCGTCGGCCCACATCTTGAGCACGTACCGCAAAGCGTCTTCGAGCAGCTCGAAGCGCTCGGCCGTCGAGGGGAACGGGATGCCGAGGCCCTTCGACTCCTCTTCGTTCCAGCCGGCGCCGATGCCGAGGATGGCCCGGCCGCCGGAGAGCACGTCGAGGGTGGTGACGGCCTTCGCGAGCAGGCCCGGATACCGGTAGATGACACCGGTGATGACCGTGAGCAGCTTGGCTCGCTCAGTGTGCGCGGCGAGGTAACCGAGCGTCGTGTACGCCTCGAGCATTTCGTTTTCGACCGGGCCGACCGCGCCGATCTGGAAGAAGTGGTCCATCACGGCGAGGTACTCGAAACCGGCTTCGTCGGCGGCGTGGGCCACCTCGGCCAGTTCCGTGCCAAGTTTGGCCGGTCCGTTGGGCCAAGTGAAGGAAGGGATCTGCAAGCCAAGTTTCATGATTCGAAAATACCCCGGGAGTTACTCCATCCGCGCGCCCGATTTTCGCGCTCAGAGGCCACGGACGAGAAAAACCTTGCCGTGCAAGGGATCGGTGACGTACACGGCGTCGGACCGCTGGCTGACCGCGACGGCGCCCGGGTTGACGCCGAGTGACAGCTCGCCCGAAATCGTGCCGGTGCCGCCGTTGATCTTCACCAGCCCGTTCGGCCCGCCGTTGGTGTAAGCGCTGTCTGTCGCCTCGCGCACCGCGACCGTCGAAGCCTCGCTGCGCAGCAGGATCGTCTTGCGTTCCACATGGGCCGGGCCGTCGACGACCGACATGTGATGGATTCCGGAGTTGGCCACGTAAACCGTCCCGGTGTCCACTTGCACGGCGACGCCCGCCGGGTTCCGGCCCACCGGGGTGCTCGCGACGAACTTCATCGCGGCGGTGTCGAAGACCTCGACGGTATTGGTGTCCACGCTGGTGAAGTACGCCAGTTTCCGGCCCGGGTCGACGGCCACCCCGGCCAGCGAGGGCACGGTGCCCGGCACCAGCGTCAGCAGGGACGCGCTGATCCCGTCGATGACCGCCACCGTCCCGGTGGTCCCGCTCCCGGCGTAGATCCGGTTCGCCGCCGGGTCGACGTCCACCACCGACGCGCCGGGGCCCGCGGCGATCACGCTGACGACCAGGTTGCTGGTGCCGTCGATCACGGCGACCGTGCCGCCGGCGGGATTGGTGACGTAGATCCGGTCGGTGACCTCGTCGACGGCGATGCCGGCGGGGGAGCCGCCGACCACGATGACGGCCGTGACCTCACCACTGCGCTCGTCGATCACGTCGACGGTGCCCGTTGCGGAGTCGGTCACATAGGCTGTCGCCGTCTCCGAGTCGACCGCCACCGACACCGGCGCGCCTCCGACGTCGATCGTCACGACCTGCGGGGTCGCGTCGGCGGGCGGGCCGGTGAGCAAAACCGCCAACACGGCGCCTACCAGGCAGAACAGCACCTGTAATGCCCTTTTCGGGCAGGGGGAAGACGGCACGCGCATGGTGGCCTCGACAAGGGTTGGTTATTCGCTCCTACCGGTCGTCTACCGTTCGACCCTAACCGGCCGATGGGCGCGCGGCAGGAACTTCGCGTCGCCCGATCGCGTTGTTTCTGATGGGTAACCGCTGGTAGGACAGGCGCCGTTCGGTCAGGAGGGAGCAGGGCACGTGCACAAGCATCGAAACGGGCTGAAGACCGTGTTGCTGCTCGGTCTTCTGAGCGCGGCCATCATCGGCATCAGCTCGGTCTTCGGCCGGGGCGCGCTGATCATCGGCCTCGTGATCGCCCTCGGCGTCAACGCGTACGCGTACTTCAATTCGGACAAGCTCGCCCTGCGTGCCATGCACGCCCGGCCGGTCTCCGAGGCCGAGCAGCCCGCGATGTACCGGATCGTGCGAGAGCTGGCGACAGCGGCCCACCAGCCGATGCCGCGTCTCTACGTCAGCCCGACCCGCGCCCCGAACGCCTTCGCCACCGGCCGCAGCCCGCGTCACGCCGCGGTCTGCTGCACCACCGGCATCCTCGGCATCCTCAACGAACGCGAGCTGCGGGCCGTGCTCGCGCACGAGCTGTCCCACGTCTACAACCACGACATCCTGATCTCCTGCGTCGCCGGCGCGCTGGCCAGCGTCATCGCGGTCATCGCCAACATCGCGATGTTCGCGGGCATGTTCGGCGGCAACAACCGCGAAGGCGGGAACCCGCTGGTGGCGCTGCTGCTCGTGCTCATCGGCCCGATCGCCGCCGGCGTGGTGAAGATGGCCGTCAGCCGCTCGCGGGAGTACCAGGCCGACGAGTCCGGCGCGGAACTCACCGGCGACCCGCTGGGCCTCGCGTCAGCCCTGCGCAAACTGGACCTGGGTACCAAGGCCGCGCCGCTCGTGCCCGAGCCGCAGCTGGTTTCGCAGGCCCACCTGATGATCGCGAACCCGTTCCGCCCCGGCGAGAACCTTTCGAAGCTCTTCTCCACCCACCCGCCCATGGCGGACCGCATCCAGCGCCTGGAAGAGATGGCGCGCCGCTGACGCTCCCGTGCCGCTCGCCCGCCGCCCACCCGCTCGCCCGCCGCCCACCCGCGCACGCTATGAACGGACCGTTCCTCTCAAAAAACGCCATGAACGGTCCGTTCATAGCACCCGCCGCGGCGCCGACGAGCTAGAGCGGGCCCTTGCCGAAGAAGGCCGTGCAGACGCCGTCGACGTACTCGCTGGCGATCTCCAGCACGTTCGCGCCACCGTCGACCGGCAGCAGCGTCGAGCTGTAATTCGGGCAATAGTTGTTGTAGATCCCGCTGATCCGCACCGGCGCGGGCACCTCGTACCAGTTCCCGGCGCCGAAGTTGTCGTTCGCGAGCAGCACCTGCCCGTTCGACGGCAGTGGGTCACCGCCCGGATTCGTGTAGATCTGCCCGACCATCAGGATGCGTGTCCCGTTCGGCCCGCCGGGGAAGAGCGTGATCGTCTGCGCGTGCTGGAAGTAGGCACCGTTCGCGGTGTTGACCCTGGTTCCGGGCTCCTGCGGGTCGCCCCAGTTGGCGCCGTCCGCGGAGATCTTGAAGTACGGGTCGCAGTAGCGGTTGCCGTAGTTGCAGATCTCGTAGGCGAGGTAGAAACGGCCGTCGGGCAGCCTGCGGATGTTCGGCATCCCGGGCCGGACCCTGGTCGGCGGGATGGCGATCGTCAACTGCTTGGTGCCCCAGGTGATCCCGTCGGCGGAAGCCACCCGGTTCATCACCTGGCTGTACACCGGCGCCTCGCTCTCGTCGGCGAAGTGGAGCCACAGCGTCCCGCCCGCGTCGACGGTGAACTCGGGCTCGTAGATGCCGTCGTGGTTGTGCGAGCGGGCAGGCTCGGCGAGGAAACTCCAGGTGCGCCCGGCGTCCTTGCTGGCCCAGACCTTGATCCCGACGCGACGATCGTTGCCGCCGTCGATGCGGTAACTCCCGGCCCACAGCAGTGTCCCGGCGCGAAGCCTGCCGACACGCTGAGGCAGCTCGTAAATCGTGCCGCAGCACATCCCGGACGCGGCCTCGGGATCCTGGATCTGGCTGATCTGGTGGAAGCTCGCGCCCTCGTCCGTACTCTCGAACACCGGCGCGATCTTCCCGCTGGGGTTCTGCCCGGTCGTCACCGCCAAGATCCGCCCGCGCCCGACCGGCGAATACACCAGCCGGATCAACCGCGGATACGCCGAAAACCCCGCCGTCAACTGCTGCCGCTCCGCCCCCAGCGCCCCCGCCGGAGCAAGCAGCGCCGCCGCCAATATCAGTGCCGAAACAAGCGCAAGCCTGCCAAATGGACGACGCATGCGGCCCTTCCTCGCGGTGACGGGCCGATTACACCACGCACCCACGACCCCCACCGTCCGCCCCGCGCCCCACCACCCGAACGTGTCGAGTCGTGAGTGTTTCGCGGGGTTCTAACCCCTCGAAACACTCACGACCCGGGCGAGGGCTCAAGCAATGCCCGAAGCGCGGCGGCATCACTCGCCAGCAGTGCGGGGTCGATCCGGGCTTCGTCGCCGCTCTGAGGGCGCAACGGGAAGGGCATCCCAGGCGCGGGGTCCTCGACGAAGCGAGGCAGCAAGTGCGTGTGGAGATGGGGAACGGTGTTCCCGAGGGTCTCGTAGTTGATCTTGAGCGGCCGATAGAAGGCGGCAAGGGCCTTCGCCACGGTCAGGGTTGTCTTCCAGTAGGAAGCTGCTTCCGACTCGGTCAGCTCGAACGGCTCGACAACATGACGTCCACGCCAGATGACGATGGTGTACCCGCGCTGGATGTCGGCCCGCTGGAGCATGGCGTCAGCCTCATCCGTGCTGAAGATACGTATCCCGTACGAATCCTCGTCGGCGCGCTCCGACCGGCACATCTCGCAGGCGCGACCGCTGATTCGATCGGACCAGTTCTCCGGCCATTCGTTGTCCATGGCACTTCCAACACTCGGCACCCACGTCGGCGTCCGGCCGGACCCCGACGACCAGACGCTCAACGAAGAGGTGTCACCGATAGTTCGTGAACTGCAGCGCGATCTCGAAGTCATGCCCCCGCAGCAGCGCGATGACGTCCTGCAGGTGGTCCTTCTTCTTGGCCGACACCCGCAGCTGGTCGCCCTGGATCTGCGCCTGAACGCCCTTGGGTCCCTCGTCGCGCACGTACTTGGCGATCTGCTTCGCCTTCTCCGAGGTGATGCCCTGCACGATCTTGCCGGTCAGCTTGTAGATCTTGCCCGACAGCGCCGGCTCGTCGGCCTCGAACGCCTTCAGCGAGATGCTGCGCTTGATCAGCTTCTCCTTGAACACCTCGACGGCGGCCAGGGCGCGCTCCTCGGTCTCCGACTCGATGAGGATGCCCTCCTCACCCGACCAGTCGATCTTCGTCCCTGTCCCACGGAAGTCGAACCGCGTCCCCAGCTCCTTGGACGCCTGGTTCAGCGCGTTGTCCACCTCCTGGCGGTCGACCTTGCTCACCACGTCGAAAGACGGATCGGCCACAGTTCGTCACACCTCGTATTCACACTCGCCGGTTGGGCCTCCAACCCTAACCCTGTTGACCGGCCCACCCAGGCGTTAGGTAGTCTTTCAGTCGACCGGTTCGCCGGTCTTGGCGAGTTGCCCGAGCGGCCAAAGGGATCTGGCTGTAAACCAGACGGCTTAGCCTTCGGGGGTTCGAATCCCTCACTCGCCACACACGGGAAACGCCCCGCTGACCTGGACTTCCAGGCCGGTGGGGCGTTTTTCGTTGGTATGCATGGGACTGGCTGGTGCTTGGCCGCGGAGGTCGTGAGCGTTCCGGCCGGTTAGAACCGGCCGGAACGCTCACGAGTCCTTTCACCGCTAGGTCTTGGGTTGGTCCGGCACCACGACGAGGCTGACGACGCGGCGCACGCGGCCGTCCTCCCTGGCGCGGCCCATCCGTGAGACGACCGCTTTCTCGATCTCCTCGACCATCTCGGCGAACTCGTCCTCGGTCAGCCACACGGCCGCTTGGCGGTAGACGACGCCGTCGGCGTGGGGGTCGGCGTCATCGTGGGCGAGGTAGCGGTCGAAGTCGCCCATCAGGGAGGCCGCGAACGTGGTGAACGATCGCCGGTGGTCGTCCCGCGTCATTGTCGCTCGCGCGGCGGGGTCGACGACCGCTTCTTCCGAGCGCACGCGGTAGCTGCGCTCGACGGTGCCGCGCACCCGTTTTTCTTCCACGACCTCCAGCACGCCTGCCTCGGCCAGCACGGCGATGTGCCGGTACATCGTGGCCGGCGCGATGTCGGGCAGGCGATCGCGCAGCTGGCCGGTGGTCAGCGGGTCCGCGTCGTACAGCGCTTGCAGGATGCGCATCCGGACGGGATGCAGGAGTAGGTCCGCGGTTGCCATGGACCAATACTCTCACATACGATATTGTTCTCACAGATGAGAACATTCGCATGATCGAGAATGGTGAGGATGAGATGCGCGACGTCGACATGACCGTCACGGCGGACGATGGACTTTCCCTGGTCGGAACCTTGACGCTGCCCGACGGCGACGGGCCGCACCCAGCGGTCGTATTGCTGCACGGCTCCGGGCGGTTGGACCGCGACGGCAACACCAAGCGGCTTCGTGCGGAGCTAGGGCCGTCGCTCGCCGGAGCGCTCGCGAAGCGCGGGATCGCTTCGCTGCGTTATGACCGGCGCGGTGTCGGCGCGACGGCTGGCGACTGGCGTGCGACGGGGTTCGTCGACAACCGCAGCGACGGCGCCGCCGCGTTGCGCGCTCTGGCTGCAAGGCCTGACATCCGGACGGGCGCCATCGGCGTGATCGGACACAGCGAGGGAGCCGTTCACGCGATGGCCCTCGGTGCGCAGCCGGAAGTCGACGCGGTGGTGCTGCTGGCTGGGTACGCACGCCTGGGTGAGGACGCTTTGCGTTGGCAGGCAAGGAATATCGCTCGCGATCTCCCGGTGCCGACTCGGCCGCTGCGAGCCTTGGCGAACCGGCAGCTGGCCCGAATCAAGACGTCCAGCGCCGCCGTGGTGCGCGTCGCGGGGATGCCGATGAATGCCAAGTGGATGCGGGAGATGCTCGGTCACGATTCGCGGGCGGATCTGGCGAACATCAAGGTTCCCGTACTGGCGATCACCGGTGACAAGGATATCCAGGTCGATCCCGCGGACCTGGTCGAAATCCGGCGCCTGGTGCCCGGCGAGGTCGAGGTTCACCGGATTCCCGACTTGACCCATCTGTTGCGTCTCGATCCCGGTCGCCCGTCAGTGCGTTCTTATTCCCGGTTGCTGCGCCGGCCGGTTGACGTCGATTTGCTTGACCAGGTAGCCGATTGGCTCAAGAGTCGTCTTTCCAACTGATAGTTCACAGTTGCTTCCGGGTTCGATGCTGCCGTTGCTTGTGCTGGCATCGGCGACGGTGCTGGCCGCCGCATTTCTCGCGCGCATCGATGAGTCGCGGCGTCGATGGCGGTGCATTTCGGAGTCAACACGACAATTGCGCTGTTTGCCTCGCATCGTGATCGCCGGACAGGCCTGCCGATTCAGGCAAACAGCGCAGTCGATTACGAGCCCAAGTAACGCAGCACGGCCAGCACCCGCTTGCTGTACCCGGCCGTGTCCCCGAGTTCCAGTTTCGCGAAGATCGCGTTGACGTGCTTCTCCACCGCGCTCGCCGACACGTGCAACTGACCCGCGATGCCGAC
>Ga0247768_1000809_pt1 | contig 11201 bp, 14 predicted proteins | sample UWRJL016104C6_FD_179944 | JGI IMG/M metagenome (GOLD analysis project Ga0247768, IMG submission 179944) | Plant litter microbial communities from Arlington Agricultural Research Station in Wisconsin, United States - UWRJ-L016-104C-6 | ecosystem: Environmental > Terrestrial > Plant litter >... | reverse complement strand
TCGCAACGCCCTGGAGTCGCAGGGGGTTCCGACGCGGCCGCTCGATCCCGACGAGCTGCTGCGGGCGTCGATCTCGGCCGCCGAGCTCACCGCCGTCGCCGGTTCCGGCACGAAGGTGAGCATGCAAGAGCGGTGGACCGGCGTGACCGCGGCGGGTATCGGCCACGCGAGCTACGCCGTCACCAGTTGGCCGAAGGGCCGGATCACCAACAGCCTCAACGCGTTGACGAGCGTCCGCGCGCTTTCGGCGACCGTCGCCATGTCCATCTCCCCTGCCGCGGACGAAGGTCAGATCGGGCTCCGCGGAGTCGTCCGGCTGAGTGCGCGCAACCCGCGCGAGCTGGACGCGGCCGACCAACGGCTCAAGGCCATTTCCGGAAGGCTGGGTGTGACCTTGACGCCGTTGCGCGGGCTGCAGATCTCCGCCTTCGCGGCGACGTTGCCGATCGGAGGCACGGCATGAGTTCGCGCGTTCGCGACTCGGGCAGGCGCTTGGGTGTCGCCCCTGAATTCACTGTCGACCCCGCGCTGCTCGACGCGATCAGCCCATCGGGTGACCGTGGTGGCATCGTCCTCGGCTCCGGGCTCAAGGGCGAACCGCTGACGATTTCGGCGCTGCGGTCGACCCCGACCCGCATCGTACTCGTAGGCGGGCTCTATTTGGCCCGTCAGGTGGCCCTACGCGCGATGGCAGTGGGTGCCTGGGTAGTTGTGGCCACTGGGCGTCCCGCGGCCTGGCAGGTGCTCTCCAAGGCCGCGGGAACGCAGCCGAACGGCGGCCCGTCGCCGCTGGTGCAGATCCGGCGGCTTTCGCCGGTCGAGCTGCCCCGCCCGTCGGAGGACGCGCCGCTGCTGGTCGTCACCGACGGCGGGCCGACGCCGCAGGACCTGTTCCCGCCGCGTTCGCCGTGGCAAACGACGGTCTACGTGCTCCCGTATCTGCACCCGCAGGCCGGCGCGACGGCCAACGCGGCCGACCTCGTGCTGATGCAGCGGCTGCCGATCGGGCAGGCCGAACTGGCCGCGCGGATCTGGCGACTGCCGCCGCAGATGATGCGTCAGCTGACCACGCTGCAGGACGACCAGGTTGTCGCCCTCGGCCGCAACCTGTGGCGCCCCCTACGCCTGGTCACCACCGCGAAGGAACAGCAGTTGCTCGGCCCCGTCCGACGCGGCGACTGACCCCCAGCGGCTCCGTTTAGCGGGCTAACCGCGCGCGCTGGCGTCTGTCGAGGGTGGCGTGGGTGGCGGTGTCAAGGTGCTCGCTGGAATCTGTGGGTAAGTCGGGGCGTTGTGGATAGCTCGCGCGGTTTTGAAGTTGGTGGGCGGGATTTGTCGGTGCTTTTGCTGATGGTGTCCGGGTGCCGAAAACACTCGAAATCCACGACCTTCCCGACGTCTTCCGCGGTTCCGAAGCACGTAAAGCGGGGCTGATCACCGAGGCTGAGCTGCGCGGGCATTCTGTCCGGCGGCTGTTCCAGGATGTCTACACACTCGCTCACGTCGAGGTGACGCACGAGTTGCGGTGCCGAGGCGCCGCGCTCATCGTCCCGAAGGAAGCCGTCCTCACCGGGCGATCAGCGGCGACCGTCTTGGGCGTCGAGTTGGCTCAACCGCTGGATCCTGTCGAGTTCGTCGTTCCGGAAGAGTTCCGGTTCGGCCCCATCAAAGGAATCCACGTACGCCGGACAGACGTGACGACCGCGGAGTCCAAGCCATGGCACGACGCGCGCATCGCGACCAAACCACGCATCGCCCTCGATCTGATGCTGAGGCTTTCGCCGCGCACGCGTGGCTGGATCAGGCGGCTCCGCATCGGCGTACCCGACCTTGACGCTTTTCTCCGCGCCTTCCCAATATCCGACTTTCTTCTGCACTACATGTTCTACGGACGCCGAAATCGCGGAATCATAATCGCCCGGCAAGCACTGAACCTGTCCGATCCCCGGGCCGAATCGCTGCCAGAGTCGGAACTGCGAATAGTCACGCTGGTAGGCGGGTTCTGCGTGGAGCCACAGCTCAAGGTGTTCAAGGGAAAGAAGTTCCTGGGCCGTCTCGATCTCGGCATCGAAGAATCCAAGGTCGCCATCGAATACGACGGCCGCCGCTGGCACGGAACACCCGAGCAGATCGCCCACGATCGACAACGAAGACGCCGGATGGAGGCCGAAGGCTGGGTCTTCGTCATCGTGACCGCCGAACAACTCGCCACCGACTACGCAACCATCCTCGAACGCATCGGCGTCGCCGACGAGCGGTCGCGGTTAGCGGGCTAACCGCGACCGTCAGGAGAAGGGGAGGGGTTGCGGGACCGGATGTTCCGGGTTTCCTTGGCACGAGCGGCGAGTTGGGAATCTGGGGGGTAGTCGACGCCCATGAGGGTGAGGCCGCGCGCGGGGGCGACAGCGCTGCCGCGGACGCGGCTGTGCAGGAGCTGCGCGGGCCAGTCACGGCCGCGCCGACCGTCGCCGACGAGCAAGAGTGCACCGACGAGGCTCCGCACCATCGAGTGACAGAAGGCGTCGGCCGAAACCTCGGCTTCGACGACGTGCCGGCTGGTCCGTTGCCAAGTCAGGCGCTGCAGCTCACGAATCGTCGTGGCGCCGTCCCGATGCTTGCAGTACGCCGCGAAGTCCTGCAACCCCAGCAGAGACTGCGACGCTTCGTTCATCCTGTCGACCGACAGTGCCCGTCCCCACGCGACGGTGTCCTTGCGGCGCAACGGTTCCACCCCCCACTGCGCGTCCGACACCTGATAGCAATAGTGCCGGCGAACAGCCGAGAACCGAGCGTCGAAGCCCGGTGGGGCGATAATCGCGTCCAGCACCCTCACGTCGTTCGGCAGAAGGCTGTTCCAGCGGTACATCATCCGGCGCAGATCCAGGATCCCGTTCTCGTCCGCCTCGATGCGCCCGCGTCTCGTTTTGCCCGCTAAACGCGACACGTCCACGTGGACCACCTGGCCGGAGGCGTGGACACCGGCATCGGTGCGGCCTGCGACGACGATGGGCGTGTCCACGGAGGCGCCGGGGGGTTGTTTGGCCAGAGCGTCCTCGATGAGACCCTGGACCGTCCTGAGGCCGGGCTGACGAGCCCAGCCGTAGAAGTCCGTGCCGTCATAGCTGACGTCCAGACGCAGACGAACGAACCCGCCCTCCCCAGCGGGGACAGCGGGCTCGTTCGGTTCGGTAAAAGCGGTCAGGACTCGTCGTCCTCGACCTGCGACGGCGGCAGGCTGTAGCCCGCCGCTTCAGCGGCCTCGGCACTGGCGAACCAGACCTCGGGCACCGTCTGCTCGTAGTACGCGCTCTCCGGCGTGTGGTACAGCATCGAGTCCGCGTTCCCCTTGATCGGGAAACCCTCGGGCTGCGAGCCGTCCTCCAGGGGAGCGTGACCACCCTCGGGAACCGTGGTCTCTTCGACTTCGGCGACCTCGGTGGTCTCGGCCGCGGGGGCCGCCTTCGGGGCGTCCTTGGCGAACTTCGTCTTGCGAGCCGCCTCGGCTTCCGAAGTCACGGTCTTCTCGGAGACCAGTTCGATGACGGCCATGGCCGCGTTGTCACCCTTGCGGGGCATCGTCTTGGTGATCCGGGTGTAGCCACCCGGACGCTCCGCGAAGTGCGGGCCGATCTCGGCGATCAGCTTGTGCACGACCGTCTTGTCCCGGACGATCCGCTGGATCATGCGGCGGTTGTGCAGGTCGCCCCGCTTCGCCTTGGTGATCAGCTTCTCGGCCAGCGGACGAACCCGCCTGGCCTTCGCCTCGGTGGTGGTGATCTTGCCGTGCTCGAAAAGCTGGGTGGCCAGGTTGGCCAGGATCAGCTTCTGGTGGGCGGCAGACCCGCCGAGACGGGCGCCTTTAGTGGGCGTGGGCATCGATTCTCCTAGTTCAGCTGTACAGCTGAAGGCCGGGCCCGTCCGCTATGGACAAATCCACAGAGGACGGACCAGCGCTGGCCTTACAGCTGCTCCGTCTCTGCGTAGTCCTGGCCGTCATCGTGGCTCGTGGGGTCCGCGATGCTGTCGGCGATGCCGTCAACACCCTCGGACCAGCCTTCGCCGTCATAGCTGGCCGCGGCCGCCGTCGGGTCGAACCCGGGGGGGCTGTCCTTGAGCGCGAGGCCGAGACCGACGAGCTTGAGCTTGACCTCGTCGATCGACTTCGCGCCGAAGTTGCGGATGTCGAGCAGATCGGCCTCGCTACGCGAGACCAGTTCGCCGACGGTGTGAATACCCTCGCGCTTGAGGCAGTTGTAGGACCGGACCGTGAGGTCGAGATCCTCGATCGGCATCGCGTAGGCGGCGATGGTGTCCGCTTCCTGCGGCGACGGGCCGATCTCGATGCCTTCGGCGTCGACGTTCAGCTCGCGAGCCAGCCCGAACAGCTCGACCAGCGTCTTACCGGCGGACGCGACAGCGTCCCGTGGCGTGATCGACGGCTTGGTCTCGACGTCCAGGATCAGCTTGTCGAAGTCGGTGCGCTGCTCGACACGAGTCGCCTCGACCTTGTACGTCACCTTGAGCACCGGGGAGTAGATCGAGTCGACAGGGATCCGGCCGATCTCCGCGCCGGCCTGCTTGTTCTGCAGGGCGGGCACGTAACCGCGGCCGCGCTCGACGACCAGTTCGATCTCCAGCTTGCCCTTGCCGTTGAGCGAGGCGATGTGAAGGTCGGGGTTGTGCACCGTGACGCCGGCGGGCGGCACGATGTCGGCAGCGGTGACCTCACCGGGGCCCTGCTTGCGCAGGTACATGGTGACCGGCTCGTCCTCCTCGGAGCTGACGACCAGCTCCTTAAGGTTCAGGATGATGTCGGTGACGTCTTCCTTCACCCCCGGGACGGTGGTGAACTCGTGCAGCACGCCGTCGATGCGGATGCTCGTCACGGCCGCGCCCGGGATGGACGACAGCAGCGTGCGCCGCAAAGAGTTGCCGAGCGTGTAGCCGAAGCCGGGCTCGAGTGGTTCGATGGTGAACCGGGAGCGGGTCTCGTTGACCGTCTCTTCGCCGAGAGCCGGCCGCTGGGAAATCAGCATGTTTTCCTTATTCCTTTCCGTTCGACGACCGCCATATGACGTCGAAAGGGATGGCGCACCTTAGCCGCCCGCAGTGAAAATCCACTACGAGCGGCCGAGGCAGAACGAACGGCACACCCTGCGCGCCGCCCGCGCGAACACGTCCGAGCCGGAGCCCGGACGGGATCACTTCGAGTAAAGCTCGACGATCAGCTGTTCCTGAACCGGAACGTCGATCTGCGCGCGCTCCGGGAGCTGGTGGACCAGCACGCGAAGCGTCGACGGAACGACCTGCAGCCAAGCGGGGATCGGCCGGTCACCGAAGGACTCCTTGGCGATGACGAACGGCAGCATCGAGAACGACTTGGGCCGCACATCGATGATGTCGAACTTCGACACCTGGAAGCTCGGGACGTTGACCTTCTTGCCGTTGACGATGAAGTGGCCGTGGCTCACCAACTGGCGAGCGGCACGACGCGTCCGGGCGAGGCCGGCGCGATAAACCACGTTGTCGAGGCGCGACTCCAGGATCTGGAGCAGGTTCTCACCGGACTTGCCGGAGCGGCGGACGGCTTCCTTGTAGTAGCGGACGAACTGCCGCTCGAGGACGCCGTAGGTGTAACGAGCCTTCTGCTTCTCCTGGAGCTGAAGCAGGTACTCGCTCTCCTTGATCCGACCGCGGCCGTGCTGGCCGGGCGGGTACGGACGGCGCTCGAACGCCTGGTCGCCACCGACAAGGTCAACCTTGAGGCGACGGGAAATACGAGTCGCGGGGCCTGTGTAACGTGCCATCTCTTCTTATTCCTCCCCGTTCCTCAGACCCGGCGCCGCTTGGGCGGGCGGCAACCGTTGTGCGGCTGCGGGGTCACGTCCTGGATGGTGCCGACCTCGAGGCCGGCGGCCTGAAGCGACCTGATCGCGGTCTCGCGGCCGGAGCCGGGACCCTTCACGAAGACGTCGACCTTCTTCATGCCGTGCTCGGCGGCCTTGCGGGCCGCGCTCTCGGCAGCCATCTGCGCGGCGAACGGAGTCGACTTACGCGAGCCCTTGAAGCCCACGTGACCACTCGAGGCCCACGCGATCACCGCACCAGTCGGGTCGGTGATCGAAACGATGGTGTTGTTGAAGGTGCTCTTGATGTGCGCGTGACCGTGCGCGATGTTCTTCTTTTCCTTGCGCCGGACCTTCTTGGTCCCAGCGCCAGTACGAGACTTCGGTGGCATGTCTTGCGGGTTCTCCTCTTAGCGCGCGTTCTCTTGGTGAGCGGCTGCTGCTTCACGCTGTCCGTTGCGGATGACTGATCCGGCGTCGGTGTACAGCTGGCGCAGTGCCATCGGGCGGGCGTAGAGCGCCTTCGGCGATACACAGGAAGCCTTGCCGCGGCGCTGGGCGCCGCCCATGTGCATGATCTTCTTGCCGACGACGACGCTCACTTCTTGCCAGCCTTCTTCTTGCCGGCGACCGTCTTCTTCGGACCCTTGCGAGTACGAGCGTTGGTCTTGGTGCGCTGCCCACGGACGGGAAGTCCGCGGCGCCAACGAAGACCCTCGTAGCACCCGATCTCGATCTTCCGACGGATGTCGGCGTTCACCTCGCGGCGAAGGTCACCCTCGACCTTGAAGTTCTCTTCGATGTGGACCCGCAGCTTGTTCAGGTCATCGTCGCCGATGTCCTTCACACGGGTGTCCGCGTTGAGCTCGGCGGCAGCGATGAGCTGCTTGGAGCGGGTACGGCCGATGCCGTAGATGTAAGTCAGCGCGATCTCCAACCGCTTTTCGCGGGGGAGGTCTACGCCAGCGAGTCGTGCCATTGGCGCTGGTGCTCCTTGTCGATTCGTTTCTTCAGGTCTGCTCCCCGTCCGATTCCGGGACGACTCGCCTGTCTTCCACCCGCTTGCGCTGGTGGTGTCCCGGCCCCGGCCTGAAGCCCGGGGGTGAACCGGGCCGCATCACGCGGCCCGGCAGGTGCGGGGAGGCTGAATTAGCTGTCAATCCACTCTGTTACGAGTGCGGGATCAGCCCTGCCGCTGCTTGTGCCGCAGGTTTTCGCAGATCACCATGATCCGGCCGTGGCGGCGGATCACCTTGCACTTGTCGCAGATCTTCTTGACGCTCGGCTGAACCTTCACGTCTCCTGCTCTCCTGCTTGTGCTCTACTCTTCGTGATCACTTGTAGCGGTAGACAATGCGACCACGAGTCAGGTCGTAGGGCGAAAGCTCCACGACAACCCTGTCCTCCGGCAGGATGCGGATGTAGTGCTGCCGCATCTTGCCGCTGATGTGTGCAAGGACCTTGTGGCCGTTCTCCAACTCGACTCGGAACATCGCGTTGGGGAGCGGCTCGACTACGCGGCCTTCGACCTCGATGGCCCCGTCTTTCTTGCCCATGTCCTCCGCATTTCCTCGTGCTACGCAGCGTGATCGTTTTGAGCGTGAGTGCTTGGCTGGTGGTGCAGGCGCACACAACTCACCCCGAGTCCAATGTGCCAAGAAATTCACAAGCGCGCTGGAACCGGCGTGATGAGTACGCCGACTTGATAGTGTACGCAACCCGTGTCAAGGTGCCCAAACGGGGGTAAGCGTGTAAGTACCCCACGCCCGCGCCGGGATGCCTCGGAGCGGCCACGAAGCTCCGTTTAGCGGGCTAACCGCGACCGGCCGGAGGGGCCCTGACCTGCGTTTAGCGGGCTAACCGCGACTTTTCAGGAGTCTTCGGGGGCGGTCAGGACCCAGGGGCCGTCTTCGGTGATCGCGACGGTGTGCTCCCAGTGGGCGGCACGCGAGCCGTCGGCCGTGATCACCGTCCAGCCGTCGTCGAGTTCGACGGTCTCACCGCCGCCACCGGTCAGCATCGGTTCGATGGCCAGCGCCATGCCGACCTTGAGCCGCGGGCCCTTGCCGGGCTTGCCGACGTTCGGCAGGAACGGGTCCATGTGCATCTGGCGGCCGATGCCATGGCCGCCGTACTCGAGGATCATCCCGTACTCGATACCGTCCGCGCTGCTCGCGGCTTCGGCCGAGGTCTGCACCGCGTGAGAGATGTCCGTCAGGCGGCCGCCGGGCTTGACAGCCTCGACACCCGCCCACATCGCGGCCTTGGTCGCCTCGGACAATGCCAGGTCAGCGGCCGAAACCGCACCGACGGCCAAGGTGACCGCGGAGTCGCCGTGCCAGCCGTCCAGGATGGCGCCGCAGTCGACCGAGATCAGGTCGCCGTCCGCCAGCACCTGCGACGACGACGGGATCCCGTGCACGATCTGTTCATTGACCGAGGCACAGATCGACGCGGGGAAGCCGTGATAGCCCTTGAAGGACGGCACGGCGCCGGCGTCACGGATCGTCTGCTCGGCGATTTCGTCCAGCTCGGCGGTGCTCGTTCCGGCTTTGGCTGCCTTCGCGACCAGAGCAAGGGTGCGTGCGACGACCAAACCGGCCGCACGCATCGCCTGCATCTCGCCCGCTGTCTTGATTTCGATCATGCGCCCACGACGGAGCACTTGCAGAACACGCAGTCCTCCGAGATTCACGGGCGGTCGCGCAGTGCTTCCAGCACCCGGCCGGCTACCTCGTCAACGTCACCGACTCCGTCGACGGTGCTCAAGATGTCGGCGTAGTACTCGAGCAGCGGGGCGGTCTCCGACGTGTAGACCTGCTGACGGCGACGGATGACGTCTTCGTTGTCGTCCGCACGGCCGCGCGAGAGCAGCCTGCCGACGACGACGTCCTCGGGCACCTCAAGCTGGATCACGGCGTCGAGCGACAGGTCGGACTCGGACAGGATCTGCCCGAGCACCTCGGCCTGCTTGGTGTTACGCGGGAAGCCGTCGAGCAGGAAGCCACCTTCGGCGTCCGCCTCGGCGAGCCGCTCGCGCACCATCTCGTTTGTCACCGAGTCCGGCACGAGTTCGCCGGAGTCCATGTAGCGCTTCGCTTCTTTGCCGAGCGGAGTCTGCTCACCGACGTGCGCCCGGAACAGGTCGCCCGTCGAGATGTGCGGAATGCCGAGCCGCTCGGAGAGCGTGATTGCCTGCGTGCCTTTGCCAGCCCCTGGCGGCCCGACCAGAACCAGCCGCGTCACTTCAGGAACCCCTCGTAGTTACGTTGCATCAACTGGCTTTCGATCTGCTTGACCGTGTCGAGACCGACACCGACCATGATCAGCACAGCCGTGCCACCGAACGGGAAGTTCTGGTTGTTCCCGCCGCCGGTGACGGACAGGAAGAAGTTCGGCAGAATCGCGATGATGCCCAGGTAGAGCGAGCCTGGAAGGGTGATCCGGCCGAGCACGTAGCTCAGGTACTCCGCGGTGGGGCGACCCGGCCTGATGCCCGGGATGAAGCCACCGAACTTCTTCATCTCTTCCGCACGCTCGTCCACGTTGAACGTGATCGTGATGTAGAAGTACGTGAAGAAGATGATCAGCGCGAAGTACAGCAGGATGTGCACCCAGCTGGACTGGTTCACCACGTAGTTCGCCAGGAAGACCTGCCACCCGGAGTTGCTCGTCGGGTTGCCGACGAGGCGGCTGATGAGGTCCGGCAGGTACAGCAGCGACGAGGCGAAGATGACCGGGATGACACCGGCCTGGTTCACCTTGATCGGCAGGTAGGTCGACGTGCCGCCGTACATCCGGCGGCCGATCATGCGCTTGGCGTACTGCACCGGGATCCGGCGCTGCCCCTGCTCGACGAAGATGACGCTGGCGATGATGACCAGGCCGAACACGCAGATCAGGGTGAAAACGAGCGGGCCGGAGCTGGACCAGATGTTCGCGCCCTCGTGCGGGATCCGGGCGGCGATGTTCAGGAAGATCAGCACGGACATGCCGTTGCCGACGCCGCGTTCGGTGATCAGCTCGCCGAGCCACATCATGACCGCGGTACCGGCTGTCATCGTCAGGACGATGATCGCGAGCGAGTAGACGCTGCTGTCCGGGATGACCGTGCAGTCCGGGAAGAGCTGCTTGCGGTCGGCCAGCGCCACCACACCGGTCGCCTGGAGGATCGCGAGCGCGACCGTCAGGTACCGCGTGTACTGGGTGAGCTTGCTCTGGCCGGACTGGCCTTCCTTCTTGAGCTCCTCAAAACGAGGGATCACGACGGTGAGCAGCTGAATGATGATGCTCGCCGTGATGTAGGGCATGATGCCGGTCGCGAAGACCGAGAGCTGAAGGAGCGCACCGCCGCTGAACAGGTTCAGCAGCGAGTAGATGCCTTGCTCTTGTACCTGGGCCTGGCACGCCTGCACGTTGACATAGGAGACCCCCGGCGCTGGGGTGATCGCACCGATTCGATAGACGGCAACGATGGCCAGCGTGAACAGGATCTTCTTGCGTAGATCCGGCGTCGCGAGAGCCGAGCGGAAGGCGCTGAGCACGCGGGGGACCTCCTCGGCGTCGCCGGTCATCGAACCGGCGATCGGCTTAGCCGGCACTAGTCCGGCGGGAACACAACTCACTGGCAGGCAAGCCAGGAACGCTTCAGGACAGACTCGTCCCGAAGCGTGTGGCCGACTCTAACAGCTTCACCGGGCGTGTCCGCAGTGTGTGTGGGTTTTCCCGACCTAGGTCGGGAATCGGGTACCCGGAGGGGTGACGCTGGAAGGCGCTTCCGGGGCGGGTCAGCGGGCTGCTTCCCTGCGCTGGCAACGGATTTCGGTTTCGCGCAAGGCGTATTTTTGTGATTCCCGCCGCTGGCGGGGTGCGCTGCACGTGTGCGTCGAGGCGGTTGCGGAGCGTTGATGTCCGCCCCGCTCCCCTTCCGTTCGGGTCCGGGCCCGGGTAGTCCCGTGTGCCTCATGTGTCACTTCAGTCCCACCCGTTTCCAGTTAGCCCGCTAAACGCGACCGCTGGGGCCGGGCGCGTGCCCTGCGCGTCCCCGGTTAGCCCGCTAAACGGAGACGGTGGGGACGTGAAAAGGCCCGCCAGGGGGTGCCTGGCGGGCCTTGTCGGTGGAGCGGGTGGTGATGGGGCTCAGACGAGGGTGGCGGAGCCACCGGCCGCTTCGAGCTTCTCCTTGGCGGAGCCGGAGAAGCCGTCGGCGGTGATGTCGAGCTTGACGCTGTTCAGGTCGCCGTTGCCGAGGACCTTGACGAGGCGGCCCTTGCGAACAAGGCCCTTCTCGACGAGCTCCGCGGTGCCGATCTTGCCACCGTCCGGGAACGCGCGGGCGATGTCGCCCAGGTTCAC
>Ga0247768_1000808_pt1 | contig 11206 bp, 8 predicted proteins | sample UWRJL016104C6_FD_179944 | JGI IMG/M metagenome (GOLD analysis project Ga0247768, IMG submission 179944) | Plant litter microbial communities from Arlington Agricultural Research Station in Wisconsin, United States - UWRJ-L016-104C-6 | ecosystem: Environmental > Terrestrial > Plant litter >... | reverse complement strand
CACCACAGGCCAAAACCGTGACACCTTTGCCCTTCCCCTCAAATAAGGCGTGGGAGGTGTTCCCTGCCTCACAGTCACCGGGGAATGCGGGTGCGCCGGGGCATGTTTGGACCGGAAGACGGAAGGGGCGCGCGGTGGAATTCCTGCTGCATCACGGTCTGACGGTGTTCGGCCAGTGGATCTCGATCGCCGAGCTGGCGGGCCAGCTCTTCGCGCTCGCTGTCGTCTTCCTCGCGCAGCGGCGCACGCTGTGGACCTGGCCTGTCCAGGTCGGCGCGACAGTGCTGCTCTTCGCCGTCTACCTCTCCGCGCATCTGGGCGGGCTGGCGACGCGTCAGGTCGCCATCCTCGCGATCTCCGTCTACGGCTGGTGGGCGTGGTCGCGCCGCAGCGACCCGGTCTACGGCGTGGTCGTCCGCAAGGGACGCCCGCTGGAGCGGCTCGCCATGGTCGGCGCGTTCGCCGTCGGCACCACGGCCATGGCACTGCTTCTGCAGGCCCTCAACGCCTCCTGGGCGCCGTGGCCCGACGCCGCGATCTTCGTCGGTACCCTGGTCGCCTTCGCCGCGCAAGGCGCCGGGCTGGTCGAGTTCTGGCTGGTGTGGCTGGCCGTCGACGCGATCGGCGTGCCGCTTCAGATCTCGTCGGGGCTGTACTTCTCCGCCGCGATCTACCTCGTTTTCGCCGTGCTGGTGATCCACGGCTGGTGGAGCTGGAACCGCAGCGCGCGCCGGACGGCCGCCCGCGACCTCACGGCAGCATCCAGCTGAGCACCGGGGTGCTCTGACCGACCACGATCAGGCACATCACCAGCAGCAGCCCGAGGCTCCACGGCAGTACCTTGCGCAGGAGCTTCCCTTCCTCCCCTGGCAGGTTGGCCGCGACACAGGCGATGGTGAGGTTCTGCGGTGAGATCATCTTGCCGAGCACCCCGCCCGAGCTGTTCGCGGCGGCCAGGAGGTCCGCCGGTAGCCCGGTCTTGTTCGCTGCGGTCACCTGCAACGCGCCGAACAAGGCGTTCGCCGAGGTGTCCGAGCCGGTGACGGCGACCCCGAACCAGCCGAGCACCGGCGAGAGGAACGCCAGCGCCGAGCCCGCTCCGGCGATCAAGTTGCCGATCGTGGTCGTCTGCCCGGACAGGTTCATCACGTAGGCCAGCGCGAGCACACCCGTCACGGTCAGGATGGCGAAGCGCAGCTCTTTGGCCGTGGCCAGCCACTCACGCGCTGCATCGCCCGCGGTGACCTTCAGCAGGACCGCGGTCAGTACCCCGGCGATCAGCACCAGGGTGCCGCCGGTGTTGAGGAACGGCAGCGAGAAAGTGTTGTTGGAGACCGGTTTCCCGGCCGAGTTGGCCACGTTCAGCAGCGGCCAGTCGAACTTCCAGGTCGCCGAGTCGAGCAGCTTCTTGATCGGCGGCACCTGACCGAGCGAGAAGATCACGATGATCAGCCCGTACGGGAGATACGCCTTGACCACCTCGCCGCGTTCGTCCGGCTTGTCGAGCGTCTCGGTGCGCGCCCCGGTGAGCACCGAGGTCCGCACTTCCTCGTGGGCCGGCTTGCGGGAGGCGGGCAGGGCGACCAGCGCCGTCGCGCCGGCCAGCGCGGCACAGATGTCGGCCAGCTGCGCGGAAACGTAGTTCGAGGCCAGGAACTGGACCACCCCGAACGCGACCCCGCAGACGAGCGCCGGGAGCCAGGTTTCCCGCAGGCCCCGCTTGCCGTCGACGATGATCACCAGCAGCAGCGGCACGACAAGGGCGAGCAACGGTGTCTGGCGGCCGACGATCGAGGCGACCTGGTCCAGCGGCAGCCCGGTGACCTGAGCGAGGGTGACCACCGGTGTCGCCATCGCGCCGAACGCCACCGGCGCGGTGTTGGCCACCAGTGAGACCATCGCGGCCTTGACCGGGCTGAAACCGAGCGCCACCAACATGATCGCGCTGATCGCCACCGGCGCGCCGAACCCCGCAAGCGCTTCCATCAGTGCCCCGAAACAGAAGGCGATGATCAGCGCCTGGATGCGCGGGTCGTCGGAGACGCGGCCGAACGAGCGGCGGAGGACGTCGAAATGGCCTGTCCGCACGGTGAGCCGGTAGATCCACAGCGCGTTGACGACGATCCACATGATCGGGAACAGCCCGAACGCCGCGCCCTGCACCGCGCTGGACAGCGCCTGCACCACCGGCATCTCGTAGACCACGACCGCGACGACCAGTGCCACCAGCAGGCCGATCAGCGCGGCCAGGTGGGCCTTCAGCCGGATGACGCCCAGCAGCACGAGCACGGTGGCCAGCGGGAGAACCGCGACGAGGGCGGAGAGTCCGAGTGAGCCGAGCGGGGAGAGTTGCTGGACGAACATGATCCCGACCTCCGGCGTTGAGGCTTTGCTTCCGCGATACGGAAACCGGCTTTCACCAACTGGCGGAGATCTTCGTCACAAACCAGGCCCCACGTCAAGAAATTGGCACATTCGGCCTAAGTGACGTGAGGGGGACAGGCCCCGGGCTACCGGAGGGTGGCGTGCGAGGGGCGCAGGTCGGCGATGGTGCGGACGCCGAGGAGCTGCATGGTGCGCACCATCTCGGTGCGGAGGATGTCGACGCACCGCTGCACACCGCGCTCGCCACCGGCCATCAGGCCGTAGAGGAATGCGCGGCCGATCAGGCAGGCGTCGGCGCCGCGGGCCATCGCGGCCACGATGTCGCCGCCGGACAGGATGCCGGTGTCGAGCCAGACCTCGGCTTCGCCGTTGACCTGGTCGAGCACGGCGGGCAGCAGTTCGAGCGGGGTCGGCGCGCGGTCGAGCTGGCGGCCGCCGTGGTTGGAGAGCAGGACGGCGTCGGCGCCGTGCTTGACGACGTCGCGGGCGTCGTCGGGGTTCTGGATCCCCTTCACCACAAGCTTTCCGGGCCACGCCGAGCGGACCCAGTCGAGGTCGTCGAAGTCGAGCGTGGGGTCGAAGAGCTTGTTGAGCAGTTCGGCGACCGTGCCGTCGAAGTGGCTCAGTGACGCGAACGTCAGCGGCTCGGTGGTGAGCAGGTTGATCCACCACGCGGGGTGCGTCGCGCCGTCGATGAACGTTTTCAGGGTGAGCGCGGGCGGGATCGTCAGGCCGTTGCGGACGTCACGCATCCGCGCGCCGCCGACGGGGGTGTCCACCGTCAGCAACAGCGTGTCGAAGCCCGCCGCCCACGCGCGCTGCATCAGGTCGTCGCCCGCGGCGTGATCGCGCCAGACGTAGAGCTGGAACCACTTCCGCGCGTCCGGGGCGGCCTTCGCGACGTCCTCGATCGACGTCGTGCCCATGGTGGACAGCGAGAACGGGATGCCCTCCTTCTGTGCCACCCTGGCGACCGCGGCCTCGCCCTCGTGATTCATCATCCGGGTAAAACCCGTTGGCGCGAAAGCGAAAGGCAGTTCGGAACGCTTGCCGAGGATCTCGACACTGGTGTCCACATCGGACACCCCGCGCAGGACGTTCGGGTGGAACTCGACACTGCGGAACGCCTGCCGCGCGCGGCGCAGGCTGTCCTCCAGTTCGGCCGCGCCGTCGGTGTAGTCGAACGCGGCGCGTGGCGTGCGCATCCGGGCCAGCATACGCAGGTCGGAGATCGTGTGTGCGCCGGCCAGCCGCCGATCCGTCGGGTTCAGCACGATCGGCTTCGGCCGCAGGATCTGCTTGAGTTCGGCCGGGCGGGGCAGGCGGCGCTTCGTCACGTGATCATCTCTTCCGCGAGTTCCGTTAGACATCCGATGTATAGCTCATCAACGCCATGAACGGACCGTTCCTCGCGGGTTTTGAGAGGAACGGTCCGTTCATGGCACTTTGGCTACTACGCGTTACCGGCGTCCGTCGTCGACGGACCGGCGGCGGACACGTCGTCGAGGCTGTACTTCTCCGCGGCCTCGGCCACCTTGGACTGCTCGATCTCGCCGCGCTTGGCCAGCGCGCTGAGGGCACCGACCACGATCGACTGCGCGTCCACCAGGAAGTGGCGCCGGGCCGCCGGGCGGGTGTCGGAGAAGCCGAACCCGTCGGTGCCGAGCGTCAGCATGTCGGTGGGCACCCACGGGCGGATCAGGTCCGGCACCGAGCGCATCCAGTCGGACACCGCGACAACCGGCCCGCTCGTCCCGCTGAGCGCCTGCGTCACGTACGGCACGCGGGGCTCCTCGGACGGGTGAAGCAGGTTTTCGTGGTCGATCTGGACCGCTTCACGCCGCAACTCCGGCCACGACGTCGCCGACCACACCGCCGCCCGCACGCCCCACTCGTCGAGGAGCAGCTTCTGCGCCTTCAACGCGTCCGGCATGGTGACCCCGGAGACCAGGATCTGCACCTCCGGGCCGTCGCCCGCGGGAGCCTCGGCGTAGCGGTACAGGCCCTTCAAAAGGCCGTCCACGTCGAGGTTCTCCGGCTCGGCCGGCTGCTGGTACGGCTCGTTGTAGATCGTCAGGTAGTACATGACGTTCTCGCCGTTGTCGTTCTGCCCGCTCTCGCCGTACATCCGGCGCAGCCCGTCCCGCACGATGTGCGCGAGCTCGTAGGACCACGCGGCGTCGTACGCGACGATCGCCGGGTTGGTCGACGCCAGCAGCAGCGAGTGCCCGTCGGCGTGCTGCAGGCCCTCCCCCGTGAGGGTGGTCCGGCCCGCCGTGGCGCCGATGACGAACCCGCGGGCCATCTGGTCGGCGGCGGCGTAAAGGCCGTCACCGGTCCGCTGGAACCCGAACATCGAGTAGAAGATGTACATCGGGATCATCGGCTCGCCGTGGGTGGCGTACGACGTGCCGACGGCGGTGAACGAAGCCGTGGAACCGGCCTCGTTGATGCCCTCGTGCAGCAGCTGGCCCTGCTCGGACTCCTTGTACGCCAGCATCAGCTTGGCGTCCACCGAGGTGTAGGTCTGGCCGTGCGGGTTGTAGATCTTGGCCGTCGGGAACATCGAGTCGAGGCCGAAGGTACGGGCCTCGTCCGGGATGATCGGGACGATCCGCTTGCCGATCTCCGGGTCCTTCGCCAGCTCGCGGATCAGCCGGACGAGGGCCATCGTCGTGGCCACCTCCTGCTTGCCCGAGCCCTTGCGGACGCCCTCGTACACCTTGTCGCCGGGCAGCACAAGCGCCTTGGCGCGCGCGGGACGGCGTTCGGGCAGGAACCCGCCGAGCGCACGGCGGCGCCCGATCATGTACTCGATCTCCGCCGAATCCTTGCCAGGGTGGTAGTACGGCGGCAGCTTCGGGTCGCGCTCGAGTTCCTCGTCGCTGATCGGGATGCGCTGGGCGTCCCGGAACAGCTTGAGGTCGTCGAGGGTGAGTTTCTTCATCTGGTGCGTGGCGTTGCGGCCCTCGAACGACGAACCGAGGCCGTAGCCCTTGATCGTGTGCGCGAGGATCACCGTCGGCTGGCCGTGGTGCTCGAGCGAGGCCTTGTACGCCGCGTAGACCTTGCGGTAGTCGTGGCCGCCGCGCTTGAGGTTCCAGATCTGGGCGTCGGTGAGGTCGGCGACCATCTCCTTGGTCCGCGGGTCGCGGCCGAAGAACTCGTCCCGGACGTACGCGCCGTCGTTCGCCTTGTAGGTCTGGAAGTCACCGTCCGGCGTGGTGTTCATCAGGTTGACCAGCGCGCCGTCGCGGTCGGAGTGCAGCAGCGAGTCCCACTCGCGGCCCCAGATGACCTTGATCACGTTCCAGCCGGCGCCGCGGAAGTACGACTCCAGCTCCTGGATGATCTTGCCGTTGCCGCGCACCGGGCCGTCGAGCCGCTGCAGGTTGCAGTTGACCACGAAGGTGAGGTTGTCGAGGCCCTCGCCCGCGGCCACGTGGATCAGGCCGCGTGACTCCGGCTCGTCCATCTCGCCGTCGCCGAGGAACGCCCAGACGTGCTGGTCGCTGGTGTCCTTGATGCCGCGGTCGCGCAGGTAGCGGTTGAACCGCGCCTGGTAGATCGCGTTCATCGGGCCGAGGCCCATGGAGACCGTCGGGTTCTCCCAGAACTCCGGCATCAGCCGCGGGTGCGGGTACGACGGCAGCCCGCCGCCGGGGCCCGCGTGCGAGTACTCCTGGCGGAACCCGTCGAGCTGGTCCTCGCTGAGCCTGCCCTCGAGGAACGCGCGGGCGTAGATGCCGGGGGAGGCGTGGCCCTGGATGTAGATCTGGTCGCCGCCGCCGGAGTGGTCCTTGCCGCGGAAGAAGTGGTTGAAGCCGACTTCGTAGAGCGCCGCGGACGAGGCATACGTCGAGATGTGACCGCCGACACCGACCCCGGGGCGCTGCGCGCGGTGCACCATGATCGCCGCGTTCCAGCGGATGTAGGCGCGGTAGCGGCGCTCGATCTCCTCGTCGCCCGGGAACCAGGGCTCGTTCTCCGTGGGGATCGTGTTGACGTAGTCCGTGGACGTCAGCGCCGGGACCCCGACGTTGCGTTCACGGGCGCGCTCCAGCAGCCTCAGCATCAGGTACCGGGCGCGTTGCTGGCCGCCACGGGCGAGTGCCTCGTCGAAGGAGTCGAGCCATTCGGCCGTCTCCTCGGTGTCGATGTCGGGCAGGTGCGCCGCCAATCCGTCACGGATTACGCGGACGCGTGCCGGGGCCTCCGTCGCGGGGGCGCCGTCGTTCTGCGGGGCCAAGGGATCTCCTCGCCAAAGTGGTAGCTCGTCTTGCTCGTATGAGAACTGCGTGCTGGCCGGGGTGCCGACCACCATCGTCGTCGTAAGCCCGGACGGCGTCACCACATACTGGTCGGTAACGTCCCCCGGCCCCGCCGTGACACCTCCGGCCTGCGGATGTATCGCGCGCGCGACTTCTTCCTACAGCCTAGGCGAGACCACTGGAGAAGGGGTGACCGCGCCGCTCAAGTGCGCCCGGATTCACCTCGCGCGGGGGGTCAAGGCCTGGGTACGCTGCGACACGACTTGCGGCCGATCCGGTGTGGACGGTTGCGCGCGGCGCTCTACCAGTGTTCGCTAACCACATCCGTATATCCGAGTGTGGCGTCCGAAGAGTGTTTTTACAGGTCGCCACACTCCTTCGTAGTTGGAGGAGTGACAGCAGTGGTCGCCGCGGGAGACGCTGAACAAAGCAGCGTCGCCGAGAGGCTTGGCATCAAGCCGGACATGGTGGTCCAGGAGATCGGCTGGGACGAGGACGTCGACGACGCCCTTCGTGCCGCGATCGAGGAACAGATCGGCGGCGACATCCTCGACGAGGATGCCGACGAGGTCATCGACGTGGTGCTGCTCTGGTGGCGCGATGACGACGGTGACCTGGTCGACGCCCTGATCGACGCCCAAGGACCGTTGGACGAGAACGGCATCATCTGGGTACTGACGCCGAAGAACGGCCAACCTGGCCACGTCGAACCGAGTGACATCGCGGAAGCGGTGCCGACGGTCGGCCTGGCACAGACATCCAACATCAGTGCCGCGCCGAACTGGTCGGGCACACGATTGGTGCCGCCGAAGTCGAAGACCAAACGCTGAGGCCCGGGCGATCCGGCCACGTCACGCCAGCACGATAGGGTTGTCTCGTAGGCACGTTTTCCGCGCGCGAGAGGATGTCGTATGGCTGTCGAGGTCGGTTCGCAGGCCCCCGATTTCACGCTCAACGACTACAACAAGCAGGCTGTCCGGTTGTCGTCGTTCCAGGGTGAGAAGCCGGTTCTGCTGGTCTTCTACCCGTTCGCCTTCAGCGGCATCTGCACGGGCGAGCTCTGCCAGCTCCGGGACGAGTTCGCCGAGTACGACGGCCAGGGCGTCCAGGTGCTCGGAGTGTCGGTCGACACCCCGTTCTCGCTCAAGGCCTGGGCCGAGCAGCAGAACTACCAGTTCCCGCTGCTCTCGGACTTCTGGCCGCACGGCGCGGTCGCCACGACGTACGGTGTGTTCAACGAGGCCGCCGGCCTGGCGAACCGCGGCACCTTCCTGATCGACAAGGAAGGCGTCGTCCGCTACGCCGAGGTCAACCAGCCCGGCGAGCCGCGCGACCAGCAGTCCTGGAAAAAGGCCGTGGCCGAACTGGCCTAAACTTCTCCGGTGACACTCCTCGCGGGGTGTTCACCTCCCGGGCGCATAGCTCAGCGGGAGAGCACTCGGTTTACACCCGAGCGGTCGCAGGTTCGATCCCTGCTGCGCCCACCGAAGCGCGTGTGTGCACTCCACGCGCACCCGTGTGCAGTCTGTGCACACTCGAGTGCAATCCACGCACAGGGAACCTCCTGAAAAACTTTCCCCGGTGTGTCGATCCGCCGCCCGTCCGCTCGACGCGTAAGCAGGAGCGGGTAAACCGGCTCCGGAAACGACCAGAGGAGAGACCGACATGCGGTTCATGGTGATGATCAAGGCCAACGCCGACAGCGAAGCCGGGGTCCTGCCCAGCGAGCAGCTGCTCACCGAGATGGGCAAGTTCAACGAAGAGCTGGTCAACGCCGGGGTAATGCTCGCGGGCGAAGGGCTGCAGCCGAGTTCGAAGGGCGCGCGGGTCAAGTTCTCCGGCGGCAAGGTGACCGTGGTGGACGGGCCGTTCGCGGAGACCAAGGAGCTCATCGCCGGTTACTGGCTGATCCAGGTCAAGTCGAAGGAAGAGGCGATCGAGTGGATCAAGCGCGTGCCCAACCCTGACAACGCGGAGTCCGAGATCGAGATCCGCCAGGTGTTCGAGGCGGACGACTTCGGTGACGCGCTCACTCCTGAAGCGCGGGAAACCGAAGAGCGCCTGCGCCGGCAGTCGGGCCAGCAGGAGCGGTAGTCAGCGCGGCCGAGCCTTGCCGCAGCTCGTCGAGGACGGCGTGCGCGGCGCGGCCGAGGGAGCGGCGGCGGTGCCGGGCGAGCAGGATCGACTGCCGCCGGATCGCCGGTCCTTCGAAGCGCGCCAGTCGCCCGTCGGCAAGGTGCGTGCTGACGGCGAAGGTCGGCAGGAGCGTCAGGCCGAGCCCTTCGGCGACGCAGGCCCGAACGGCTTCGACGCTGCCCAGCCGCGTCAGCCGGGGGCGCGCCGACGCTTCGAGCACGCGGGCGACGTCGTCGCTGTACGCGCAGCCTTCTTCCAGCAGGAACCAGCGGTGCGCGACAAGGTCCTTTCGTACGGCGCGTGAACCCGCGAGAGGGTGATCTGATGCGCTCACGAAAGTCAGTTCGAGCACACCCGCCGGTTCGACGACGAGATCGGGGTCGGCGAACGACGGCTCGAGCGCGACAGCCAGCGACAACCGGCCCGAGCGCAGTTGTTCGACGGCGTCCTGGGTGCCGACGGGGGTGAGCTGGACGTCGACGGCCGGATGGTTCCGGTGCAGAGAGGCGATGACACCGGGAAGCAGGTAGGCGCAGAGCGACTCGGGGGCACCGATGGCCACGGCGCCTTCGAGGGGGCCGTCCGGGTCTGAGCGCAGGTCGGCCTCGGCGTCGAGAAGGCGGTCGGCGCGGTCCAAAGTGCGTTGGCCCGCTTCGGTCAGGACCGCTCCGGCGGGGAGACGGTCGAACAGCCGGACGCCCAGTTCCCGCTCCAGCGACTGGATCTGCGCGGTCACCGTCGACTGGGCGAGATGCAGTTCCGCACCGGCCGCGGTGAAACTGCCGGAGCGCGCGACGGCGGCGAAAGTCGAGATCAGCCGGGTGTCCATGCCATCGAGGATACCGATGGATACGATCACGGATCATCGTTGGACTCGATCGCGTGCCGGTGTCAGCATGGCTTCATGACCACTGAAGTACTGCGCTACTCGGCCTTCACCACCGATCCGGCGGGCGGCAACCCCGCCGGGGTCGTACTCGACGCGGGCGGCCTTTCCGACGCCGAAATGCTGCGGATCGCCGCCGAAGTCGGCTACTCGGAGACGGCTTTCGTCACGCCCGCCGGGCCGTCCGAGTACCGCGTGCGGTACTTCAGCCCGCTGGCCGAGGTCGACTTCTGCGGGCACGCGACGATCGCCACCGCCGCGGTCCTCGCCGAACGTGTCGGTCCGGGCACGGTCACCTTCCACACCAACGCGGGCGCGGTGCCCGTCGATACGGACCTGACCGGTGGTCACGCCACTGCGACGCTCACCAGCGTCCCTTCCCGCTCGCGCCCGGCGACCGGCGCCGAACTCGACGAAGTGCTGAAAGCGTTGCGCTGGGCCAAGGAAGACCTAGACCCGCACTTCCCGCCGCACGTTTCCTTTGCGGGCGCCGAACATTTCGTGCTGGGCGCGGCGACGCGCGAACGACTGGCGAAGCTCGACTACGACTTCGACGCGCTGGGCGACATCATGCGGCGCGCGGGCTGGACGACCGTGCACCTGTTCTGGGCCGAGGACCACAGCCGGTTCCACGTCCGCGACCCGTTCCCCGTCGGCGGTGTTGTCGAGGACGCCGCGACCGGTGCCGCCGCCGCGGCCTTCGGCGGTTACCTGCGGACCATCGGCCACCTCGAAACCGGCCGGATCACCCTCAGCCAAGGCGTGGACCTGGGACGCCCCAGCGAGTTGGTGGTCGACATCGGCACGGCGCCCGGCATCCGCGTCACCGGCCACGCCGTACAGATCCGCTGACCACGTGGTCACCCGGGGTCGTGAGTGTTTCGCGGGGTTCTAACCCCGCGAAACACTCACGACCTCACCTGCTCACAAGGCGGAGTCGCGTCGCAGCAGGTAGGTGTCCATGATCCAGCCTTTGCGTTCCCGCGCCTCGGCCCGCCGCGTCACGATCTCTTCCGCGACGTCGGAAACCTTGCCGGACACCAGGATCTCGTCGGGCGTCCCGAGGTAGGCGCCCCAGAAGATCTCCATGTCCTGCCCGGCGAACCGGGTGAACGTGTTGTTCGCGTCGAGCATGACGAGTACGTCGTCGGCGTCGGCGGGAAAGCCTTCCGCCAGGCGGCGCCCGGTGGTGATCTGCACCGGCCGCCCGATGCGGTTGAACGCCGTGCGGTGTTGTGCGGCGAGCACGGAAAGGCTGCTGACACCGGGAATCACGTCGTAGCCGAACTCGACGTTCCCCCGCGCCAGCACGGCGTCGACGAGGGTGATCGTGCTGTCGTAGAGCGCGGGGTCGCCCCACACGAGGAACGCGCCGCGCTGCCCGTCCGCGAGCTCGTCGCGGATGAGCCGCTCGTAGACGTCTGTCCGGAGCTGGTGCCAATCCGCGACGGCCGCCTCGTAATCCACCGGCGTGCGGTCCCGGTCCGGGTCGCGCGCCTCGACGAGCCGGTACGACGGCGTGTCGATG
>Ga0247768_1000807_pt1 | contig 11214 bp, 8 predicted proteins | sample UWRJL016104C6_FD_179944 | JGI IMG/M metagenome (GOLD analysis project Ga0247768, IMG submission 179944) | Plant litter microbial communities from Arlington Agricultural Research Station in Wisconsin, United States - UWRJ-L016-104C-6 | ecosystem: Environmental > Terrestrial > Plant litter >... | reverse complement strand
GCTGACGTTCACCGTCGTCGGTGGTGGGTTCGCCGGTATCGAGGCGCTCGCCGAACTCGAGGACATGACCCGCTTCGCGACGCGCTACTACGAGAACATCAACCCGGAGGACATCCGCTGGGTGCTCGTCGAAGCCGCGGGCCGGATCCTGCCGGAGGTGCGCGAGACGCTCGGTGTGTACACCGTCGAGCAGCTCGAGAAGCGCGGCATCGAGGTCTACCTCGCGACGGCGGCGAAGTCGTTCGAGAACGGCCACGTCGTGCTTTCGGACGGCACCGAGTTCGACAGCGACACGATCATCTGGACGGCAGGCGTGAAGGCCAACCCGGTGCTCACGAGTTCCGACCTCCCGATCGACCGCCGCGGCCGCGTCGAAGCCACCGCGGGCCTCCAGGTTGTCGGTCACCCGGACGTTTGGACCGCCGGTGACAACGCCGCCGTGCCCGACCTCTCGCGCACCGAAGCCGACCCGACGGCCACCTGCCCGCCGAACGCGCAGCACGCCGTCCGGCAGGCCCGGGTGCTCGCGAAGAACATCATCAAGGTGATCCGCGGCGGCAAGCCGAAGGACTACTACCACAAGAACCTCGGCGCCGTGGCCAGCCTCGGCCTGCACAAGGGTGTCGCCGACGCGCTGGGCCTCAAGATCAAGGGCTTCCCGGCCTGGCTCTTCCACCGCGCCTACCACCTCAAGGCGATGCCGACCTGGAACCGCAAGACCCGCATCCTCTTCGACTGGATGCTCGGCGGCCTCTTCCGCCGCGAGGTGATCTCGCTCGGGCAGATCAACAACCCGAAGGAAGAGTTCGACCGGCTTTCGAAGTCCTGACCTCATAGGGTGCGTGGGGCACCTCTCGCCTAGGCTGGGCGGTGCCCCCGTAGCCCAACCGGCAGAGGCAGTCGACTTAAAATCGACCCAGTGCGGGTTCGAACCCCGTCGGGGGCACGTACATAATCCGCACGTTCGTCGTCTGTCCTGGCCAGCCCACCGGCAGCGTCAGCGACGTCGGCCAGCCGGTCGGCGGGCAGGTGAATGCTGATCGTTGCGGGGCCGCCTGCGCCGTGGAGCCGGACCTGCAGCCGGGTGACTTCAAAGAGCGGTCGCAGGAGTTCCTCTGGGGCTTCGAGCAGGTGGGCAGCCAAGTAGGGCAGAGCGTCGAGCAGTTCCAGGTTCTCTGGTGTCGGCCGGTCGGTCTCGGTGGTCTTCGAGTTGGCGACCAGCGCCGCCTGTGCGGCTGATTTCTCCGCGTCAAGCTCGTTGTAGGTGGCCCGCAGAGCTTTGGTGAAGGGGTCATCCGGGTCGCTGTCCATGGCTTGGCGCAGGACGGCGGCCTGGCGACGCTCGATGTTCGCTAGCGTCCGCTTCAGGCGGTCTTCGTCAACTCGTCGCTGACGTTCGGTGCCATCATCGGCCTTGCCGAGCTCCGCGGCCAGGGCCGAGCGACGGTTTTCGCCGAAGATCCGCTCAGCGAAGAAGCTGGTCACCGCGTCCAGGATTCCGTCTTCCCGGACATAGACGCTGTGGCTGGTCTGCGTCTTGTTGTTCTTGTCGGGCTTGCACTGGTAATACGACGTTGTGCCGCGCCGTCGGCAGCCGAACATCCGGCGGCCGCAGTCACAAACCACCATCCCGCGGAGCAGGTACTTCCTGCGGGTCTGGGGGTGTTTGCTCAGCCGGTGGCCGACCTCGATGGCGCGTCGCCGCGGCCGGCGGCCCGCAGCGATCTCGTTGTACATCCACTTCGGGATCAGAGGCTCGTGGACCGGTTCGGGCGACCAAACCCAGAGCATAGGGTCATTGACCTTGCCGTGCCGCGAGCGGCTTGCCCGGCGATTGAACACCTGATACCCGGTGTACTTCGGGTTGCACAGGATCTCGTAGACGCTGGTCTTACCCCAGTGGCCCCGGGCGCGATCTGCGTTCGGTGGCGTCGGCGGTGGGTACTTCTCAAGGTCGGTGTTCAGCCGGTCTGCGATCGTGTCGTAGCCGAGGCCCTCGTGATGGCGCCACGCGGCGATCTGGGTGACGGTTTCACCGCATCGCCCGTCGGGCTCGAGACGTGTCTTGGTCTGTCCTTTGGCAGCCTTCGTCGGGTTGGGGTGCCGGTAGATCTTGGCGCGATACCCGTGGGGCGGTTTGCCGATGTTCCAACCGTCGCGGACGTGGGTGCACAATCCGCCCCAGGACTGCTCCAGGGTGTTGAGGACCTCGTACTCGGCGACGGACTGGTTGATACGCCGCTGCAGGATCCGCTGGGCACGACTGCCAGAGAGCGTAATCGGCTCATTTGAGGCGAAGAGTGGAACTTCTGCTTGTTCGAGTGCTCGCTCGATCGACAAGCCTTCGAAGGCGCGTCGTGCGACGCGGGAGATGCTCTCGCAGATGACCACGTCGAACCGGCGGTCCTGCCTCCTGCTTTCGGTCAAGAGGTCGGCGATGCCGCCGTCACGGGCGATCGGTATGTCGAAGCGCTCATAGCCGGAGCCCTGACCGCGCCGGTCGAGTTCCATCCGGCCTGACTCGACGTCATAGAAGTGAGCGACAATGACCCAGGACGTTGGAATGGTGGTTTTGCAGTTACCGAGCTGGCGTATCAAGGATTGGCGTGGGTCTTGCTGATCCTCAGTGGAGGTTCGCCCCAGGAAGGCAACTCGAACCTCGCCTCGAAGGAGAGCGGTCGGCATTCCGAGCGGTGATACCGCGTAGTCTGAGAGGCCGGACGGACCTGATGTGAAAGAAGAGCCGTCGTCTGCCACTATGCCGCCTTCCTATTGCTGGCCATCCTGTCGCCGACTTCTATTGAGGCCCAACGTAGTAGACTTCGAACAGTCGAGACCAAGTTTTTCTGCAGTTCTTCGCCAACGTTTCCTTCAATAAATTGTACATCGATGCGAAATTCTGGGAAATCGGTGCCGTGTTGCTGCGTGGTGTGAGTGCTCGGCATGGCGGTGCTCCTGGCGGACGAGGCGTGGCGCCTCTGACTCCGCGTTCGAGAGCCTGTGGAGACACAGTCGGCCAGATCGATACGTCCGAGGGTGTTCACAGGCGGAGCACTTCGAAGTAGCTATCCGGAGGCGAGGTGTTCTCAGTGCAGGGTGCGGGGTGCGGCGGCGAGCTGCGCCGCTGGCCAGGGTGAACGCGACGGGGTGCGGATGTGGCCCGGTCGGTGAGGGCTCGCAGGTGTTCGCCTGCGTCGGCTGCCTGGTCGGCGCGGCGGCAGGTGTGCTGCGGTGAGCGCCCCGGCAACCCGGCTCGGCGGCACCGCGCGTTGTTGGTGCAGGTCGCCTGCACCGCTCTGGTCGCGCTCGGCGCGGCGTACGCCTCTTACCGGCACGGCCGCGAGTTCGCCTTGCGGTTCGGCGCCGACGAGGCGACGGCGATCTGGCCGTTGATCGTGGACGGCATCTTGACCACAGCCACGGCCGAATTGTGGGAGACGACCGGCCAAGGTCGCCGTGTCGGCGGGCAGTGGGCGGCGTGGTTGTCATTCGTGTTCGGGATCTGCCTTTCTCTGTGCGCGAACGTGGCGGCGGCTCCGGAGCTGAGTGAGTTCGCCGTGGCGGTGGCTCCGTGCCCGCCACTGGCGCTGCTGCTGGCGTTCGAGTTGCTCAACCGCGCGCTCAAGCGACACCGCGCCGATACCCGCATCGAGAGGGTGAGCGAGACCGGCGAGACGGGCAAGGCTGGCGACGAGACATCACCGGTGGTGCGTCTCGCGATGGTCCCGGGCGAGGCTCGCTCGTCGGCCGAGCGGACCGCCGAGCAGCGGATGTGGGCCCACTACGTGACCGAGCTGGCCAAGGGGCATACACCGACCGGCGCGGAGCTGGACCGGATCGCGGGCACCAACAACGACGGCCGGAAGGTGCTGCGCAGGTGGCGGCAGGCGGGTGACCTCCCCGGTATCAGGGCAGCTCGCGCAGCTGGTGATCTACGGGGACGGTGGACGGCGGGAGGGTCGTAATGAGGAGTTCATCAGCGTCACGCTTGCCGTTCTTACCGCTGGCGGTATAGCGCGTCTTTACCAATCGTTTGGTCAAGGTCCAGGAGTGCGCGCCGAGCGTCTCCTGGTCCACGCGGCTAGGCGTCATTCGAGCGTGCGCATAGAGCCAAGTGCTTCCGGTCAGCAGTGGATTGTTGTCATAGCTGAGCAGCCAGCGGAACTGCGCCTTGGTGCGCAGATATGCGGCGAGCTGCATGTGAAGCATGTGGTCGTCTGACCCTGTCTTGTCAGCCCTGTCGCCGCCGTATCCACCTCGGGGGTCGAAAGAGGTGCGGTACAAGTGTGAGGCTTTTTCGATGTAGGGCGGGTCGAGGTAGGCAACGACGCGGGACGGGATCAGCTGCGGGTAGTACTCGGGCACGTCATCGAGTGTCTGTTTCCAGTCCTTGTGCCAGACATCGACGAGTCGGCCAGTGTCGTACAAGTGACCGACGTATCGAAGCCGTTCCTCTATGGCCTCCGGATTCCACCGGCATCCGATGCCGTACGGGCTCTCCTGTTTGCGTCCGCCAATCGGTCCCGCCTTACCGTGAAGGATTCCAGAAAACGTTGTGCGGTTTAGAAATAGGCACTGGGTCGCCAACCCCAGTCGGACCGTGGCAGCCTTCGCGTTCCGAGCGGGCGACCAGGAACGCCAGTAATCCCACCGTTCGACGGCGGTCGCTCCGCCCGACTTGACGTATCGGGACCACTCGTCATGCATGCGGTCGATCAGCGCCTCCGTGTCGGCGGCCGCGGCCTGCCAGAAAGCAGTTACCAACGGATCCACGTCAGCGAGCAGCACTCGGTCGACGATTCCTTGTCCGACGAGTCGCAAGGACGCCGACGCACCGCCTGCGAAGGGCTCGACCAGCAGGTTGATCTCCGGAACGGCCCGCGAACCCTTGGCGGCCTCCAAGACTCGGGCGATCACGGGGGCGAGGGACGATTTTGCTCCTGGGTAGCGCAGTGGCGACTGGTACCTGCTCGTCATGAGCGCATGGTCAACGGTGCCGAGGGGTGAGACGAGCGGGCGGGGGGTGTCGAGGATGTGCGTCGGGATTACGGATGCAGCAGCGTGAGCTGCGTAAGCAGCACGGGCGGGTGCGACCGGCAGCACAGCCACCTTCTCGATCATGGGGCAGACCGTACCGGAACGGCCTGTCCACTAGTCGAGTCGAGACCGAGACGTTTGGTGGCAACGAGCCGGAGCACATCGGTGCCCACGCCGATCGGAAATGCTGCCTTCCCGTGCGCGGCCGCCACCGGGATGATGCCATCGACGTACATTGAGGAACCGGTGCGGTCGATCACGTCGAGGATCGCTGGCAGGGTCGGGTAGGCCGCCGGGTTCGCTTGGCCGCCGTTGGCATCGTAGGGTGCGCCGGTCGGTGGCAGCACGGTCGGGACGATGACTCGTCCATCAAGTGCGCGATACGCGAACTTGCGGCCCCAGTAGGTCTCCTTGCCGTAGGCGCGAGCGTTGTTCGCGTTGACGACGCGAGCGATGATGTGTTCGTCGCATATCAACAGCTCGCCTGGTTCGAGAATGCCGTGCCGGGCCAGTTGGCGCGCGTAGTCGACCAGAACGCCGGACTTCTCAATCCCGCAAACGTATGGTGCTTTGCCCGGAGCGGTACTGCCCATCGCTTGGAAGTACTCAAGGGCTCGTCCGCGCAGCTTTGCTGGTGTGCCGAACACGGCCAAGGGGCCATCGACGATGAACAGGGTCGTGGGCAGAGCCTTCTGGCGCGACTGCTCCCACAGTAGCGTCGCCAGCCCAACTAGCACCAACAGTTCGATCACCGACATCAGCCGCCCGATAGCGGACTGATTCGTGCCCTCTTCGCCAACCTCCTCGTGGATTCGAAGCACGTCGGTGGGAAAGAGGTGCACGCCGCACGCGTCGCAATCGGCGCCGGCGGGTGGCACGGGAACGTCCTTCTTGCAGTCCTGCGTCGGGCAGTTGACCGGCACTGTGGCCGCTGGCGCCCCTGGAACGCCGTGGAGAAGGAAGAGCAGGTCCAGCAGTGGCTGATCGAGGCGATTGACGTCGATCTTCTTGTGCCGAAACAGCTCGTCGAGAGCCTCTCGCCACGACGTGACGATGTCGACACCGGCGCGTGTGTACGCGCCGGAGACGGGCAGGTCCAGGGTCACGAGGGCAGTGTTGACCGCACGCTCGATCTTGTACGGATCGACAAACCGCTCGGCCCGCTGCGACTCCAGAACACTGAGGTCCACGTACGCTGCGGCGGCCTGCGCGAACCCGTATAGGACCGATGGGAGGCCGTCACGCACCGGCTCAACGACGTATGAACCATCGATTGCCAGCGCGGCATTGAGGCGCTCGGATGCAGACGGCGCGGCGAAGTCGCCCCGTGGACGGATGCGCGTGCGGATTGAATCCACGTCCTGGATGGCCTCGGCCGGAACGTGGAAAGTGCGTTGGTCCGCGATAGCTCGGACGGCGGCCGCCGAGTGCCCCAGCCGCGACGCGATCTCGTGGGTCCCGATAGCGGTCTCGTAGGGCATCAGGGGGCCGTCCCGTTCAGCGGCAACGGCGGGTCACCGGCTGAGGCTCTCGCCTCGTTGACAAGCGCGACGTCGTACCGGTCGATCTGAACGGGGACGATGTACGGCGAGGACAGCGTCTTCAGTCGCACGTATCCACGGTCCTCGGAGGCGATGATCGCATCTGAGAACGCCCCGAAGTCGTAGAATTTGGCCAGTTCTCGCACCTCGGTCGTGTTGTTCAAGTGTGCGACAACCCAGTTGGCGGTGTTCGCCTTGACCTGGTGTGCTACCCCGGAGACCTCCTGCGTTGCGTAGGTCATGCCGAGATTGAGCTTGCTGGCTTCTTTGGCGAGCTTGACCCATACATCGAGTTCGTCCTTGTAACGGTCGGACGAGAACAAGTTGTGTGCTTCCTCGAGCATCACCTGGATATGCGGCGGCTCCTGCCCGGACGTGAAGACCTCGGTCTGCTTAAACAGCAGCCGCCGGGTGATCGATTCGCTGAGTACCTTGGTGATCGCCTCGGCGCCGACGTGAAGATCGACGATGACGATCCGACCTTCGACGAGCTCGTTGTAGATCTCCAGAGCGGGATCTTGCTGTGTCAACGGGCTATGGAACGGACGCAGCGGGTTCAGGTTCTTGTGGCCTCGGACGGTGCGGTTGCCGCTCTTCGTCGTGAAGATCGGCTCAACGCTCTGCCAGCGCACGTCTTTCGTGAAGTCGATTGCGTCGGTGTCGCCAGCCTCGCGCAATTCGATGATCTTGTCGACGACTGCATTAATCTCGTCAGCGGCGACGGTGACCATGTTGGCGGTTCGGCCGGCTTGCGTAAACGGATTGCGGCCCAGTCCGACTACTGGTTTCTGCCCTTGGCTGCCATTCTCGATCTTTCCTTGCAACGCGCCACGGATGTTGATCCGCGCCGCGAAGTTCGAGGGTACGGTGAACCCGGCGCGCATCAGTGCGCCATACAGCACCATCCGTGCACGACCTGGATGGGCGTTGAACGAATTGGTGGGATCATCGGCGTACGACGCGCCAGCGAAGTCCTTGACATACCCCGAGTCCTCGCCGCTCAATTGGTTGGCAATGAGTCCCTGAACAGCATCGATCTGGTTCTCTGCGAAGAAGTTGATGCTGAGCGGCTTAACGTGGGGCTGCGATCCGTCAGCGCCGAACTTGAAGATGCGGACGTGGTTCGCGCCAATTGCTGCGATATGGGTGCCATCCTGCGTGTTCGGGTTGGCGTACTCTCCCTGCGGGTCGAAGATCAACTGACCGATGGGATGTCCGCCCGTAGCACGCTGCCGCTCCGATACCACGAACGTACGCGCGATGATGATTTTTGCGGTGTTCGACTTGCCCATCCGGGTCATACCGAGCAGAGCGGTCTTGTTGCCGATGAAGTCCCGGATGTTGACCTCGACGGCGGCGTCGGCCTGCTTGGAGGTCTTGGCTCGCCGCCGCGTCGCGGAGTACCGCACCGCGCCGATGCGCACGCGTTCCACTGGGCGCCCGGTCGGCTTGAGGTAGGAGGCGATCGTCGCGAGGCCGTCGCCGATAGGCTTCAGGACTCGATAGGTGGACGTGGCATAGAAGTTGTCTACATCGGCGCCGAACTCCAGAACTGTCTGCCCATCCATGTCGTCTTCGTAGAAGGTGCCGAGGATCTTGCACCGCACGCCGGTGAACGACACTCGGTTCTTGGTGAACGGGTCGAGCTCCGCGTCCAGCACGGCGGATGGCGATGGGTCCTGGTTGTTCGAGAGGGCAGTTCGGAGGGACTCTTCACGCACGGCGTGCAGGTCGCGCTCAAGGGACAGCGGTGCCGTGCCCTCGACACGCAGAAGCAGCACCTCGTCATCGTCGACCCGAGGGTCGTGGACGTCTTGTGCGGTCGCGAGCAGGAACGAGAACTGCGGGATGCCGCCGGCGTCGAACTTCCAGCGATCGTGAGTCAGTACGACAGCCTGGCCGTAGTCGATCTGGTGAATCGCGCCGATCCGGGTCGACCGACCGTCTGCAAGCAGGTCCGACCGTAGTAGCGACCCGGCTCCGACGCCGGGGATGAACTCTGTCATTCTCGCCCTCTCGAGAGACATTAGGTCGTACAGCATCGGCAGATCTCGCACTACGTTGCCGAACTGTCCAGGGGACGCGCCAACCAGAAGCGGCTCCCTTTCGCGTGCCCCCGGCTCGCGGTTGGGGCGATTATGCCAGTGAGACTGCCGCGGCCGACCACTGCGTGACTCGGCCAGTCGGGTGATCCGCCGAGGTGTCACGGATCGTTCAGGGGCGAATGCGTATCGTGGTGGTCGTAGTGGTCCAATAGTCTTGCAGCCGCCGCCTCTGGCGGTATCAACCCCAAAGGCAGCGCTGTCAAGCCTCGCGGCGGCAAACTCACCACCGCGCCGTTGGTGGCGCCGTAGTGAGAGGACCAAGGCCACGGCAGAGGGTGATCACTGCAGCCCGTCATCGGGGAACGTGGGCGTTATCGAACACCCGGTCAAGCAGCGCGGATGGGCCCGCTGTCATGCCGTTTATAGTTGACCCTCGAGCCTTGCTCGGGCGGCGAACTGCCCGTTATAAGTCGAATTCGCCTTCAGCGGCCCCTTGCGGAAGGCGGACCACCCGCCCTATCGAAGTGAACTGCGGGGTCGGTGGCCGGCGATGTGACGAGTGTGTCGGTACCGATCTTGGTGGTGGCAGCGACCCCGTTGGGTCGGGGTGAGGCCGGCGATCGCGTCGTCCAGGAACGCCGCCCACGCCGGTAGGGGAAGGTGATCGTGCCTGCGGCAGGGCGCTTGCTGTGCCGGATGACCACGCCGTCCTTCTCAATCGTTGCCGCCTCGTTCGGCGGTCAGGCTTTGCACCAGTCGATAGGCGAGCTGACGACGTACTACCGGAACGCTCCGTAGAATGACGGGCTACGGGAGGTTGAAGCCGAGGCCCTGGCGAGCATCGTCCATACATCGACCGCAGCGCCGCGCGGCATCAATCAAGACATCCTCGTCTCGTACCGGCTGCTCCTCGGTAGGGACAGGCTCGGGGTCGCAGCGGTGGCGGTGAAGCGAGAGGGCTCGCTGCCAGAGTGTGGCCTGTTCGTCGAGTGACCGGAAATGGCTCTCGGTTGGTTCGTCACCACGCTCCATCGCTTCGAACATCAGCTTGCTGCGCAGGCGCGCGTGCTGGCCAAGCGCAAGCTGATGTGCCCGCTGCCCGGCCGCGACGCACTCCACGGAACAGAATCTCCGCACGTGAGCCGTGGTAATCAGGGTGACGTGATCACGACCGAGGGCTTCACAGCACTCCAGGTTGCTACAGCGGAACGGGTCTACCCACAGTCGCTGCTCGACGGTGTCCCACGCCACGGCGGGCGGGGTGGAGTCGTCCTGCATCCCGGCGGCCATGCCGTGCAAGATCGTTCGTTCGATCTCGCGTTCCCGGTTGTGGTCGCCTGGGTCCTCATCCCGCAGTGGCACAATACATTCCCTTCGTCGTTGGACCGTGTATCACCTTACCGAGCGTGGCTGATCAGCACTCGCTACGGCAGGGCTGACCAGCCGTTCCAGGGACGAGCACCCTGCTGCCCTTGCAAGCATCTGAGGCGCCATAGTGCTTGTTCCTCGGCGCGGTGATCCTCCGAGGCGACCTGGACGGCCATACAAGGCATGCGGAACTCGCGGATGTCTCGGAACAGCCCGAAACCTGACTAATTGGTCACGTCGTGGCCATATGCGGTGTGGAACGCTTGGTATTCGGACAGATCGATCCAACCGAATGACCTGTACCTGATCGCCGTATGCACGAGATCCCACTCGGGCGCGCCGACAGCGACACGTTCGAGGTTCAGGAAGACAACGCGGCTGCGAACAGTTGGCCGTCGGGGAACCGGTCGCGACGTCGATGAGCCCACGTCAATGCGAGCCAGGTTTGCCGGTACCGCCGGTGCCAGGGATTGTGGCGATCGCGGCTGTGTCGCCTCCGCCAGCGCCTCCCTGAATGCCAGTTTGGGCGCCTCCCAGAATGCGGCGGTCAAGTTCGGCCAGGTAGTCCGCACGTCCGACGAACCTGGATGGTGCTCGGCGAAGTTGGTGCTTGGGTCATGCTGGTGTAGTTGCCTGTCATCGCGCTGCAGTTCGCTGAGCGCGGCGTCGAGAGCGAATCGGAGGTGTACCAAGATCGACTGGCCGTCGGGCGGGCCGAAGGGACACCGCGTGACACAGAACACATCGTCTCGCGAGTCTGACGAGACGCCGGCGCGGCGGCTGGCGGAGGCGTTCGCGCCGGAGACGATCGACGCGTTGCTTAGGGACGCGAAGGCGGCGGGAACGCCAATCGATGGCGTTGGTGGGTTGCTGAACCACGGTGCTCAGCTTGTCGGCCAAGCCTGATGCAGCAATCTCGACGGACGTCATGAGCTCGGCCAGTGCAGGCCCTCGGATACGCTCGGCACCGAGGCCAGCCCGTTCAACGATTCCACTCAACCATCAAGCTGTTCTGGCATGGCTCATGGCGCACCATGCGTCCACCGCGGCGGTGGGGATCAGGCGGTGAGCGCCGGCGGAGTGCTCGGGAACCGGCCGTCGAGCAACGCATATAACAGGTCCGGTAGTTCGGCTGGCAGCAGCTTCTCCGTTCGCTCGGCCAGTGCGGCGACCGACCACCAGCGGCGTTCGATGAGGCCTGCGCGTTCGTTGGCGGAGTGTCG
>Ga0247768_1000806_pt1 | contig 11215 bp, 7 predicted proteins | sample UWRJL016104C6_FD_179944 | JGI IMG/M metagenome (GOLD analysis project Ga0247768, IMG submission 179944) | Plant litter microbial communities from Arlington Agricultural Research Station in Wisconsin, United States - UWRJ-L016-104C-6 | ecosystem: Environmental > Terrestrial > Plant litter >... | reverse complement strand
CTATTCAATATTAAGCCCTGGTCTTTTTGAAGGTCAATGTTTGGAATGAGGCAGCGTCCTCGTGAGGATGAGTTCTAGGCCACAGCAGCAGCCACAATACAAGGAGGAAGCAAAAATTTCCGATGAATACTCCTTTGTAGAATTATGTTGCATAAAGATGCGGGGTGGATTTCACTCATTGCTCATAATACCTTCACGGATGCACTGCTTGTGGACGCCTCTAGACGTCCACTCTACGCTTGTGCCGTTTGATTTGCTTTTGCCGTGCTTTCTCCGCGATAGTGGCACGGAGTGCGTATACGGTGGGGATCCACCCTCAAATTCCTCCACAATATTCTGGTGATATGTTACTCATAGGTGACAGGAATGCAACATGTGCTATTTTGCAGTCCTCTTGGTCAATTGAATTGTTAGTCCCTGAGAGCGGATTTGTCTCGAACGCTGGCACAAGAATAACGTAGTAAGAAGTTAAAAAGGCAAGACTCAACGCTGTTGAGGTCCAGCCCCGGAGGCCTGAGTTCGTGGTCTAGACCGTATGCGTCAAAGATAGTGGCAGCTTGCTGATGTCAAAGCTGAATATGGCATTTGGGTCGGGATAATAGCAGCATTATCGGTCTCTGTTCTAGACCATGCGATTGCAAGAATAGAAACACGCACAAATGACAGCTAGGATGAAGAAATAACGGGACACACTTCAGCATATTTTCTAAGTATAGGGTCAAGAAGCCAGGCCGGAATTTGGTTTGGGACTGAGTAAACTTTCACAGTTACATTGAATTTAGCGGCAGATTTAACTCTGTAAATGCAATGAGCGGGTCTAGAGGGGATTGAATCAAAAATAAACGGTATTCAAAGTATATTCTTCTCGCCATTTTTTTAGCAGGGGGTACATCAATAAAGATCATCATCAACTAAACTATCCTTGGGACTAGATCCACTTTTGACTGTCAAGACGTATCAATTCGACTCTCTCCAAATACGATTGCAGCACCCCAACATGTTGTTAAACGATCTATCTCTGGTGAACTGTCAGATATGCTTCATCGTTCGTACAGTATCAGAAATTTAGAAAGATCAGACTGTTCATCGCTCGGTAACACGACATACCAAAAAGACATAATCTGTTATAGGTTATAATATCCTGAGGGTAACATCTACTTTAGAAATGTCTATCTGTGTTCCCCAAATCTCATTAAATCAAGACGCATGTCATACGCGCCTGGAGCAGAAATTAGCGAGAAAGGACATCGCTTGCAGAGGTGGCTGCCAAAGTGGCTGTAATCACGGTTATCACGGAACGACTGCCATCATGCCACAAACAAAGGTCTCAAGAAAGACTGCTCCAGACTGCTCCCATTCTATACTATAGAGCCCGAAGCTTCTACTCTTTTCCAGCCTTGGCTAATACAGCCCGGACTACAGGGCTCCGCTCTCCACCTTCAACCTCCACCCGCACCCTTTCAACCACCCATTCGCATCCAGACACCTTAGAAACGGCGACAAGCGCCTCCGCTCGCTTCATCCTCATGGCTTCAGACAGCCCTTCGTAACTCGGGTCGAAGAACAGGTTCTCAAGAGCCTGCTTGGTTTTGGGATCCGAGACAGAGATACCAGCCGGGAAGCGCTCAAACAGCGCTTGTACCGATGTAAACGTCTGAAGATACACATTCTTCGCATGTGTAGAATTAGCCTGGACCACGAGGGCAAGCAGCGTGGCGAGACGCGTCGATAGATCTGCAGCGGAAAGCAGAGAGGGGTTGATGCAGTCCAGAGTGCAGGACACGCAGGCCGAGAGCGTCTTCTCCTTCCTACAAAACCCAACACGTTAATATGCATATTCTCATGCATCAGATGACGAGTTATGAGTGAAACTTACAGTGCCGCCTCCTTTACCACCTCCCCGCCATCCACATCCATCTTATCGCCGTCTTCTTGTTCGCCGACGAGTTCGTCCAGTACACTTTGCACCACTTCCTGCACTGTTCCACTGAGCTCTAGATCAGTCCGAGCCTTACATACTTTGCCGAAGGCCTCCAGTGCATACGGCCGGAACACTTTGTTCTGACGCTTCGCCTCTCTGATCGCCACTTTCTCAATCTGCTTGGCGACCTTGGGATCCTCACCCCAGAGACTCTTCCCTTTCTCCACAAACCGGACAAACGCTTCTAGAACGACTTCCTTGCCCTCCCACGTCTTGCCACTCATCGCTTTGTCGAGAGCAGGCCAGCCGATTTCTGCGTTGCTCTTGGAGATGTCGTCCGAGCCGGTGGAAATAGACATTATAGCGTCGGCGACTGTTTTCGCGGATGCGTGCTTGAGACCCCATTTCGGGCTCTCGAGGTGCTTCTCTGCTAGTGTGATGATCTCTTTGAAGTAGAGGAGGACGGCTCGGCTGCCGCCTACGTTGTCGGACCATGTGTCGTCGAAGAGCTTCTTGACTTGTTCATGGCCGTCGTGGTTGGCGAGGAAGATGAATGGTAGGAGTGAGGACGAGAGCGATGAGAAGCGGTCCGCGGCGTGTTTGGAGATAGAGAGAATGATGTCGCCGGCTGCAAGGCGAGACTTATCGTCTTCGGAGTTGAAATATAGCTTTTGGCAGAAAGCTATTGTAGAAAGTAATTGTTTCTCTGAAGCGAGTCTCGCTACATATCCCGCAGCGGTTCCATATGATGAGGAAACAGTCTCGTTTCTGTCGTGGATGTACTTCTCGATGAGTTTCAGGAATCCGTCTGCATATGGTTTGAACTGGAAGCTGTGACGTGTGCTCAAGGTAACTAGGATACGCGAACATCCGACCTTTGAAGGTAAGCCAACGGCAGCTTTCATCGCTACTTCAATATGTGGTACCAGTTCCTTCATGGTTTCGTCATCAACAAGGTCGAGACAACGTTCGATAGACTCCGTTAGAGGGCTTGAGCGGACGCTTTGGAGGCGCATGTCGTCGATCTTCTGTTCTGTGAGGTTGTATTTGGAGGCATTGAGATGAATATAATTGATTGCCTCTGGTTCCAGCGTACTAAGCAAACCAAGAAGCTTCTCCACCAGCTCTGGGATATGTGGCCTCAGGGTCTTTGCACTACTCTTTTTGATGATTTGGAGGAGGGTATGCAAGGAAAACATTCTGACTTCTTCGGCGCTGGATTCCAGGCCAGAGGTCGAGAGAAGGAAGGGCAAGACTCGTGAAAGCATGGCGGTCGCATTCTTCAATGACGAATCCCCGGACTCCAAGCTCCGTGTGAGAATTCCAGTTAGAACACGGGCAAGGGATGCTGCTGCTGTGCGGACGCTTCCCTTGATGTCATCAAGGACCTTGAAGCACTTGTCCCAGATCGTTCCGAGATAGTCTTCGTACTTATCCAGTGGTCGGCCTTGGACGAGCTCCGCAATTGCTGCGCAGGATGCCTGCCGGACTCTCCATTCTTTCGTGAGAATGCTATTCAGAAGATCGTCCATGATAGCATTGAAGTGTTTATCAATTGTTGCAGACGAGTCCTTAACCAACGCATTCCAGATGTCATTCATCGATCTCTGGACGTTGGGATTTGGATCAAATCTGTACCTGTACAACTTTGGATAGAGCTTTGGATTTTCCGCAAGATATCCATCGACGCTTGAGTCCGAGAACACATTACTCAGTCCAAATCGCCCGAATGCCGCACGACTTGTCCAGATAGAATTGTTTGCCGCCAGAGACATAAATCGATACACCAAGCTAGAGTCGCCTACTTCCGAGGCAAGGTTGAGGATGTCTTTGTATGTTGTTACGGAGCCGTCTCCAGTGGGTAAAGCGCCAGGTTCGAAAAGTTGTGTATCCTCAGTCACTGTTCCAGCCATCTTTGGGCGATTATCGGAGAATGATCCGACGAGATCCCTAACGAGCTCATCCTTTAATTGGCGATCGCCTTTCTCGTATACGAGACCCAGTCCTCTGGAAGAAGCCTCTTGAACCACCTCATCTCTGTCGGAAAGACAGAGCTTGAAGGCAGTCTGGCATTGGGGAAGGTGTTCCTGGATTTCCGGCTTATGTCCACAGTACTGAAGTAGACAGAGTAGCCAGATGACGGAAGCCTTTTTCAAGGCGGGCTTGGTATTGCGACATCCCTTAAGTGTTCGCTCTAAAGCCGCGCTTAGGGTTTTCTCTCGTTTCGGGCCTTCTGGAACTTGGCTTGGACTATCCCAGTCTTCGTGTGACTGATTAGGATGCTCAACGTCAAGAGAGGCTGCGAGTGCTTTTGACTCCCAACCAGACGCAAAGCAACTCAGCGCCTCACCTACCGAAAATTGGACTTCTGGTTGTCGTACTTCATGAAGCTCGTAGAGTTTGTCCCCAATGTACTTGTAATCGCTCTTCTCGTCGGCTACTTCTTCTGCCGGCTCCTCAATAATCATGGAGAAATGACCAAGCGCTAGGATAGCTCTGGTATTACCGGTCTTTGCAGTGTCATATAACATATCAATTGCCTTCTGAACACCGATATATTCAGACACTTTCGAGTTATCCAAAACATGGAAGAGGCTCAACTGGTCGATGCTAAGATGTACTGCCTCCTTGAGTGTAGCATCCTTTGTTTTGTCGAGGATATCAAAGAGTATCGAAAATAACTCGGACACCTGACGGCCAGCCGAAGATGGTTCAGACTGTCGCCAGTGGATTCGACTGAAGTAGTATGCCAGTGCAAGAAGTGCACCACTCGCTTGATTGATGTCTGCGCCAACGGCAGTCTTCCAAGCGTTTGCTTTATCGAACAGGCGATTCACAGAAACTCTGACGTCTTCGCTCGCGCAAGACCGGTGAGAAGCTAAAATTCCATAGACATGGCCGGCCTCGATGCGGCGATTCAAATTGTTGGAGAGGATGGATGGTTCTAAGGCCCAGAAATCGGCCGTCAAATTGGCTGCTGACCATAACTCCTCCGGGGAGAGAGTACAGGCATCGATCAATACCGTACCGATCTCCCCAGTGTCTCCGGATTCATCTTGAACAAGCTTGTCAAAGGCTGCGCGCAATATCATCGATAGGGCCTTTGCGTGTTCCGGCTTGGATGTGTAATCACGAACGGCTTTCCGCGCCCGCTGATCTGTGGACAGTAGGGTTTCCATCTTTCGATCCCACTCGGCCGATACATCAACCGCGAGGTTCTTAGCCTCGAGAGCTGAATGTATCAAGACGCGGGTAGCAAAGCTGATGACTGTTGAGAAAGCGTCTGGATATGATCGTTTGAATTCCTCCACGCGGGAGACGATATTCTCATCGTCACCGTTGTCCATGTCGACGTCCTCGTCATCATCTCCATGATTGAAAATGAAATGAACGAGCTCGTCGAATTTTGGGAAAGCGAAGCGTTCCTCGTCCGTTTTCGCTCCGGGGACAGAATTCAACATTCGGTACCAGTAGGGGTCCATGCCCTTTTTGCCTTCTTCAACAACTTCGTGTCTTTCTTTGCTGCCACCGCTGACAGCAAGGATGTCGATCCAGCGAGCTGAAACATCGTGGAATGGAAGACATCGGTTTGCGAAGCGAGTTGCAACATACCGAGTACTCCGCGAGAACTCGATGCCCCTTGTCCGGTCGGCCTGGTTTGATGAGCCGAAAGAAGCATACCGTAATAGAAGCTTCCTAAACTTCGACGCCACTGATTCGCTCAACGGCTCGGTAAAGGGGTTTAAGACAGTAGATAAAGCTTCTTCGATGCTGACTGCAACGTCCTTTCCAGATGAATCTTCCTTTAAAGAGCGGAATAACCACTCTAGAAGTGCAAGGGAGGGTTCCAATAACAGTTTATCCGGGGCAGCCTTTGCTAGAAGCCCGATTGTCTCGTATGCATAACCGCGCAACTCGGAATCCTGATCTGTAGCAGGTTTTGGCCATCCTTGATCTTCTATGAACAGTCGGAGATTTTCTGATAGGCTTTCAGCAATCACGGAAAGGTCGCTGCTTGCGCCTCGCCTAGCGACGAAATTTACGAGCGAAAAAATGGCCGACCGATACTTTGAGGCTTCTCGTCCAGTGGTTGATGGTCTTGATTGTTGTTGGGGGTCGGGATTGGAAAGCAATCCTTCTTCAACAACCTCGGCAATGTACCTCGGGAAGGTGCTGGATGCGACTGATTTCGAAAGGATGTTGAGTATCTTTATTTTTAGCGGTGTTTTCACGGGCAGAGCGCCACCAGGATCTCTACTATCGGATAATCAGAACGTGGACGTCAGTGAATGATAATTGCATAATCTTGTTGGGGAGCAGTTCAACATAAAGGGGCTTGGGATCATCGAGCTGACTTACGAGCCGAAGTATAGGTCAAAGAGAGCCTCTACGAATTCTGGATCTTCGATGTTGTTGTTCAATAAAACTCGTTTCAAAATATCCTCGCCAACGTCCGATATTCGCGAATTCGTGTCCGCAGATGCAATTAACGCTGGGAAGAACTTCTCTTCATCTGTAAACATGCCACTGGTGAGGAATCGCGTTACTAGCACTTTGGTTTCCGCAAGATTCAAGCCCGCATCTGCGGAAGGATCCCATGCATCTGGCTTTCCTTGGACTGTTAGAAACTTGTACTCTTCTATGGAGAGTCCCGGACAGCGTAGATGTGAGCTATCGTTGTTGCCGACGGGTCTGACTATGCCCAATAACAAAAGCTTCCCAAACCAATGGGAGATAAACTTTGCATCCTCAGACTCCAGATTAAGGGAGCCTCTGAGATTTTCATCTTCTTTACTGCCTCTCAGGGGCAATTTAAAATGAGTTAGTAAGCGAAGAAGCAGATGGAAGAGCTGAGAAGTATGAGGGGGCGACTTTGAAAAATCCGTGGAGATCCCCTGAATGAGGATAGGCAGAAGTTCAAGTCGCTCTGACACCGGCATTCGAGAAATTCCTTGCTGAATATAAAGGATATCAAAATGGCGGATCAACGCCACATCGGAATTCGCCTTAAACTGCTTCAAAAGAGCAGCAACCGGAAGCTGGATCTCTCTGCCAGGATATTAGCTGGAGTCATGGTTTTACAAGGCAACTTAAAAGCATACTGTGGCTTAATTCGAGTATTGACATGCTGGCAGATAGAGATGACCTAGGAATATATGATCAGTTCTGAACTTGGTCAAGATGGAAGCTTTGAATCTAGTGACAAACACACTTTGTTCCTCACAGCCACGCTCTCAGAACCCAGCTTCAACAGAAGAGGAGCAAGATAGGTCTTTAGCAAACTCTCTAGCTTTTTGTCTGAATCGGCTAAAGCTATGCGCATTTCCACCTTGCCGACAAGCGCCAGTTCCCTCTCTTCCGAGCTGGCAGTAGTCGCCATAGTGGAATATTATCAGGACAAAAACAATGTAGAAGTGTACATATGGGAGGGGAATGGACTGAAAAGAGGTGTCCGAGGGTTAAGTGCACCTGCTGGACAGGCAGACGTTGATGGCGTGGACACCGGGGTTCCACTGGGGTGAATGAGCCGCAAGCCACACATAGGATACACGTGACTGAGGCTCGGAAGGGACGATTGCGTGCACCGACTCCCCGACAGGCAAAAGTGCACGGGCCAGTAAACTGTGACGCAGGCTTTCATCTGCCTTGCTAAATGCCCGAGCTTCTTCCGCCTTCACGTCTGAACAACTCTCTATTCACTTGTCCCCCACTGCACTTCTCTCTCGCCATATTCCCGTCCTATCTCCTTCCCCTCACCTCCGTTTGGTTGTTTACTCACCTGGTGCAAGCAAAACTCCACCTTGCCTCTTCACCGTTTATCTAGCTACCAGGTAAGAACACATACTTTTCCCCACCTTGACTTATGTCCCTGCAAGATTCAACAACTCAGTTACACCACCCCTCGCTGAGCTGTTAGAATAACGAACACTTGCTAACAACAAACAGACAGGCCTTTCTCCGTTTACAGAAGGCTCATGCCTTACTACACTGCGTCGTAACCGCCACCTTTCGAACCTCCCCGCCGGTCAAGACCATCTTCTTGAGATTCGGCATATCGAGTTCCCCTCTACATATTCCTGCAACCAATCTACATAGCAACTTCGCCAACCATGGATGAGGAGAACGTTCTCAACTTCACGGCTATCACGTCATGTGATCCTGAAAAGGCCGCTCAATATCTCCGCCTCACCGACAACAACCTTGAGCAGGCGATCCAGCTCTTTTTCGACAGCCCCAATCTCGATCTCGGGGGAGGATCTGCTCAGAATCCCTCCACCGCCCAACCTTCCAGTAGCAGGAATGATCCTATCACAATCGACTCTGATGAGGATATGTCTGATTACAACCCCGCACACCAGGCTCAAGATGATGAGGCGATGGCTCGTCGACTTCAGGAAGAGATGTACGGAGGTGTACAGGCGGAGGATGAAGTTCGAGCTCCTATGACCCGCACTACCGAAACTCTGGTTGGTCCGGGAGCTAATTGGGGCGATGATGCCGACGTAAATGCTCTGGTACAAGAGCAGCTGGCATCTCGCAATCGCCGTGGCAGTAGGTGCAACCATACCATAGACTTAGACATTTAAATTCTAACCAAAGATTTAGGGCCTCCGGGCATCTTCAACCAGCGCTCTACTCAGCCCTCCGTCTGGGATGATGACAATGTTGACGCTAGTACCCGTCGTCGTGAGCTGGCAGCCGCCACAGGGGGTGCCTCAAACGCTTCGCAGAAATCCAGCCTCCTCGCCGAAATGTACCGCCCTCCCTTCGAACTCATGTCAAACATCAATTGGGATGATGCCCGCGATCAGGGCAAAGAGCAGGAAAAATGGATTATTGTCAACGTGCAGGACCAAGCCATCTTTGACTGCCAGGTGCTGAATCGCGATATTTGGAAGAATGCTGAGATCAAGGCGACTGTGAAGGAAAGCTTCATCTTCATGCAGTATGACAAGGACGATCCTCGGGGCCAGCAATACATCAATTACTATTTTCACGCTCGAGACAGTGCGGATGCTTATCCCCATATCGCCATCGTGGATCCTCGAACGGGCGAACAAGTCAAGGTTTGGTCCGGACCTCCAGTCCCCAAGCCAATGGAGTTTTTGATGCAGCTTCACGATTTCCTCGACCGCTACAGTCTCAAAGCAAACGCTAAGAACCCTGTTGCGACTCGCAAACCAGAGCGTGCCAAGCTTGATGTAGACCGCATGACGGAGGAGGAAATGCTGGAGCTAGCTATGAAGAACAGTTTAGCCAATAACGCAGGCCCTAAGGACGATGATCCAGACGCGCTCACTAAGGATGCATCCTCGAGCAAGGGAAAAGGCAAGCAGCGCGCCGACGAGACCGTGGACGAGCCCGAACCAGAGACCCAGGAACCCGAGGCCAACGGAGAAGTCAACTCTCTCTTCGCCCAAATCTCCAGTTCCAATCCCCATACAGAACCAGCCGCTGGCCCGGGTACCACGCGTATCCAGTTCCGGTCTCCAGACGGCAAGAGGCAGGTTCGTAGGTTCAGCGTCACCGACCCAGTTCGCAGGCTCTACGAATGGCTCAAAGCATCCCCCTGGGAGGGTCAAGAAGGCCAGGAATTCGAACTCGCTTTCCTCGGCAAAAATCTCATCAACTCCCTCGACGAAACCATCGAGGAGGCAAGGCTCATGAATGGCAGCATCAACTTGGCGTTCGTGTGAGTGTTCTAACAAACGGTAACGTGAAGGCGTTCTGGGAGGCTTATGTCCTCGAGGTAGGTATGGGTTCCTGAATGTGTGCTAAGCTTTCTATGGGCACAGTTTTCTGTTCGGAGGTGCGCAGCTGGGATGGGAGTATCGGTGGCTGGTGTAACTGTCGTGCATTTCCAGCTTAGACCAGGCTATGGCGCTCAAAGTGGCGAGAGGTTCTCGCAATTCTTTTTCTCATCAGTTATCATGCAACCGGGGTTTTCACTTCGATGAAGTCATGTGATGAGCACTCATTTTCCGAGTTCATGGGGGACTTTTTTTTCCTGCTTTCTAATGTGTTCACATTCCAACAATTCGTGTGAAGGATTCGGAAATCATAGGATGAAATCTTTTTCAGCCTGTCTTTTTCTACCTGTTGCATGAACTCATGTCAATACCCCCTACAGCCCCCCATCATGTGGTCTCTTTTCTCGGTTCACGTATCATCAGATACATCGTATATGGATTCCCATCCTGGTAGATGCCTGGGAATGTTACCTCTGCCCGACGAATAAATCCACAACGTTCGTATAAATCCATGCCTGCAGCTGTGCCTTCGAGATATATCGCAGTGCCACTTTCGTCAGCCTGTTCCGTCCCCCAATCCAACAGCATCTTTCCAATACCTTTTCTTTGATAATCCGGATCAACGAATATCTGTGTAAGTTCTGCCGGTCTGGTTAGAAAGCGACTACTATCTGAACTCAAAAATTCACACTCACCCCACACATTATAGTTTCCTTCAAGCAACCTCTCCCGAGCATCTTCCAACTCCTGCATGATCATATTATGCGCCTGAACATTGCAACACTTCGGCATCCCGCTCCCGCTCTTCTCTTTCTCCTTGCCCTCCTTATCCATCCATTGGAATCCTCCCGGCACAAACCATGCTGCTGCCCCAACGATTCTCCCTCCTGCACCTTCATCAACCGCCTTTATGGCCCGGCAGATAGGCAGTGAAGCGGCGATCTCGTTTCGAGCAGCTCGCCATCTGACTTCTTCATCTGGGTCAGATGGGTCGATTTGGCTGACTGGGAAGCAGGCGAGGCGGATGCCGTCGTGTTCGAAGGCTTTGTTGTAGAGTCTTGCGGCTTCCAGAGCGTCCGCAGGTTCGAAGGGGAAAAGGGTGAAAGGAGGACTATCTTTAGCTGGTTTATCTGTATGTTCCATCACGGGCTCGTCGCGCTGTTCAGGAGGAGGAGTTGGAGGACGAGACGACGGATGGGAGATGTTGAGGAAAGGAGAGCCACAGCGTTCAGGTGATCCTTCTTCTCGATCTCTTTTCGTCTGGAAAGGGGAGTCTTGAGAAGAGGAATAGAGCTCGCGGTTTTTCTGCGTGGCATCTATGTTTGACTGGACAGCTGCTGAGTTCACGGTCTCTTCATGGCGTTCTCGTGATACGCTTCGAGCTTGGGCGGGGCCTTTATGGAGAGTAGTTGCCATCATGTATTGAGGTAGGTAAAAGGGATTGATGAGGGACGGCATTCCTGGAACGAGATGAAAGAACGGGAAGGTATTATATATAACTAGATACTTGTAGGAACAGATGTATGTAAGAGAAATGATCTTA
>Ga0247768_1000803_pt1 | contig 11250 bp, 8 predicted proteins | sample UWRJL016104C6_FD_179944 | JGI IMG/M metagenome (GOLD analysis project Ga0247768, IMG submission 179944) | Plant litter microbial communities from Arlington Agricultural Research Station in Wisconsin, United States - UWRJ-L016-104C-6 | ecosystem: Environmental > Terrestrial > Plant litter >... | reverse complement strand
ATCGTAACCGGCGTAATCCATCATCTCCTGGCGGAGCGTCCGGTCATAAATGCTCTCCGGAATATTCTCATCCAGGTGCGAGAAGAACACGCCCGCATTCCAGGACAGCCGCGAGTGGCCGGTGGACGCCAGCCGCAGCTCCTGGTACCAGTTCTTCTGCTCGTCCCCGAAGGTGGCGTAACCCTGGTCGCCCGGCTGCGGGAATATGGACGGCAGCAGGCCGAAAAAGCCGTAGGTCGCGCGCAGATACTGGGTGTAGTCGGAAGTTGAGTGCTGGTTGCGATGGTAGAACGAGGTGTTGGAGGTCAACTGGGCAAAAGCGAGATTCCAGTCGATTTTGACGGCCGCCAGCCAGAAGGGATCGCGGCTGGGATTGGTGAGCGCATTGCCGTTGAAATAGCGCTGTGCCGCAGGATCTGACAGTGATACCCAATAGGAGGCCGTGTCATTGATGTGCAGGGCCTGGTAGTAGAAGGAGGGGCTCACGGTCAATGTGTCACTGACCGCCCATTTCAGCGCGCCGCGCAGGGTGAAGGTTTCCTGCCAGTTGGCATCGCCCTGACCCTGGGGAACTCCCTGCAGCACGGGCGTCTGATCCGGCCGCACGGTGTAACTGGCCCGGTCGACCCAACCGCCGTCGTGTCGGTAGGACGCGCTGACCCTGAATCCCAACACATCATCGACTATCGGGCCACCGTACGCCGCGCCCGCCTCATACGTCGTGTCCCCGTGGCGGGTAGTGGCTAACTCACTTCGAGCGTAACCGGAGTTCTTGGTGAGCCCGGGCTGTGGCGTGATGAACCTGACGACACCGCCTTCGGCGCCCGCACCAAACAGAGTGCCCTGCGGGCCGCGAAGCACTTCAACGCGGTCGAGATCGAAGAGGGCGGGAAAGGCGTTGACGGCACCGAAGCCGATGTGACGGCTTTGAATCGGGGTGTCGTCGATGTAGATGCCGGTTGTCGAGGTACCCGCTTGCGAGTCGATGCCGCGGATACTGATGTCGGAGTTCTCGTCGTTGTAGTTCGCGGACGAGCCGGTACCCGTGCGTTGGAAGGTGATGCCGGGGGAGAGGCGCGTCAGATCGTCGATGCTGCGCAGTCCCTGTTGGTCTATTTTGTCCTGGCTGAAGGCACTGACACTGATGGGCACATCCTGGAGCCGCTCTTCGCGCCGTGTTGCTGTGACAACAACCTCGGATAGTCCGGCGGACGCTTCAGTGTCGCCTGTCTGGGCCGCCGCCGGGCTCAGCCAGGTGCTCAGGCACGCGAATGCCGTTGCCACGCCGAGGAGTCTCAGGCTCATGCGCCGTATGTTCATGGGGGTCCTGTGTACACAACCTTCCCCCCCACAATAGTTGACAGCACTTTGACGTCAGCGAGCTCGCCCGCCGGGATTTTTGTCAGGTTCCGGTCGAGCACAATCAGGTCCGCAAACTTGCCGACTTCGAGTGTCCCAATCGAATCTTCGGCATGCAGCTCATAGGCGGAATTAGCCGTGATGGCCCGGATTACGTCCACCACGCTGAGTCCCGTATCCGTAGCCAGTCGGCCGCGGTATTTCACGCCCGCCGCCGCGGCGTTCTCCCGCGTTACGCCGACCTTCAGTGCGAACCATTCGTCGAGCCGATCGACCGGCCAATCACTTCCATAGGCAATGCGCGCGCCGGCACTCGCGAGATAACCGGCGGGCTCGATGTATTTGAAGCGGGCCGGGCCGAGGAACTCAAACGAGCCGTCGATTGTGTCGGGCCCGGGCTTCTCCCACTGGAAGGAGAGAACGGGGATGGCGCCCACCCTGGCGAACCGCGGGAAGTCGGCCGGTGTGACAATCTCGTTGTGGGCGATGGCGGCCCGGATCTGGGATTCAGGAAACTCCTGGCGCAGGGCCTCGATCGCATCGAGCGCTTCGTGTACTGCCCGATCGCCATCGGCGTGCATGTGGGGCTCGAGGCCGTTACGGGCCAGGCCGAGCAACAGTGCTTTGAGCACGGGCGCCGGAAAATACACGGGCGGCCCGCGATCCTGTCCTCGGGTCAGGTAAGGTTCCAACATTGCGCCGGTGAACGCGGGAGCGGTAATGACCCCGTCGAGAAACAACTTTGTGTTGTGGACGGAGATGCCCGGCGCAGGGCGCATCGGCCCCTGGTCGAAGCGGGTGGCAATGGCTTTGACCCCGGCGACTGCCTTGGCCGGATCCAGGTTGGCGGCGGGTTTGATCGGGGGCGCGAAGTGCGCCCGCACGGTGAGATCACCGGCCCGCTGAACAACGGAGAATGATTCGAGATCGACCGCCTCGGCGTCGGCGTCGAGGAACGTCGTGATTCCCTGCTTGCGCATAGCCTCGAGTGCCGCGCGAGTCGCCGCGACATTCTCTGCGCGTGTGGGCGCAGGAACGAGCCGCATGACCGTGTCGTAGGCGGCATCTTCGAGCAGACCGGAAGGCTTGCCCGTCGCATCGTGTTGCACTTTGCCGCCCACCGGGTCGGGCGTCTTTGCGTCAATCTGCGCCAGTTGCAACGCCCGGGTGTTGGCCAGGACCGTATGTCCGAAAGAAGACATCACGGCAATGGGACGCCGGGTTTTCAGGGAGTCGAGCGTGTCATGGCTGACTTCGACGCCGGCCGGGAGCATATCCTGTTGGAACCAGTTCACGACTTCGAGCCACTGGTCGGGCTCTTTGGCCTGGGTTTGATCCAGGCAACCCTGGATGCGTTGCTGAAATTGCGGAACGGTCAGTCGCTCGTAGTTGAGATTGCATTTGAGCAGGACGGTGCCCCCTTGCTGCGGATGCATGTGGCCGTCCACGAGGCCCGGCATCATCATCCGCCCGTGCAGGTCTACGACGTGCGTGGCCGAGGTGGCCGGCTTCTTGCCGCCGGCATTGGAGCCGACATAGCTGATCCGTCCGTCTTTGACTGCCAGCGCTTCCTGGACGCTGTTGGCTTTATCAACGGTATAGATGTAGCCGTTGATGTAAAGCGTGTCCGGCGCTGCCGCCAGGGCCAGGGCGCTAATGGCCGGGAGCAGCATAGACCTTCTCTCCGCGGAACCATGTTGTGATGACGTGTGTATCCGCTACACCTTCCGGATGACCGCCGTCCGCCAGCGCCAGCATGTCTTTGTCGACGAGAATGAAGTCGGCCGACTTGCCCACTTCCAACGAGCCTGCGTCATTCTGCAGGTTCAACATCTTCGCCCCGTTGATTGTGTAGGCATCAATGACGTCACGGAGGGTGATGCTCTGCTGCGGGCTCAACGGATGACCTCCCGGCGTGCTCCGCGTGATTGCACGTGACATGTTGATGAAGGGCCGCGGATCGGCAGTCTCCACCGGCGCGTCTGAACCGGCGACCAGGATGGCGCCCGCGTTTTTGAGCGCCTTCACCGGGTAGGTGTTGGATTCGTAGTAGCTGCCGGGTTTGTGCAGAGCTTCGTAGGTGTTGCCCGTCACCTTCTGGAAGAAAGGAATGACCGTCACGTCATAGTCGGGGTCGGTGTAGAGCCAGGCGTAGGTGAAGGCGAGATACAGATGATCCCGGCCGATCCGGTCGACATCGGCCGGGTTGACGAGTTGCAGGTGCGCCAGCCCGTCGCGAGTGGTGGAAATGCCGTCCGCCTGACGCGCGGCCTCGATTGCATCCACGGCGGTTCTCACGGACCGGTCACTGATCGCATGAATGTGAACATTAAAGCCCTCGACGTGCATGCGCTTCACATACTCCAGGATGATCTCCCGCGAATGCTGCAATTCCCCGCTGGAAATTGCACACTGGGCCGGATGATGTCCGTGTGCCTCGATGAACTCGTCCATGGCGGCGGCGGCCGAGTATTTCGCCGGATGGGCTCTGACGTCGGCGCAGGTCGCGGACGCTGTGTCCACATACCCGGTGACGGTGGCGTGACCGGAGGCATCCACCGCAAACATCGGCTGCAGAAAGGGTTTCAGTGCCGCCGCGCTGGGCAGAGTCGGAGGCACCGCATAGGGATTGCCCTCCAGCACACCGTCCGCGAACAATTTGACGAAGTCGGCATGGATCAGCGGATTCTTGGCGTACTTCGCCCGCAGCGCTTTCGCCTTGCCCACCATGGACTCGTAGTCAACCGTGCCGTCCGCCTTGCGTGTATGCGAAGGATCGTAGAACTGGGCAACCGTGACGCGGGCAGTCAGCTTGCCGCCGGCATATAACTTGTCATACACCGGCATGCCGTCGGCCGTGCCCATCGCATCGAGTACGGCTGTAATGCCCACGCTGTTGAGTCGCTGAGTCACCTTTTCCGGCACTTTCACAACCGCATCGAGGTCCGTGTACAGCATGGCGTGGACGTCGATCAGATAGCGCCCATCCTCATTGACAGCGCCATTAGGTTCGCCGGATCCGTCCACGCCCACAAACGGTTTGTAGGCCGCGAATTCGCCGGCCAGGGTGGCCTTGGACAGGCCGATCATGCGGCCCTTGGCATCTTTCGCCTGCGAGAGCGCCAGGCTGTTGAATGCGCCGTGGTGCCCATCGTTGCCCAGGAGCTCAATCTGAACCTTGGTGGAGGCGGCATCGAGTGCAGCACGCAGAGTCGGATGCCGCGCGTCGGGTTGATTGCCGGCCGTGTAGCTCCATTGATGGACGACCAGGCGTTGGCCTGGTTTGAGGCCATAGCGCTCGATACATTTGCGGACAATCGTGGACAACTCGGCGAGCGTCACCGGATGGCTTTCCAGATCACAGACATCGAGGTCGACAATGTCGAGCGGGTGCATGTGGGCATCCACCAGACCCGGAAGAACGAGCCGTCCACCCAGTGATTCGGTCCGTGTCCTGGGGCCGATCCACTGTTTGGCATCCGCCGTGGACCCCACGAAGGCGATTTTGCCGTCTTTGACAGCCAGCGCCTGGGCGACCGAGTGGTTGGAATCGACGGTGTAGATTTTGCCGTCCGTCAGGACGAGGTCGGCTTCTGTTGGAGCCTGACTGGTCGCCATTGCCGCTGCCGCCACGAACGCCAAGAGCATGAGGGCACTTCCGGATCAGTACTGAGAGGGTGGGCTGGGTCCTGTTGTCGCCAGATTGTGGACTACTGTACCGCGAGTGGCGAGTACTGAAAGCAACGGCTGGCGGCGCAGCGCAGCCACCTCCCTGCCCGTAAAGGGGGCGAGTTGATTCGCTGTCGCACTGGAATCGAACGTCACGGCGAGCCAATTCAACACGCCGGCAAGCTGCTCGTCCGACAATGACGAGTTGGCGGCGCCCGGCACGCGCAGAACATAGTTGCGACCTTCCGGCGTGCGCATGAAGCGGCTGAGTGCGTTGGCCAGCGGGGGCACCTTCCCAGGGATTCCCTGAGCCGCGGCGCCGTGGCAGCCCATGCAGTTGAGGACGTAGTCCTGCGCGGGATTCGCGGCTTGCGCGCCTACCGCCACCAGCGTGGCGGCAACCGTGGCGGCCCGCATCATTTTTCGGCCACGCCCAGGATGACGGACACCGAGCAGTGATAGTTGGAGTCGGCGTTGGCCATGCACCAGTTGACATCGTTGTTGCGTGAAAGCCGGTACATCGGTGTCTCGCGTTCATTGCGATCACAGAAGCAGTCGCCGCAGCTCACTTTTCCACAACAGTCATTGTACGAAACAATGTAGTCGCGCCCGTCGGCCGGGTTGTGGCAGGTGCCGATCCAGGTAATGGGGGACGGCTGAGTGCCCGGCGGGCAGGCGGTGGAGGATCCTCCACAACAGGCGCACAGGAAGCCGTCGATCGCGCAGTACTTCCAGTAGTCGCATTTCTGTTCGGCCGGCGTTGGGTGGACCGGCTCCTGGGCCCGGGCGGTCCGGTCGATGGGCAGCAGCGGCATGAGGGCCGCGCCCGTCAACACTTGTCCCAGGCAGGCGAGCAGGCTGCGTCGCGAGGTGCGTTTGGCCAACGAGCGGGCGCCATTCTCAAACAGGCGGTCCAGGGTCTTCATGGGTTCAGCAACAATTGCGGCGTCTGGCCGAGATTCTTTTCATCGTGCTTCAGCTTCCCGGTAAGTGCCTCGAGTATGAGCAGGTGTGAGGTTTCCGTGGCAATGAACAGCAGGGGGGCCGCGTCCTGGGACACCTGGACACTGATCGCGGTACCCGCCTTGTAACTGTCAATGGGCCAACGCGCCTCGCGTTGGTGTGACTTCAAGTCGAACACCCAGATCTCGCTGCCGCCTTCCTTGTGCGAGCCATCCCCGCCCTTGTGCATGGGCACGTACAACTTGTTCCGGGCGCGGTGCAGGGCGCCGATCTGGACTCCACCGGGTCGCCAGGCGCCTTTCTCGGCCGGGCTCACGAGCGACCACGGCGTACGGATACCGGGCTTGGGCTGCCGGAAGTCGATCTCGTGCACCTGGCCCAGAAATGACACGAAGGCGTAGCCGTCGGGCAGTGGGACGGCTTGAGCAAACACCGGATCCTCGTCCACGTTGAAAAAAGCATCCGAGGTGGTCCGTGACGTTTCCTTACCCTGCGAATCGAGCGTGACCGTCAAGAGCCGTCCGCTCTCGCAGATGGAGGACACCCGGTTGGGGCCCCATGGGAAAGTCAGTGTGCAACCGGCCGTGTCGATTTCATTCAACACCCGCTTTTTGGCCGGATCAAGCACGCCGAACGAGGCCGCGGGCGTCAGGTAGGGCACGTAGACAAACTTGCCGTCGGCGCTGTAAGTGAGCGTGAACATCATGGCCAGCGTCTGGGCATGCTTGGGCGGAATGACGATCTCGCCGGTTTTGGACAGGGTGTTGTTGTCGTTGAGCTCGACTACGTCAGTGCGGGTCCCGTGGCCGCCTCGGGACCAATACGTAGTTGCGACGGCCGTGGTCTTGCCATCGGGAGAAAGATTCACCGCGGGGAAGAAACCCGTATCAATCTGTCCGATGCGGCGATACGTGTCACCGTCGAACAACCACACCCGCGAGTCGATCTCGTTGACGTACGCATAATCGACTACGTAGATCCAATGCGGAGACTTCGGGCCAACTGTGGCGACGGTCAGATGTTCGGCGGGCAGGGGAGGTGGCTGGGGACCGGCCCACGAAAGTTTGCTGCCGGCGGCGAGCGCGAGAAGCAGCATGCCGAGCCCATTTTTGACCATCTGAACCCCCGGAACCCGTGGCGTGCGCGCGCGAGTCTCGCATATCGCACAGCGAGTCGAAAGTAGTGCGGAATCGCGCTAGGCTGCAATGATGAAAGATCGGAATCTCGGCGCAGACAGGCGAATTCCGCGGCGTGACTTTCTGCAGGGAGCGCTCGCCGCCGCGGCAACAACTTTAACGGGTCCCTTGCTGAAGGCCTACGCGGCCGCGGCCGATTACTATCCTCCAGCGCTGACGGGGTTGCGCGGCAGTCATCCGGGCTCTTTTGAAGATGCACATGCTCTGCGCGACGGGCTGACGCCTGCCACCGCAGCCGATACGGGTGAAGCGTACGATCTGGTGGTCGTGGGCGGCGGTATCAGCGGACTGTCCGCCGCGCATTTTTTCCGCTCCCGGACGGCATCAGCCAGTCGCATCCTGATCCTCGATAATCACGATGATTTCGGCGGTCACGCCAAGCGCAATGAGTTTCAACTGGGCGGCCGCCTGCACCTGATGAACGGCGGCACCCTGGAAATCGACAGTCCGCGACCGTACGCCCCGGTTCCCAAGGCCTTGTTGGCGGATCTCGGGATCGACGTCCCGGCGTTGAGCCGCAAGGTAGAGCACCCGAAGTTCTATGAGTCGTTGGGAATGCGGCTCGGTGTGTTCTTTGACCGGGAGACCTTTGGAAGCGACGCGCTGGTGTCGGGTTATCAGGCGGCGCCCATTGCGAGCTTCCTCGCGAATTCACCTCTGTCGGCTCGCGCTCGCGAGGATATCCGCCGGATCGAGGAAAGCTCGGTTGACTTCATGCCGGGGCTGTCCTCGGAGCAGAAGAAGCTGCAGCTCTCGAAGATCAGCTATGCCAGTTATCTGCGCGACTATGTGAAGGCCGATCCGGCCGCCATCGCTTTTTATCAGTCGTGGCCGCACGGCGAGTGGGGCGTGGGCATCGATGCCATCGCGGCGCTCGACTGCTGGGGTTTCGGAATGGCGGGATTCAAGGGGTTGGGACTCGCTCCGGGAATCATCCGGCGCATGGGTTACACGCCCGCCGGATATGCCGAAACGGGCGGCTCCGACACGCTGCATTTTCCTGACGGCAACGCGACGATCGCCCGGCTGTTGGTGCGGAAGCTGGTGCCGGACGCGATTCCGGGTAAGAGCGCCACTGATATCGTGACGGCGCGTGCCCGCTATGACGTTCTGGATCGCGCCGGCGCGCCCGTTCGAATTCGACTGAACAGCACGGTTGTGCGCGCTGAAAACAGGGGCGATGGCGTCGATGTCACTTACGTAAACGGCGGCGGTACTGCCAAGGTCCGCGCTCGCAATTGCGTGCTGGCGTGTTGGAACATGATGATTCCTTACCTGTGCCCCGAGTTGCCGGCCGCACAGAAACAGGCGCTGCACCGGCTCATCAAGACACCGCTGGTGTACACGAGCGTGGCGCTGCGCAACTGGGAAGCCTTCAAGAAGTTGCAAGTGAGCCGGGTATATGCCCCGGCGGGTTATCACTCGAGCTTCTCACTGAACCAGAATGTCGACATCGGCGGTTACCGCAGCTCGAAGTTGCCGGCGGACCCGATACTGGTGCACATGACCCGGACTCCCTGCAAGCCCAACTCAGGGCTGTCGGAGCATGAGCAGAACAAGGCCGGGCGCACGGAGTTGCTCGAAACGTCCTTTGCGACATTCGAGCACAACATCCGCGAACAGTTGGGGCGCACGCTTGCCGGCGGCGGGTTCGATCCTGCGCGCGATATTGAAGGTATTACCGTCAATCGCTGGCCGCATGGCTATGCTGCGGAATATAACCCGTTGTGGGATCCGGACGTGCCGGAGAATGAGCGCGCCAATGTGATCGGTCGCGCGCCGTTCGGCAGGATCGCCATCGCGAACTCGGATGCGGGGGCGGCGGCATACACCGATTCGGCGATCGCGCAGGCGGACCGTGCCGTGAATGAGTTGTTGAAGAGCTGATCGGGATCGAGTCGTGATGTATCCGCCACAACTGCCAGCGCCCTCTCGAGGTCGGCCGTGACGGGCTCGCTCTGGTCCGCAACCGCCGCGCCCGGCCCTGTGCTGGGGCAGCTCACAGAAAGTATCCGTGCAGAAGTTGCGATCATCGGCGCGGGCTACACGGGACTGTCAGCAGCCCTGCATCTCGCCGAGGCGGGGCGCGACGTTGTCGTACTCGATGCGGTTGACGTCGGCGAGCGTGCCTCGGGGTTGAATGGCGGGCAGGTTATTCCAGGTGTCAAACACGATCCTGACACCCTGGAGGAAATGTTCGGACCCGTTGTGGGCTCGCGGCTGGTTGACACCGTTGCCTGCGGCCCGGACGTGGTGTTCGATCTCATCCAGAAGCACGAAATTGCCTGTGCGGCGACCCGTACCGGTTGGATTCAGCCCGCAACCTCACTCGCGGCGATGGAGACAATCACCACGCGCGTCGGCCAATGGCGGCATCGCGGGGCTGATGTCGAGTTGTTGTCAGCCGCCGAGACGGCGCGTCTGATCGGATCACAACGATACGTCGGTGGCTGGATCGACCGCCGCGGCGGGACGGTGCAGCCGCTGTCGTATGTTCGAGGGTTGGCACGGGCGGCCCGCGGGGCCGGGGCCCGGATTTTCCGTCATTCGCCCGCGACGGACCTCCAAGAAACGGATCGCGAATGGCGGATTCAGACTCCTCACGGGGTCGTTGCCAGCGCTACGGTGATTGTTGCAACAGATGCGTATACCGATAGGGTGGTTGACCCGCTGCGTCGCACGCTGATTCCCGTGCCGTCTTTCCAGGTAGCGACAGAGCCTATTCCCGAGAAGATTCGGCAGACGATTCTGCCAGAAGGGCAGTCGGCGTCGGATACCTGGCATCTGCTGCGTTATTTCCGCCTGGATGCGACTGGCCGACTCATCATGGGATCACGCGGAACGTTTGCCGACGTACCAGTCGCCGTGGCCGCCCGGCATCACTATCGCGCTGTGCGCGAGATATTCCCGCAGCTCGAGGGGATCCGTTACGAGTACCATTGGGGTGGGCTCGTGGGGATGACGCGCGACCATCTGCCTCATTTGCACGAGATTGCGCCGGGGTTGATCACGGGGTTGGGATACAACGGACGCGGTGTTGCAATGGCGACAGTGATGGGCCGGATCCTGGCGCAGTGGGCGAGCGGGGTGCCCGCACCGGAGTTGGCTTTCCCGGTGACGCCGCTGGCGCCGATCCCTCTGCATCGCTTCAACCAGTTTGGCGCGCGGATGGCGATCCAGGGCTTGCGGGCCGTGGATTCGCTGGCGCGGGTGCGAAATCGGTGGTTTACCCAGGCGGGCACGCGATGAAGGCTGATGCCCGCGGCGGCTGGTGGGTGGTCGTATCGCGTGCCCCCGGCGTTGGCGCTGTGCGGCGCACGGCGGTGTTTGCTGATCCCGCTGCGGCGACCTTCGGGGCGGCGCCGTGAGCCTCACCCTGATCGGCTTTCTGGCGGCACTCGTTGCGGTCAACATCGCGTTCTTCATCGGCTGGTGGCGTGCACGCCGTGTTCACCCCCACCGCGACGAGCCCACTCTCGGCGATATCGCCATCGGCTTCGGCACGGATTTCTTCGACGCGCTGGGCATCGGCTCATTCGCTCCCACCACCGCGTTGTTCAAACTGCGCGGTCGACCCGCCGACGAGCTCATTCCCGGCACGCTGAACGTGGGCCACAATCCGCCCGCGTTTGTAGAGACCGCGATCTTCGTCACCGCAGTGGTAGTGGACCCACTTCTGCTGACAGCCATGGTGGGCAGCGCAACGCTTGGCGCGTGGCTCGGTGCGGGCACGGTGAGCCGCTTGCCGCGCCGCGCAATTCAACTTTTCATGGGCGTCGCGCTGCTGATTGCGGCAACTTTTTTTGCGATCGCCAACCTGGGCGCGTTTCCCGTAGGCGGGGAGGCGACCAGCTTGCCGGGTTGGCGGTTCGGCCTCGCCGTCGCGGTCAATTTCGTGCTGGGCGCACTGACCAGCGGGGGCATCGGCCCGTACGCACCGTGTATGGTGTTGCTGGCGCTGTTGGGACTGCACCCGTTGAGCGCGTATCCCATTATGATGGGCACCTGCGGGCTCGTGCAGCCGGTTGCCAGCCTGCAGTTCTTCAAGACCAGCCGCTTCGCG